>Ga0302314_10010705_pt1 | contig 16027 bp, 23 predicted proteins | sample III_Palsa_N2_3_FD_200533 | JGI IMG/M metagenome (GOLD analysis project Ga0302314, IMG submission 200533) | Peat permafrost microbial communities from Stordalen Mire near Abisko, Sweden - III_Palsa_N2_3 | ecosystem: Environmental > Terrestrial > Soil > Palsa > Peat permafrost | place: Sweden... | reverse complement strand
ACGTGTTCGACACTTCGCATGGACGCTGCACGCTGGCCGAGCTGTTCGACGGCTGCGGCCAGTTGATCGTGCATCATCTGATGTTCGCGCCCGAATGGGAGGCGGCCTGTCCCGGATGCTCGTTCCGAGCCGATCACATCGACGGGCCCGCACGGCATTTGAAACATCATAACGTGAAGATCGTCGCTGTCTCGAGGGCGCCGCTCGCGAAGATTCGCGCCTATCAGCAACGTATGGGTTGGGATTTCGACTGGGTATCTTCATTCGGCAGCGATTTCAACTATGACTTTCACGTGTCGTTCACGAACGACCAGATCCATCAAGGTCGGATCGAGTACAACTCGGGCACGATCACCACCGACCCGAGATATCTCAGCGAGGAGCTTCCGGGTGTCAGCGTGTTTGCCGTGGGACAAGATGGCGAGTTGTTTTTGACGTACTCCACGTTCGCGCGGGGTCTCGACATGCTCCTCGCCGCCGATCATTACCTCGATCTGACACCGGAGGGCCGGAACGAGCAGTCCTATCCGGCCTGGCCACGCCGTTACGATGAATATCCGGCAAAAGCACCGGGACCTTCGGGTAACGGTTCTTAGGGAGAAATCATGATCGACCACACCGGCCTTGAGATTAGCAATCCGGCGCTGAGCCGCGCGTTTTACGACAAAGCTCTCGAGCCGCTGGGCTACAAGATGATGATGCAGATCCCCGTAGAGCATACCGGCGGCGCGGCCGTGTTCGGTTACGGGATTCCGCCAAAAGCCGACTTCTGGGTCCGTGAGGGAACGCCGAACGCTCCTAGATTACATGTCGCCTTCCGTGCCAAATCTCGCAAGGAAGTCGATCAGTTCTACCGGGCTGCACTTGCCGCCGGCGGAAGAGACAATGGCGGCCCGGGTCCGCGACCGCACTATCACAAGCACTACTATGGCGCGTTCGTCTTGGATCCCGATGGACACAATGTCGAGGCCGTTTGCCACGAGCCGGAGTGATGCACGCATTTTTTGAGGGAGTGGCGCGCCCGACTGGATTCGAACCAGTGACCTTCGGCTTCGGAGGCCGACACTCTATCCAGCTGAGCTACGGGCGCATGCTTGGGGGAGGCGATACTACCCGCCGCCGCTCCGCGGCGTCCAGCACCCCGCGGGGCTATTTCGGGTAGAGCACCAGCTGCGTGCAGCGGAACAGGGCGATGGTGCGGCCGGTCTCCTTATGAGTCACCACGGCATCCCAGACTTGGGTCGTCTTGCCGAGATGGACCGGCGTGGCGCGGCTCAGGATGGTGCCCTCGCGCGCCGTGCCCAGGTGATTGGATTTCAGCTCGATAGTGGTGAATCCTGTGGCGCCGTCCGGAAGGTTCGCGAAGCAGCCGTAGCCGCAGGTCGTGTCGGCCAGAGTGACTACGCTGCCCGCGTGCAGGAATCCGTTCGGGGCCATGTGGAAGTCCTTGAGCTCGAGCTCCGCACACAGCGCGCTGCGCTCGCTCTGGGTAAACACGATGCCTAAGTAGGCCGGCAACTTGCCTTTACCGCGCTCGTTGAACGCGACCAGACTGGGAGTCATCAGCGAACGCCCTCCTCGATATCATCGAAAAACTCCACCTCGCCGGTGTCGAGCGAATACTCCGCTCCGACCACCAGCAGACCATCGTTCTGGATCAGGTGCTCGATGATGTCCGAGCCGTGCCGCAGGTTTCTAACCGAGGCGCGGATGTTGGCGCGCACCGCCTGCTGCATCAGCGCGGGCAGATCGTCCTTGAGATCGGTGGCCAGCAGGCTCTCCACGGACGGCCGGACCAGATCGACAATGGAGCGCACATTGCGGGATTGATTCTCCCGCGGGCTCTTCAGTTGCTGCAGCGTGGTCTCGACCGCTCCACAATTTGAATGGCCGAGCACCACCACGAGACGCGTGCTGAACCTGTCCGCGGCAAACTCGATGCTGCCGATTTGCGAGGGAGCGACGATGTTGCCCGCGACGCGAATCACGAACAGATCGCCGAGACCCTGATCGAACACGATTTCGACCGGCACTCTCGAATCGGAGCAGCCGAGGATGGCGGCGAAGGGAGCCTGGCCGGCGGCCAGCTCGATGCGGCGCGCATGCAGTGATTCCGGGTTTCGAAGATCGGCCACGAAACGGCGGTTCCCTTCTCGCAGCAGTGCGAGCGCCTCCCGGGCCGGTATCATGCGGAACTAGGGAGTGCGGCCGGCCGTCGGGCCGCCTCGCAAAATGCGAGCCGGAAAAAACAGCAGAGCCTTCAGGAAGGCGATGAGTGCCTCGACGACCACGGCAACGATGCGAAACGGCAGCGACAGCAACCACAAGAACGGCAACAAAATGACCGCCGCCAGGGCGAGCGGCCAGCACAGCACGAACAGCAGGCACCATGCGACGATCAGCAACAGCGTTTTCATGCGAGCATCTCCGTCCAGGGGCACCGCTGTATGTTACTGCGTTTGCCCGCGCCGGGCACGCACCCGTTCGCGGCGCTCGAGGCTCGCTGCCGACCAGATCTCCGCCGACTTGTAGTACTCGGGTACGGCCGGAACGTGCAGCGGCAGAATCACCCACGGCTGCTTGGAGGCCGTGAAGATGTGCACGTCCGGGGGTAGCCTATCGGGCTCGTCCAGCGTGCCGACGCGCACGAAGTGGATGGCGTCGCCCGCTCCCGCGTAATTGCTCCACACGGCGACGCGGCATCGCGGACAACGGGAAATCCGCTGGCCCTTGCCGCTCGCGCTCGGGGTCTCCACGACTTCAATGTCGCCTTCGAGAAGCCTCACCCGGTCCGCCTCGATCATGGCGTTCAACGCGAACGCGGCGCCGCTCTCGCGCTGGCACCAGCGGCAATGGCAACAGTGCACGATCATGGGAGGTCCCGACATCCGGTACCGCACCAAACGACAGGCACATCCTCCGTCAGCTGCTTCTGCGGTGCTCATGAGTTCCTCCAGGACAACAGTCGCTTTCCCTCATTTTAAGGTATTCGTTGCCTTGGCGCGTCACGCGGCACACGCGCGAGGCGCGCGTGTCGACCGGCGTCGGCGCAAAGGCCTCCCGAGAAGGCGAGCCACCAGAGGATCGCCAGCCAGGCACTGCCGACTATCGGGTATTGGCGCATCAGAGCCAACGCTGCACAGGCGGCAAATACGCAGGCGAACGCGATCATCACCAGCAGTCCAGGCGCGAGACGGTCGCGCAGCAGGCAGCGCAACAGCACGCCGTAGCCGAGCGCGCCGGCGAAGGCGCTCACTGCAACGATGAGCAACGCGGCCGCCTCCACTCCGCCGCCGGCGAGGAGCGGCGCCGCCAGTAAGCCCAGGCGTGCGAGCGAGCCGCTGAGGATCGCGGCGGCCACCACGAAGGCGAGCGTTCGCCGCGGAGCCGGCCCTGGGCGCAGACTGAGGGTCACGATGGCGGCGTGCAGAGCGCCGTAGCACGCAAACGCAAGGGCGATCGGCGCCTGGGTGCCCGAGAGCCTCGCCAAGGCAATCCCGAGGATCGCCGCCGCAAGGAACGCTGCATGGCGCCCGCAGCGTAGCCGTGGCTGCCCCGCCGGTACCTGAGTTAGCATCCCGATCCAACCCTCAGGAGAATTGCATGCTCGAGCTGAGACCGAGTTGCGAGTGCTGCGATGTCCCGTTGCCGCCCGCTTCTACCCAGGCCCGGATTTGCTCCTTCGAATGCACGTTCTGCGCGGACTGCGCCGACGGACGGCTGGGCGGAAAATGCCCGAACTGCGGCGGCGAGCTGGTTGCGCGACCGCGGCGTCCGGAGGCGGCGCTCGCCCGTCATCCGGCCTCCACGCATCGCGTGCACAATCCCACCGGCTGCGCCGCCTCGCCGCAAACGCTTTAGTCCGCCGACGGAGTCTCGCCGCCGAGAATGCGGTGAAATCGCGCGCGCTCGATGTTTCCTCCGCTGAGCACCACCGCCACAGACTTGCCCGCCATCCGCGCGCGTTCCTCGAGCAGCGCGGCGAGGGGCGCCGCGCCCGCGCCCTCCGCGACCTGGTGAGTGTCGTCGTAGTAGATGCGTATCGCCTCTGCGATCGCCTCCTCGCTCACCTCCACCATGCGCGCCGCCCCGCGGCATAGGGTCGCAACCGCCTCGGCGTGCGGCTCGCGGGTGGCGAGACCGTCGGCGAAGGTCTTGGCGGACGGTGCAGCGATTGCGCGTCCGGCCGCGAACGACAGAGCCGTCGCGGGCGCACCCGCGGCCCCCACGGCGATGATTTCAGTGAACAGTCCGAGCAGATCGCGTACCGCAATGAGCCCGCTGACACCCGATCCCATGCCGACGCCGACGTATACCGCATCGAGCGGGCCCGAGCGCAGCAACTCCCACGCGTAGGTGGCAACGCCCAGGACAAGATTGCGGTGAAACGCAGGGACGAAATGCAACCCCTCCTGCTCCGCAACGCGACGCGCCTCGTGCTTTGCCTCGTCAAAGTCGCGACCGAACTCGACGAGATTCCCGCCGAACGATGCAATCGCGGAATTCTGATCGGGCGAGTTGCCGCGCGGCACGTAGACGGTCGCCGCCAGGCCCGCGCGCGCGGCGGCGAAGGCGATCGATTGACCGTGGTTGCCGCGGGTCGCCGTAACGACTCCCCGCACGTGCGGATCGGCGCGGCGCAGCCCATCGAGATAGACGAGCCCGCCCCGAACCTTGAACGCGCCGGTGGGAGTGTGATTCTCGTGCTTGACCCAGACGGTGCAGCCGGCGCGGCGAGAGAGCTTCGGCCACGCGTACTGCGGCGTCGGCGGCACGACGGCGTGCACCAGCGTGACCGCGCGTTCGAGCTCGGTCGAGTCGAAAGCGATCGTGGAGGACTGCACTCTGGAGCTCCCGGGACGAGGACCGGGAATGATGCGCCATTTCGCGCGGCGGATGAAAGCGGAACTGGCCGGCCGGGCGGCTATTCCGCGATGCTCGCGGTGCAGCTATACTCCCCGACTTCTTTTTCAATGGGTTTTCAGCCGCCGTGTCCCAGCCCGAATCCTCCGATACCCATTTCTTCAATTCCTTCAGCGTGGTCCTCGGGATCCTGATCGCCTTCACCATCTGCCTGTTCGCCTTCGCGCGCGGGCTCGGGCGCGACTATCAATTGCGTGACGTGCGCGACGATCCTCTCCTGAAGCAGCAAGTCGCGCAGAACACGGCGCCGTTCGCCCACGAGGCGATCGCCGGGCAAGACAACAGCGCGCTCGCGATCACACCGTCACCCGCGGGCGGCGCGTCGGGCTCGGCAGCGGCCATTCCCGCCACCGGCGAGGAAGCTTTCAAGCAGGTGTGCTCCGCCTGTCACGGCACGGGTCTCAACGGCGCACCCAAGGCGGGCGACAAGGCCGCCTGGGCGCCGCGCATCGCGCAAGGCAAGGACACGCTGTACAAGGACGCGATTTCCGGCAAAGGCCTGATGCCGCCCAAGGGGGGCACCACCTGGCCGGATGCCACGATTCGCATGACCGTCGACTATATGGTTTCACTCGCCAAGTAGCGTTCTTCCCGGGCGCACGCGGTCCAGCCCTCGCAGTCCAATCGCTTCGGATACGTCGCTGCGGCGAATCCGGGCCTCCGCCGCCAGATCTGCGCAAGTGCGGGCGATCTTGAGTACGCGATGATACCCACGCGCCGACAGGCCGAGACGGTCGATGGCAGCCGCTACGAGTGCCTTCGATTCGCGATCGAGACGGCAGACAGTGCCGATTGCCGCTGTGCCGAGGCGCGCGTTGAGTGTCCCCTGGCGCGCGATCTGCATGCGCCGCGCGGCCGCGACCCGCGCGGCAATCGTCGCGGAGCTCTCGGTCCTCACGGGCGAGGGCTCGCCGGTCGGATCGTCCCCGGCCATCAGGTGCTCGACCGGCACCGCCGCCAACTCGATGTGCATATCGATGCGATCGATCAGCGGCCCCGAAATACGGCGTCGATACTGCGCCAGTTGTCCCGGCGTGCAACGACAGCGTCCACTGCTCTCGCCCGCATACCCGCAGGGGCACGGATTCATTGCCGCGATGAGCTGAAACCCGGCCGGATATTCGCAGGTGCGACGCGCCCGCCCCACCACGACCACGCCGCTCTCCAGGGGCTCGCGCAGCGCCTCGAGAACGTTGCGCGAAAACTCCGGCAGCTCGTCGAGAAACAGCACGCCGTGATGCGCAAGCGATAGCTCGCCCGGCCGACAGGAGCTGCCACCGGTGATGGCGGCAATCGAGGCCGTGTGCTGAGGACTGCGAAACGGCCGTTCGATCTGCGGGCCCGGACGCTGACCGGCGGCCGAGGCCAGGCTCGCGACCTCGAGCGCATCGTGCTCATCGAGCGGCGGCAGCAACCCCGGCAGACACTGCGCGAGCATCGTCTTGCCCGCGCCCGGTGGACCGATCATGAGCATCGCATGGCCGCCGGCGGCCCCAATCTCGAGCGCGCGCTTGGCCGAGAACTGGCCGCGGACATGCGCGATGTCGAGGCAGGGGACGGCGCCGGCGCGCGCGATCGCACCGCTGCCGCGTAGAGGCGCGACCCCGCGCAAGGCCTCGCACACCTCGCGCAGATGCCGCGCGAGCTTCACCCGCGGGCCGGCGACCCAGCTCGCCTCCCAGTCGTTCGCGGCGGGCACGATGAGCTCGTGGTCGGTGCGGGTGCCGGCGATGAGCGCCGGCAGGAGCTGGTTCGTGCAACGCAGCTCGCCGCTCAATGCGAGCTCGCCGTAAAGCTCGCGGCCGCACGTCGCGCGCCGCGGCAGCTGTCCGCTGGCCTCGAGGATGCCGATCGCAATGGGTAAATCGAAACGGCCCCCGGCCTTCGGCAGGTCGGCGGGAGACAGGTTCACCGTGATGCGCCCGCTGGGAAATTCGTAGCCCGAGGTGAGGATTGCCGAGCGCACCCGCTCGCGGCTCTCGCGCACCACGGTTTCGGGAAGCCCCACGAGTGCGAAGGCCGGCAGTCCGCAACCCAGGTGTACCTCGACCCGCACCAGGGGCGCTGCAAGTCCCATGGGCGCGCGGCTCACCACGGTGCTCATGCCGCCCGTCACGCCGTTCTCCGTTGGCGGTCAGGCGCCGCCGATCTTCGCCTCGAGATCCTTGAGCCGCTGCTCCATCGAGGCAAGAGCGCTCTGCGTGCGTTTGAGCAGAGCCGCCTGCACGTCGAACTCGGTCCGACTCACGAGGTCGAGCTTCGCGAGCTGCGCCTGCAGGACGGCCTTGAAGTTGGCCTCGAGGTCACGGCCCATGCCGCGCAGGGATTCCGGTACCGCCTCCGCAAGCTTGCGGGCCAGATCGTCGAGACCGGTGGAACCTATGAAGCTCATTTCATACCTCCGAAACCTTGGCCGCCCCTCGATAAAGCACCATCAGCGCGCATGCGCGCCAAAGGGATGCACCGGTCCGATCGCGTGGCTCGCAACTCCTTGATGTGCCGACACCCGACACCTGGCATGGAAGCTGCATTGCTTGAAAGCAATAGTACGCGGAACTCGAACTGGGGGTCGCCCGATTAACCGCCGCATGCAGGGATAAATGGATGAAGCTGATCACCGCCGTCATCAAACCGTTCAAGTTGGACGAGGTGCGACAGGCGGTGGCCGACATCGGTATCCAAGGGGTGACGGTCACCGAGGTGCAAGGCTACGGAGGCCAGCTGGGCCAGGTGGAGATCTATCGGGCGACGGAGCGGCGGGTGGATTTCCTTCCCACGACCAAAGTAGAGCTCGCGGTGGATGACTCGATTGCGGAACAAGTGCTGGAGGCAGTTTGTAACGTGGCTAGGACAGGCAAAGCCGGGGACGGCAAGGTTTGGATAGTCGAGCTGGAGCAGGCCTTGCGCGTGCGCACGGGCGAGACCGGTCCGGACGCCATTTAGCCCACACGCCTCCCCCGACTTACGCTGTCTCTTGAACAGAATTCGGACGATTTAGGAGCATCTCGCGCCGGCAAGCCAGCCAACTCCCCCGTCGGTGCGATATCCCGCCGGCGCGGGTTCCCCACAAGGAGCCCGCGCCGTATTTTTTTGAGACCTTGTCGGCGCGCGGATGCCGCGCGTTATACATTATAAAAAACACCAGGGAAGTTTTGCTGCACCGCAAGATAAACTCGTGCAATCCGGCGCCGTGTGTCGTCAGCGTTTCGCCCATAGGAGTTTCTGTTCCATGAAAATGGTCGTAGCCATCATCAAGCCCTTCAAGCTCGACGACGTGCGCGCCGCCCTCGCGGAAGTGGGGATACAAGGCATTACCGTGACGGAGGTCAAGGGCTTCGGCCGGCAAAAAGGTCACACTGAGCTCTATCGTGGGGCTGAATATGTGGTGGACTTCCTGCCCAAGGTGAAACTCGAGCTGGCCGTCGATGACGATCAAGTCGACCGGGTCGTGGAAGCCATAATCGAAGCGGCCCGCACGGGGAAGATAGGCGACGGAAAGATATTCGTCTCGGAACTTGGTCAAGCGGTGCGCATCCGCACGGGAGAGGTCGGTTCGCGCGCGCTGTAGCTGTTAAGCGAGGTTGGCTGAAGATGAAACGCGTTATCTTGTGCGCGGTGCTGATGGCATGGTCGACTCTCGCATCGGCCGTGGTTTACAAATGGGTCGACGCTCAAGGCAAGACCCAGTACGGCGATCGTCCACCGGACGGCGTGCATGCCGAGGTGGTCGAGGGCCTGGGACGTGACTCGCGCCCCGCGGCCGCGCCGGCGCCTGCAGCCAAAGGGCCGACCGCCGCTGCGGTCCCGACCGACGTCAAGAAAGCGGTCCAGAGCGACGTTTCCGCGGCCCGCGAAAAGCAATGCACGGACGCGCAAGAGCGCTACAAGAAGTTGATCGAAGGTCGCCATATCTACAAGACCGGCGACAACGGCGAGCGCGTGTATTTGAGCTCGCAGGAAATCGATGAAGAGCGGGTCAACGCGAAGAAGGACATCGACGAGGTCTGTAACAGCCCGAGTTGATGCGTTGGCCTTCTGCTGATCCGCTCTTGAAATACCCCGCCCTCTAAAGCGCGCGCGCTTGCGCACGCCCGCTCCGGGATCCCCCCCGCGCCGCGTTCCGCGTAGCCCCGCGCTCCGCCGGTTTTGCCCGCCCGGGCGCAAAGCCTTAGGCTAGGCGCAGCCGTTCACCTCGAGGATCACGTTCATGCAAATCGGCTTCGTCGGATTGGGCGCGATGGGCAGCCACATGGCGCGCAATCTCGCGCAAGCGGGCCTGCTCAGGGGAGTATGGAATCGAACCACCGAGAGGGCGACCGCGCTGGCGGCGGAGCTCAAATGTCATGCCTTCGTCGATCTCGCCGAGCTCGCCGCCAACAGCGAGGCGGTGGTGATTTGCGTATCGGCCGACGAGGACGTGCGCTCGGTGGTCGCCGGGCTCGAACCGGCCTTGAGCCCACGCATGATCGTGATGGATTGCTCGACGGTGGGCGCGGGCACGGCGCGTGAGATGCACGCACGGCTCTCGCCCCTCGGCGTCGGTTTTCTCGATTGCCCGGTGAGCGGCGGCGTCGAGGGCGCGCGCACCGGGAGCCTCGCGATCATGGTGGGCGGCGACGCGGAGGACTACGCGAACGCCGTACCGGTGCTCGAGAAGATGGGTAAGACCATCGCGCACATGGGTCCGAGCGGCGCCGGCCAGGCCACGAAGGCGACGAACCAGATCATGTGCGCGGGGATCATTCAAGCCGTGGGCGAGGCGATGGCGTTCGCCCACGCCGAGGGACTGCCTCTCGAGCGGGTCATCGAGATTCTCGGCAAGGGCGCGGGCTCGAGCTGGTACTTCGTCAATCGCGCGCCCTTCATGGCGAGGCAAAGCTATCCTGCCGGCTTCAAGGTTCGCCTGCATGCGAAGGACTTGCGTATCTGCCGCGAAATGGCGGCACAGCATGGCGCGCGGCTGCCGATCGTCGACTCGACGCTGAAAGAATACGCTGCTCTGGTGGTCGAGGGCTTCGGCGACGAGGACATCTCGGCCATCTATCGCCTGAAATCGAAACTCTTCCCCGACGCGAACCCCGCCGCGCCATGAGCGCTTCTTCCGCCGGCTCGCTGCTGCGGATCGCGACGCGCAGGAGCCCGTTGGCTTTGTGGCAAGCCGAGCACGTGGCAACGCTGCTGCGCGGCGCGCACACCGGGCTCGACGTCGAGCTTAAGCCCATGTTGACCCAGGGCGATCGAATCCAGGACCGCAGCCTCGCGGCCATCGGCGGCAAAGGTTTGTTCATCAAAGAGCTCGAGGTTGCGCTCGACGAGCGGCGCGCCGACATCGCGGTCCACTCGATGAAGGACGTGCCGGCAGAGATGCCGCAGGGCTTCGTGATCGCCGCGTATCTCGAGCGCGCCGATCCGCGCGACGCGCTGCTCTGCCGCCGCGGCAGCACCCTCAGCGACTTGCCTGCGGGCGCGAAGCTCGGCACGTCGAGCCTGCGGCGCCGTGCGCAGATCCTGGCCGCGCGACCCGACCTTTCCGTCGAGCCGCTGCGCGGCAACGTCGACACGCGCCTCTCACGCCTCGAGAACGGTGCCATGGACGCCATCATCCTCGCCTGTGCCGGCCTCGTCCGCCTCGGGCTCGAGGCGCGCATCACCGCCCGCCTCCCCCCCGGGACGATGCTGCCGGCGGTCGGTCAGGGAGCGATCGGCGTCGAGTGCCGCAGCGACGATACGCGCACGCGTGCGCTCCTGGCGGCGCTCGACGATGCCGCGACTCGCACCGCCCTCGTGGCTGAGCGCGCCTTTGCGCGAACATTGGGCGGCAGTTGCCAATCGCCGATCGCCGCCCTCGCCCACATCGAGGAGAATCGTCTGACGCTTCAAGGCCTGGTCGCGGAGCCCGACGGATCGCGGCTGCTGCGCGACGGCGTATCCGGTGACTGCGCCCGCGCCGAGACACTCGGCGAGCAGCTCGCGCAGCGCCTGCTCGAGTCGGGCGCCGGCGAATTGCTGGAGCGGCTGCGTAGCGCCTGATCGCATGCTCCCGCTGCACGGCATCGGCGTCCTCGTCACTCGACCCCGACAACAGGCCGCTGCGCTTTGCCGCCTGCTCGAGGCGCAAGGCGCGAGCGTCGAGCGTTTCGCCGCCATCGAGATCGAGCCCATCGACGAGCGCCGCGAGTGGGCGGCACGGTTCGGCGACCTTCAGCAATTCGGCCTCATCATCTTCACCAGCAGCAACGCGGTGAGGTACGGCGCGGCGCTGCTCGGGCAACGCCGCGATCTGCCGCTGGCCGCCATCGGCCCGGCCACGGCCCGCGCGCTCAACCAGGCCGGCTACCGGGTGTCGGTGCAATCGATTGAGGGAGCCGACTCGGAGAGCCTGCTGCGTCACCCGAAGCTCAACGCCGTCGCGGGCGAACGCGTGCTGCTCGTCAAAGGAAGAGAGGGTCGCGAGCTTCTCGAACAAGAGCTCGCGCGCCGCGGCGCCCTACTCGCGTTGGCCGAAGTCTACCGGCGCGAGTGTCCGCGGCCGAGCGCCGCCGAGTTGAGCGCGCTGGAGGCGCGCTTCGCGGCACACGAGATCCACGCCGTCACGGCCACGAGTGTCGAGATTGCCGCGAACCTGCTGGCGCTCGCAACGCCGCGGCTGCGTCGTGCTTTCGACGCCGTGCCTTGGGTGGTACCGAGCGCGCGCGTGGCGCAAAGCCTGCGTGAGGGCGGCGTAAAGGCTGCCTCGCTGCTCGCTCGCTCGGCCGAGGATCAAGACCTGGTCTCCGCCCTCATCGACTGGCGCGCGGGCGAATCGGGCGCGTAATCGAAGGAGTCGAAGGAGATGGCGGACTCGGCCACACCGCGCGCCATGAAGTCGCGGCGCACGGCCTCGATCATTTGCGGCGGACCGCTTGCGTAGATCTCGTGCTGCCCGAGCCCCTGCACCTCGGCGAGCACCGCCTCGTGCACGAATCCCTGCCGTCCTTTCCAGGCGGCCGACGGCTCGGACAGCACGGGCGCATAGCGGAAGCGGGGGTCGGCCCGTGCCGCCTCCTCGAGAAAGGCGTGTGCATACAGATCGCGCTCCGCACGCACACCCCAATACAGCGTCATGCGCCGAGGCACGCCCTGCTCGAGAACGTGGCGCAGGATGCTCTTGAGCGGCGCGAGGCCGGTGCCGCCCCCGACCAGCAGCAGGGGCGAGGCCTCGCTGGTCTCCCGATAGACGCTGTTCCCGAGGGGTCCTTCGAGATGCAGCACGGCGCCACGCATCTCGTCGGCAAACACCTGTTCCGAAAATTCACCTCCGGGGGCTCGGCGCACGTGCAGCTCGAGCGGTCGGGCGTCGTGCGGCGGCGAGGCGATGGAGAAGCTGCGCCTCCGGCCCTTGGACAGCACGACGTCGACATACTGTCCCGGCTTGAATTCGAAACTCTCGGCGGGCGGCAGCCGCAGGTAAACTCCCATCACATCGTGCCCGAGCCGCTCGACGCGCTCGACGCGGCACGGCAGGCGCTTGACGCGCAGCGCACCCTCCGTACCGGGCGCGAATATCTCGAGCAGCAGATCGCTGCGAGCGTGCGCCCGACAGAGCAGCACGAGTCCGTCGGCGGTCTCGTCATCCGACAGACCGAGCGGCCTACCGTTCGGGTAGGCCACCTCGCCCTCGAGCAGTCGCGCTCGGCAGGCTCCGCAGTTGCCGCCCAGGCAGCGATGCGACACGTCGAGTCCCGCGCGCAGAGCCGCATCGAGCACCGTCTCGGCGGCGGCGGTCTCGAACGCCCGGGCAGATCTGAACAGCTTGACGCGCAATGCCGGCTCCTCCGCGCCCATCCTATTATGTCGACGCGTCGCGCGCCGCTCTCGCGTAGCGGCTCGCGGCGATTGATGGCATCGGCTATGCTCGCCGCATGCGCATCGAGTTCGTGAAGATGCAGGGCCTTGCAAACGATTTTCTCGTCTTCGACGCTCCCGCCGGGCTCGCCGGTGGACCCATCGATCCCCGCCGGATGCGTGCGCTGGCCGATCGACACACCGGCGTCGGCTTCGATCAGGCACTCATGCTCGAAGCGCCGCGCGACCCGGGCAATCGCGTGTTCTACCGGATCTTCAACGCCGACGGAGGCGAGGTGGAGCAATGCGGCAACGGCGCACGATGCGTCGCCGCGCTCCTGTATGCCCGTGCTCCGCAACGCGGCCGCGAGCTCGTGATGGAGAGCAAGGCGGGGCCGGTGCATGCGTGCGTACGGCCGGACGGGTCGGTGTCGGTGGACATGGGGGAACCCACGTTCGCTCCGGCGTCGATTCCACTCGATGCCGCGACCGAACGGCCGAGCTATTCCCTCGAGATCGGCGGGGAGAGCGTCGAGCTCGGCGCGGTCTCGATCGGCAACCCGCACGCAGTGCTGCGCGTCGACGACATCAAGACAGCGCCCGTCGCGCGGCTCGGTCCCGCCATCGAGCGCCATCCGCGCTTTCCCCAGCGTGCCAACGTGGGCTTCATGCAAGTCCTCGGGGCAGGGCATATCGCGTTGCGAGTGTTCGAGCGCGGCGTGGGCGAAACCCTGGCCTGCGGCACGGGTGCTTGCGCGGCGGTGGCGGTGGGCCGCCGGCAAGGCCTGCTCGCGCCGGACGTGCGCGTCGATCTGCCGGGCGGAACCGCGGAAGTTTCTTGGGGAGGCGGCGGTGAGCACGCGTGGCTGACCGGTCCCGCGATCACGGTTTTCAGTGGCATAGTGGACATCTAACGGGTCATCATGGGGAGCTTACAGTAATGACAAGTCAGGCACGGGGCATCAAACAGGACACGATCAACGACCTCAGCGTCACGCAGTATCTAGAGACGTATCCGGATTTCTTCGAGCGCAACGTCGCCCTGCTCGCGAAGCTCCGCCTGCCGCATCTGCGTGAGTCGAGTGCGACGGTGAGCCTGGTCGAGCGCCAGGTGGAAGTGCTGCGCGATCGCAATCAGACGCTCGAGCGCAAGCTTGCGGAGCTGCTCAATGTCGCGCGCGCGAACGACGCGCTGGCGAGCCGCATCCATTGTCTCAGTCAAAGACTCATCCGCGGGCGCACGCTCCTCGAAACCATCAATGCCCTCGAGACGAGCCTGCGCGAGGATTTCGATGCGCGTAACTCGGTGCTGCTCTTGTTCATTGAGCAAGCCCGGGATCTCGAGGCCGCCGCCGGCCGCTTCCTCAAGACGGCGGATCCCACCGACGATGTGGTCAAGACGTTCGAATCTCTCCTGCAGTCAGGCAAGCCCCGCTGCGGGCAGATCCGCGATGCGCAGCGCGATTACCTCTTCGGCAAGGACTCCATCGAGATCGGGTCCGTCGCACTCGCGCCGCTCGGTGCCAAGGGAGCTTTGGGCCTGCTGGCGATCGGCGCAAGCGATACGGACCGCTTTCACCCGGCCATGAGCACGGAGTTCCTGACGCGCATCAGCGAGCTGCTCGCGAATGCCTTGACGCGCTGAGGACGCGGGCCGGCCGTGCATCCGAACGAGAGCGAGTGGATCGAGCGCTTCGCCTCGCACCTGAAGCACGAGCGACGCATGAGCGCTCATACGGTCGCAGCCTACCTTGCCGACATCGCGCAGCTCGCCGTTTTCTGCGAGGCGCACAAGATCGCATGCTTCAGCGACATCGACAGCTTGCAGGTGCGCACCTTCGCCGCCACGAGTCATGCGCGGGGTCTCTCCGCGCGCAGCATCCAGCGGCGGCTCTCGGCACTGAGGACGTTTTTCGAGTTTCTCATGCGCGAGGGCGCAAGCACGCGCAATCCGGCCGTGGACGTGCGCGCGCCGAAGCAGAAAAAGCGCCTGCCGACGACGCTCGATGCGGACCAGATGGGACGGCTGCTGGCCTTTCGCACCGACGACACTCTGTCCGCGCGCGACAAGGCCGTCATGGAACTCTTCTACTCCTCGGGGTTGCGCCTGACGGAACTCGTGACCCTCGACGTTGCGTCGCTCGATCTCAAGGACCGCACGGTGCGCGTGCTGGGCAAGGGCGCGAAATCGCGGGTCCTGCCGATCGGCCGCTATGCCATTGCAGCGCTCGAGCGCTGGCTCGCGGAGCGGGCCGTGCTGCTCGCGAAGGCCCCCGCGGAAGCGCAGGGGCCGGTCTTCGTCGGCCGCGGCGGCCGGCGACTGTCGGCGCGCGCGGTACAGTTGCGCGTCGACCTGTGGGCGCGCCGGCAGGGTCTCGGCGTGCACGTTCATCCCCACATGTTCCGCCACTCCTTCGCGACGCACCTGCTCGAGTCGAGCGGCAATCTGCGCGGCGTTCAGGAGCTGCTCGGCCACGCGGACATCGCCACCACTCAGGTGTACACCCACCTCGATTTCCAGCACCTGGCCAAGGTCTACGATGCCTCCCATCCGCGGGCCCGCCGTCGCCGCGCTTGAAAGGAGGGCGGCGCGCCCCCAGTGACAGGAACTTCATGCAGCACGACCCGGAGCGAATTTACGGTACCACCATCCTCGCCGTGCGGCGGGGCGGCCACGTGGCGGTGGGCGGAGACGGACAGGTAACGCTCGGACAGAGCGTGATGAAGGGCAATGCGCGCAAGGTGCGCCGGCTCTACGGCGGCAAGGTGCTCGCCGGGTTCGCCGGCGGCACGGCGGATGCGTTCACTTTGTTCGAGCGCTTCGAAGCCAAGCTCGAAAAATTCGGTAATCTCACCCGGGCGGCGATCGAGTTGGCGAAGGACTGGCGGAGCGACCGAAGCTTGCGCCGCCTCGAGGCCCTGCTGTGCGTTGCCGATACGACCAGCATGTATGTCATATCGGGCACGGGCGATGTGATCGAGCCGGAGCACGACCTGATCGCCATCGGCTCCGGCGGCGGCTACGCGCAGGCTGCCGCGCAGGCCCTGTGGCAGGCAACCGAGCTTCCGGCGCGCGAGATCGTGGAACGCTCGCTGAATATCGCAGCGGACATCTGTATCTATACCAATCGCAATCTCACCATCGAGGAGCTGTGATTCGATGTCGCAAATGACCCCGCGCGAGATCGTCGAGGAGCTCGACAAGCACATCGTCGGCCAGAAGGCGGCGAAGCGCGCGGTCGCGATCGCCTTGCGCAACCGCTGGCGCCGCGGCCAGGTG
>Ga0302314_10010703_pt1 | contig 16029 bp, 11 predicted proteins | sample III_Palsa_N2_3_FD_200533 | JGI IMG/M metagenome (GOLD analysis project Ga0302314, IMG submission 200533) | Peat permafrost microbial communities from Stordalen Mire near Abisko, Sweden - III_Palsa_N2_3 | ecosystem: Environmental > Terrestrial > Soil > Palsa > Peat permafrost | place: Sweden... | reverse complement strand
TCCAGCGCTGGTCGGGCAGGGCCTGGTCGAGCCAGCCGCCGAGCATCTGCATGGACAGGAAGCCGGTCTTGGTGGTCCGCCGGATCACGCCGCCGAGTTCGTCCATGTGCGCATCGAGCATGATGCGGGGGCCGGACGAGCCCTGCCGCGCGATCACCGAGCCCATGCCGTCATAGCTGAGCTGGTCGGCGAGCGGCTTCATCTCGCGCACCATGATCTTGCGCACGTCCTCCTCGAACCCGGAGGGACCCGCGGCGTCCGACAGCTCGTGCAGCAGGGCCTCGGTGCGGTCGCCGGGCGCGGCGCGCGCCGGCGCGGCGGAGACCATCGTCACGGCGGCGAGCAGGGCAAGGATGCGGAACGGCTTCATTGGCGGACTCCTGAGACGCCGCCGAGTTGATCGGCCGGTGCACGCCCGCGCAATCCCCCCGGTCGGGCGGGCAGGATTTTACCGCAAAGATCGCAGAGAAAGGCGCGGAGCGCGCGGAGGGAGCGTCTCCCCGCCGCTCATTCCATCACATCTCTGCGCGCTCCGCGCCTCTCCCTCCGCGATCTCTGCGGTAATCCTTGCCTTACGACAGGGGGCGCACCGGGCGCCTTCCGCGCCCGAAACAGCTCCGCCGCCGAGCGTTAAGCACATGGCCCGCACGGATCGTTCGAAGTGGGCCTGACAGCGCCTGCATGATCGGTTATGTGCGATGGTCACCTATCTACGATTACGACCCTATCGATAAGCGAGCCGCGAGATGCCAACGGGCACAGTCAAGTTTTTCAACCCCAACAAGGGCTTTGGGTTCATCAGCCCGTCGGACGGCGGAAGCGACGTCTTCGTGCACATTTCCGCCGTCGAGCGGGCCGGTCTGTCCGGCCTGAACGAAGGCGACGAAGTGGGCTTCGAGATGGAGCAGGACCGCCGGACCGGCAAGCAGAGCGCCGCCGACCTGCAGCTGATCAGCGCCGGCGCACCGTCGGCCGGCCGGGGCGGTCCGCCGCGCCAGTCGTTCCGCGAAGACCGGGGCGGCGGCTACGACCGCGGTCCGCCGCGCAGCCAGGAGCCGCGTGGCGCGGTGTCGGGCTCCGGGTCGGGCGCCGTCAAATGGTTCAACCAGACCAAGGGCTTCGGCTTCATCCAGCCGGACGAAGGCGGCGGGGACATCTTTGTCCACATCTCCGCCGTCGAACGCGCCGGTCTCAGCGGACTGAACGAAGGCCAGCGGGTCTCCTACGAACTGGAAGTCGATCGTCGCAGCGGCAAGAGCTCGGCGGTCAACCTGCGGGTCGAACGCTAGCGGATCGTTCAGCGCGGCGTTCGATCGCCGCGTTCTGAGCCTCCCTGTCTATGCAGCGAACAAAGTCGATCGGAGACTGATGGTTTCCGGTCGACAGCGCATGCCTGGCCGCTTTCAATGGCGGCGTGCCGTCGTCGTCGCGGCCCCGGGGACGCCATGAACTCGACAGTCACAGCCGCATCCGCATCCGCGTTCGCCGCGGTCCTTCTGGCGTTCGCCCGCCCTGCCGCGGCCGCCCCGGCCGAGACGCCGCCCCCTCCCGCCAAATCTTCCTTCGCCCACGCCACCGAGGGCCTGCAGGCGGTGAAAGGGCTGCTGCCGGTCTATCTCGACCGGCGCGGCGGCCGGGTCCTGCTGTTGCTGAAGCCGGGCGAGGACGGCGACTGCGGCCAGTTCCTCTACCAGGTCGACATGCGCGCGGGCCTGGGCTCGACCCCCGTCGGGGTGGACCGGGCCCAGCCCGGCCAGACCCAGATCGTCGACTTCAAGCGCCGCGGCAAGAAGGTGGTCGCCGAGCTGCAGAACAACCATTTCCGCGCCGGCGACGGTCAGCCGGCCGAAGTGCAGGCAGTGCGCGAATCCTTCCCGCCCTCCACCGTCTGGTCGGGCGATATCGTGGCCGAGGCGGACGACGGCGGCCTCTTGATCGACATCTCGAGCTTCCTCACCCGCGACGCGTTCGGCGTCGTCGAGGCGCTGAAGCGGTCCAAACAGGGCGCCTACAAACTGGCCGGCGACCTCAGCTATCCCGATGTGGACGGCGTGCAGGCCTTTCCCGAGAACCTGGAGTTCGACGCCCACCAGACCTTCGTCAGCGACGAGCCGGGCCCCGAAATCCGCGGCATCGCCCCCGACGCCCGCAGCGTCACGGTGATCGAGCACCACTCGCTGGTGAAGCTGCCGGGGCCGGGCTACGAACCGCGCGAGGCCGACCAGCGCACCGGCGGCTTCGCCGAACTGGTGGCCGACTACGGCACGCCGCTGGAAGGCTCGACGGTGGTCAGGCTGGCCCACCGCTTTCGCCTGGAGAAGACCGACCCGGCCGCCGCCCGCTCGCCGGTGAAGAAGCCGATCGTGTTCTACGTCGACCGCGCCGCGCCCGAACCGGTGCGCTCGGCCCTGGTCGACGGCGCCCGCTGGTGGGCCCAGGCGTTCGACGCCGCCGGCTTCATGGACGCCTTCAAGGTCGAGGTCCTGCCCGAGGGGGTCAGCCCGCTCGACGTCCGCTATAATGTGATCAACTGGGTGCACCGGCAGAGCCGCGGCTGGTCGTACGGCGCCACCATCATCGACCCGCGCACCGGCGAGATCATCAAGGGCTCGGTGCTGCTGGGCTCGCTGCGCGTGCGCCAGGACCGGATGATCTTCGAAGGCCTTGTCGGCGCCGACAAGACCGGGACCGGCGGACCGGACGATCCGATCGTCGTCTCCCTCACCCGCCTGCGCCAGTTGGCCGTGCACGAGACCGGCCATGCCCTGGGCCTGGCGCACAACTTCGCCGGCAGCACCTTCGACGACCGCGCCTCGGTGATGGACTATCCGCCGCCGCGGGTGACCATCGTGAACGGGACGCTGAGCTTCAAGGACGCCTACCAGGTCGGCGTCGGCAGCTGGGACAGGTTCGCGATCAAATGGCTCTATGCGCCGGTCGCTCCCGGCCAGGCGGGCCGCGATCAGCTCGACAACCTCGTCCGCGACGGCTACGCCCACGGTCTGCGCTATGTCAGCGACGAGGACAGCCGCCCGATCGGCGCGGCTCAGCCGCACGGCTCGCTGTGGGATGACGGCCCCGACGCGGTGGAGGGGCTGGCGCACGTGCTGGCGGTGCGCAAGATCGCCCTCGACCATTTCGGCGTACGCAATCTGCCCAAGGATGCGCCGGTATCGGACCTGCGGCGGGTGATCGTGCCGGTCTATCTGTTCCACCGCTATCAGGTCGACGCGGCCGCCAAGCTGGTCGGCGGGATAGACTTCACCTACGCCCTGCGCGGGGACGCGCACGAGACCTCGACCGTGGTCGCCCCCGCCGACCAGCGCCGCGCGCTGGACGCCCTCTTGGCCACCGTGGACCCCGCCGTGCTCGACCTGCCCGAGCCCCTGCTGGACCTGCTGGCCCAGGGCCGCGACAGCCCGCGCGACAAGGCCTTCGACATCGAGGTGTTCGGCCATCCCCACGCCCCGGGCTTCGACCTCGGCACGGCGGCCGACGCGGCGGTGGACATCACCCTCGGCGACCTGTTCGACCCGGATCGCCTGAACCGCGTCGCCGACCAGGGCGGGCGCGACGCCGCCCAGCTGCAGATCGGCGAACTGCTGGATCGCACCCTCGCCGCCGTCTACCGCAAGGGCCCCGCCGGCGGCGCGCACATCGCCGAGCTTCGCCGCCGGATCCAGGCGCGGGCGATCATCCGCCTGGCCAGCGCCCTGCGCGAGCCCTCGCTGAACCCCACCGCCGCGGCGGCGATCCGGGCATCGCTGGAGACCCTCGGCCGCCGGCTCGAAACGACCAAGACCGGCGCCCCCGCCGACCTCGCCCAGGCGCGCTACTACGCCCGCCTGATCCTGAGCCCCAACATGGACGGCCTCGCCGCCATCGCCGCCGCCGACACCCACAGAGCCCTCGAGCCCCCGCCCGGCATGCCGATCGGCGACGGCGGCGAATTCGTCCAAGGCCAGGGTGGCGACGGCTGCTGGTTCTGTGAAGCGGTATCGTTCGAGCGGTAGCGATCATGAGCGACACCCTGTCCGACCCCGCCCCTCCCCCCGGCTTCGAGCGGCACGACCGGCCGAGCCCGGTGACCGACGCCTGGGAGCCGCTGTTCAGCCGCAAGACCGACAGCGCCGTGGTCATCGGCCTGCGCATCGCCGAACGGCACTGCAACAGTCGCGGTTTCGCCCACGGCGGCCTGATCACCGCCCTGGCCGACAACGCCATGGGCCTGTCGTGCAAGCGGGTGCTGAAGGGCCCGGGCGGCCTGGTGACGGTCAACCTGTCGATCGATTTCCTGCGCAGCGCCAACGTCGGCCAATGGCTGGAGATCGACACCAGCTTCATCAAGCCCGGCCGAGCCCTCTGCTTCGCCCAGGCCTTCATCACCGCCGACGGCGAGCCGTGCGCCCGGGCGAACGCGGTGTTCCGGGTGGTGTAGCGCGCGGCTGCCCGCCTTGCCGGTTGGATGTGGAGGTGAGGTCGACGATTGGAGGGCGCGGCGTTCGTCCGCTTGGCGCCACAAGCCGACATTGGGTTCCGGGCGGATTTCGGACATTCTCAGCAATCTGGGTGACGGGCGACCGCGGGAACGCGACCATGGCGGACAGGTACGAAAACTTCGCCGCACTCGATGCTGGTGAGGAACGAGGCGTCCATTACGACATACGGTCGATCGACCGTGGCACGGAGATGGTCGTGCTCGCACCCCATGGGGGCTGCATCGAACCGGGTTCGTCTGAAGTCGCCGAGGCGATCGCACAGCGCGACTATTCGTTCTATGCCTTTCTGGGTCTAAGCCCTGGACGCGACCTCCACATAACATCCACCAACTTCGATGAACCGCAGGCGGTGAAACTGGTCAGGACCGCCGAGACGGCGATTGCCATACATGGCAGGCTGGACCACTCAGATCCGGAGACGGTTTGGATCGGCGGGCGCGACGTCGATCTCGGGAACGCCGTCGCAACGGCCCTGGAAGCTGCGTGCTTCGGAGCCATTACCGAGGGTCACCATTTACTCGGCAAGGACGCCAGAAACATCTGCAATCGGGGTAGGCGGGGTGCCGGCGCGCAGCTCGAGATTCCGCGAGGATTGCGCGACCGGCTCGGACGCGACGACACGGAACTGCAACGCTTCGCCGAAGCCATTCGCACAGTGCTGGTCACACGCTGATCCTGCGCGATCACCTTCACTTGAGCGCTAGGAACGGGCCTTACACCGGTCCCGCGGAGCGGATTTTCAGGAGGCAACCTTGGCATTGGGATACGCATGATAGTCGACCCAGTGGCGTTCGTGGCTGCTGTTGAGCGGGTCTGGGAGATTCCGCCACCGGGTCCGCAAAATCTTCTCGCCGACCCCCGCTTCCTCGCCGTGGCCGAAATGCTCAGCCAGGACTCGGGCACGGGCAAGGTCGCATTCGCGCTATCGAATGCTCTGCGTAGTCTCGGCTTGCCCTGTGCGCGGCGCCAAGCGGCCGGGCCGGAGCCCGAAGAGCCCGCCGTGGTGGCAGAAGCGTTGGTGCAAGGGTTCAGGGCGATCGTCACGCGGCGCCGGCATCTCTGCCCGCTCGACCTCGCCGACGACCTGCCGACTATTGTGTTTGGGGGTGCCCGCATCGATCGGTTCGACAAGGACCAGCTCGAGGCGCTGATCGACCGACGGCGGCTGGAGCGGTGCTACCCAAGCCGGCCGATCGACTTTACCCGCCTAGCCCAGCTGCAGTGGCTGGTCGTGGAGGAAGAGGTCTCGATCGACCCCCGGCCGGAGGCTCGCGCCGTCCCGATCTTGTTCCAGCGAATGGATCAAGATTTCGGCGCGGTCGATCCTTTGGCGCGCCGCTTTCCCTCGGCCGTCGAGGAAGCGCTGTTCTGCCTCCTTCTAGCTCCTTGGGAGACTTGGTCGACCATGTTGGAGGTGGATTGGCGCGGCTTCAGATTTCCCTGGATCTACACCGTTGATGCCGACCTCGCCGTGCAGCCCGCAGCACCGCCAGACGCCGAGGCGCTAGGCTTCGAGCCGGTCGTCTATGAGGACGCCTACGGCGAGGAACACGAGTCCGAGCGGCCAGTCGTACTGACCCTGAACGACGGCGTCGCCCAGGACCTGTCCGCCGGTCTGGTGGACGTGTGGGCTAAGCGGCAGGCCGCAGCCGGGTCCGATCTCTTCTTCACGCCGGTGGAGCATTTCATGGTGTGCGCCTTCTAGTCGGTCGGGGTGGACGAACTCCTTGCCCACATGACCGTATTAGAGGCCGCACTGGGCGAAGAGGCGGATCATGACAAAAGGCTCCGGCCAAAGCCGGAGCGGACGCTCGGCGCAACGGAGCGGATGGCGCGCAAGGTTGCCGGGCTGCTTGGCGATCCGACAGCTACAGACGCCTATCGCGACCTCTTCCGCATCCGCAGCCTGTTCGTCCACGGTCGCGCCGGCCTGGCTACCATTTCCACAGACCAGCGGGTCATGGCGCGCCGGCTTGCCCGGCGGGTCGCCAACACGCTGCTCGATTTGGCCGCGGCTGGAGCGCCGCCGCGCGCTGAGGTCCTGGCTCAGCTGCTCGCGCGGGGTGCGCCCTAATCCGTCTCGGTTTCGGGCCATCCGGCGGGCAGCTGGAAGATTTCGGCCAGGCTCTGGCCCTCGGTTGATCGCAAGCGGTTGTCGACCACTTCGCGCACGTCGACGCCGAGCGGCAAATCGAGGATTGGCCGGGCCGCCCAAGGATTGTGGATCAGGCGCATCCGGCGCTGACCGACATCCCAGGGCGACAGGCGCTCGGCCGACAAAACCGCGCTGACGCGGGTGTTGACCGGACCGCCGGGGCCCATCCAAGCCCCATCTGAGTTGCGGACCCAGCGGTGATCGCCGCTTTGTGTAACGATCACGCTTTCTGTGCCGAACAGAGCGTCGATTGCGGCGTCGCCGTTGGCGAACTCCTCCAGCGCTGACACCGCGATGATGTAGGGCCGGTCGAGCTGGCCGTAACGCCCGGCCTTGCTCTCCACCGCGGCCTTGATCGGGATGTTTGGATTGACCAATCCGCCCGGGAGCATTCTGCCGCCGATGGCGCGGCCGCCGCCCTGCCGCAGGTTCTTCGGCAGCACGGTGACGGTCAGGACCAGTCCGTGTTCCTCAACCTGCAGCAGGGGTCGCGGGCGCTGGGCGGCCAGATCTGCGACAACGTCGTCGTAGACCAGGCCATCGAGGAAGGCCTGAACCCGAGCCCGCATGCGTGAGACACGCACAGGCTGGGCCGGGATGCCGCGGTGATGGAGATGGATGAAAAAGTCGGCCGACTGCACTTGGTCAACCGCCTGCAGCACGTCCCGCATCCTGCGATCGGCCCCGGGGTCCGCGCCGATCCCGCCCTCGGCGACAGTGGCCTCAAGATAGAACTCCCGACCATCGGGGCTCCGCACCAGGAAATCAGGCGAGCGTCCGCCGGGCAGAGTCGGCTCGATCTCCAACACGGTGAATCCGCGAGCGGTCACCAGGCCGTGCAGTAACAGCTCAAACCAGCCACTGCGGTGGCGGCTGTCGTTGGGCGAGCGGATGCGCCGAATGAGTGTATCGCGCTGGACGGCTGGGTATTGATCGAGGAGCTGGTCGACGAAGGCGCGTACCCGCGCGGCCTCAGGCCGCCCCGAGACATTCAGGTAATCGGCGCGGCTGATCAGATGACTGGCCGGTTCGTCATCGGCTCGCTCCATGTCGTCGAAGGCGCTCATGCCCTCCACTATAGAAGATTCGACCACCACCTTTGATGGCGCTGAGCCGGCCTGCGGATACACTGGGTCCATGGGAATCCGTCTCAGCCCCGATGACCTTGGCCAGACTGGCGAAGACCTGTTCCGGCGCCTGTGCAGCCAGGCCCAACTGGTCTGCAACAAGAGCGAGCGCGACCGGGCGGGCTGGGATTTCGTCGTAGACCTTCCAATTCCGATCGATGGGGCCAAAACCCTGGACCAGCGCGCGGCACCTGCCTGTGTCCTGCAGCTCAAATCCACTACCAATTCCAATCCGGCCCGCATGGCGTTGTCGAAGATTGAGCGGATCGCCAAGGACCCCAGGCCGGCCTTCATCGTGGTGTTCCGATTGGCGCCGGACGGTCGGGAGATCGCCGGATATCTCATTCACCTGATCGGACCACTTTTGGGCCGGGTTTTGCAGCGCCTGCGCGAGGCCGAGGCCGCCGGCAAATCCAACATCCACAAGGCCTTCATCAGCTTCAAATATGCCGAAGTGGGCACCCGATTTGAGCCGACACCCGAAGGTCTGCGCCAGGCCATAGTCGGCGCCTGCAGCCCGAACCAAGTCGACTATGTCCGCGACAAGCAGCACCAGCTTGAGCGCCTGGGCTACGAGGATGGCGGCGGCCTGCAGGCCGAAGCCATTCTCTGGGTCGAGTCGCCCCAGGCCTTGAGCCGGGTCCTCGTCGGCCTGGAGCCGATGAAACCGATCAAGCTGCGGGCATTCGATGTCCGCTTCGGTGTCGCCGTGCCCTACACCGGCAGCCTCTTTGATGACGCCGAAGAACTGCGCATCGAGCCGCCGACGATCGGGCCGTGCCGCGTCACGATCCGCGGCGCTCCGTTGGAACCGGCGGCGGTCTTCGCCGCGGAGGCTTTCGTCGGACCGCCCGTGGAGATCGAGGGTCGAGTGTGGGTGGCGGTCAGGCATCCTGAGTTCATCGCCACCATCTCCGCCACCGGAGTTGAGTTCCAGACGGAGGGTAACTTCGCGCGGCGCGCTCGGTCACTGGCGGCGTGGACGACGATCACGCGGGCGCTCCTCTACCTGTCGTCCGGCCACGGCGAGATCTCCTTCCAGTTCCAGGGTGACCTGAACACCCGCCTGGCCGTACCGCTGAGTGGGGACCTAGATGGGCCTTACCTCGGCACGCTTCCTCAGCTGGTTCGCTTTATCGAAGCCTGGTCGCGGCTGGTGGAGATGGCCGGCGTGCTCGCGACTGAGGCGTTCTCGCTGAACGACCTATGGGCGGCGAAGGGTGTGCAAATCGCCGCCGACCTTATGACCAATCCGGCGACCGCCGCCTGGATGGCGTTCGACGCCGAGGCCTTCGACCGAGGCAGCGATGCGGTCGAGGCGCTGTACTTCAATTCGTGCCGCCTTGCTGACGCGGCTGTCACCTATTGCGTCAAGGTCACCCTGCAACGGATAGAAGGCGAGTACCGATCTGTGGCTTTTACCCCGGTGGACGCCCGGCCTGAAGTGGGAGACCTGACCGCCTATGCGGAGGAATGCGCCGGCGCAACGGGCGTCCGTCTGCTGATTAACCCAGACAATATTACAGAGGTCTCGCCGCCTCTGGCCGCTCCCGAGGTTTGAGGGGAAGGCACTCCCTGCGGCCGAGCCAAGGTCTCGTCCGCCCCTTTCAAGCGGAGAGGTCCCCCCGCAACGCCCCGAGGCGGGACCTGAGCTGCGGGCGGCCGGCGGGCTCCATCTCACCGCGTGCCGTGGCCCAAGAATCTCAGGTCCTACCCGCCGACGTGGACCCAGACGTCGTGGCCAAGGGACCGGAGAGCCTTGCTGGTGCGGCCGTTGCGGGGTGGGTAGCGGTCCGGCATGGCCCAACCGACCATTTCGCCGAGGCTGCTGATGCCCAGCAACTCGACCTTCCGGCGCGGGTCATGGAGGGCGTCCCACATGCGGTGAGGCACCTCTTCAGGGGCGCCGCCGTACAGGATGAATGCCAGCACATCGGACACGGGCGCGCCCCGCGCGATGGAGTCCTGCCAGATGCGCCGCGCCAGCGCGGCGGACTTCTTGGGCATGTCGTGGTCGACCCCGCCAGGCAGGCCAATCTTGGCGTTCGGCACGCGGCGCGCATATTCGCGGCTGGCGTGGATGTCCCAAAGCAAGTCGACGAAGCCCTCCTCCGTCATACGCCGCAGGGCCGGTTCGGCGAACGCCTCGCGCAGCTTGGGCGCGACTTCGTTCAATGTGCGCTCCTCGTCCCCACCGCCCGGAAGGCCCTTCCACCAGCGCGCCGCCGTCGCCAAGGCTTGATCGGGGTTTTTGGCGTTGGTCTCGTAGTAGTGCTCGTAGTTCGCTGCCCGGCCGTCGAAGGTGTTGCGGTAGTAGTGGGCGTGCAGGAATTGGTCGGCCTGGGCGCCCAGCGGCGCGTCCGCCGACACCCAGTCTGGTCGGTGCTCATCCTTGGACACCACTTCAGCAATTCCCCGGATGGTCTCCAGCGTACTGATCCACTCCTGCAGGAAGGCGTCCCGCTGGAGGCTACTGGCGGCCTTTGAGGATACCTGCACCAGACCTTCCCATGGCCGGACAAGGTCAGTGGCGAGGAAGGCGTCATCGGCTTCCTTCTCGGCTGCGCGCCGCCGTTGCAGCGCCTGGCTACGCAGCTCCATGAGGTCCACCAACTCCTTGGTCAGCGGCGATGCCGCCGCATCGATCTTGGCGAACAGCGCTTCGAGTTCGAACGCCTGGCCCGAAAACTCCAGCTCGTCGTCGGTCAAAAACATCCCCGCCTCGACGTTGTTGTACCAAGCGGCCTGGGTCAGGTTGGCCGAGCCGATGTAGGCACCGTAGCCGCGCCACCAGATGACCTTCGGGTGAAAGCACCGAACGAGCTTGCAGGTGTAGCGAGCGGATCGACGGGTCAGGAAGCGACGCAGGATGGGAACCGACACTGGCACCGCCTCGTCGAAGCGCCCCCAAAATCTCAGCGGTACTTCGTTGTCCCAGCACCAGTCGAACAGGAGCCGGTCGTCGGTAGCGTAGGCGACCGCTGCGTCCACCCGCTCGGTCAGCGCCTTAGCGTTGTCCAAGATCTCACGAAGGTAGAGGCCGTTCACGCCCCCCAACACCAGTCTCATGCCGTCCCCGCCGAGCACAACTTGCGGTGAAGCTTCGCCGCCCAGGCAGGCGGCGTCTAGTGGGCTCGGGACTGGAAGCGATGCGAGTTTGGCTCTGAGCTGGGGCGCTTCGGCGCTCGATCCACTCGAATAGGCTAGACGTAAAAGCGGAAGGGGAGCGGCGGTGCGCTCGCCGTGCGTGGAGAAGCCATCAGGATCTCACCCACGCGATCGGCGAACTTGAGGGTCACCGGCAACCCGGATGCGAAGTCGCAGGCGTTGTAGTTGACCTTGGTCAAAGCCAGCACGTCGGCCAGAACCTGGGTTAGTTCCGCGCTTCCATGCGTGATCTGGACCGAAAGCGGCTTCGGCGTCTCAAAGCCCTGATAAGCTGCCAGACGGGGGACGTATCCCCGTGTCCAGAGATAGGCGTGGCGCGGTCCGATCTCCACCGCTGTCCCGCGCAGGACTGGGGTGGATGCGGTTGGTCGGAAAAGGCGCATGTCATCGCCTTTCTGGATTCGCACACCCACCAGCGACGTCGTGCTCGGCACGCTTGCCATGAAGCCCGCCCACTCATGTTCATTGAAGTGGTGCCGACCGTGGATGAACAACTGGGATGGCGGATGTCCGTGCTTTGCCTCATAGCCAGAGATCACCGACGCCATCAGGCGCTGCGCGGCGCTGCGGTTCAGGTGGTACTCGCCGTTTTTTTGCGAGTACCATGGCCCAAGTGCGCCCCGGAAAACCAGACCATCGCCAGAGTCGAGAAACATCTGAGCGGCGCAGCAGGCTTCGCCCACCTGGGCCGGGGTCTCATCGTTTTTGAAAACTAGTCCGACGTAACAGACGCCCGGACGCACATGGCCCAGCGCCCACGGTTTAGGCCCCATCTTGAAATAGAGGGTGGTGCTGAAGTTCCAGGCGACCGTGGCCTCATCTTGCAATCCTCGGGCCCGCTTCTTCGGGTCGACGATCGTGCGGTCGGCAAGGGTGCTTTCCAACACGAGCTGGAGCGCGATCTGATCGGTCAGCAGCTCGGCCTTGAGTTGGTGGTGGAAGTTGCTGGAGAACAAGTAGGTCTCGGCGTCTCCCATCGTTTCGGGGAAGAGGTCGCCAGACTCGAAGAACTTCTTGGCCGCTTTGGCGGAAATGATGTCGGAGGCGATCCGCTCGGCCTTCGGCGGCGGCGCCACCTGCGGCCGGCCGTACCGGTAGACCACGTCCGGCACCACCACGAGCCAAACGTCAGGACGCTGTTCCTCATTACGCAGGTGCGCGCGGATCGCGTCGGCGAAGATTTTCACCGTAGACCGGACGGCGTCAGCGCGATTGGTCCGCTTGATCGCAGTCTCAATAGCAGGACCGTCGACAGCGATCTCTGCCAGGGGACGTGGCGGCAACGCGACCCCGAAACAGGCTTCGAACCCTGGCCACGCCGGCGCCCAGAGCAAGGGCTCGCCGGCTCGATCGACCTTACCAGGTATCCAGCTGGACAGGCGCTGCAGCCAGGTACGTGCGAGGCCAAGGCCTGTGGCCGTGCCGATCACGCCCACACGCACAGACGATAGGCCGGGGGCGCGTTCGACGGGGCCGAACAGGAAAAGCCCATCTTTGGGGGCCTCGACCGCCTGATCAAGGCCGAATCGAAGCAAGGGTTCGTCGAGCTGGTGGACACGGAACATCAGGGCTGCTCCCCCGGTTCGACGCGATCGTCTTCGGGGAAATCGTCCCCGTCGAGGTCATCATCGAGCACGATCTCGCCAGCTTCTGTCTCCTCAGACGCCCGCGCCTCGGCCGCGCGATAGGACTTCGCCGTCTCCATGGCCAAGGGGAGAGTCGAAACGGAAAAGGCTTCGTCGCCGGCGGCAATGCTGATCGAGGCGGCGCCTTCGGCGATCCAGTTCATCCCGGCCAAGAGGAGGTCGCGCCACTTGTCATTCCACCACGACTTCGTCAGGCGCATACGCACGCGCTGTGTCTGTGCGCCAGGCAGCGGTGTCTTGCCGTCCGTCGACAAGGCCATGTTGGCGTGCACCCGCATGAACGGCGTCGGCCAGAGCATCGGCCTAGCGACCAGGCAAAGGTGCCAGCGCCTGTCCTTGAACTTGCCAGATACCACCCGACTGACACGGCGACCGTCTGGCAAGGTGAATTTGACGGGTCCATCCACCAGCCCATCGGGGAAGAACCAGCCGATCCGGCCGGCCGCGAACTCGAAGCGCTGAAGACCCCGGCGCTGCATGGCCAGATCCCAGTGCTGGCGCATCAGGTTGACCACATGATTGCGGGCCTCAGTGCGTCCCGCAAACGGATCGATGTCCTTTCCTTCAAGGAGGTCGGGTGTCTTCAGCCAGAACCGGGTCTCAAGTGTCGGGCCCTCTGCGCCGGACTGCTGGAATGTCACCGGATCGCAGAACGTCGCCGCCAAGCCGCTGTGCACAACAAGGGGTGCCGTGCTCGTCCTCAGCCAGCGCTCGAACTGGTCCCTGGTGCCCTTGGCCCCCTGCATCCGCAGAAGCTCAGGCATCTGGTCGATCTGAAACCAGTTCGTCCAAAGCGTCTCCGGCTCATCCAAGACCGCCAACCGGCCAGCTTCTTGTGCTTCCGCCAACGTGGTGAGGAAGGCGCCGTCGGCGGTCGTCTGACGAGGGACGTGCGCTTCCTCCAGGGTCTCCAGCAACGGCTGGAGACACGCCGCCCAGTTGGGGTGGGCGTTGATTGCGTTTCGGCGGATCAGCTCGGGCGGAAGGGTGGAGAAATCCACGTCCGCGATCCTGACCGGTATCATGAAGCCGGGATCATTGAGCTTGCGGCCGACGGCGTCGCCGATCGCCAGCTCTTTCTTCACCCCGGGTTTTGCAAGATGGGGCGAGACCACGACCACCTGCTTAACCGCCACAGTTCGCAGGGTCAGGTCGATGGTGTCCCAGAAATCTTCGCCACCCCGGAGTGAACGGACATCGACCCAGACCTTGTATCCGGCCGCAGCCAGCCGTGCGCCCAGCCACCGAGAGAACGCATTGTCCTCCGGGTTGGCGTGGGTGATCAGGACTACATCGCGCGGCGGTTCTACCGACATGACCTCGGGTTCCGACTCACTCCGCCTATGTGATTCGCTCGATTCTGCCAGAGCCGCCATCTCGGAGTCGTCGGCGCCGGTATTACGGTGACAGTTTACTCAATTCGGCCGCGCGGTGGGTGATGGAGTTGAGTAAACTGTCACCGTAATTAAGAATCCTCAACCGTTGCGGACTCTAACGCTGCTCCAGAATCCGGACGTCAGCTGGATCATACGAGGGTCAGCTTTTCGGCAGTGAGCCTACGGCCGCTCCCGGCCCCTAAGCGGTCCCGCGTCTCGGACGCCGATGCATTGCACGTCTGCCGAAATGCGGCGAAGCTCCCCACCGAAATCGAGAGGACAGGCGCGATGCCGGAAGGCGGGTTGCTCGGTGGGCTGCTGGGCGGTGAGGAGGAAAGCCCGGAGCATGGCGCAACCGGCGAGACCCGAGTGGGGGGCGACGCCTTCGCCGCCGCCCTGGCCGCCGAGCAAGCCAGGCAGGATCCTCGCGTCGCCCACGCGGCCGAGGCCTTCTTGGGCGAGCAGACGCGCCTTTTGTCGGAGCAACGCCTGGAGCTCTCCGAACAGCGCGTCCTTCGCCTCTCCCACCTGCACAGCCAGTCGCGGGAGGGGAAGCTGCGCCGGTTCGGCCAGCGGATCCGCAACGGCATGCAGGTGTTCACCGCCCTGATCTTCACCGCCATCGGCGTCGGCCTCGCCGTGATGATCTGGGACGCCTTCACCTCGCGCTCGGTGGTGGTGGATGCGTTCAAGGCGCCCTCGGCCCTGGCGGCGCAGGGTTTCACCGGCGATGTGGTGGCCTCAGGCGTGCTGGACGGGCTGCAGAAGCTGCAGGACGCCACCCGCAGCACGGACAAGAGCCTGAACACCACCGGCGCCTGGTCCTCGGAGGTGAAGATCGAGGTGCCGGAAACCGGCGTCTCGATCGGCGAGATCAACCGCCTGCTGCACCAGCGCTTCGGCCACGACCTGCACATCGACGGCGACCTGGTGCAGACCGAGGCCGGTGGCCTGGCCCTGACCGTGCGTGGCGACGGCGTGCCAGCCAAGACCTTCGACGGCGCGGCCGGCGACCTCGACAAGCTGACCACCCAGGCGGCGGAATACGTCTACGGCCGTTCCCAGCCGATGCAGTACGCCACCTATCTTGAAGGCGTCGATCGGAATGCGGACGCCCTGGCTTTCATCCCCGCCGCCTACGCCCGGGCGGCGAACGACGAGGAGCGCGCCAAACTGGCGCACCGATGGGCCAACGCCTACGCCGGCCTCAACCAACCTGCCAAGGCGGCGGAGAAGCAGCGCCTGGCCATGTCGCTGGTCAAGCCCCGCTCGCCGGAGTGGTGGACGAACTACAGCAACCTGATCGGCTCGTTCACCGCGGCGGAGGGAGAGGAGGCGGGATGGCGCGAAAGCCAGGCCTTCTTGCGCGCGATCCAAGCGGCGCCGAAAAGCCAGCGGCCGCCGACGCGCTTGCTGGAAAACGTGGGGGCAGACGTGTGGGACCTGCCGCTGTTTCTCGCCGCTAACTTGGCGGACGCCCAATCCCACAATGGCGCGGGAACCTCGACCGCGATTCTGGGTCCTCAGGTCGCCGACACTTACGACCTCATGCACGATCCGGCGCAGTCGGCTCGTTTGCTGGCGGCCAGCGATCCCGACGACTCGGTCACCAAGGCGGAAGCTTTGCTGCTCGAAGGCTACGCCGCCTTGGATCGAGGCGACGCCGCCGCCGCCGTCCCGCCGCTGGAGGCCTTCTACAAGGCGTGGCTGGCCGACCCCAATCTGCAATTTACCTACAACGACAACCCCTGCTTCCTCGGCTTGGCCTACGGACTGGCCGGCCGCATGGCGGAGGCCGAGCCGGTGTTCAAGAAGCCCGGCGCCTGGTCGCGCTGTTACGCCTTCCACGGCGACGCCCTGGCGCACGCGGGCGACCTCGTGGGCGCGCAGCGGGTGTGGGCCGAGGGGCTCAAGATCGCCCCCGACCTGCCCCAGGTCTATCTGCACCGGGGCGTATTCGAACTGGACCACGGCGACCTGAAGGCCGCCGAGGCCGATCTCTCCACTGCCGCCGCCAAAGCCCCCCACTACGCCGACCCGCTGAAGGCCTGGGGCGAC
>Ga0302314_10010702_pt1 | contig 16030 bp, 15 predicted proteins | sample III_Palsa_N2_3_FD_200533 | JGI IMG/M metagenome (GOLD analysis project Ga0302314, IMG submission 200533) | Peat permafrost microbial communities from Stordalen Mire near Abisko, Sweden - III_Palsa_N2_3 | ecosystem: Environmental > Terrestrial > Soil > Palsa > Peat permafrost | place: Sweden... | reverse complement strand
CGACCACCACCCCGGTGACCACCGTGGCGCAATGGTTCCTGCAATCGGCGGAATATCAGAACAACCCTGCCCACGATTACGCTCAAAGCGCGGCGGGCGACGCCCAGTTCATCACCGACACCTACCAGAATCTGCTCGATCGCGCCCCGGATACCGGCGCGGTAGCTTACTATCAGACTGTGGTCGCGCAATTCACCGCGGGGTTGACCCCGAATACGACGGCCTATGCCGCCGCTCAGCTAGCCGGACACGCCCAGGTGCTGGCCTATTTCGCCGCCTCGCAGGAATTCCTCAACGATGTCGAGGTGACGAGCCAGCACCCGGCAGATGCCCAGCACTGGCTTTACCTGATTTAGTGATCGAAGCGCGGCAGGGTGATGTCGTTGAGGATACGCAGCGCGGCGGGGATGCGGACCGGCGGCTCGATGAAGGGTTCGGCGACCGGCTTGGCCGGGCGGAACAGGATGACGCGGCTGGACAGGGCGATCTCGTCCGAATCGGCGGCGGCATTGACCGTGAAGGGGAGGGCCGGGGCGTCATAGAGCGCATTGACCAGATCGACCGCATGAGCGATTTCCTCGACCGAGCGATGCACGGCGCGCAGCCACAGAGTGACGCGGCCGCCGATGCGGTGTTCGCACAGATCGGCCATGGCCGGCTGCAGGCGGTCGATGAATCCCTGCTCGGTTTCGGCCTCGCCGCCGCGGCCGTGGCCGCGCACCGACAGGATGGCGGCCGAGCCCTCGACCAGGCTGCCGACGATGTCCTGCGGACGGGCCGCGGCCTCGATCAAAACGCGCAGGGCGGAGGCCGGAAGGCTGGATGTCGACACGGTCATCAGCGAGAAACCCGCCCCGCCGCCAGCCAGGTTCCGAAGGATACGGTTTATTTCGCTGGCCAGGGGTGGTAATGACTGCATCGCAATTCTCCAATTCTGGTGTTGATACGGTTCAGATCCCGGTTCCGGGCTGTCCGTATCGCCTCTCACGACACATTTTCTTCTTGCATCCGCGCCGCCGGCTACCTATGTAATCAGGACTAAATTAGTCCTGATTGGAATGGGCTCCGAGTGGTGCGTTTTTGAAGTTCCGACGTTCTCTGCCTCTGGCGGTTTTCGGAACTTCAAAAACTCAAGCACCACTCTCCATTTTAATTAGGCAGCCTAGTGTTCTGATCGGTTCCGAAGTTCGATCGATGCTGGGTCAAACGGTTCGAACTTCGGAAACGGAACACTAGATGCGCCTTGCGCGAATGACAGATTATGCGGTGGTGGTGCTGTGCCAAATGGCGCGGGCGCCCGGTCGCGCGGTCTTCACCGCGACCGCTTTGGCGGAAGCGACGGGCCTGCCGCTGCCCAGCGTCAGCAAGCTGTTGAAGAAGCTGACGCAGAAAGATGTGCTGACCGCGCAGCGCGGCGCTTCGGGCGGCTACGCTCTGGCGCGTCCGGCGCACGAGATCACCGCCCGCGAGATCATCGTCGCCCTCGAGGGGCCGCTGGTTCTGGCCGCCTGCGTCGATGAGGGCGAGGAAAATTGCAGCTTCGAGCGCAGCTGCCCGATCCGCGGCCATTGGGACCCGGTCAACATGGCCGTTCACGATGCTCTGGGTAAGGTGACTTTGGCCGAGATGGCCTCGCCCCGCCCGGTGAAATTGCCCGCCTGGGCCATGGTGCCCCAGGAAACGCAAGTTGGAATGACGAAATGAGCAGTGATTTGGACCAGGTCAAGGCGACGCTCGCCGACCGCAAATATGAATATGGCTTCGTGACGGACATCGAGTCCGAATTCGCCCCCAAGGGGCTCAGCGAAGACATCGTCCGTTTCATCTCGGCCAAGAAGAACGAGCCCGAATGGCTGCTGGAATGGCGCCTCAAGGCCTATCGTCATTGGCTGACGATGGAGGACCCGCAAGCCTGGGCCAAGCTGCATTATCCCGAGATCGACTATCAGGACGCCTTCTATTACGCGGCGCCGAAGAAGAAGGACGGCCCGAAGAGCCTCGACGAGGTCGATCCCAAGCTGCTGGAGACTTATGAGAAGCTCGGCGTGCCGCTGCTGGAGCGCGCGCGCCTGGCGGGTGTCGCGGTCGACGCCGTGTTCGACAGCGTCTCGGTGGCGACCACCTATAAGGGCAAACTCGAGGAGATGGGCATCATCTTCATGTCGATGTCCGAGGCTGTGCAGAAGCATCCCGAGCTGGTGAAGAAATATCTCGGCTCGGTGGTGCCCCCAGGCGACAATTTCTTCGCCGCCCTGAATACGGCGGTCTTCACCGACGGCTCCTTCGTCTATATCCCCAAGGGCGTGCGCTGCCCTATGGAGCTCTCCACCTATTTCCGCATCAACGAGGCCAATACCGGCCAGTTCGAGCGCACGCTCATCATTGCCGAGGAGGGCTCCTATGTGAGCTATCTCGAAGGCTGCACCGCGCCGATGCGCGACGAGAATCAGCTCCACGCCGCGGTGGTCGAGCTGGTCGCGTTGGACGATGCCCAGATCAAATATTCGACCGTGCAGAACTGGTATCCGGGCGACGAGAACGGCAAGGGCGGCATCTATAATTTCGTCACCAAGCGCGGCGCCTGCCGCGGCAAGAATTCCTCCATCTCCTGGACGCAGGTCGAGACCGGCTCGGCCATCACCTGGAAATATCCGAGCTGCATCCTGCAGGGCGACAACAGCGTCGGCGAATTCTATTCGGTGGCGATCACCAACAATTACCAGCAGGCCGATACCGGCACGAAGATGATCCATATCGGGAAAAACACCCGCTCGCGCATCGTCTCGAAGGGTATTTCCGCCGGTCACGCCAACAACACCTATCGCGGTCTGGTGCGGTTCCTGCCCAAGGCCGAGAACGCGCGCAATCATACGCAGTGCGACTCTCTGTTGATCGGCGACCAATGCGGGGCGCACACCACGCCCTATATCGAAAGCCGCAACAGCTCGGCCTCGGTCGAGCATGAGGCGACCACCAGCCGCATCAGCGAGGACCAATTGTTCTATGCGATGCAGCGCGGGCTCAATCAGGAAGAGGCGGTGGCGTTGATCGTCAACGGCTTCTGCCGCGAGGTTCTTCAGAATTTGCCGATGGAATTCGCCGTCGAGGCTCAGAAGCTTCTGGCGATCAGTTTGGAAGGAAGTGTGGGTTAAATGTCGACGCCAATGCTGGAAATCCGCGGGTTGCGGGCCGAGATCGACGGAAAAGAGATCCTCAAGGGCATCGATCTGGTCATCCCGACCGGCGAAGTGCATGCCGTCATGGGCCCGAACGGGTCGGGCAAGAGCACGCTGTCCTATGTTCTCACGGGGCGCGACGGCTATGAAGTCACCGGCGGCGAAGTGTTCTACAAAGGCCGCGACCTGCTGGCGATGAGCATCGAGGAGCGCGCCTGCGAAGGCGTGTTCCTGGCGTTCCAGTACCCGGTCGAGATTCCGGGCGTCACCGGCGTCAATTTCCTCAAGACCGCCGTCAATGCCGTGCGCCGCCATCATGGCCGCCCCGAACTCGACGCCATGCAGTTCATGAAGCTGGCCCGCGCCAAGGCCAAGGAGCTGGGCGTCAATGAGGACATGCTGAAGCGCGCGGTCAATACCGGTTTCTCGGGCGGCGAGAAGAAGCGCTATGACGCGCTGCAGGCCGCCTTGCTCGATCCCAGCCTGATGATCCTCGACGAGACCGACAGCGGCCTCGACGTCGACGCGCTGCGCATCGTCGCGGAAGGCGTGGACCGCATGCGTGGGCCGGAGCGCTCGATGCTGGTGATCACCCATTACCAGCGCATCCTCGATTACATCGTGCCCGACCGCGTCCATGTGCTGGTCGGCGGCCGCATCGTCGAATCGGGCGACCAGTCTCTGGCGCGCGAGCTCGAGAAGAGCGGCTACGCGCAGTTCCAGGGGAAGGCCGCATGAGCGAGCAACAGCACGCGAACAGCCAAGCGACTGGAAGTCGCGCCCGGCGCCTGAGGGACTTCAAATGACTCGCGACTTATCCGAGTTCCGGAAACTCGGCCTCGACCAGTTCGAAAAGGCCGGGCTGCCCAGCCGCAAGCTGGAGGATTGGCACTATACCGATCTCTCCCAGACCGAGCTGAGCAAGCTGCCGCTGGCGGAAGAGGTCCGCGGCACCGCCCAGCCGGGTGTGATCCATCTGGTCAACGGCTTCCTGCAGGGTAAGCCGGAGCTGCCGGAAGGCGTCACGCTGGAAGGCCTGGACGTCGCCGGCAAGCATATCGGCTCGCTGTTGTTGGGCACGGATCGCGCTTTGACCGCGCTGAATGCCGGGCTGTTCAACGACATCCTGGTGCTGCGCGTCGCGGCCAAGGTCGAAAAGCCGGTCGAGATCCTGTCGGAAATCCAGGGCGCCGTTCAGTTCCATGGCCGTCTGCTGGTGCTGGTCGAGAAGGACGCCTCGCTGACCCTGTCCGAGATCCATCGCGGCCAAGGGACGGACACTGGCGCCGGTTTCGCCAATTGGGTGGCGGAAGCCTTCGTCGCCGAGGGCGGCGTGCTGAACCATGTCAAATTGCAGGATGAAGCGCTGGAAACCACCCATGTCGCGGCCCTCGGTCTCGAACTGGGCAAGGGGGCTCGATATAAGGGTGCGCTGCTGCATGTCGGCGCCAAGCTGGCCCGCCAGGAGGTCTTGACCATCCTGGCCGGCGAGGGCGCCGATTTCTCGCTGGATGGCGGGACTTTGGCGGTCGGCACCCAGCATATCGACAACACCACGCGGGTGATCCACCGGGCGCCCGGCTGCCCGTCGCACCAGCTGTTCAAGACCGTGCTGGACGAGCAGGCGCATGGCGTGTTTCAGGGCACCCTGTTCGTCGAGCGCTCCGGCCAGAAGACCGCCGCGTACCAGATGAGCCGCGCTCTGATGCTGTCCGACCGCGCCGCGATGGATAACAAGCCAGAGCTTGAGATCTACGCCGACGACGTTAAATGCGGCCATGGCGCCACCATCGGCGACATCGACGAGACCGCGTTGTTCTATCTCAAGAGCCGCGGCATCGACGACGCCACCGCGCGTCGCCTGCTGATCGAGGCTTTCCTCGGCGAAGTGGCCGCGACGGTCGAAAATCAGGCCCTGCGCGAAGGGTTGGAGGAGCGCCTGTTCGACAAGCTCGGCGCTTTGTTCGGGAGGAAGGCGGCATGAGCGTCATCGACCGTACCTATCCGATCGAGCAGATCCGCGCCGATTTCCCGATCCTGTCGAAGAGCTTCAAGGGCAAGCCGCTGGTTTATCTCGACAGCACCGCCTCGGCCATGAAGCCGCGCCAGGTGATCGACGAGGAAAGCCGCGTCTATGAGGAGGAATACGCCAACATCCATCGCGGCGTGTATTACCTCTCGGCCAAGGCCACCGAGCGCTACGAAGAATCGCGCAAGACGGTGCAGAAGTTCCTGAACGCCAAGTATGCGCGCGAGATCATCTTCACCCGCAACACCACGGAATCCATCAATCTGGTGGCGAGTTCCTACGGCCGGAAATTCCTCAAGGAAGGCGACGAGATCCTCATCACCGGCCTCGAGCATCATTCCAACATCGTGCCCTGGCAGTTCCTGGTCGAGGAAAAGGGCGTGGTGCTGAAAGTGGTGCCAGTCGAGGAAGACGGGTCGATCAGCCTGCGGAAATATGCCGAGCTTCTGACCCCGCGCACCAAGATCGTCGCGGCGGCCCATATCTCGAATGTGCTGGGCACCATCCTGCCGGTCGCCGAGATGATCCGTCTGGCCCATGAGGTCGGCGCCAAGGTGCTGCTCGACGGCGCCCAGGCGGTGATGCATCAGACGGTCGACGTGCAGGAACTCGACGTCGATTTCTACGCCTTCTCCGGCCACAAGCTCTATGGCCCGACCGGCATCGGCGTGCTCTACGGCAAGGAAGAGCTGCTCAACGCCATGCCGCCTTATCAGGGCGGCGGCGACATGATCGCCTCGGTCAGCTTCGAGAAGACCACCTACGCCCCGCTGCCGGCCAAGTTCGAGGCGGGGACGCCTGCCATCGCCCAGGCGGCCGGATTGGCGGCGGCGATCGATTACGTGAATTCGATCGGGCTGGACCGCATCAAGGCCTATGAGGACGAGCTGCTCGACTACGCCACCATCCGCCTCAACCAGCTGGAAGGGCTGCGCATCATCGGCACCACGGCGAAGAAGGCTTCGGTGGTGTCCTTCGTGCTGGATTACGCCCATCCGCATGACATTGCCCAGATCTTCGATAGCGCGGGCGTGTCGATTCGCGCCGGCCATCATTGCGCCCAGCCGCTGATGCAGCATTTCGGCGTCCCGGCCACGGCGCGCGCTTCGTTCGGCATGTACAACACCAAGGCCGAGATCGACGCGCTGGTCGCCGCGGTGCGCAAGGTCGAGGAGATGTTCAAGTGAGCGATGATTTGCGGGATTTGTACCAGGAAGTGATCCTCGATCACGGCCGGCATCCGCGGAATAAGCATATCCTCGAGGACGCCAACCATCTGGCCCATGGCGAGAACCCGCTCTGCGGCGACAAGCTGATCGTCTATGTGAAGCTCTCGCCAGAGAGCGTCATTGAAGAGGTTTCTTTCGAGGGCCAGGGTTGTGCCATCTCGACGGCGTCGGCGTCGCTGATGACCGAGGTGATGGTCGGCAAGACCCTGGCGGAGGCCGAGACGCTGTTCGGCAACTTCCACGCCTTGGCGACCGGCGAGGGCGAGGCCGACATGGATGGCTTCGAGGACGATATGGACCGGCTGGAAGTCCTGGCCGGGGTGCGCGACTACCCGGTGCGCGTCAAATGCGCCACTTTGGCCTGGCACACCCTGTCGGCCGCGCTTAACGATCAGCAGAAGGTGAGCACCGAATGAACGAGATGGCTACCGAACCGGCCAGCGACGCTGTCGCCTTCGCCGGCGAGCCTCTGGGCGGCGGGCTGACCCCCGCCACGGACGAAGCGGTCGTGGCCGCCTTGAAGACGGTCTACGATCCCGAGATTCCGGTCGACATCTACGAGCTGGGGCTGATCTATGACCTCAAGATCGCCGAGAACGGCAATGTCGCCGTCAACATGACCCTGACCGCCCCGGCCTGTCCGGTGGCGGGCACCCTGCCGCAGCAGGTCGCCGACACGGTCAGCACCGTGCCCGGCACCGGCGAGGTCTCGGTCACCCTGGTGTGGGAGCCGCCCTGGACCATGGAGAAGATGTCCGAGGATGCGCGGCTGGCGATGAACCTCTACTGAGTTTCGCTCACTCCGCGTATCATCCTTTCCATCGACTGTGTCTTTGGGAGGGTAAGGGGAGATGGCGGATAAGGACCTGTCCAATTTTCTGGCGGTTTGCCGCGATTACATCCGCGGGTTCGAATATCAGTCTTCGTCCAAGTCCGACGATTTCCGCTATAGCGTCATCATCCCCAGCGCGAGCTATTCGCCCTGGCTGAACGACGCGCCGTTTCTGGCGGCCTATGAAGTGCTCAAGGCCAACACGATGGTCGACCTCTATCGCTGCTACGAGCTGTGGACGATGGTCGAGCAATGCGGCCGGCTCGGTGGCGACATTCTCGAAGTCGGGGTGTGGCGGGGTGGCACCGGCTGCCTGATGGCGGTCAAGGCCAAACTACTGGGGTTGCGCTCGAAGGTCTATCTGGCCGACACCTTCTCCGGCGTGGTCAAGGCTGGCGAGAATGATCCGTCCTATCGCGGCGGTGAACATGCCGACACCTCGGTGGATATCGTCCTAAACTCCAAGCAATCGCTGAACCTGGACAATGTCGAACTGCTGGTCGGCATCTTCCCCGACCAATCGGCCGCGCCGGTGGAAAGCGCCCGTTTCTCGCTCTGTCATATCGACGTCGACGTCTACACGTCGGCCGCCGATGTGCTGGACTGGGTTTGGCCCCGTCTGCACATCGGCGGCGCGGTGGTCTTCGACGATTACGGCAGCATCCAGACCGGCGGCATGACCCGCCTGGTCAATGAGCGCATGGGGACCCCCGGCGCGGTGATCGTCTACAACCTCAACGGCCACGCGGTCATGGTCAAGACCGCGTAGGCCGTCCCGCTCTCGCCGGTCACTGCGGCGGAGGCGGCGGGGGCGGGTAATAGCCCTGCGGCTGCGGAGGGGGCGGCGGAGGCGGAGCCGCCTGCGGGTAGTAATAGGTGCCGGGGATCTGGTTCCCCTTCGAATACATGCATTGCTCGTAGGCGTAGTCGTAGCGCTTCTGCGAGCTCCATTGTTTGCGGTCGCTGTTACCGGCGCCAACGGCGGTCCCGCCGACAGCGCCTACACCGGCGCCGACGGCAGCGCCACGGCCACCGCCGATGATGGCGCCTAAGGCAGCGCCGCCCACGGCGCCGATGCCGGTGTCGAGCAACTGATCGTTATTGGCCTTGTCGGCGTCGCCGGCCACCTGGCTCGAGGCATATTGGCGGCAATAGGAATCGTCTTCCTGAAAGACCTGGAACGGCTTGTTGGGTCCGGGCAGCACCCGGACGGTGGGCGCGGTCGGCTGGCTGGCGCAGGCGGCGGCCAGCAGCGCGGTCAAAACCACGGCCCGTGTGGCGATGCGAGACATCACGATCTCCTTGCGGTTCGCGCTACCTCTCCCTGCTCCAATAGATAAGGGGCGGTTCGCCGCTTGGCAAACCGCCCCCAAATTTGTCCCAGCTTTGGTTCACTCGGCCGGGGACAGCTCTCCCTGGCCGCTGGCGGCGTGGGCCTCGTGATGGTCGGCACCCAGCAGCATGTAGAAGGCCGGCACCACGAACAGGGTGAACAGGGTGCCGATCGACAGGCCGGTGGCGATCACCAGGCCCATATTGAAACGCGACACCGCGCCGGCGCCCGAAGCCACCAGCATCGGCACCACGCCCAGCACCATGGCGGCGGTGGTCATCAGGATCGGCCGCAGGCGGATCGAGGCGGCGGCTTCGATGGCGGCCCGCTTGGACAGGCCGGACAGGCGCTGCTGCTCGTTGGCGAACTCCACCATCAGGATGCCGTGCTTGGAGACCAGCCCCATCAGCGTCACCAGACCGACCTCGGTATAGATGTTGAGGCTGACATTGCCGAAGCCCAGGGTGATGAAGATCATGGCGCCGGCGATCGACATCGGCACCGAGACCAGGATGATCAGCGGGTCGCGGAAGCTTTCGAACTGCGCCGCCAGCGCCAGGAAGATGATGATGATGGCGAAGGCGAAGGTCGCGACGAAGCCCGCGCTTTCCTGGATGAACTGGCGCGAGGTCCCGCCGTAATCGACGGTATAGCCGGACGGCAGGTCCTGCTTGGCCAGTTCCTGCAGCTTGGCCATGGCGGTGCCCAGGGTGACGCCAGGCATGGCTACGCCCTGGATCACCGCGTCGTTGAGCTGCTGGAAGTGGTTGATGCTCTCCGGGACGGTGACATTGTCGATATGGGCGATGGTCGAGACCGGGATCATTTTGCCCGAGGGCGTCTTGATCTGGTAATCGAGCAACTGCTGCAGGGTATGACGCGAATTCTGCTCGACCTGCGGCATCACCTTGTAGGAGCGGCCTTCCATCGAGAAGTAGTTCACATAGCCGCCGCCCAGCATCCAGGCCATGGCGCTGCCGACGTCGCTCATCGAGAGCCCCATCTGCGCCACCTTGTCGCGGTCGATCACCAGCGAGCCTTGCGGCTGGTCGACCTTGAGATCGCTGTCCAGGAACATGAACATGCCGGTCTTCAGCGCGTCGCCCATGAATTGCTGGGCCACGTCGTTGAGTTGGCCGAAATTGTTGGTGGTGCCGATCACGAACTGAATCGGGAAGCCCTGCGCGCCCGGCAGCGAGGGCAGCTGGAACGCCGCCGTCTTGGTGCCGGCGATGTCGTTGAGGGCGTTCTGCACCAGCGGCTGCAATTCATTGCTGGTGCGCTTGCGTTCGTCCCACGGCTTCAGAACCATGCCGGCCAGCGACTGGCCCGGAACGTCGAGCTGGAAGACGTTTCCGGTCTCCGCGAAGGTGGAATAGGTCTCGAACACCTGGCGCGAATAGAGTTGGCGCTGCACCAGGGTCGCCGACGGCGAGGGGATCGACTGGGCGATCACCACGCCCTGGTCTTCCTGCGGGGCCAGCTCGCTCTTGGCGCTGCCATAGAGGAAATAGATGCTGCCCAGCACGATGGCGGCAAAGGTGTAGGTCACCGCCCGGTAATCGAGACTGCCATGCAGCATGCGGTGATAGCGGCCCGAGATCTTCTCGAAAGTATTGTCGATGAAATGGACCGTTTTGTTCTCCCAGCCCGCGCCGTGCTTATCGTGCGGACGGAGGAACATCGAGCACATCATCGGCGACAGGGTCAGGGCGACGATCGCCGACACCGTCACGGCTGCAACGAGTGTGAAGGCGAATTCGGTGAACAGCGCACCGGTCAGGCCGCTTTGGAAGCCGATCGGGACATAGACCGCCACCAGCACGATGGTCATGGCGATGATCGGGCCGGCCAATTCGCGCGCGGCGACCAGCGCCGCGTCGATCGGGCTTCGCCCTTCCTCCATGTGGCGGTTGACGTTCTCCACCACGATGATGGCATCGTCGACCACCAGGCCGATCGCCAGCACCAGGGCCAGCAGGGTCAGCAGATTGATCGAGAAGCCGAGCGCCAGCATGATCACGAAGGCGCCGACCAGCGACAGCGGGATCGCCACCACCGGAATGAGCACCGAGCGCGGCGAGCCGAGGAAGACGAACACCACCACGGTAACGATCAGCAGCGCCTGGAACAGGGTGCTTTCCACCTCATTGATGGCGCTGTTCACGAACTTGGTGGAATCGTAGACGATTTCGCCGTTCAGGCCCTGCGGGAACTGAGCCTGGACTTCGGGAAAGACGGCGCGGACGCCCTTGATCACGTCGAGCAGATTGGCCGCCGGCGCCACCTGGATGCCGATATAGACCGCCTGCTTGCCGTCGAAGCCGACGGCGCTCTCGTAATCGTCCGAGCCCAGCACGACATTGGCGACGTCGCCCAGATGGACGTTGGCGCCGTTGACCTGCTTGATCACCAGATTCTTGAATTCGTCGAGCGAATGGAGATCCGTCGTGGCCGACAGATTGTACTGCACCATCGAGCCCTTGGTGGTGCCGATGCCCGATACATAGTCGTTGTTGGACAGGGCGGTGCTGATGTCGGCGGCGGTCACGCCGTGCGCCGCCAGCTTCATCGGATCCATCCAGGCGCGCAGGGCGAAGTTCTTGGCGCCCAGCAGTTCCGCGGTCTGCACGCCGGGGACGGCCTGCAGTTTGGGCTGCACCACGCGCACCAGATAGTCGGTGATCTGGTTCGGCTGCAGCACGTCGGAATTGAAGCCCATATACATGGCGTCGATGGTCTGGCCCACCGACACCTTCATCACCGGCTGCTGCGACCCCTGCGGCAACTGGTTGAGCACCGAATTGACCTTGGTCTGAATCTCGGTCAGTGCCTTGTCGGCGTCATAGTTGAGGCGCAGATAGCAGGTGATGGTCGACAGCGAGTTCTGGCTGGTCGACTGCATGTAGTCGATGCCGCTGGCCTGGGCCACGGCGTTTTCGAGCGGCGTCGTGATGAAGCCGCCGATGACGTCCGGATCGGCGCCGTAATAGGTGGTGGTGATGGTCACCACCGCGTTCTCGGTGCGCGGATATTGCAGGATCGGCAGAGAGAAGCCCGCCTTGATGCCAAGCACCAGGATGAACAGGCTCACGACGGACGCCAGAACTGGGCGACGAATGAACAGATCGGTAAATTTCATAGCGGCATCTCCGCCGTAAAGCTCAATTAATTATCCGGCGTGTTCGGAGCGGCTTCGTTGGCCGGCCTGACCTTGTTGTTGATCACAACATGGACGCCGTTGCGCAGCTTGACCTGGCCGGCGACGACCACGGTATCGCCTTCCTTGACGCCCTTGACGATGGCGATCTGGTCGCCGCGCGCCTCGCCGGTGGTGACGAAGGTCTGGTGCACGCCATATTGCTTGGGCTGCCCCTTCTCATCCTTGCCGGGACCGTCCTTCTCGACGCCGTCGACGATATAGACCGTCGAGCCGTACGGGTTGTAGGTGATGGCGGCGGCCGGCAGCGTCACGTAGCGCGCGGCGGCGCCCTGTTCCACGGCGACCTTGGCATACATGCCGGGCACCAGGAGGCGGTCGGCGTTCTCGAAGCGGGCGCGCACCTGGACGTTGCGGCTCTGGGTATCGACCTTGGGGTCGAGCGCGATGATCTTGCCGACGAAGGTCTGACCGGCATAGGCGTCGACATTCAGGTCGACCTTCGAGCCGACCTTCAGCTGCGCCAGAGCCTGTTCCGGCAGATAGAAGTCGGAATAGATCGGGTCGAGCTGCTGCAGGGTGACCACCACGGTGCCCACGGCGAGATACTGGCCGATATCGACCTGACGGATGCCGATGCGGCCGTCGAAGGGCGCGCGCAGAGTCTTCTTCTCGATCAGCGCTTCCTGCTGGGCCACCTGGGCCTTGGCGCTGCGCAGGTTGGCCTCGTCGGTGTCGAGCACCGCCTGGCTGATGGCCTGGGCCTTCAACTGCTGCTGGTCGCGCTGATAGGTGATCTCGGCCAGGCGCTCGGACGCCTTGAAGGCCTCCAGCTTGCCCGGATCGTCCTCGGGGCGCAGGCGCATCAGCACGGTGCCGGCCTTGACCTCGTCGCCCGAGTTGAAATTGATCTGGTCGACCACGCCGGCGATATCCAGCGAGAGATCGGCGCCGTTGATGGCGCGCAGGGAGCCGACGGTCTTGGCCTCCGGCTGCCAATCCTGCATCGCGGCGGTGGTGGTGGCGACGGTTTGCGGCGCCGAGGCCATGCCCGCCATGAATTTGCCGATCATGACGCCCTTGAAGGCCTGGAAGCCGAATACGAGGCCGAGAACCACGCCGACGGCGATCAGCATGAGAATCATGCGCTTGATCATGGGACTTTACGCTCCTTTGGGGGTCATGTCGGGGCGGTTCCACCAGCCGCCGCCAAGGGCCTGCAACAGCGCCGCCGTATCGGCGTAGCGCGCTGCCTGGGCCTGAATGAGGGAAATATGGGTCTGAGCCTCGGTGCGCTCCGCATCCAGCAGCGTCAGATAGCTGATCGCACCATAGTCGTAGCGCTGCTTGGCGAGAGAGAGACTCCCCGCGGCGGCGTTCTCGGCTTCGAGCTGACGGGCCAGGGTGTCGGCGTCGGTGCGCAGCGCGTGCAGCGTGTCGGCGACATTGCGCAGCGCGTTGAGCACCGTGCTCTGATATTGCGCGGCGGACGCGTCCAGCGCGGCCTCGGCGGCCTTGCGCTGATGCTCCAAAGTCCCGCCGTGGAAGATCGGCTGGGTCACGCCGGCCCCGATGCTCCAGAATTCGGCGCCCGAGGTGAAGAATTTGGCGCCGTCGATGGCGGCGCTGCCGATATCGGCCGACAGGGTCAGTTGCGGGAACTGATTGGCGATGGCGACGCCGACTTTGGCCGAGGCCTGATGCAGCGTGGCCGAGGCGGCCTGCACGTCGGGGCGCTGCTCGACCAGCTTGGACGGCAGGGAGAGCGGGATCTCGGTCGGCAGGGTCAGCTTTTCGAGATCGAACTCGCCCACGACGCCCTGGGCCGGGCTGTTGCCGGCCAGGGTGGCCAGCAGATGGCGCTGCGTCACCAATTGGTGCTGAAGCCCCGGCAGGGTGGCGCGGGCCAGGGCCAGCAAGGATTGCTGCGACAGGATATCGTTTTTCGAGGCGCCGCCGAGCGTGAACTGGCGGTTGATCACGTCGAGCTGGTGGGTCTCGGCGTCGATGATCTGCTGGGTCGCGGCGATCTGGGCGCGCAAACTCGCTTCCTGAAGCGCGGCGGTGACGATGTTCGAGGTCAGAGTCAGGACCTGCGCCTCGCGCTGCCAGCGCTGATAGTCGGCTGCCGCGTCCGTGGCCTCGATGCCGCGCGCGATGCCGCCAAAGGCATCGAGCGTATAGGACACCGAGAGGGTGCCGGTCGACAGGTTATAGATCGGCGCATAGCCGGGGATGCCGGTCTGGGCGGCGGACAGGCGCTCGCGCTGCTGGTTGAAGCTGGCGTCGACCGACGGATACTCGCCGCCGCGCTGGGCCGCGGCCAGTTCCTGCGCCTGGCGCAGGGTGGCGTCGGCGGCCTTGAGATCGGGATTGGACGCCAGCGACTGGCGCACCAGCTGGTCGAGCTCGGGCGAGCGGAACAGGGTCCACCATTCGCCGGGAATATCGGCGCCGACGGCGAAAGTCTGGGTCTCGCCGCCATGCATTTCGGCATGGTCGGTGCGGCCGGCCAGGGGAGCGCTGTCATAGGATTGGTCGGTCGGCGCGGCGGGGCGCTCGAAATCGGGGCCGACGGTGCAGCCCGACAACAAGGCCGCGACACTTGCCGCGCTCAGAAGAGTGCGGGGGAAGGAAGGAACATTACGGCGCATCGAAGGATGACACTTTCACCAGGGGGAGCGGTGGCTCGGTCAAAAACGAGCGAACTATGGTCCGCGCTCCGGCCTCAGTCAAGACTAAACTGTACGGTTTGGTCCTGTCGTGTGCAGTTGCACAAAAAACGTCGATGGGAGGAGTAACGGCACGCTTTTTACAGCGCCGGACGCCGGCGAATCAAGGAACGGGATCAAGCAATTGAGATAAATTTTACGTTTAATTCTTTGTGCGCTGCAAAATAATCAGGCCAATACCGAAGGGTTTCCCAGATCATTACTCAAGTGGATTGATTTTTTTATAGTAAAAAACTAAGCTTAAGAAGCTGTCCATGGGTGTCGATTATGAATCAGCAGAGTTCCTCTACCGCTCATCCCCCTCATCCGCACCCGGCCCATCCGGCCGGCAAGCGCCGGTCCTCGCGCCGGCTGCGCCGGTTGATCGTCTGGGAGTGGGCCGTCGTTCTCGCTTTGTTGTCCGGTCTCGGCATCACGCTCGTGGTGATGTCGCACGGCCCCGATCCGCGCCGCGACGCCGACGCGCTGGTCGGCCAGATGAAGGCGGCGCTGGCCGGACGGCCGCTCGGCGATCCCTTGTTCGGCGCTTATCCGGTCGTATCGGGCGCGGGGACGGAGACGATGGTGGCAATGAGCCGCGTGCCGCCCAAGGTCTGCGTGCTGGCCGCCTGGGACCTCTACCGGATCGGCGCCATTTCCATCAATGGCGTGACACCGCAGCGCGTCTCGGCGGCCAAGCTGGTCGAGTTGTGCAATGACGGCGAAGCGGCGACAATCGTCTGGTCGCCCAAATAGGCCAGAGAGAGTCATGCATCGACATACCGCCCAGGTCCGCTGGGAGCGCAGGGACGCCGTTTTCACCGATCATCGCTACAGCCGCGGCCATCTGTGGCGCTTCGATGGTGGCGCCGAGGTGCTCGGGTCATCCTCGCCGCTGGTCGTGCGCGAGCCGATGTCCGATCCGCGCGGCGTCGATCCGGAAGAAGCCTTCATCGCCGCGCTGTCGAGCTGCCATATGCTGTTCTTCCTTGATTTCGCTTCGCGCGCCGGCTTTACCGTCGATCTTTATGTCGATGACGCGGTGGGCATCATGGGCAAGGACGAGGAAGGGAGGGAGTATGTCGAGGCGGTCGAACTGCGGCCCGAGATCACCTTCTCAGGCGACAAGCAGCCAAGCGCCGAGGAGATTGTCGAATTGCATCACCGATCGCACGATGTCTGTTTCATCGCACGATCGGTGAAGACGAAGGTAACCGTCATTCCCGCGTAGGCGCTATGGCGTACGCACATTGTTTGGCTGGGCGGATGTTTGAGTGTGGAGGATTTCGTCTTTGACGAAAGCGAGATCCCGAGCTCGCGCTCTGGTTACGCCTCGTCGAAACGATTTTTGCCCAAGAGCAAAAATCATTCCGCCGACGCGTCCGGGATGGGCGCCGTGCGGCACCAGCGGTGAAGCGGGCTCCCTGACAGGGCGCCCCATTTGCGGTGTGTTTTACCAACGGGAAAACATACCGCAAATGGGGTGCAACCGGAGCACGAGGGCGGGCCCTCGATCGCCGCAAGGCGACCTGTCGTGAAGCGCTCAGGCAGTCGGCTTAC
>Ga0302314_10010701_pt1 | contig 16033 bp, 13 predicted proteins | sample III_Palsa_N2_3_FD_200533 | JGI IMG/M metagenome (GOLD analysis project Ga0302314, IMG submission 200533) | Peat permafrost microbial communities from Stordalen Mire near Abisko, Sweden - III_Palsa_N2_3 | ecosystem: Environmental > Terrestrial > Soil > Palsa > Peat permafrost | place: Sweden... | reverse complement strand
TATCGCCGACTATCTGTTCCGCAACGACGACGGCTATGTGACCCGGCAAGTCGCCGAGAAATACCCGGACGCGATGATGCTCGGGCAGTTCATCACGCTTCACGACCCGGGCGTGATGTTCGTCGTCTACTCCGGTAAAGACAACACGCCGGCGCTCAAGGCGCTGGTCGACGACGGGTTCGCGCACGTGCAGAAAGCGATGGCACCCGCCACGTTCGCCGCCGCGCTCGAGGCCTTCAAGTACCACCTCCTGAGCGATCTGCAGACGCCGACGCAGATTGCCGACAACTTCGGCTGGTACAGCGTCGAGGGCGCCGCCGAGTACGCCCCGGGCGCCAACGGCGAGCGTGGGACGTATTTCAAAGCCGCCGATTCGCTCACGCCCGATTTCGTCGCCGACGTCGCGAACAAATACTTCTCGAAATCACCGGTGGTCGTGACGTTGCGCCCGGGGCTCGCAGAAAAGACGAAACAACAATGAGAACCTGGCTCGCGGCCGGCGCGCTGATCGCGTTGCTCGGCGCCGCTCCTGCCCCGGTAAACCGCTACCCGACGGCGCTCGGGACCGATCTCGGCGTCACGAAGCTGATCGCGGAGAGCGATGCGGATTCGGCGATCAGCGGGGTTCAAGTTTTCGTCGCGGCCGGGCTCGACCGCGAGACCGCAAGTAACAATGGCGTGTCCGCCTTGGTCGCCGAATGCATAACGCGAACGCTTGTGGACGGCGTGCCGTTGCGCGATGCGATCGCCGCGGACGGTGGAAGCATTTCCTATACGGTCGACGGCCGTTCGGTGCACTACTACCTCGAAGCTCGTTCCGAGCATCTCGGGGCGCTCGTGACGCTGTTCGCAAAGGCGCTGACCGCGCCGGATTTCTCCGCCGCGACGCTCGCTGTGGCGCGCGCGTCGATCGCCGCGCGGCAGACGGGGTTTGAGACCAATCCCCTCTCGGTCGGCATCGAGATGTTCCGCCGTTCGTACTACGCGACCGGAGCCGGCCGGCCGGCGCTCGGCAGTTCGGCATCGCTCGCCGCCCTCTCGAGCCGCGACGTCGCTGCGTTCTACGCCGCGAACTACAAGCGGCACGCCGTGCTCTCGAGCGTCGTCGGCGACATGACCCCGGAACTCGGTGAGGCGCTGCGCAAGCTCGCAAGCGCACTTCCCGACGGCCCGGTTGCCCAGGTGCCCGAACGCGCGCACGCGATACCTGCGTCGGCGCCGCGCATCGTCGCGCATCGCGACGTCGCCGCGCCGTGGGTCGTCGTCGGTTTCGCGGCGCCGTCGCCCAGCAGCGGGGACTTCGGCGCGATGCTCGTGCTCGAATCGCTGCTCTCCGACGCGTTCGATCGCAACAGCGCGACGACGCTTGGATTCCTCGAGAAATCGGTCGGCGCGTTCTACCTGTACGATTCGACGCCGGCGAGCCTGGTCGTCTACGTCAATGGTTCGCAAGTCGATCCGTCGCTCGCGCTGCGGGAACTGCTGCTCGTTTCGCACTCGCTCTCGCAACGGCCGCTCGGCGCCGGAACGCTGAACCGTTTCAAGGCGGCCGCCGAAGGTCAGTTTCTGTCGGACTCGGTGAACCTGTCGGACCGCTCGTATCTTCTGGGGGCGTTTGCTTCACAAGGCCTCGGCGACGACGCGATCAATGCGGCACTCGCCGCCCTCGAGCGGACGACGGCCGCCGACGTTCAGCGCGTCGCGAAGGCCTATTTGCAGCGGTACATCGTCGCACTAGTTCTCCCGCGCCAGCAGTAGGTCGCGCTGACGTCTCTTCCGTGAACGTCGCGCTGGTTCACGATTACCTCAACCAGCGCGGCGGGGCGGAGCGAGTCTTCCGGCACGTGGCGGACATCTATCCGCAGGCGCCCGTCTATACGTCACTGTACGACGAGCGGGTTGCGGGTGATTTCGTCGATGCGGCCCGCGTGCGAACGTCGTGGCTGCAGGCGCTTCCCGGGTCGTCGCACTACTTCCGGTTTCTCGCGCCGCTCTATCCGGCGGCGTTCGAAGGATTCGATCTCTCGGCGTTCGATCTGATCGTGAGCACGACGACCGCGTGGGCGAAAGGCGTGCGCTTTCGCGCGGACGCCGTTCACGTCTGCTACATCCATACGGTGAGCCGCTTCGCGTTCGCCTACGACGAGTACGTCGGCGGATTTGGCGCGCTCGGCGCGCCGAACGGCTTGCGCGCGCGCTTGGCGCGTCCGATCGTGGACCGGCTCGTCGCATGGGATCGCGAGGCCGCGCGCCGCCCGACCGCGTTCGTCGCGAATTCGCGCAACGTCGCCGAGCGCGTGCGACGCTACTACGGGCGCGAAGCATTCGTCGTGCATTGCCCGGTCGACGTCGACCGCTTCCAGGTCGGCGACGGTGCGGGCGACTACCTTCTGGTGGTTTCGCGGCTGCTCGCCTACAAGCGCGTGGATATTGCGATCGAAGCGGCCCGTCGGGCCGGCATGCGGCTTCTCATCGTCGGGCGCGGGCCGGCCGGCGCGCAACTGAAAGCGGCGGCTGCCGGAAGCCGGACGGAATTTCTCGGCGCGGTCCCCGATGCGGAGCTTGCGCGCCTGATGGGCAGCGCGCGCGCGATCGTCGTTCCGGGCGAGGAAGACTACGGGCTCGTCCCGCTCGAGGCAAACGCCGCAGGTCGCCCCGCGATCGCCTATGGCGGCGGCGGCGCGCTCGAGACGATTCGCACCGGTATTACGGGCGAGCACTTCCCCGAGCCGACCGCAGATTCGCTTGCCGAAACGCTGCGGCGCTTCGACCCGGATCGATACGACCCCGCGATCCTGCGCGCCCACGCCGAAGCCTTCGCTCCTGCGCGCTTCAAAGAAACCTTCGCCGCCCTCGTCGACGATGTCGTGCGCAACGGACGGCGCCCGTGATATGTTGAACGGCGAAGCGTTCGGTGAAGAGTCTTTTCTTTACGAGGAGTGGTGGAAGGGGGATAATCTCGGTTGACGGCTGAGGATGTTACGGCGCTTGCCAGTGCCGGGGCGTTGCTCGTGATTTCGGCAACGGCGATTGCGGCGTTCATTCAATTGCGTCATATGGGGACAAGCAACCAGCTCATGGTGCTCAATGGCTTTCGCGAAGCGTTCGAAAGTCCGACGATGGCCACCGCTCGTAATGCGCTCCCGGAAGTTCTCGAACGGCTTAGCGATCCCGAATCGCGGCGTGAATTGATGGTGACCACAAATCCGCAATGGGTGCGCCCGGTGTTACCGCTCATGCGTCTACTCGAGACCCTGGGGACCTACGCCAATCGGAACATCGTTTCGAAGGATCTCGTGTGCGATATGTGGGCGCCCGTCGTCGTCGCCATTTGGAACGGATGCGCACCGCTGATTGCCGTCATGCGTCGCCGCGCGGGTCCGACGCTGTTCGAGAATTGGGAAATGCTCGCCGTGCTGTCGCGCCGTTGGTTGGACGAGGGCCGCGAGGCCTATCCGAAGCACCTGCCGCGAATGGATCTCTGCGACCCGTGGGCCGCGGAAGACGGCATCTCTGCGGAGGCCGATGCATCGCAAATATCGCACCAGCGATGACGCGATTGGAAGCTACGTCGCCAAGATCGCGAGCGTGCGGCAGCTCCGGCGCGCAGCCCCGCTGTCATCCTGAGCGGAGCTCGCCCTTCGCAGGCTCAGGACAGGCTCCGCGAGCGAAGTCGAAGGACCGCCGTAACCTCGCCTGCGCCGTTCGAAGGACCGCCGTGACCTCGCCGGCGCCGTTCGTCCTTCGACTGCGCGCCTTGCGGCGCGAAGCTCGCCCTTCGCAGGCTCAGGACAGGCTCCGCGAGCGAAGTCGAAGGACCGCCGTGAGCTCGCGTGCGCCGTTCGAAGGACCGCCGTGACCTGGCGTGCGCCGTTCGTCCTTCGACTGCGCGCCTTGCGGCGCTCCGCTCAGGATGACATTGGGGCGCGAGCGTGCGGCGCGCGGAGCCGCTGCGGTCGGAGAAGGCGAAGCGTGCGCGCAGCGCCGATGTCATCCTGAGCGGAGCTCGCCCTTCGCAGGCTCAGGACAGGCTCCGCGAGCGAAGTCGAAGGACCGCCGTGAGCTCGCGTGCGCCGTTCGAAGGACCGCCGTGACCTGGCGTGCGCCGTTCGTCCTTCGACTGCGCGCCTTGCGGCGCTCCGCTCAGGATGACATTGGGGCGCGCGCGAGCTCGCGTAAGATCGCGAGCGTGCGGCGCGCGGAGCCGCTGCGGTCGGAGAAGGCGAAGCGGGCGGCAGCTCGGGCGCGCAGCCCCGATGCGAGACCTTCGTCGTCGAACAACTCGCGGATCGCCTGCGCCCATGCGCCGACGTCGCACGGATCCAGGAGCAGCGCGAGACCTTCGGTCGCCTCGGGGAGGGCGGCGGCGTCGGCCGCGACGACGGGCGCGCCGCAGGCCATCGCCTCGACCGCGACCAGGCCGAATCCTTCGGCGAGCGACGGCACGAGCACGGCGCTCGCGTTGCGGTAGAGCGCGCGCAGCAGTTCGTCGCTTGCGGCGACCTCAGCGCAGCGCACGTGCAACGCTCGCGCGAAGGCCCGGTCGCGCGCGTCGAGTTCGCCGACGACGACGAGCGCTTCGTTTGGGCCTTGGAGCGCGCGCGCGCACGCCTCGAGCGCCAAACGCGCGTTCTTGCGCCGTTCGCGCACGCCGACGAGCAGCGCGAAGCGCCGGCCCCCGAGCGGCAACTCGTCGCCGAGAGCGGGAAACCAAAACGGGTCGGGTGAGGGACGAACGATGTCGATGCGTTCGGGCGCGACGCCGAGGACGCGCACGATCTCGTCGCGCGTCCAGGTCGAGTTCGCCAAGATGCGCGCCGCATCGCGCGCGGCGCGGCGAATCGGCGTCTGTTCGCGCCAGCGCGCGACGCGTTCGGAGTGCGGCTGAGTGAACGCGAAGACATCGTGGATCGTCACGAGCGCAGGCGCCGCCGCGTCGAAACGCATGCCGTTGAAGGGATACCAGATCGCATCGTAACGCCGGCGCCGTCGCGCGGTCGCCGGACGCCGCACGGAGATGCCGGGAAATTGTTCGCGCAGGCTGCGCACGTCCGGGCGCTTCTCGGCAAGCAAGGTGAGCTCGATGTGCTCGTCCTTGACGGCCTCCTGCAAGAGCGCGCGGCCGATACGGCCCATGCCGCGCCGGTCCTGCGCGAGGTTCGCGGCGTCGACGGCAAGTCGCAGCGGCGTGCGTTCCACGACCGCCGTCAACTGACGTGAAAGAGGAAGATGCTCAAGGTGCTGATCGCATTGAACAGCGCGTGCGTAAAAACGTTCGCCCAAAAGCACCTGGTGTATGCATACACGTAGGCGAGCACGATGCCGCCGAGCGCGAGCGGAACGCCGACCGTTAGGAGCTCGGGCACCGAACTTGCGTGAAGGAGGCCGAAGAGGATCCCGCTGATGGTCGCCGCCACCCCGATCGATGCGTAACGCGTCAGGGCGTTAAAGACGAAAACGCGGAAGGCGAGTTCCTCGTAAAACGGTGCGAAGGCGCACGCGAGCAAGAAGAAAAACGTACGCTCGCCCAGCGTTTTCATATCCTTGAGCAGCGCGATCGCTTGCTCCGTATCGTGACGGTGCAGGAGCGTCGCGATGAGCGAACCGGAGCCGTCCACCAAGACGAACATTGCAAGCGCGCCGAGCGCACCGATTCCGAGTTCGCGCCCAGTCGGCGCGCGCAGTCCAAGAGCGCGTAACGGGGCCTGGGCGACGAGCGGCGTCACAATCAGCAAGTAGACCGCAAAGAACGCGAAGACGACGAACTGCAAGAGCAACTGCTGAGCGGGCGAAACGCCGGCGACGCTGCGCGGATCGATCGCATGCGTGGAGACGGCGATCGCCAAATAGGCGAACACCGCGGCGAAGATGACGATGAACGCGCCGACGACTGCCAGCGCGGTGAAGAGCGGGTTCCACGCTTCAGGGGCCCAATTTGTCGGCAAGGGCGCCGAAGGCGCCCAGGTCGAGTTGTTCCGCACGGATCTCCGTATCGATGTCGAGCGTGCCCAGTGCCGCTTGCGTGCGCGTCCGATCGATTCCGAGCGCGAGCGAAAGGCTATTGGCGAGCGTCTTGCGGCGGTACGCGAATCCGGCGCGCACGACCTGCAACAGAAGAGTGGGATCGCGCACGATAACTGCAGGCTCGGGTCTGCGCTCCAGAACGATGACGGCGCTGTCGACCTTCGGGCGCGGATAAAACGCGCCGGGACCGAGGACGAACGCTCGCGTTGCCGTCGTGAAGTAGTTCGCGAACAGCGTGAGGCTGCCGTACTGCGGCGTCGACGGTTTCGCCGTCAAGCGCGTGGCGACGTCGCGCTGAACCATCGCAACGATTCGTCGCGGCGGGTTGCGCGACTCGAGCCAGCCGGTAATCAACGGCGTAGCGATGTTGTAGGGCAGATTGCCCGCGGCACACCAGGGCCCCTCGCTCGCGACGGCATCGTAATCGAAAACCAGCGCGTCGGCCTGAACGATGTTTGCGCCGGCGAGATCCGGGCGATCGCGCAAAATCTCGACGAGATCGGGGTCGATTTCAATCGCGGTGACGCCGGCGCCGGCGTCCAAGAGCGCGCGCGTCAGCGCGCCCGTTCCCGCGCCGATCTCGACGACGCGCGTCGTGCCGCTCGCCACGCATGCGGCTGCGATCCGCGCGGCAGCGGCCCCGTCGAGCAGAAAGTGCTGTCCCAAGCGCTTCTTTGGGCGCAGGCCGCGCGCCGAAAGCAACGCGCGGGGACTCGGCGGCGCTCCGCTATCGGAGGACGTAGACCGTGACGGACCTGCGTCCGAAGCGCAAGGCCTGCGCGAGCGTATCCATGCCGAGGTCGACGCGGTGCCCGACGATCGAGCCGCCGGTGTCGCCTGCGACTGCACGGCCGTAACCGGGGATGAAGAGCTTCGTCCCGAGCGGGATGACCGACGGATCGACGGCGATCACGCCGAAGCCCGCACGCTTACCCGTGGCCGTGACGCCGCTGCAACCGTAACAACCCGCGGTATAAGCCGTCGCAATCATGTGCAACGCGGAACCGGCGAAGTGCATGGCGCTTGTGAAGCCTTGTTCGGCGACGTGCGCGAGCGAAGCATACTCGGCCGCGCCGCGCGCAATCAAGCGCGGACGCGGCGTGCGGATGATGCGCGAAGCGAGCACCGTGCGTGCCGGACGCCCCTCGCCCCGGCGCACGAAACGGATCGTCGTCTCGCGCAATCCCGGCGAACCTGGATCGATCGTGCGCATCGTTCCGAGCGCGAGACTCGGATCGGTGCGTACGCGCAGCGGAGGCGCGATCGCGTGCCGTTCGTGCGCCGTCCAAACGTGGACGCGCGTTACGCGCACCACGTCGCCGGGAACCGGCGGTACGTAGAGCGGCGGCGTCACATCGTCGTCGGGACCGAGCGCCACGCGCTGCTTGGCGAGCAGTTCGGCGATCGTCGCCGCCGAAGAGCGAACCGTGATTTTGCGTTTTCCGACAAAGACGTCGACGAGTTTTGCGCGGCGGTACTCGACCTTCATGCCGTCGGCGAGCGGCGTGTCGACGGGGGCTGAAACGAAATCGTTTTGGGCGATCCGGACGTGGGAGGCCGCCAGGAGCTCGCCGACCGTGCTCGCGTGGGTCGTAACGACCTCGGGGTCCCCATCACCGAGGTGCAGGTAGACGGTGACGGAGGGGCTCGCGGCGGCCTCGACCGGAGCGGCCGCCGGCGAATCGGGGGGCGTATCGGCGCGGACGGCGGCCGGACTCATGCCGAGAAGGGCCAGCACGGCAATGCCGGCAGCGGCGGCCACCCAAGCGCGGGGACACTTTGCCGTTACCGCGCGGCCTTGCACGGCTCCCTGATGAACGACCAACGCGTTTCCTTTATGGAGTGCGGCACGCCGTGAAAGCGATCCCTCCTCAAAGGGCGGAGGAGGTCTTCCACGAGGCGCTAGCATGAAACGTAGCGGCTGAATCTTCCGGATCCAGGGTCCAGGGAAGAACAGCTCAGGCGGGTCCGGCGACGCCGGACCGATGACCCGGCCACCTTAGCACAGGGGTGGGGGGGCGTCAACTTGACAAACCGCCGATCCGACGTATGTAGGCGTTCGGCGACTCCTGGGAGCAAGTCTGGAATCTGTGAGTACCTTGCGCGTCGCCTTATTCACGGAGTGTTATCATCCGATTCGAAACGGCATCGTCGCATCGCTCGACGGCCTCGGGTTTGCGCTGCGTGCGCGCGGTCACGAAGTGCTTTTCGTTACGCCGGAGATGCCGGGTTTCCACGACGTCGACGACGGCGTCGTGCGCGTTCCGTCGTTGCCGTTGCCGACACGAACGGCTTACCGGCTTACGGTACCGTATCTGCCGCGCGCGCTCGGCGAACTCTCGATCGTTCACACGCACTCGCCGTTTGTCACCGGTTGGCTCGGAACGCGTGCGGCGCGCCGCGCGCAAGTGCCGCTAATCTTCACCTATCACACGCAATTGGAAGAATACGCGCACTACGTACCGTTCGAGGCGCGCGCCACGCGAAGCGCCGCGACGCAGCTGACGCGCGGGTATGCGAACGCCGCCGATGCGGTGATCGTACCCACGGCGTCGATGGAGCAGCGTCTGCGCGCGCTCGGCGTACGGACGCGGATCGAAGTGATTCCGAGCGGTATCGACGTCTCATTTTTTTCGCGCGGCCGCAGGAGCGAAGCGTTGCGCGCGCGGCTCGGCGTTGCGCCCGGCGAGAAGATGGTGCTGTGCGTCGGCCGGCTCGGGCGAGAGAAAAACCTCGAACTCGGCATCGAAGCCTTTGCCTTGCTCGGCGACCCGACAGCGCGCATGGTGATCGTCGGGGACGGCACGCATCGCGAGGCGCTAGAGCGCTTCGCGGCTCGAGCCGGGGTCGCGGCGCAAACGATCTTTGCGCGCGAGTTCGAGCGCAGCGCTCTGCCCGACGCTTACGCAAGTGCCGACGTCTTTCTCTTTACGAGTAGCAGCGAGACGCAAGGGCTCGTCCTGGTCGAGGCGCTCGCCGCAGGCGCGCCCGTGGTCGCGGTCGACACGCCGCAGACGCGCGACGTGCTCGACGGCGTGGCCGAGATCGTCGGCAGCGACCCGCGAGCACTGGCCGCGGCCCTGGAGCGCGCGCTCGGGCGCGGCCCGCTCGACCCGGCCAAAATGACGGCCGTAGCCCACCGCTTCGACGCCCTCGCACTCGGCGATCGGACCCTCGCGCTCTATCTCCAACTTCTCGATTCACGGGGCGTGAAGACCCTCGCCGGCGCGACGAAGCCAAACGGACAATTCTGTTTGGGTCCGAATGACCGTTAAGCGGCGCTGTCGCGGTTTATTTCCACTCTAGGCGGGGTCCGTCGTTGGTTCAATCGGTTTATCGGTATCGCTGGCTGCTCTACGAGTTGACCGTTCGGGAGCTGACCCTGCGATATCGCGGCTCGGTGCTCGGATTCGCCTGGACGTTTCTCAATCCGTTGCTCGCGATGCTCGTCTACACCCTGGTGTTCTCGGTCTACCTGCGGCTGCCGATTCCGCACTACGCGGTTTTCCTTGTTTCGGGATTGCTGCCGTGGCTCTGGTTTGCGAGCGCCATCAGCGCCGGTGCGTCGAGCGTCGTCGACGGCCGAACCTACGTTGGACGCGCGATTTTCGAACCGGCCATCCTTATTTTCGTGCCGATTCTCTCGAACGGAATCAACTATCTGCTGTCGGTTCCGCTGCTGCTTGCAGTCGCCGCCTTTTTTGGCGTGCCGGTCGGCTGGCCGATCGTAACCTTGCCCGTGTTGATCGCAATCCAGGCGCTGCTGACGCTCGGCATCTTGCTCAGCCTCGCGACGCTCAACGTCTTCTACCGTGACCTCCAGCAATTGATGGTCACGATTTTGGGTCTCGCCTTCTATTTAGCGCCGATCTTTTATCCCCTGACGTCGGTGCCGGAGCGCATCCGGCCGTTCCTCTTCATCGACCCGATGGTCCCGCTCGTCCTCGGCTACCAGAACATCTTCTACTACGATCGCTTGCCGAGTGCTCTGCTGACGGCCTACGCGCTGGCCGCGGCGCTCTTTTTCTGCGCGATCGGGCGCCGGGTGTTCAATCGGTACAAACACGCCTTCGCGGACTACGCATGAACGAGCAGGCGATCGTCGTCACAAACGTCTCGAAACGTTTCCGACTCGTGCGGATTCCCAAGCAGACGACGCTCAAAGAGGCGCTCGTCAAAGGGCAGTTCTTTACGAACGGGCGCGCCAACGAACTGTTCGTCGACGCCGTGCGCGACGTCAGTTTCTCCGTCTCGCGGGGTTCGATGCTCGGTATTCTCGGGCGCAACGGTTCGGGGAAATCGACGCTGATGCGGCTCTTAGCAGGCATCTACACACCCGATTCCGGCTCGATCAACCTGGGCGGCGCGGTTGCGCCGCTGCTCAGCCTTGGGCTCGGGTTCCATCCGGACATGAGCGGACGCGAAAACGTTAAGATGAACGGGCTGATCCTCGGTCTGAGCCCGCGGCAGATCGAACGCCGCATCGACGAGATCGTTGATTTCGCCGAACTGCGCGACTACGTCGACGTGCCGGTGCGCATGTATTCGTCGGGAATGTACATGCGGCTCGCGTTCGCGGTCGCAGTCAGCATCGATCCCGACGTACTGTTGCTCGACGAGGTGATGGCGGTCGGAGACGCGGCATTCATTGCGAAATGCCTCGAGCGGATGCGGCAGTTCAAACGGCAAGGCAGAACGATCGTGCTCGTGTCGCACGACACGGGCGCGATCTCGCACTGGTGCGATTCGGCGCTTTGGATCGACGGCGGCTCGCTGCGCGTGGCCGGTACGCCCGAGCGCGTCGTCGATGCGTACCAGTTGGCGCTAGCCGAAAGCGACTATCGGGCCGGCCTCGGCGCCGGTCTGCTCGAAACGCACTGAGCCGGCAGATGCCGCCCGATCTCGACGATGCCGCGGCGCACATCGTGGCCTTGCAGCGCGTCGTCCGCGCGATGCGGCGGCGCTTGGAGTTCGTCGAAGGCAGCCGGTTTTGGCAGCTTCGCGCGCTTTGGCTGCGCCTTCGCGCCCGCTTCGGGCGGGTGCGCCCGATCGACCCTCCGGAGCTGCCCTCCCTCGATTATTTCGAAACGATGGATCGGTCCGATCCGTATACGCGCTGGCTGCTCGAGAATGAACCGCGGCGCGCGGAACTCGCGCGGATGCGCGAGATCGCGCCGCTGCTGTCGCTGCGCCCGACGCTGGCCGTTATCGTGAACGACTGCGGTTGCGACGCGAGCGCGGCGCTCGCGGCCGTTCGAGCTCAAGCCTATCCCCACGTTCGTCTCGTGCAGCTCTCGGAACATTCGGGCGCGGACATCGCGGCGCGCTGGAATGCCGCGGTCGCCCGAGCGACCGAAGACTTCGTCGCTCTTTGCGAACCGGACGATCTGCTCGGGCCTCAAGCGGCATTCGAACTCGCGCTCGCCGTCAACGCAGCTCCGAACCTCGTCGCAATGTACGGAGACCGCGACCAGCAAGACGCCGGCGGCAGAAGACTGTTGCCGCGCTTCGTCCCCGGCTGGTCGCCGGACACGTTCCTGTCGTCGATGTACACCGGGCGCGTCGTGTTTTACCGCCGGACCGCGGTCCTTGCGGCCGGCGGCATGCGTAGTGAATTTGGGAATGCCGGCCACTACGACCTCGCGCTGCGCGTCTTCGAAAACGGAGGCCCGATCCTGCACCGGCCTGCGGTGCTGGTTCACCACCTGCGGGGGTCGGGCGAAACGGACGGCGATGCGCAGGAAGCGGCGCGCGCGGTCGAGGCCGCGCTCGTACGTCGCGGCGAGTCCGGCCACGTCGTACGCGCGGACGTCGCGGGCGTTGCGATCGTGCGTTACGACATCGTCCGGCCTGGCCGCGTCGAGGTCGTGATTCCAACGCGGGACTTAGCGGACTACTTGGAGCGCGCTTTAAGCAGCGTCTTCGAGCGCAACCCCGGCGCCGATCTTCGCGTGACGGTCGTCGACAACGACAGCGCTAGCCCGGCGACGTTCGCCGCATTCGAGCGCTGGAAGGCGCGCGAGCCCAAGCGCTTCGCGGTCGTGCGGGTCGAGGGTCCGTTCAATTTCTCGCGTCTCGTCAACGCCGGCGTCCGGTCGACCGATGGCCCGTACGTGCTGTTGCTCAACAACGACGCCGAGTTCTTGTCTCTTGGCGGGATCGAGGCGATGCTCGAACAAGCGCAACGGCCCTGCGTCGGCGCGGTCGGAGCACGGCTGCTCTATCCCGACGGAACGCTGCAACACGTCGGCGTCGTCGTCGGGATCGGGGGGTACGCCGGTCACCTGTACCGCGGAAGACGGCCCGGCGATCCGGCCCTCGACGAGACAATCGTTGGCGTTCGGAACTTTACCGCGGTCACCGCGGCCGCGATGATGTTCCGGCGCGACGCATTCGAGGCCGTCGGCGGGTTCGACGAAGCGCTCTCGATTGAATTCAACGACCTCGATTTCTGTTTGAAGCTCGTGCGCGCCGGCTACTCGAACCTCTGCTTGCCGCACGTTTCTTTTCGGCACGAAGAATCGGTCTCGCGCGGTTCCCCAAAGACGGGGCCCGAGCGCGCCGCGCGCGAACGCGAGCGCAGTCTTTTTCGCGGGACCTGGGCGACGGAACGCTTCGAGGATCCGTATTACAACCCGAACTTAACGCGAGCCGACGAAAGCGGGTCGCTCGCGGAATGAGCGGCTCACGGACCGATCGAAAAATCCTCGCGATCGCGGGTCAAGTTGGGGTTATAACACGGGTCACCCGAAGCGAGCACGGGCCAGCGCCGCTTCATCGTCTCGATTTCCCCTCGAAAGCGCTCGACGCTGCCCGGTAGGGTCTCGGGCCCGCGCGATTTCGACTCATCGTGGTACAGGACGACGTGCGGAAGGTAGACGTTGCGAAAGCCCGCGTCGCGCACGCGCAGGCAAAAATCGACGTCATTGAACGCGACCGCGAGGGATTCGTCGAAGCCGCCGACGCGCACGAAGACTTCGCGGCGCACCATCATGCAGGCGGCCGTTACGGCAGAGTAGTTGTTGACCGCACGCAGCATGTGGAAGTAGCCGGGGGCGCCCGCGGGAAAGTGTTTGTGGCTGTGACCGGCGACCCCGCCGAGCCCGAGCACGACGCCGGCATGCTGAACGGTGTCGTCGCGATACAGCAGCAGGGCGCCGACCGCGCCGACCGCGGGGCGCTGCGCGTGTTCCACGAGCGACTCGATCCACCCGTCGCTGATCGGCTCGGTATCGTTGTTGAGAAAGAGCAGATACGCTCCGCTCGAACGCGCGACCGCTTCGTTGTTGAGTTTGGAGAAATTGAACGGCTCGTCCAAGCGCAGGACGGTAATGCGCGGGTCTGCAGCGGCGAACGCCGCGAACAGCTCGAGCGAGGCAACGTCCGTCGAGCCGTTGTCGACCAGAATGACCTCGAGGTTGGGATACGCGGTGTGAGCGAGCGTAGCTTTCAGACACCGGTCGACCTCCGCGCCGTGATCGCGGGTCGGGACGATGACGCTCACGCGCAGCAGCTGACCGATTTCGAACCGCACGCTGTAGACGCCCGGCGAATCGGGCAGCGCTTCGATCTTACCGATTTCGCCGCGCCGCTCGAGCGCGGCGTTGAGCGCGCGCACGGCCGCTTCGCGCGCGTACGACTTGACGTCCGCCGCCGCGGCGGTCGATGCCGCGTGGACGCGCCAGTGATAGAGGACGCGAGGGATGTGGACGATACGGTCGGTGCGCTCGCTCAGTCGTAAGACCAGATCGTAGTCCTGGCTTCCGTCGAAATCCGAACGAAAAGCGCCTGCCGCCTCGACCGCCGCTCTCCGGCAGACGAGCAGATGGCCGACGTACATCCGCGAGAGAAATGATTCCGGACACCAGTCGGGCTTGAAATGCGGTTCGGTAAAGTTCCCGGCGTCGTCGATCTTGTCTTCGTCGGAATACACGATGTCGGTCTCGGGCCGGCGCCCGAGTGCGGCCGCGACCTCGTACAATGCGTCGGGCGTCAACAGGTCATCGTGATCGACGAACGCCACGAACTCCCCTGAAGCGAGCGACAGCGCCGAGTTCATTGCGCGGGAGATGTGTCCGTTCTCCGTGCGGAAAAGGACGCGCACGCGGGGATCGCGAGCCGCGTACTCGCGCAGCACCACGGCGACCTCGGGCAGCCTCGAGCCGTCGTCGGCGATGCAAAGTTCCCAACGCTCGTAGGCCTGCGCGAAAACGGACTCGAGCATCGCCCGCAGATAGCGCTCGGGGGTATTGTAGGTCGCCACGACGACGCTGATGAGGGATTGAAAGCGTAGCGCGGTGGAGTGCTCGCGCATGCGCGCGACGTCGCTCGGACGGGGAGCGTTGCGCTCGCGCCACGTTTCGTAGGTGGGCGCGGTGCGCACGAGGTTTTCGAGCGGCGGATACGGCGGCAGCGCGCCGTTCGAGAGCCGGAGTCGCGCCTTGAGGCCGTGCCAGAGATTGCGCAGCTTCCAAAACCGGCTTGCTTCCATGACCCGAACGCGCTCGTGAAGTGCGCGCGCTACGGAAACAATCCGATCGGGCTCGCGCTCAGACGACACGGGAGCGTTTGCTAGTGGAAGGTGATGGTTCTGACGACCGATGATTGCGCGATCGAGCCGTCGGAAGAGACCACCGCGACGCCGATTCGGTGCTGTCCCGGGGTGAAGGTTCCGGCCGGAATCTTGATGAGGTACCCCGACCGCGCGAGGGCCGGGTTCGCAAGTGCTTTGGCAACGTCGGCCCGCGGTTCGCCGTAGAGCGAGGTCGCACGTTCCTCTACCCTTCCGTCGACGATTAGGCAGGCGGCCCGTGCGGGCCCCGCGGAGTTGCGGTCCTTACCCCAACCATACATCAGGTAGGCGCCGGCGCTCGTGGCCTCGCGATGATCGGTGATGTCGCGGGTCGTTCCGCCGCCCGTGAACGCGTCGATGCCGACCATCGCGCCGGATTGGAGCGGCCCGTGAATCCGGCACGCCGCCGACACGTCGCGAACGCTGCCCGGTCCGGCATTCGCGTTCGGTGCGGGCGACGCTTTAGCAGCCGAGGCGGTAATACCGCAGCCGGCGACCGCCGCGCCGAGCAACGCCGCACCGAGCGATTGGGTCGCGCGGCGGACGACCGGCAACGGGCCGCCCGCGGGCGTGCTAGCCCGCATTGCGGCTCCCGAGCGTCGCGCGGGAGCGCTTCAGGCTTCGGGCGAACGCGTCCAGGCGAGAGAAGGCGCTTGCCTCGACGATGCGATATGCCCGTTGCAACTCGGCGTTTCGCACGCGCTCCACCTCGAGCGATTCGAGAAGCTCGGCAAATGCTTTTGAAAGGGAGGCGTCAGGCATGAGCGATCATTCGAGGAATGGAAGGCGCCGGGGCCGCCCCGAGCAGCGTGATTAGGACGAACGGCACGCTTTCATCTTTGGCCGGAGGCGTCGTCCCGCCTGCCGGCTACGGGAAAGGGAGCGCCGTGCGGGACTGGATCGATGTCGATTTGCTCGAGGCTCAGCGCCGGATTGCGGCGCTCGAGACCGAGCGGGCGGACGCGAACGAGACGATCAACGCGCTGCTCGTGCGCGCCGGGCAACTCGAGTCGCAACTCGACGAGAGCGAAGCTGCGAAAGCACACCTCGAGCGGCTTTTCCTCGCACATCTCGAGCGCGAGCTCGAGCGCCTCCGGGCCGAGAACGTGCGACTCGAAACCAGTATCGAGGCGATCTATTCGAGCCGCTGGTGGACGCTGAAGCGTTTCGTGGGCGGCGCTCTCCGGCTCTTGCCCGGGCGCTTGCGAACCTAGCGCTTCCGGAGGATCGCCAGGTCCTGGTTTCCGAACGCGGCCTCGATCGTTTCGAGCACCTCGAAGTGCCGCGACCAGGTCGCCGTGACGTTGGCGTGCGTTTGGTTGGTCTGACGGTAGTAATCGCTATCTGCGATGAAGCCCTCAAGCGCGGCGTCGCGGATCTCGGCATCGAATCCACTGGTCGAGTAGGCCTTCCACCACGCCGCGCTGCGCCAGAGTG
>Ga0302314_10010699_pt1 | contig 16034 bp, 18 predicted proteins | sample III_Palsa_N2_3_FD_200533 | JGI IMG/M metagenome (GOLD analysis project Ga0302314, IMG submission 200533) | Peat permafrost microbial communities from Stordalen Mire near Abisko, Sweden - III_Palsa_N2_3 | ecosystem: Environmental > Terrestrial > Soil > Palsa > Peat permafrost | place: Sweden... | reverse complement strand
CCCTTGGGGCCCTTGGGCGCCCTTGGGGGGAGTACGCCCGAAGGGCGGGTAGGGGGCTCCAGCGGAGTGCATCGCTCGCAACATCGACCAGCGCAGATCTGTGCATTCCGAGTTCGTGACTCGCTAAAACCAGGCGATCCGGCGGGGCTACTTCGCCGCGTCGAGGCGCTTCACGATCAGCCAATCGATCTCCACCTCGCCCAGTCGCACGCGCCCGATCTTCAGTCGGCCGATGGCGATGGCGCCGATCGCCAGGGATCCGATGGCCAGGGTCCCGATCGCCACCGCCCCCAGCGCCACCGCACCGACCGTCACGGCGAGGCGCGCCGCGCCGCGCCGGGCGAGGCCGTCCGCGAGCCGCCCGCGAAGGCCGCCGTGTGTGGGCTGCCACTCCACGATCGGTTCGGGCGAAGCCGGCGCCGTATCGAGGGGGTCCTCTTCCAGGTCCGTTGTCATTCGTTATCTCCTTTCCGGCGGCGGCCGGCGATCGCTGCGAACTGGCGCCCTGGCGCGGGCGGCGCTAGAAGCGCCCACCCCGTTACACCCAAGACTCCCCTGAAGAACGATGGCCGGTCACTCAAAGTTCAAGAACATCCAGTTCCGCAAGGACCGGCAGGACTCCCTGCGCTCCAAGCTGTTCTCCAAGTTCTCGCGCGACATCACCCTGGCGGCCAAGCAGGGCCTTCCCGATCCCGCGGCCAACTCGCGCCTGCGCCTGGCGATCGCCAACGCCAAGGCCGAATCCATGCCCAAGGACAACATCGACCGGGCAATCAAGAAGGCCCTGGGCGGCGACGCCGACACCTATGAGGAGATCCGCTACGAAGGCTTCGGGCCGGGCGGCGTCGGCCTGATCGTCGAGGTCCTCACCGACAACCGCAACCGCGCCGCCGCCAACGTCCGAGCCCTGTTCGGCAAGAACGGCGGCAACATGGGCGACACCGGCTCGGTGGCCTTCATGTTCGACCGCCTGGGCGAGATCGTCTACCCGCCCGAGGCCGGCGCGGAGGAGGCCATCCTCGAGGCCGCCATCGACGCGGGCGCGGAGGACGCCGAACACGATGCCGACGGCCACATCATCAGCACCGCCTTCGAGGATCTCGCCGGCGTCGCCGACGCGCTCGAAGCCAGGCTCGGGCCGGCCAAGGCGACCAACGTCGTCTGGCGCGCCAAGTCCGACGTCCCCGTCTCCGGCCAGGACGCCGCCACCCTGATGAAGCTCGTCGCAGCGCTCGAGGACGACGACGACGTCCAGTCCGTGTGGACCAACGCCGACATCAGCGAAGAGGACCTGGCGCGGCTCGCGGGCTAGCGGATCGAACCAACGACTGGCGCCCGCCAATGACCGTGTTCGGCTCGTGGAGGGGCGCTGCAGCGCCCGCCAGCGTCCGACTTCGCATAGGCCGGTTGCCCGAACTCCCGCGCGCCGCAGCGAAGAACCATCGCTCCCGCCCGTAAATGGCAATGCTGTCGGGCGGCCATGCGCCGCTTCCTCTGTCGCGCTGGACGTGCCAACCTGAGTTTTGGCGGACATCCCTCCGGCGATAGACGATCGAGGGTGCACAGATGCGCAAGACTGGGCGGCACCTGTTCTTCGTGAGCGTTGTAGCCGCCTTCGCGTTGGTCGCCCAAGGCAGGACCCAGTCGCTCGATCCGCGCAACCCGACGCCGCTGCGGCCGGGCGAGAACCACGGAACAATCGACAACCAGACCGGCGCTCAATTCTGGGCGCTGCACTACAACGCGGGCGCTGTCACCATCGCCGTACGGTTCACCTCCATGGGCATCTTCGGCAATCCCATGGCCGCCACCGTCAACGTCCTGGTGCTGGGACCGGGGGGCAAGATCATCGGCCACCAGCAGCTCACGTCCACCGGTCAGGCCGCCCAGCTCCAATGGCCGGGAAAGTTCGTGAATTCGGGAGTGTGGGTGGTCGAGGTCCAGCCGATGGGCTCCAACATTGTCCGCAACGGCGGCGACTACACCATCACCGTCACCGGGCCCGCTATCGCCGCCGGCGGCGGCGGGGGCGCCGGGCCTTCGCCGAACGACATCGTGGGGACTTACGCGGTGATGTCCTGCCCGCCGGATTTCCAATGCGACGGTCTCGGCATTCGTTTCGCGCCAGGCGGTGGGGTAACGACAACCGACGGCCATCAAGGCCGCTGGGCGCTCTTCGATCCCGACGCGCGCATCTACACGGTGGTGATCGGGGGTGATCGCTGGACCCTGAAGCTCGTTCCGGGGCGCGGACTGATGGACACGCATGACCAGACGATCGTGATCTTCCAGGCGATCAGGCCACACTGATCGAGGAACTGTATAACTCTATCATGTCCCGGTCTGCTCCCCCTCCGCTCTTCCCCGCGCAAGCGGGGATCCAGGCTTTTTTTGTTGGCTGAAATCTTCGAAGAGATCCCGCCAGGTCGGCGTTCGATCAGTTCGAGCTTCCAGGCTCTGCGCCATTTCTTCATCTGGCGCTCGCGGGTCCAGGCACTCTCACGCGACTCGTGGATTTCGTACCGGACGAGACGCTCGACGTCGTACCTGGCAGTGAAGCCGCCGAGGCTAAGTGACATGTGTGCGGTCACGCGACGGAGAATCTCATCGGCGTAACCGATGTAGAGCGTGCCGTTTCCTTGGCTGGCGAGGATGTAGACGAAGAATGGCATGAAACAAAAAAGCCTGGGTCCCCGCTTTCGCGGGGAAGCGGGAGGGGGGATGATCCTGCCACAGGAGTGGACGCCGCTCGCCGACATTCGGAAGTTCTGAGCTTCCGCTTGGAGGCGTCAGCTGCAGCGCTCGATCGGCCAGGAAACGGACGTTGGCGTTCGCGTGGCGTGCTAGATTCGGTGATCCCCTGGCTGACTCTGGCGGGTCGGGTGGCTATGATGCGTAGTCTACAGGGCAAAGATGAACCCGCCACGTCAGGTGTTCAGGAACGACCGCAACCAGGCGGTGAGGATTCCCCGCGAGTTCGAGGTGCCCTGACAAGACGCCCCTATCTGCAAAGGAGGGGCAGAATCTTATCATCGAGCCGACATCGCCAGGCTCTCTGCCGGCGTTGCTGGCGACGCTTCCTCCTCTGGATGAGGACTTTCAGCCCATCGCCGAGCTCCCGATCGATCCGATCGAGCCCTGACGCGGCATCTACTCGACACCGCATCCTGTCCAACGTGATCCGAAAATCCACGCGCGCCTCAATCCTTCCTAAATCCATCCCTGCTTTCCCTGGGTCGCCCCATCGGCGAAGGTGGCGGAACACATGGGCAACGCGATTCGCATCCTCGGCCTGGATCCTGGCCTGCGCCGCACCGGCTGGGGCGTGGTCGCCATCGATGGCGCGCGGCTGATCCATATCGCCCACGGGGTGATCGCGCCGCTCGACACCCTGCCGCTCGCCGAACGCCTGCTGGTGCTGTTCGAGGCCGTGACGGCGATCATCGTCCTGCACGCGCCGGACGAGGCGGCGGTCGAGGAGACGTTCATGACCGCCAACGGCGCCTCGACGCTCAAGCTCGGCCACGCCCGGGCGGCGGTGATGATCGCGCCGGCGCGGGCCGGCCTGCCCGTGGCCGAATACGCCGCCAAGGTGGTCAAGAAGGCGGTGGTGGGCACCGGCGGGGCCGACAAGCACCAGGTGGCGTTCATGATCGCGCGCCTGCTGCCGACGGCCGGATCGCCGGTCGCCGACGCCGCTGACGCGCTGGCCGTGGCCATCGCCCACGCCCACGCTCGCACCGCCCGGCGACGGCTGGAGAGCGCCGCGTGATCGGACGGCTGCGCGGGGTGGTCGCGGAGATCGCGGAGGAGGACGCCCTGATCGATGTCGGCGGGGTCGGCTACGTGGTGCGCTGCGGCGCGCGCACCCTGGGCCGGCTGCCGGCGCCGGGGGACGAGGCTGTGCTGCACGTGGAGACCCAGTGGACCGAATCCGCCGGGCCGCGCCTCTATGGCTTCCTCACGCGCGAGGAGCGGCGCGTGTTCGTGACCTTGCAGGCGATCCAGGGCGTGGGACCCAAGGCCGCGCTCGGCGTGCTCGACGTGCTGACGCCGGCGGAGCTGGCGGGAGCGGTGGCGCGCGACGACAAGGCTGCCGTGGCCAGAGCCAACGGCGTCGGCCCCAAGCTCGCCCTGCGCATCGTGGTCGAGCTGAAGGGCAAGCCCCTCGCCGACGGCGCGGTGGCCGCCTTCCATGCCGCGTCCGCGCCTGGCCCGGCGCCGCCCACGTCCTCCGGCGAGGCGATTGCGGCGCTCATGGGCCTGGGCGTCGCCGAGGTATCGGCGCGCAGGGTCGTCGACCAGGCGGCGCTGCGCCTGGGCGACGGCGCCGGTGAAGCCGCGCTGATCAAGGCCGCCCTGCAGGAACTGGGCCGATGACCCGCTTGGTGTCGGGCGAGGCCGCGCCGCTGGAGACCACCGACAAGGCCTTGCGGCCGCAGACGCTGGACGAGTTCGTCGGCCAGGAAGGGTCGAAGGCCAATCTGCGCGTGTTCATCGACGCCGCCCGCGGCCGCGGCGAGGCGCTCGATCACGTCCTGCTGTTCGGCCCGCCGGGGCTGGGCAAGACCACCTTGGCGCAGATCGTGGCGCGCGAGCTGGGCGTGAACTTCCGCGCCACCTCTGGCCCGGTGCTCGCCAAGGCGGGAGACCTTGCCGCCATCCTCACCAACCTCGAGCCGCGCGACGTGCTGTTCATCGACGAGATCCATCGCCTCGCGGCCAACGTCGAGGAAATCCTCTATCCGGCCATGGAGGATCACGCCCTCGACCTGGTGATCGGCGAAGGCCCCTCGGCCCGGTCGATCCGCATCGATCTGGCGCCTTTCACGCTGGTGGCGGCCACGACGCGCGCGGGCCTCCTGGCGACACCGCTGCGCGACCGCTTCGGCATCCCGATCCGGCTGGAGTTCTATACGCCCGAGGAGCTTCAGCGCGTGCTGGGTCAGGCCGGACGCAAGATGGGCCTCTCCCTCGCGCCCGACGGCGCGGCGGAGATCGCGGCGCGGGCGCGCGGCACGCCGCGGGTGGCCGGACGGCTGCTGCGCCGGGTGCGCGACTTCGCCGCCGCCGAGGGCGTCACCGTCATCGACCAGGCGTGCGCCGCGCGCGGCCTGGCCCGGCTGGAGGTGGACGCCGCCGGGCTCGATTCCCTGGATCGCCGCTATCTCACCGCCCTGATAGGGAACTACGGCGGCGGCCCGGCCGGCGTCGAGACGCTCGCCTACGCCATCGCCGAAGCGCGCGATTCGGTGGAAGACGTGGTCGAGCCGTTCCTGCTCCAGCAGGGCTTCATCCAGCGCACCCCCCGAGGTCGCCTCGCCTGTGGCAAGGCCTACGCCCATCTCGGGCTCACCCCGCCGCCCGCCCCCAGGGTCCAGCCGTCGCTGTTCGAGGGGGAAGGATAATGACCGACGCACTCCTTCCCTCCCCAGGGCGGTTCGAAGGCCGGGAGCACCAGCTGGCGGTGCGGGTCTACTACGAGGACACCGACTTCACCGGCGTGGTCTACCACGCCAACCATGTGCGCTATTTCGAGCGCGGCCGGTCGGACTATCTGCGGCTGATCGGCGCCGGTCACGCCGAACTGCTGGCCCGCCCCGACCCGTGCGCGTTCGTGGTCACGCGCCTTTCGATCGAGTACGAGCGCGCCGCGCGTATCGACGACGCGCTGGTGGTGCGCACCACGTGGGACACATTGAAGGGCCCGCGCATGTACATCAGCCAGCGCCTCACCCGCGGCGAGGCGACCATCGCCACGGCCGCGCTGGAGGCGGCGTGCATCACCGCCGATGGCCGGCCGAGGCGCCCCCCGCCCGACCTGGTGGAACGGCTGACGCCCTACCTTCTCAAGCCGTCCCCGTCATAGTTTATAAAGCCGTTCCCGTCATAGTTTCACCACCCGCGCGAGCGAAGGCGCGCGGCCTCGCCAGCCCCGAAGTCAAGGATCTCCATGGACCCTGCCGGCGCCATCACGCCCGAGAGCTTCTCCCTGGCGCACCAGTTCCTGCACGCCGACTGGGTGGTGAAGGGTGTGCTCACCGCCCTGGCGCTGGCGTCGCTGTGGTCCTGGGCGGTGATCATCGACAAGTTCTTCCGCATCGGCGCACTCAACCGCCAGGCGGACCGTTTCGAGCGCGAGGTGGGCGGCGGCCGATCCCTCGAGGAAGTGGCCGCCGACGCCGGCGAGTCGCCGCGCCACGCCCTGCCGCGCATGCTCCAGGCGGCGCTGCGGGAGTGGCGGGAGGCGCGCGCCAAGGGCAACCTGGTCGCGGGCCAGGCCGACTCGCAGGCCGCATTCCTGGTCCAGCGCATCGACCGGGTGCTGGACTCGGTGGTGGCCCGGGAGAGCCAGCGGGTGGAGGAGGGCCTAGGCACGCTCGCCATCGTGGCCACCGCCTCGCCCTTCATCGGCCTGTTCGGCACGGTCTGGGGCATCATGACCGCCTTCCAGGCCATCGCCATCCAGAAGAACACCAATCTTTCGGTGGTCGCCCCGTCCATCGCCCAGGCCCTGTTTGCCACCGCGGTGGGGCTGGCGGCGGCGATCCCCGCCTATATCGCCTACAACAAGTTCTCCACCGACGCGGCCAAATTCGCCGCCCGGCTGGAAGGCTTTGCCGATGATCTGGTGACGGCGATTCAGCGCCGACTGGCCGAGAAGCGTTAGGCGATGGCGCTCTCCACCCACGACGCCTTTTCCGCGGGCCGCCGGCGGGGGCGCGCCCGCCGCGGCCGGCGCGCTGCCCTGTCGGAAATCAACGTCACGCCGCTGGTGGACGTGATGCTGGTGCTGCTGATCATCTTCATGATCTCCGCGCCGCTGCTGACCGTCGGCGTGCCTCTGGAATTGCCCAAGACCGAAGCCAGCGCCATGCAGGACCAGACCGAGCCGCTCACCGTCTCGGTTCGCGCCAACGGTGAGATCTTCCTCAACCAGACGCAGGTTCCCTTCGGCGCCTTGTCGCCGACCCTGCGCGACATGGCCGGCAAGGGATTGTCCAAGCCGATCTACGTGCGCGCCGACGGCCGCGCGCCCTACGCGATCGTGGCCCAGGTGATGGCGAGCCTGTCGGCCTCCGGCTTTTCGAGCATCAATCTGATCACCGACACCGGGGGTCCCTCGTCCGGCGCGGCCGAGACGCGCGCGCCGTCCAGGACGGGAGGCGAGACGGCCGCGCCATGACCGCGATCGGGATCCAGCGCCGCGACAGCCTGGCCCCCGCGATCCTGGCCGCGGCCGCCCTGCATGTCGCCCTGTTCGCCGCCCTGGTGCTGCTGGCGCGGCCCTCCGACCTGCCGATGGGCGCGTCGGTCCCGATCACCCTGGTCACCAACGGGCCGACGACCGACTCGCGCCGAGCCGAGGCGGCGCCCGTCCCGCAGGAGGCGCAGGTCGAAACACCGGTCCCGGCAGCCAAGTCGCCGACGCCTCCGCCGGCCCCCGCGGCTCAACCCGCGCCCGCCCCGACCCCGCCGACGCCGATCGCGGCCGAAGCGCCCGCCAAGTCCAAGGCCACGCGCGCGCCGGTCAAACCGGCGCCGTCGGACACCGATTTCCTCAACTCGCTCCAGGCGAGCATCGCCAAGGCGACGCGCACATCCGCCGCGAGACCCGCCTTCGCGCAGCGCGGGCCGACCCGCGCCCAGACGGCGCCCGAGGCCAGGGTCGACGCCGGATCGGGCGTGTCGCAGAGCGACATCGCCGGGCTCTCAGAGCTCCTTCAGAGGCTGTGGAACCCCAATTGCAGTGTCGACGGGGGCGACACGGTGATCGTACCGGTGAAATTCGCCATCGGCGATGACGGGCGGGTGCTGGGGCGGGTCACGCCCGAACACGCGCCCTCGTCGGACCCGGTCGCCTTCGCGGCGGCCAGGCGGGCGATCGACGCGGTCCACCAGGCGGAGCCCTACGCCGAGGCCTATCGCGGCAAGAGCTTCACCGTGAACTTCGACGCCAAGAAGGCCTGTGCGCAGCGCTAGCAGAGAGAAAGTCGACATGCGTTCCTGGAGTCTCGTTCTCGTTCTCGGCGCCGCCATCGTGTTTGGCGCATGCCGGCCGGCCCTGGCCGAGACCGTGGTCAACGCCGATCAGGGCGCGACCCAGCCGCTGCCGGAACTGCTCGAGAGACTTTGGAACCCCGATTGCCGTGTCGCCGGGGGCGACACCGTGATCGTGCCGGTGAAATTCACCGTTGGCGATGACGGGCGGGTGTTAGGGTGGGCCGCGCCCGAACAAGCGCCGTCGTCGGATCCGGTCGCCTTCGCGGCGGCCAGGCGAGCCATCGAGGCGGTGCGCCGGGCCGAACCGTACGCCGCGGCCTATCGCGGGAAGACCTTCACCGTGATCTTCGACGCCAAGAAAGCCTGTGCGCAGCGCTAGGAAAGAGAAAGTCGACATGCGATTCTGGAGTCTCGTTCTCGTTCTCGGCGCGGCCATCGTGTTTGGCGCGCCCCGGCCGGCCCTGGCCGACATCGTGGTCAACGTCGACCAGGGCGCGACCCAGCCGCTGCCGATCGCGATCCCCGACTTCGGCGGCGCGCCGGTCGGCGCACGGGTCACCCAGGTGATCACGGCCGACCTCAACCGCTCGGGGCTGTTCCGGCCGCTCGACCCGTCCACGTTCCAGGAACAGGCGCAGGACGTGAACGTCCAGCCCGCCTGGGACAAATGGAAGGCGATCAGCGCCCAGGCCCTGCTGACCGGCCAGGTGGTGACCGAGACCGACGGCCGGCTGCGCGTCGACTTCCGCCTCTGGGACGTCTACGCCGGCGAGCAGTTGCTGGGCCTGCAGTTCAGCTCGACGCCCGAGAACTGGCGGCGTGTGGCGCACAAGATCTCCGACGCCGTCTATGAGAAGCTCACCGGGGCGCACGGCTATTTCGATACGCGCGTGGCGTTCGTGGCCGAGAGCGGTTCGCGCAAGACCCCGGTCAAGCGCCTGGAGATCATGGACCAGGACGGGGCCAACCCCAGCTACCTCACCGATGGCTCCGCGCTGGCGTTCACGCCGAGATTCTCCGGCAACAGCCAGGAGATCACCTACATGGCGCTGCGGCCCAACGGGTCCAGCATCTACCTGCTCAACATCGAGACCGGCCGCCAGGAGGCGCTGGGGCATTTCCCGGGCATGGTGTTCGCGCCGCGCTTCTCGCCCGACGGCGCCAAGGTGGCGTTCTCGGTCGAGAAGAACGGCAACACCGACATCTACCTCATGGATCTGGGCAGCCACGCCACGCGCCGTCTGACCACCGACCCGGCCATCGACACCTCGCCCTCGTTCTCGCCGGACGGCGGGCAGCTGGTGTTCAACTCCGACCGCGGCGGCGGCCCGCAGCTCTACGTCATGGCTGCGGACGGTTCGGGCGTCCACCGCATCTCGTTCGGTTCGGGACGCTACACCACGCCGGTGTGGAGCCCGGACGGCAAGCTGATCGCCTTCACCAAGCAGGAGGGCGCGACCTTCCACATCGGCGTGATGAAGCCCGACGGCAGCGGCGAGCGGCTGCTCACCACCAGCTATCTCGACGAGGGACCGGCATGGGCGCCCAACAGCCGGGTGATCATGTTCGCCAGGGAGACGCCGGGCGCCGGCTCGCACCTGTGGACGGTGGACATCTCCGGCCGCGACGCCCAGCCGGCGCCCTACCCGCTCGGCGCCTCGGATCCGACCTGGTCCGCTCTGTTGCCCTGAAGCGTCATGCCTGCGTCACAGTCCTGTCGTTGAGAGTGATGTCCACGCGCGAAGTGGCGAAGGGAACACCTTGAGTGTATCAGGGTTAATGTCGCTGCTGTCACATCGGAGGCACTGATTATGCACCCCGCAACTCTGCGCGCCGTCAGGCTCACGCTGATCGTCCTGGCGGCCGCCGCCCTGGCCGCGTGCGAATCGCGCCCCAAGCCCATGGGGCCGGCGGCGACGACAGCGCCGCCTCCCGCCGCCGCGCCGCAAGCCGAACAAGGCGCGCCGCCGCCCGGTCCGGTGCAGGAGCAGGAGGCTTCGGGCGTGCCCGTCCCCGGTTCGGCCCGCGACTTCGTGATCAACGTCGGCGATCGCATCTACTTCGACTTCGACCACTACGACCTGCGCGACGACGCCAAGCGGGTCATCGACGGGCAGGCGGCGTGGCTGCGGCGGTATCCCGCGGTGCATGTCCGCATCGAGGGCAACTGCGACGAGCGCGGCACCGAGGACTACAACTTCGCCCTGGGCGCGCGCCGGGCCAACTCGGTGCAGGAATACCTCGTCGGCCGGGGAATCTCGGCGGCGCGGATCGAGACGGTCTCGTTCGGCAAGGAGCATCCGATCGACACCGGCGCCGGCGACGAGGCCGACGCCCATAACCGCAACGCCCATTCGGTAATCACGCAGGGCGCCCGTTAAGCATGACCGCGGCCAGGATGTTCGGCGCGTGATCCTCCGGCGCCTGTCGTGCGGGCTGGCGGCCGGCGCCGTTGCCGTGGTCATCGGCAGTGGGGCCTTCGCCCAGACCTCGCTTGACGAGCCGCCTCTCGATCAGCGGGCCGCGGCGCGCCTCGACAGGATGGAAAAGGTGGTGCGCGAATTGCGCGCGATCGTCTTTCAGGGCCGGGAAACCGGACAGCCGGTGGTGATCCAGCCCGCCGAGACCCAGGGTCAGATCAACCAGCTGTCCGATCGGTTCAACGATCTCGACCACACCCTCACCCGGCTCAACGGCGAGATGGAGGTGATCCGGCACGACCTCGATCAGTCGCGCCAGGACGCCAACGACCTTCGCGCCCAGAACGGCGCCCTGAAGGAGCAGATCACGGTTCTGGAGCAGAAGGTGCTCGCTATCACCGCCCCTCCCCCGCCGCCTCCGCCCGCGGCCGGCGACCCGGGCGGCGCGGCGTCCGCCGCTTCGGCGCCCGTGCCGACGCAGGACCCGGCCGGAGCCTTCGCGGCGGCAAAAGCCATGTTCCAGGCGGGCGACAGCGCCGGCGCCGAGGCCGCGTTCCACGATTTCGTCGATCGTTTCGGAGACGCCCCGCGCGGACAGGAGGCGCGCTACTACCTCGCCAAGACCCTGATCGCGCGCAAGGCGTGGCCAGAGGCGGCGACGGCCGACATCGGCGCCATCCGCGGCTGGCCCCAGACGCGCTGGGCCCCGGACGCCGTGCTCGATCTGTCCCGGGCGCTGGTGGGCATCGGCAAGACGCCGGACGCGTGCGCGACGCTCGACGAACTGGCCAGGCATTACCCACAGTCGCCCCCCGCCGTGAAGACCGGCGCGCGCGCCGTCCGCGAGACGGCCGGTTGCAGATGACCGCGACGCCCTGACGTCCGATCCGATCGTCGAGGCGGCGCGCTGCGAACTGGATTTGCGCCTGGAGCGCGACGTGCCGTGGCCCATCGTGGTCGCCTTTTCCGGCGGGGGTGATTCCCTGGCGCTGGTGCGGGCCGCAAAGGCCTGGGCGGACGGCGCCGGTCGCCGCCTGATCGCCGTCACCATCGACCACGGGATTCGGCCCGAGGGCGCGGCCTGGGCGGCCTGGTGCCAGGCTCGCGCGGCGGCGCTGGGCGTCGCCTTCGTCTCTGTTCGCTGGGAGGGCGAAAAGCCGGCGAACGGTCTCGCCGCCGCCGCGCGCGAGGCCCGCCATCGGCTCATCGCCGGCATCGCCCGCGAAGCGGATGCGCGGGTCATCCTCATGGGCCACACCGCCGACGACGGCCTGGAGGCCGCCGTCATGCGCGAACACGGCGCCCGGGTGTCGGCCCCGCGCATCTGGTCGCCGTCACCGGTATGGCCGGGCGGGCGGGGGCTGTTCATCCTGCGTCCGCTGCTGGGCCTGCGGCGCGCGGCGATCCGCGCCTGCCTCTCCGAGGTCGGCGAGTCCTGGATCGAGGATCCGGCCAACGTGGATCCCGCACAGCCGCGCGCCCGGGCCCGGGCCGCGATCGACGGCGGGGGCCAGCCGCCCGCGCCTCTCGCCGCGCTCGACCTGACGGCGTTGTTGACGGCGGCCGAGGTCGGCCTGGCGGGCGATCTCGCCATTGCGCGCCCGGCGTTCGCCGGGGCCGCAGCGCCCGCGCGCCGCGCCTTCCTGGCCGCCGCATTGGCCTGCGTGGCTGGCACGGATCAGGCGCCGCGGGGGAGATCGGTACGAACCCTCGCCGACCGGATCGTGGATGGCGATGATTTCGTCGCCACCCTCACCGGCGCACGGCTGTCGAGCGCCGGCGCAACGATCCGGATCGTTCGGGAATCGCGTCAACGCGGGGGCGCCGCGAGCGCGCCCGTCGATTTGCCGCCCGGTCGATGCGTGGCTTGGGACGGACGATTCGAGCTCCGGGCGCACGCCGACGGCCTGTCGGCGCGCCCCCTGGCTGGCGTCGCCCGGCGCTTGCCGATGATGGAGCGGAGGGAGCTTCGCCGCCTCGATCCGGCTGGTCGTCGCGCCGCGCCGGCCGTGACCGGCGCCGACGGCCGCGTCACCTGCCCGATCCTAGCCGGAGACCCGCGAGTCGCTGTCCGCTGCCTGGTTGGAGACCGCCTGGCGGGGGCCTGCGGCGCAATCCCCGACGAGGCGACTCTGTGCCGCGTGGCGAAAACCGCAGCGGCGTCCTAAATGAGGTCTCTGAGATCGATGAGGCGCGCCTGAATGAACCTGAGGAACCTGGCCATCTGGGGGGTGATCGTCGTCGCCCTCATCGCGGTCTACAGCGTCATGACCAACTCCGCGCGGGGCGGCAATGCCCAGCCGATCGCCTATTCGGCCCTGCTCGCCAAGGTCGACGGCGGCGACATACGGACCGTCAAGATCCACGGACAGACGATCGAAGCCCACGACCAGCATGGCGCGACCTACACCGCCACCGGGCCGATGGAGACATCCGACCTTCAGCACCGCATGGACACCCATGGCACGGCCTATGACTTCGAACAGCCGGGCGCGGGGCTGCTGCCGACGATTCTGATCAACATGCTGCCGATCCTGCTGCTCATCGGCGTGTGGATATTCTTCATGCGTCAGATGCAGGGCGGGGCCCGCGGGGCCATGGGGTTTGGCAAGTCCAAGGCCCGCCTGCTGACCGAGAACAAGAACCGCGTCACCTTCGAGGACGTGGCCGGCGTCGACGAGGCCAAGGACGACCTCACCGAGATCGTCGACTTCCTGAAAGATCCGGCCAAATTCCAGCGTCTCGGCGGCAAGATTCCCAAGGGCGCGCTGATGATCGGCCCTCCCGGGACTGGGAAGACGCTCCTGGGCCGTGCGGTCGCCGGCGAGGCGGGCGTGCCGTTCTTCTACATTTCCGGTTCCGACTTCGTGGAGATGTTCGTCGGCGTGGGCGCGAGCCGGGTGCGCGACATGTTCGAGCAGGCCAAGAAGAACGCGCCCTGCATCATCTTCATCGACGAGATCGACGCCGTGGGCCGCCATCGCGGCGCGGGCCTGGGCGGCGGCAACGACGAGCGCGAGCAGACCCTCAACCAGCTCCTGGTGGAGATGGACGGCTTCGATCCCAACGAGAGCATCATCGTCATCGCCTCGACCAACCGGCCAGACGTGCTCGACCCGGCGCTGCTACGGCCCGGGCGGTTCGATCGCCAGGTGGTGGTGCCCAATCCCGATGTCGGCGGGCGCGAGAAGATATTGCGCGTGCACATGCGCAACGTCCCCCTCGCCTCCGACGTAGACGTCAAGGTGATCGCGCGCGGGACGCCCGGTTTCTCCGGCGCCGACCTTGCCAACCTGGTCAACGAGGCCGCGCTGATGGCCGCACGGCGAAACCGCCGCATGGTCATGCAGCGCGACTTCGAGGACGCCAAGGACAAGGTGATGATGGGCGCTGAGCGCAAGTCCATGGTCATGAGCGACGAGGAAAAGCGTAACACCGCCTACCACGAAGGCGGCCACGCCCTGGTGGCGTTGTCGGTGCCGTCGGCCGATCCGGTCCACAAGGCGACGATCATTCCCCGGGGCCTGGCGCTGGGCATGGTCATGCAGCTGCCCGAGGGCGACCGCTATTCGATGAACTACGAGCAGATGACCTCTCGCCTGGCGATCATGATGGGCGGACGCACGGCCGAGGAACTGATCTTCGGCAAGGAGAAGATCACGTCCGGCGCCTCCAGCGACATCTCCGCGGCCACCAGCCTCGCCCGCAACATGGTCACCCGCTGGGGTTTCTCCGATGCGCTGGGAACGGTGTCCTACGGCGACAACCAGGAAGAGGTGTTCCTCGGTCACTCCGTCGCTCGCACCCAGAACGTCTCCGAGGACACGGCCCAGAAGATCGACTTCGAGGTGCGGCGCCTGGTGCAGAGCGCCCACGACGAGGCGCGCCGCATCCTGACCGAGCGGCTGGAGGATCTGCACACTGTGGCCAAGACGCTGCTGGAATACGAAACCCTGTCCGGCGACGAGATCGTCAATGCGCTGAAGGGCGTGAAGCCCAACCGCGACGAGCTCGAACTGCGACCGGCGCCGGGCCCGCGCCTCTCGGTGCCGCTGGCCCCGCGGCCCGATCCGGAACTGGCCTGAGGGCTTGCCTCGAACGGCGCCGCGCCGACGTCCCCTGGTCATGGGGATACTTAACGCGACGCCCGACAGCTTCTCCGGCGGCCGCCGGTTCCTGAACGTCCCCGCGGCCACCGACGCCGGCCTGGCTATGATTGCCGAGGGCGCCGACTGGCTGGACGTCGGCGGCGAGTCCACGCGTCCCGGCGCGCCGCCTGTGTCGGAGGCCGAGGAGCTGGATCGGGTGATCCCTGTGATCCAGGCGCTCCGCGCGCGGGGCGCAACGCCGATCAGCGTGGACACGATGAAGCCCGCCGTGGCGCGGGCGGCGGTCGCGGCCGGCGCCAGCCTGTGGAACGACGTCACGGCGCTGATGTTCGACGCTTCCAGTCTGGAGACCGCGGCTGAGATCGGCTGCGCGGTGCTGCTCATGCACATGCGCGGCGTCCCGGCCACGATGCAGATCGACCCGCGCTATGACGATGTGGTCGCCGAGGTCGTCGCCTTCCTCGCCGCGCGCGCGGCTGCGGCGGAGGCGGCCGGCGTCGCCAAGGAACGCATCTGGCTCGATCCCGGGATCGGCTTTGGCAAGACGGCGGCCCACAACCTGGCCCTGCTGGCCAATCTGTCGAGGCTCGTCAACCTGGGCTTCCCGGTGCTTCTGGGCGCCAGCCGCAAGGGCTTCATCCGCGCAGTCGATCCGACCGCGCAGGCGCCGCTGGATCGCCTGGGCGGGTCGCTCGCCGCCGCCATCGCCGGCGCGCGCGCCGGTGTCGCCATGGTTCGGGTCCACGACGTGCGCGAAACCCGTCAGGCGCTCGCCGTGGCGTCGGCGATCGAGGAGGCCCGGCGCTGTGAGTGAGCCGCTCGGCCGCGTCCTCATCATCGCCGGCTCCGACAGCGGCGGCGGGGCAGGCATTCAGGCGGACATCAAGACCGTCACCGCCCTGGGCGGCTATGCGGCGACGGCCATCACGGCGGTGACTGTCCAGAACACCGTCGGCGTCCAGGCCATCCACCCGATCCCGGCGGCGCTGATCGAGGCCCAGGCGCGCGCGGTGCTAGGCGACATCGGCGCCGACGCCTTCAAGGTGGGCATGCTGGGTGAGGCAGGCGTGGTGGAGATGGTCGCGCGCCTGCTCGACGGCGCGCGTGAGCTGCCGGCGGTGATCGACCCGGTCATGGTGGCCAAGGGCGGGCAGAGCCTGATCGGCGCGGACGCGGTGGAGGCCCTGCGCGATCTGCTCGTCCCCCTGGCGACGCTGCTCACGCCCAATGCGCCCGAGGCCGCCGCGCTCACCGGCCTCGAGGTCGAGACCACCGACGATCTGCGCCGCGCCGGCGAGGCGCTGCTGCGCCTGGGCGCCCGCGCCGTACTGATGAAGGGCGGTCACATCCCCGGCGAGCGGGTCATCGACGTGCTGATCAGCGCGGCCGGCGAGACGACCCTCGAGGGTCCGCGCCTGCACACGCGCCACACCCACGGCACCGGCTGCACGCTGTCGAGCGCCTGCGCCGCCGGCCTTGCCCAGGGCCTTCCGCTGGAGAT
>Ga0302314_10010697_pt1 | contig 16037 bp, 17 predicted proteins | sample III_Palsa_N2_3_FD_200533 | JGI IMG/M metagenome (GOLD analysis project Ga0302314, IMG submission 200533) | Peat permafrost microbial communities from Stordalen Mire near Abisko, Sweden - III_Palsa_N2_3 | ecosystem: Environmental > Terrestrial > Soil > Palsa > Peat permafrost | place: Sweden... | reverse complement strand
GGTGGGGCCGGCTGCGCCGGCCTGGCCCGCGCGTTGCGCGGGCGGTGGTGTTGATGGGCGGGCACTTCGTGCCCTTGCCTTGGGGTTTGATGCCCCTCCGCTTCGCTGCGGGGGCGGTGTCGCGGGCTGGGTGCGGGCCTTCGGCCCGTGGGGGTGGATTGGGGGTGTACTTGGGGCGTGGGCGCTTCGCGCCTTGGCGGGATGTCAAGCGGCTGCAGACGGATGGGTGGCCTACGGTTGGCGTGCATCAAAGTTGTACTAGCGCTACGGTTTGGGAAAACGGCAAGGTCATGGTGGAAGTAAATAGACCTACTATCCGGCCGTTGAAATACATCGTAGACCCTGCTCGATAAACCCTCGAAAGCCCTGATTCAAATGCGCGTGGAGAAGTCAGATGCTGCTGTCCGGTGGATAGCAGTTGGAGGGGTCGGCGCAACTATGGGATTGCCGGAGTCGGGGAGGGGCCCGGTGGATCGGCCCGCGCGCGTCGGTCAGGACAGCTCCAGTGCAGGGCGTTGCCCGGCGCGTACGGGCCTTCGCCCCGGAGCTCGGGTGGCGCGCCGGGTGACGCCGTGCCCGGCCTGGGTCCAGGGCGCGGCAAGCGGCCCTGGTACCCGGGGCAGCAACCGGGGCGGGCAACCATGCAGGTGGCGAGGTTGCGGCTGGGCTGCGGGAGCCTTAGGCCTCCGGCCGGCGGCGCGTTGGGGCCGAAGGCCCGCAGGGTGTTGACCTCGCGCGCGCGTGCGCGTCTTAAAGGAAAAGAGGCCCGGCTCGGAAAGTGGCTTCTGACCTGTGGTTTTGTCAGAGGCTATGTGTCAGCACTGACACATAGCGCGGTCGGATGGTGTCGCTAGGCAGCACAATGGACCCCTTTTCGCCTACGGGAGTGGGACAAATATGAATCCTTGCTGGTCAAGGCGTCGCACGTCTCCGCCGCCCTGGGGGACGGTGTCGGGTGCGACACCAAGCGGCGTGTCGACTGGGAGAAATCGTCCCAGTGGAGTGGGACAACCGCTAGAGTGCCCGGAGACGGTTCAAGATCAACGACAGGAACGCCCGATGCCCCGCAGTGCGCCACGACCCACCCCCGCCGGGGCGAAGCCCTCGCTGGGTGCCGTGCCTGACGGCGGCGACGGGTACCAGGACTCCCTGACGGCCCGGTTCGCGGAGATTCTTGACGCCACCGGGCCCGGCAAGCGCCCCGTGCAGTCGGTCGAGGTCAAGGTCGACTACAAGTACCGCGCCCCGCACGAGATGTACGGCACCAAGGGCTTCTCGCAGGTCAGCAACGACTTCGTCGCCGACGTCCTGGCCGTGCTCATCGCCCAGCACGGGATGTCGCCGATCCAGTCGGCCGTGCTGCTCCACTGCATCGGCAAGCAGAAGGAGGGCTGGCTGCGCACCACCCACACGAAGATCGCCGACGCCCTCGGGGTGGAACGGGCGAACGTCACCCGGGCCATCGGAACGCTGGAGCAGTGGCACATGATCAAGCGGGTGAGCAAGGGCCTGCTCTTCGTGAACCCGCTGATCGCCTTCCAGGGCAACGGCGACCGGCAGCAGGACATCCTTGCGGACCTGCGCCGTGGTATGCCGCACGATGCGTTCCCTACCCTGAATGCACCACCGGCTCCGCGTAGCGTGCAGCTGGAGCTCGGGCAGGACGACGACAGGGAGGAGCAGGCATGCTGATCCAGGCGAACCTCGGCTACGCGATGCTGCACCGGCTGGAGCTGCCCAAAGGCGCCCACGACCTCCTCAGCGCCCTGAACGAGCTGCAGAAGCCCGGCGGTGAGGTCCGGATCTCCCAGAGCGAGCTGGCCGCCCTGGTGGGGCTAAGCAAGAACGCCGCCAGCACCGCCCTGGCCGCCCTGGTCGACCGTGGCCTGGTGCTGCGGCCCGAGCACAGCTACCGCCTCTACTACCTGCACCCGTACATCGCCGGCTACGCGGACGAGGAACAGATGGAAGCCGCGATCCGGGAGACCGCCCAACGCATCCAGGCCGGCGAACTTCCCGACCTGCGCGCCCCGCGCTACGACGTCGCCCCGCCCCGGCGCCAGCACGCACCGGGCCTGAGAGCCGTCAGCGGCGCCTAAGAGCTCCCAGATCACCTTCACCCGTGTCCACCCGCCCTCCACGGGCGTTGGACGGCTGTGAGCAGCTCTCCTGCCTGTCGTGGACTGGGACTGGGGCAACGTCCCGACCCCGCCTCGCGCCGTACTCCCCCGTGGGCCGAACCCGCACCCCCAGGTATCCGCACCCGGCTGCCGCCGCAGCGGGAACGGAGAGCGCGCAGGAAGCCCTGGAGGCCCCGTCCAGGCTGTGTCTGATCCCGGTTCAGGCCGCCGTCGTGGAAACCGCCCTGGCGCTGGCCAGAGCCGTCCTGGACGGGCAGAGCGGGTATCCTGGCGGTGCAGGGTCGGCCAGGGCGCTGACGGGGATCCTGGACCGCGTCCTGGCCCCGGGAGCCGGCCGCCCGCAACCGACGCCCGCCGCCCTGCGGTCGGTCCCTACACCGACGGTGGCTGGCACCGGCCACAGCGCGGTCGGTCTCGCCGGATGACGGACCGCCGCGGCCGGAGCGCGGATGCCGCTCAGGCGTACAGGTAGCGGTCCACCAGGCGCAGCAGCGCCTGGGTGTTGAGCAGCGCGGCGAAGGCGAACTCGCTGCGGTAGGTGTCGGCGGAGGCTTTGTGCGCGCCCAGGTGCCGGTTGAGGGTGTGCTGGCGGTCGACGCCGCTGAACACGTTCTTCATGGCGTTGACCAGCAGGTAGGCGGCCAGCATCCGCAGCGGGGCTGCTCCCGTCTGGGTGCCGTGGGCCCCGGCGATCAGCTTGTGGCTGCCGGTGTTCGGACTGCTGGGGAAGACCGCCTTCGGGAAGTAGCTGCGCAGCCAGGCGTTGCCGTGGGCACGCATGACGGTGTCCAGGACGTTCGCGAGCAGCGCATGGGCCGGGGCGTCGTGACCGTCGCGGATACAAGCAGTGGCCTGCAAGGTCAGTGCGCGCAGGTCGAGCAGGTCCGGGTGGTCGACCTCCTCCAGGCTGGCTTCGACGTCCTCCACCACCTCGAGGCGGTGCTCGACCAGGTAGCGCTGCCGGTCCGCTGCGCGGGGCAGCGCCAGGAGCTCCTTGACGATGTCCGCGCGCGGGGCCCAGGCCAGGCAGGTGCCGTCCTTCGCGCTGATGCGCAGCAGTCACATCCACAACCCCGCGCCCACCTCGCGCAGGTTGTCGGGCAGCCAGTCCCTGAACAGCTCGCGGAGCGTGTCGAACGTGCTGAACAGGTCCTCGGTGAAGACCCGGACAATCTGGTCGGCCACCTGGTGCAGCGACGACTGGAACGGGGCCTGCAAGACGATGGACTTCAACGGCGAGGTGTACGACGACGCCCAGTTGTTCTCGAACAGCCGCACCGGGCCGAGGAAGTCCAACTGCGGCTTGAGGGCGGCCGCCACGGCCCGTTCCACGATCGAGTTCTGCCAGGCCGTCTGCGTGGCCATGGCGTTCAGCACGCCCTTGGACCACAGCGGCGGTCCGGTGACCGCCAGTTTTATGGAGTCCGCGAACGCCAGCTGCGGTTTGATCGCGGCCGCCACCGAGTCGACGATCGGCTGCTGCCAGGCCGTGTGCACGGCAAGCCCGTCCAACACGCCGGTCGCGACTGATACGTGAGGCCCGCGTCTGACGAACAGGCCGCCGACCTGATCGGCGCGACCTCCGCCGGCAGCGCCCGGCGCACCATGTCCCGCTGGGGCGTCACCGCGGTCGACCACCGCCCCACCGCGGCCAGCCGCCTCCAGGCCCTCTTCGACGCCGACCAGGTCCGCGACGCACACCGCAACCGCCCCCGACGCGGACGGCGCCCCCAGCCCAGCTGACGCCGCCGAGATCGTCATCAAGATGTCAGTCGATTAGCGGTTCTTGCTGTCGGCGGAGGAGAATCGCGCCCGTCCGAAGAGTCGGCGCACGCTGTCCCGACGGCGTCCCCGCCGCCTTTCCAACAGGAGGCATACGGTGCACGTTTCCCCCGACCCGATCACGACGCCGGAAGAGGCAGCACAGGAGCGGGAGAAGCTGCTCGACTTCTTCGCGCGCGGGTTGTACTGCACCGTTGCCCACGGCGCACTGGGCGACGGCGCCGAGCCGAGCGAGGAAGCACTCACGAAAGCCAAAGCGGTTGCTGACGACCACCTGGCCGCCTACGAAGAGTGGCTGGTGCAGCTCGCCGCACGCAACGCACAGTGAGGCGCCCCGGCCCAGCTGACGCCGGGGAACCGGCCCTCGCGAGCCCGGCCGCGCGTGATACGTCTTGGCGCATGACGGACAGGCTCATGCCCGAGCAGCGCACCGAAGGCACCACCGCAACCAGCGCCGGCAGCCCGTCGCCGGTGCTGATCCTGGACCCCAGCAGGCTGACGGATCCGGTGGAGCGGGAGCGGGCGACAGCCGAGCTGATCCGCTACCAGATCCAGATCCTCACCCGGCACATCACCTTGAACGAAGGCGACCGCGTCCAACTGCTGGAGCCGCTGCGCGCCTCCTGGATCGACGAGGACCTGGCCGACGAGGAGTACTGGGAAGAGGACGCCCGCGTCCACGTGAACCTCCCGGCCGGCACCCTCGGCATCATCACCCTGGTCCGCCGCTACCCGACGCCCTACCCGTACGTGGTCGCCTGGGACCGCGGCCCCGAGTGCGGCGTGCGCGACCTCCAGATCACCCGCTGCGCCAACCAATCGCTCACCCCAGCCGTCGACTCAACGACGGCTCCAGCCAGGCTGCTGTGAGCAGCGTCCGCGAGCAGCAGCGCGGGTAGCAGCGGGCCGGGGCAGGCTGCACCCCGTGCTGCTGCTCGCCGCGCCGGGTGCTGCTGCTCGGAGCAGCACCCGGCGGCCTTAGCTGTGCTGCTCTTCTTAGCCCAGGCGTCGTGCGGGGCAGCACGGTGCAGCAGCGCGGCCGCCGTCCGAGCAGCAGCGAGCAGCACGGCAAGCAGCAGCAGGGCGTTGCTGCTGTCCGTGGCGCAGCAGCAGCGCCCTGCTGCTGCACGTCACCCACACGGGTGGTTGTCCGCTGCTTCGCGGCACCCTTGGCAGGCGGCGAGGACGCTGGAGGTGAACGTCTACAGCCGGAGGTCGCCGTGGCCGTCTGCGAAGCCATCCACCCCATGGACAGATGTTCTGTGCCATCGAACCTTGAGCTTGTGCCACCGAAGTCGGATCGGTGCGAGATCGACCCCGGGACTGCCAGAGCACTTTGCGGCCGGGAAGGGTGTCGTACCGTGGCGGCATGCACGCTCATGATGCCGCCCCGGATATCGCGCCTCTATGCGAGGTCCCATGGGGCATCTGTCCTGATCACGTGCCCACGGTTACCTCCAGTGCTGGCCGGTCATGGTGCCACTTCCCGGAGTGCGGTCGTCGCTGGACCTACGACCGGCTTGACCAGCCGTGCGCTGAGCTGGCAACCCACAGGATCACTGACGGCGAGAGTGGCTCCATCACCGCCTGTTCCGTCCACGCAGCGGAGGCCACGCAGCAGATCGATGGCGCTGCGGTCCAGCCGCTGCATTGACCAGCGCGGATCAATCTTCGATGACATGGACTCACGTCAGTCAAGGTTCGTTGGCACATGGTCAAACTTCCGTGGCACCGATGACCACCCCGGCGTTCACAGCCCGGGGCGGTGCGACGGGGGCGACATGCTCCAGCGAAGGGGAAAACGGGCCTTCATGGGTGACAGTCGCAGGTCACGACGCATATTGGCCCGGCATGTCAGGCGAGGATGTCACTCCCATGTCACCCATTTGAGTACTTTTGTCCCCCCGAGTATGTCAGTCCATGTCGGCAGCATGTCGCCTGTTTGAGGGTGTTCACCGCAGTGGTGGGGCAGGTGTCGGCACCGTCGGCAAGCACGGGGTAGCGGAGTAGGCGTCGTGCTCGCCCGGGGTTGACGGTGGCGGATGCCATGCTGGGCCGAATGGGAGAGCCGGAGGGTGTGCCGATGACGGAGACGACGGTCCTGGAGCAGCCGCCCTCGGCGGAGCAGCTGCCGGAGGCGTTGGGGGCGCGGCGGATCGCCGGGCTGCTGGCCCAGCGGCGCGGGCTGCCGGTCACCAGCGACGACGTCCAGCGGCTGGTCACCGACGGGTACCTGAGTGCGGTGGACGAGTACAAGGGCTGGCCGATGTACTCCACCGCCGACGCCCTGGCCGTCGACGCGGCGCTGCTGGAGGGGATCGTCGAAGAGCGGCGGGCGTGGCTGGCGGCGAGCCTGACGCGGGACGAGGCGGCAGAGCGGATCGGCTGGCACTGGCGCGACATCGCCCGGATGGGCAGCGAGGGCCGCATCACCGTCGGCGCCCAGGACCGCTACCTGACCGCGGACGTGGACCGGCTGGCTGCCGAGGCCGAGGGCGAGCAGTACATCACCGCGCAGGCTGCCGCCGACGTCCTGGAGATCCGGCCGGCCGACTGGAAGTACGTGGAGGCGGCCGGCTGGGCGGCGGCGGACTCCTACGAGCAGCCGGTGGGCCGCTACCGCACCGTGTCGGTGGCGCTGTTCCGGCTCGGTGACGTCCAGGCGCTGCGGGACTTGCCGGGCGTGGACTGGGAAGCCGTCCGGGGAGCGCCGAAGGGCAAGGTGTCGCCGCTTCGGGAGTACGCCCGGCTCGCGCCCAGCCGGGCCGACGTCGTCCGGGGCTTCTGCCAGGAGCTGGCCGACCGGCACCAGGTGACGGTGTGGGCCTGGAGCTCCCCGTACACCGGCGGCTGGGAGGTCGACTGGGAACGCCTGGACGGCGCCCCGACCCGCAAGCAGGTCGCTGCGGAGCTCGCGCAGGAGCCCGCCGTCGCCAGCTACGCGAAGGAGATCGCCCTGTGCCCGACGTGGGGACGGATCACCCGGCGGGCGCGGCAGCTGCTGGAGCCGGACGTCGCGGTGATCCTGGACACCGAGACCACCTCGCTGTCCGGGCAGACCATCGAGATCGCGATCATCGACGCGGCCACCGGGAAGAAGCGCCTGAGCACGCTCGTGAAGCCGACGGAGAAGATCTCCCAGGGCGCGTTCTGGGTGCACGGGATCCGCGACGCCGACGTCGCCGACGCGCGGCCGTGGGAGAAGGTGCTGCCCCTGGTCCGCAAGCACACCAGGGACCGGGTCATCTGCGCCTACAACTCCTCCTTCGACCGCTCCATCGTCATGGGGGACACCGAGCGGGCCGAGAAGAAGCCGCTGCACCTGGAACCGGACGAGAACTGGTTCTGCCTGATGAACGCCTACGCCGACTGGCTCGGCTCCAACCGCTGGCTCCCGCTGGGCGGCCGGCACCGAGCCCTCGGGGATTGCCACAGTGCCCGCCAGGTCCTCCAGGAGATGGCGCAGGGCCGCGGCACCGCCTTCACGCCCCGGCCCCAGGCGGTGTCCGTTCCGGAGCAGGCTCTCGCGGACAGCGCCGTCCCCGTGTAGGTGACGTCACCGCCGGCCCGGTTCCGCGTCGCCCAGGCCGTGGCCGACCCCACCGGCACCGACGTGAGTACAGGTCTCTAACCTGGGCCGATGCGACTTCTGAGCTTCCTGCGCCGCCCCGAGCCCGAACCGGACTCGCCCGAGATGCAGGCCCTGCAGACCCGGGCCCGGGACCTGCGCTGGCAGGTCATCTTCCAGAGCGGCCCCTCCCCCGAGGCCTCGGAACTGAACCGGGTCAACGCCCTCATCATCGCCCTGCGCCTGGAGGAAGCCGACGCTGCGGTGGCAGGGCGGGGGTGACCCCAGGGACGGTGCCCCGGCAGTGGAGCGGTGGTCAGCCGTGCTGAGCGCCCGCTGCGCCCGGGCCGTGTTCGCCGGTGAGCGGGAGGACTCTGGTGCGGCCGATCCGCCTCCAGGTGCACCTGGCCCGTCTGGCACCCAGGGCACACCAGAGCGACCAGCAGCCCGCGGGACGTCTGACCGTTCCAGCGGTCGAAGTCGTCCGCGCCCTTCCAGCAGGCCCGCCGGCAGCGGGAGCAGTGGCCGAGCGGGCGCGCGGTGCGGGCCATGGAAAGTGCTCACTTCCTGTCCGGCCGGCTGGGCCGGGCGGATCGGTTCGTTGGTCGGTGCGGTCAGGGTGTGTCGCCGCTCCAGCACCAGGTGCCGGTGGCATCCGGCTCGTACCAGGACCGGCCACCGAGGTAGGAGCAGCCGTCGGCGACCAAGGCGACGCCGGGGTCCGGGTCACCGAGGTCGACCGGGATGGTCCCGCCGTGCAGCGGGTCGCCGTGCAACTGCACGCTCACCCAGCCCGGGATCGGGGCCACCGCGCTACGCCCCGGCTGGCCGCTGTGGGAAGCCGAGGAGCTTGCCAGTCGGCGGTTGGGGGACGGTGCAGGTCCGGCCGTGGGCGGCGTGCCAGGCCTTGGCCTCCTCCGTGGTGGCGATGTCGTCCGCGCTGATCCAGCAGCGGCGGCACGTCGCTGTGTGGGTCTCAGAGTCGAAGGCGACCATCGCGCTCACGCGCACGCCGCCGGGGTGAGGTCCGTTGTCGGCCACCTCAGTCTGCCTCGGTGGTGGCGACCATGCGGCGGGCGGGCGGCCCAGGCAGCGTCTCGGCGTGGCTCAGCTGCGGCAGGGCGGTGGGTAAGGCGGTGTCCATGGTCAGACCTCCAGGTAGGCGACAACCACGACCGAGCGCAGCGCGCTCAGGAAGTACAGGAGCCGCACGCCGTCCTCGTCCTGGTAGTCGCGCAGCACCGAGTCGGGGATCGGGGTGCCGAGCTCCGGGTCGATGGACAGCGCGACGATGGCCCGGTCCAGGGCGAGGGTCTCCATCACGCCGAGCTTGGCGAGCTGTTCGGCGGCGGAGTCGGAGAAAGCGACGCGGGCGCGGCGGGGGCCGTGGGCGCTAGGCGACATCGGCGCCGTGGTCCAGGACGCCGAGCCGGCGGTAGTGGGCGTCGCGCAGTTCCTCCCACGGGGTGCAGTCCTCCACCCGGGGCAGGCCGTTGAGGGCCAGGTCCTCGAGGACGGCGGCGAGTTGATCCGTGCGGGCCCGCTCGCGGCCGGCGTAGGAGCGCAGTCCGGCGGCGGCCTGGGGGCTCAGCGGGTCGCGGCCGGGGGCCGGGGCCGGGGACTGGGGTGCGGCTTCGTCGCTCATCACGGACTCCTGCGTCGCGCTGGGGTCCTCCCACCGTAGCGGCGCAGCGGCGGTCTGCGGGACGCCTTGGACGGATCGTCCCGGGCCCGGGCGGCGGGCGGCGGCGGCGCGCATCGAGGCCGGCCGCGCGGGGTGCTGGTATGGAACGGCGTGCAGTGTCATCGCGATTCTCCCTGTCGCGGGTGCTGAAATACCGTAGCGCTTTTCGTCGGTAATATTCTCCGGGAACGGGTGTAAGACCCAGATCCGGTGCCCTGGGTGGAATTGGGGAGGGAAATACGGGACCAGCGTCCGTGAGGTCCGTCTGCGGCATTTGAATTCCGCGAGAGGTGCATGACGACTTCGCCGGGGTGCTCGGGTCCCGTGGGACCGCCGCGCCGGTTCCGGTGCGGCGGGGCCGGTGGTGGCGGATGCCACCGGGCCGGGTCAGTCGGCGGGCTGCTCCGTCGGGACGGCGTAGCGCAGTGCGAGGTCGAAGAAGGAGCGGGCGACCAGGGAGAGCTGGCGTCCGAGGTGGATGTCCGGCCGTCTACTTCGGTACCACTGGCCGCATGCGCGCTGGTCCTGCGGACCGTCATCAGGGCTGGTCCGGGACGTTCCTGTCGGGAAGTGGCCGGAGACCAGGGCGGCTATGCGCTCGTCCAGGTCGTCGACGACGACCGGTGTCGGATCCGGCTCCACCACGTAGTGCCAGGTGATCCACTCCCCCGCTTCCGGCGCCCCGGAGTCGTCCTCGGCCTCCCACTCCAGGGTGTGCCGGAAACCGCCCGTGACGCGCCACCGCAGCCGGGCGCAGGTCCGCGGATGGAGGGCCTGGTGCCAGTCAGCGGGGTGATCCGCGACCAGGGTGCACTTTGCGGGCACCTTATAGTGGACGGTGGTGCACAGCGGGCGGGTGGGCACGGTCGCCTTCTTCCGGTCGGGTCGCTGCCGGTGGACCGGGACGCCGGTGGGGGCCGGCGCCCCGATGTGACTGAGCGTCTAGTTGGCGAGTCAGCGTTTTAGTTGCCTGTCGGGCAGTGTCGCTTGCTGGGGTCACGTCAGAAGCTGGGTGACCACTCCGGTGACGGCGGTAGCGAGGGTGATGGAGGCGGCGAAGGTCGTGGCGGCGCGCATGAGAGCGGCCGGGTAGGTGGTGCCGTCGAGGCGGGCGAGTACGCCTGCCGCAGTGGCGGCCAAGAGTGCCAGCAACACGATCATGGACGCGGCGAGCAGGACGGTGGCGATGCGGTTCACGGCGGTCTCCCCAGAGAGGGTGGGATGTTGACGTGACCGAATGTCGTGGTAACGGTGTCCGCTGTGGTTCGAGCGGACGAAAATGAACGTCGTCGAACACATCAGCTGGGGGACGCGTGGGTAGTTATGACGACGGCGCGGAGGCGCTCACCGGGTTGCGCAACCGGCTGGAAGACGGGCTGGCCCACTTAGGGCTGACGAAAACCCAGCTGGCTGCCCGGGCTGGCCTTGGTCGTACGACTGTTCATGCGGCCTTCCAGGCCGGTGGGTGTGTTCCGTCGGCCGCTACGGTCGCGACCCTGGCCCGAGCGCTGAACCTGTCGGAAGAGGAACTGCTGGAGTTGCGGAGGACCTCAACTGACGAGGCCGTCGCTGTGCACGGAGGATATGAGGGGCCAGGGAAGCCGATCGCCGAGTGGAACCCCCATGATCTGGAGGTCCATCCTGCCGGAACCAGCGCCCCCGTCGGCTCCGATGAGCGGTCAGAGCGGGCGCTGTCCGGATACGTGGTGCGCGGCCACGACCAGGTCCTGGCCGCGGTGGTGCGACGGGCTGCGGAAGGTCGTAGCGGGATGCTGGTCCTGGTCGGCTCGTCTTCCACGGGCAAGACCCGGGCCTGCTGGGAGGCTATTCGGCCACTCGCCGCCAAGGGGTGGCGGTTGTGGCATCCATACGACCCGACCCGGGCCGAGGCCGTGCACACCGGCCTTGAACAGGTGCGGCCCCATACAGTGGTGTGGCTCAACGAGGCCCAGCACTACCTCGGCGATCCCCAGGCCGGCGAGCCGATTGCAGCCGCCTTGAACAGCCTCCTCGCCGGCTCAGACCGCCGACCGGTTCTGATCCTTGGCACCCTCTGGCCCGACTACGCCGACGAGTACGCCGCGCTGCCCCACCCCAGCGCACCTGACCCGCACAGCATGGCCCGCGAACTCCTCGCCGGCCGCACCCTCACGGTTCCCGACGCGTTCGACAAGGAAGCCCTGCGGGCCGCCACCGCCCATGCCCGCAACGGCGACCAACTGCTGGCCGATGCCCTGACCCGCACCCGCGCACATGGACGGGTCACACAGGACCTCGCCGGCGCCCCCGAACTTCTGCGTCGCTATGAGCATGGCACTCCTGCGAGCAGAGCAGTATTGGAGGCGACGATGGACGCCCGCCGCCTCGGAGTCGGGCTCCACCTCCCGCAGGCCTTCCTCACCGACGCCGCCTCCGACTACTTCACCGACCACGACTACGACCGACTCACCGAAGACTGGGCCGAAGCCGCCTTCGCTGACCTCGCCCGCCCGGTCCACGGCAAACAAGCCCCCCTGCACCGTGCCAACCCCCGCCCCCCACGCCGCCCTCTGGGCACGGTGCGCCTGGCCGCGATGCCCGTCCCGGCGACAGGACCGGTCTACCGCCTCGCCGACTACCTGGAACAGCACGGCCGCGCCGAACGCCGCAGGTCCTGCCCGCCCGCCTCTTTCTGGCACGCCGCGCACAGCCACCTCACCCATCCCGACGACCTCGCCAACCTCGCCTCCGCTGCCCAAAAGCGCTGTCGCCTCCAGTGGGCCGAGTGCCTCTGGCACCGGGCTGCCGACGTCGGCCACCCCGACGCCCTGGGCAATCTGGCGGAGATGCGGGAGGAGGCCGGGGACCGGGAACACGCCGAAACCCTCTACCGGCAGGCCGCCGACGCCAGCCACCCTTACGCTCTGACCCGCCTGGCGGAGATGCGGGAGGAGGTCGGGGACTGGGAGGGCGCCGAAACCTTCGCCCGGCAGGCCGCCGACGCCGGCCAGCGTCGAACCCTGACCGGCCTGGCGTCGATGCGGGAGGAAGCCGGGGACCGGGAGGGTGCCGAAGCCCTCTACCGGCAGGCCGCCGACGCCGGCCAGCCGGATGCCCTGGGCAATCTTGCATGGATGCGGGAGAAGGCCGGGGACCGGGAGGGTGCCGAAGCCTTTGCCTTGCAGGCCGCCGACGCTGGCCACCCCTTCACTCTGGGCAACCTCGCGTGGGCGCGGGAGGAGGCCGGGGACCGGGAGAGTGCCGAAGCCCTAGCCTTGCAGGCCGCCGACGCCGGCCACCCCGTCACTCTGACCCGCCTGGCGGAGATGCGTGAGAAGACCGGGGACCGGGAAAGCGCCGAAGCCCTAGCCTTGCAGGCCGCCGACGCCGGCCACCCCGTCACTCTGACCCGCCTGGCGGAGATGCGTGAGAAGACCGGGGACCGGGAAAGCGCCGAAGCCCTCTACCGGCACGCCGCTGACGCCGGCCACCCCGACGCCCGGATCCGACTGGCGTGGATGCGGGAGGAGGCCGGGGACCGGGAGGGTGCCGAAACCCTCTACCGGCAGGCCGCCGACGTTGGCCAGCCGGATGCCCTGGGCAATCTTGCGTGGATGCGGGAGAAGGCCGGGGACGGGGAGAGTGCCGAAGCTTTTGCCCTGCAGGCCGCCGACGCCGGCCACCCCGACGCCCTGGACAACTTGGTGAGGGCACGGGAGAAGGCCGGGGACCGGAAGGGCGCCGAAACCCTCGCCCGACAGGCCGCCGACGCCGGCCACGCTGACGCCCTCGGCAACCTGGCCTGGATGCGGGAGAAGGCCGGGGACCGGAAGGGCGCCGAAACCCTCGCCCGACAGGCCGCCGACGCCGGCCACGCTGACGCCCTCGGCAACCTGGCCTGGATGCGGGAGAAGGCCGGGGACCGGGAGAGTGCCGAAACCCTCGCCCGACAGGCCGCCGACGCCGGCCACCGTCGAGCCCTGACTTTCCTGGCGCGGATGCGGGAAGAGACCGGTGACGGGGAGGGCGCCGAGGCCTTCGCCTGGCAGGCTGCCGACGCCGGGCAGTCCAACGCCCTGACTCTCTTGACTCGGATGCGGGAGGAGGCCGGAGACCTGGAGAGCGCCGAAGCCCTTGCCCGACAAGCCGCTGACGCAGGCCACTCTCCAGGCCACCTTATGAAGAGATGGGCGCACGGACTGGAGCCGGACGGTTCGCCTACCCCTCCTTGGTCGTAAGTGAAACGCTCCACCATCCGTAACAGCCGACCAGCCGCCAATAGACCGAGGCCATGCCATTCCTGCCGCCGCCCAGCGAGTTCGGCTGAGCACCGTCCCCGCCAACTCAAGCACTCACTCGCCAACTAGAACGCTCAGTCACACCCGAGGGGGTCAGCTGAGGTCGAAGTCGTTCTCGTCCCACTCGAAGTCCCCGGCTGAGAACCCACCCGCGAAGGTGCCGCCGTTGAAATAGTGGGCCAGGCCCTGGCCGATGATCTCCCGCACCTCGTCCTCGGACTCCGCGCGGGCCAGCGCGGCCATCTGATCCCCCGACAGGTCCAGGTGGACGTCGCGGGAGCGGACCGCGTCCGAGCCCTGGATGGTGAACGTCATGGTCCTGCCGACCCGGGCGCTGTGGCCGGAGAAGCTACCGAGCTGCGCCAGCTGCTTGGCCTTGCGTTCGCGGCCGCGCTCGGTGGTCTGCGCGCGGACCGCGTCCGTGCCCAGCTGGTCGGCCTTCGTCGTCGGACGCGGCAGCGGCGGCCGGCCCTGCTTGGCACGGGCCGCGTTCTGCTTCTGCCACCTGCGCTCCGCGGCCTTGGAGAGCGGCGGCGGAGTGCGGGTGCCGTCGACCCAGCGCTCCACCGTGCGCGGGGAGACGCCGTAGTGGGCGGCCATGGCCTTGGTGCTGCCGCCGAACAGCTTGTCGCGCACGTGGGAGGCCTGCGTGGTGGTTTGCGCCGGGGCCTTCCGCGAGGGGAACAGAGCCTCGCGGACCCGTCCGAACATGCCCTTGGCCGCCATCAGACCTCACTCTCTTCCCCAGCACCGGTGGCGTCGGCCTGGTCGTCGTTGCCGAGGGCGGTGCCGTCGGTGGCGTACTGGTGGACCAGCTTGGAGGGGTGCACCTGCTGCTCCATCGCCTCGACCACCGCCGCCAGCGGGATGGAGGACTCGTGCTTGTGGGAGCCCGGGGCGATCCCCAGGCGCAGCGCCCCGGGTACCGGCGAGCCGTCCGGCTTGACCGGCAGCAGCTCCAGCGGCGACGGCAGCTCCGTCGCGTACAGGTAGGAGTCGACGTTGACCGCGAAGGGGGCGCGGCCGGTGAGCTGGAAGGTCTTGCGCAGCCGGCGGTGGGCGCCGATGCGGGCGGCGGCGATGATGTGGTGCCGGATCTCGGGCCGGTAGGCCCAGGACTTGGCGACCTTCTCCATCCAGGTCTGGTCGTCCAGGTGCCTGGCGCTGTCGGTCCACTTGCCGATGCCGCCCTTGTACACCGACTTGTACAGCCCGGCCAGGGTCAGGGCGTCGGCCAGGTCCGGGTCGCCCGCGGTTTCCTTGTGCACGGCGTAGGCGGCCAGGAACTGCTCGGGGGCCAGGCCGTCGACCAAGCCGAGGACGGCGTAGGCGGCTTTGTAGCCGCCACGCAGCCGACCGGTCCACTCCTTGAGCAGCGGGGCGGTGTGCGAGGACAGGTACGCCTCGGTGATCGAGCCCGGGTCGAAGCCGTAGGTGCCGACCATGTAGGCGACAGTGGGGGTGGCGTACCAGCCGGACCCGATCGGGGGCAGGCCGTGGAACGTCGCGGGGTGCGGCAGCTCCGGGTCGACCGGCACGGCGGTGAAGTCGCACCACCACAACCCGGCCGTCTTGTCGTCCCAGACGGGCCGGGCGACCAGGTGGAGCGGGCCGACGGGCAGGCGCAGGGACTCGGTGACCGACAGGTAGGAGGCGCAGACGTCGACCGCTACCGCGTACCGGCGCCCGGTCTCGGCCGGGAGTAGCGGGCGGGCCCACCACTTGTAGTCCTCTTCCTCGCACAGCACCTGGTGCTCGGACAGCAGCTGACGGGTCAGCGGGTGCCGGGCCCCGGCCGCCGGAGGAACGGACAGGTCTCCGACCGGGAGCGCTCCTTCGCGCAGGTGCGAAGACCACTCGCCGGTCGTCTCGTCCTTCGTCCACTCGATGCGCGGGCGGACCGCGTCCAGCAACAGCATCGCGGTCGTCGCCGTCGACGCGCCGGGCGCGACCCCGAGGTCGGCAGTGAAAGCGCGGATGCGCCGCGCCAGGGTGAGCCCGTCCATGGTGCCGTCCACGCTAGTGGCCAGCGGCGCGGCCAGGGCGCTGGTGGCCTGCTGGCGGGCATCGCCCTGACCCATCCACGGCGCGACCAGGACCCGCAGCGAGGTGCGCGGGCCACCGGCGGAGCCCTTGCGCCGGAACGCGTGGAAGGACGGGCCGATCTGGTCGGAGACCTCCATGCCCACCGCGCCGGCGGCCTTCGCCAGCTTCGCCTGCAGCGCCGAGAGGGCCTTGTCGGTGCCGGGCAGCTCGACCGGGAGGCCGAGCAGTTGCAGCGCGGCGGCGGTCAGGACGACGATGCCGTCGCCGCCGCGACCGGCGGCGTGGACGCGGTCGATCCGCAGCGGCAGGCCGGTGCCCAGCCACGCCAGCACGTCGCCCAGCTTGGCCCCGGCCGGAGCCGGGACCTGCGCAACGTCCAGCACCCAGCCGCCATCGGCGGCGTCCAGCGCGACCGCGGGCCACCACCGGGCTCCGGGCGCGGAGGCCGGGGCCGACTCGGTGGAGCGCGCGGCCGGTCGGGCTCCGGTCCGGGCCGGGGAGGGCCGCCGCGAGGGCGCGGCCGCGGGCGCAGCCGTCAG
>Ga0302314_10010696_pt1 | contig 16037 bp, 11 predicted proteins | sample III_Palsa_N2_3_FD_200533 | JGI IMG/M metagenome (GOLD analysis project Ga0302314, IMG submission 200533) | Peat permafrost microbial communities from Stordalen Mire near Abisko, Sweden - III_Palsa_N2_3 | ecosystem: Environmental > Terrestrial > Soil > Palsa > Peat permafrost | place: Sweden... | reverse complement strand
GCGGGAGACGCAGGAGACGATCGACGCCTGGCTGTCGGTGTCGAGCGTAAGCAGGCCGGCGACTTCAGCCCGGCCAAGCAGCCGTGTCGCCAGCTCCTCGAGGTCCGTTGTGTCACCCGTGTCGACCGCCGCTGCGGGTCCGGGCGGCTTCTCGCCGATGATCGCGAGCAGCTCCGCCCAGCTCAGCGCGATGTCGCGCTCACCCGTTGCGCCCGCGACATCGGCATGGAAGACGCCGTCCAGCATGCGGGCCGTGAACTCGGCACGCGCGAGGTCGCGTCCGAGCCAGAAAAGCTCCTGGGCGATGCGGGCTAGCATGGCGACCTTCGGTCGCTAGCGAGTTTTCCCTGCGGGAAAACTCGAGCTGGTGGTGGCCGAAAGGCCCTGCTGCTGTTGCTGCTGCTGGGCCTGCCCACGCCAGCCGCCGTAACGCACGTCGGGCAGTCGTGGCGGCGGCCGGTGCGCCGGCAGCGTCCCGGGCACGAGATCGACGGCGCCACCGTCGTCGAGGACCCAAGTGTCCTTGGATCCCCCACCCTGGGAGGAGTTGACGACCATCGAGCCGGCCCGGAGCGCGACCCTCGTCAGCCCGCCCGGGACGATGCGGATCTCGTCACCGAAGACGGCGAACGGGCGCAGGTCGACATGCCGGGGGGCGAGATGGCCGTCGGCGGTCTCGGTCGGGACCGTCGACAGGTGGACCAGCTCTTGGGCGATCCAGCGCTCGGGCTCGGCTTCGATCCTTCGCGCTTGCGCCTCGCATTCGCTCGTGCTCGCGTGGGGCCCGATGAAGACGCCCTTGCCGCCCGACTCGGAGGTCGGCTTGACGACCAGCTCGTCGATCCGTGCGAGCACTTCCTTGCGTGTCTTCTCGTCGCCGAGCAGGTAGGTGGGCACATTGTCGAGGATCGGTTCCTCGCTCAGGTAGAAACGGATCATCTCCCCGACGTAGTGATAGATCGCCTTGTCATCCGCGACTCCGGTGCCGATCGCGTTTGCGATCGCTACGGTCCCGGCGCGGTAGGCGCGCACGAGACCGGGCACTCCCAGCAGCGAATCGGGGCGGAACTCCAGCGGGTCGATGAAGTCGTCGTCGAGGCGGCGGTAGATCGTGTGCACGCGCTCGAGGCCGGCGGTCGTGCGCATGAAGCAGACCGCATCGCGCACGACGAGGTCCGTCGCCTCGACCAGCTCGACGCCCATCTGACGGGCGATGAACGCGTGCTCGAAATAGGCGCTGTTGGCAGGCCCGGGAGTCCACACGACGACAGTCGGATCGGCGTCGACGGCCGGAGCGACGGCGCGCAGGGCGTCGAGCAGGAGCCCGGGATAATGGTCTACGGGCCGAACGCGGTATCCGGCGAACAGCTCGGGCATCAGCCTGGTCATCGCGACGCGGTTCTCGAGCACGTAGGAGATCCCCGAGGGCGTACGTACGTTGTCCTCCAGGACGCGCCAGCGGCCATCCCCACCGCGGACGAGGTCGCAGCCGGAAACATGGCAGTAGACGCCGCCCGGCGGGCGCACGCCGTGGACCGGCCGGGCGAAGCTCGGGCGACTGACGATCAGCGACCATGGCACGACGCCGGCGCGGACGATCTCATGCGCGTGATAGACGTCGTCGACGAATGCGTTCAGGGCCCGGATCCGCTGGGCCAGCCCGCGCTTGATCGTCGTCCACTCGTCCGCCGGCAGGATACGAGGGACGAGGTCGAGCGGGAACGGCCGGTCGCGACGCTCGCCGTCGGTGCCGGCGACCTCGAACGTGATCCCCTGCTGCATGAAGATCCGATCGCGGCGACGGCCCGCCGCGGCCAGCGGTTCGGGGCCGAGGCGTTCGAGCGTTGCGATCAGCGGAGCTGCGTGCGGTCGCGGCTCACCGCTCTCGTCGAGCAGCTCATCCTGGCATCCGGGCGTGAGCTGATAGTCGTCCAGCAGACGCTGTTGGGTAGCTTCCGCCATTGACCCCAAGGTCTAGCGCGTTGACGCCTCCGCCGCCACCGGCCGCGTGGCCAAGGCGAACGGCAATTCGATTGGCCGTCTGGACATGCGTCCATCGAGCGCTCGAGAGCCCCACGGTCGTTTTGGCCTACGCTTGGCGGCATGAGGCTCCTGGTCACCGGCGCGACGGGCTTGCTTGGTCGCGACATCGCGAGTGCTGCCACCGCGGCGGGTCACGAGCTGACTGCGGTCGGACGCGCCGAGCTCGACATCACCGATGCTGGCGCCGTCGAGGCTGCGGTGCGGGAGGCCCGTCCCGGCGCCGTCCTCAACTGCGCTGCCTGGACTGATGTCGACGGTGCCGAGGCCAAAGCCGAGGAGGCGCTAGCCGTCAACGGTCCGGGTGCCGGAACCGTCGCTCGCGCAGCCGCCGAGGCCGGCGCATGGACGGTCCACGTGTCGACGGACTACGTGTTCGCAGGCGACAAGCACTCGCCCTACGTCGAATCGGATCCCACAGGGCCGAGATCGGAGTACGGGCGCGGCAAGCTTGCCGGCGAGCTGGCGGTCGCTGCGGCGGCGCCCGACGCGCACACGATCGTGCGTTCCTCATGGCTCTTCGGCGCCGGCGGCCACTGCTTTCCGGCGACGATCCTGCGCGCCGCCTCGGACCGGGACCAGCTCACCGTCGTCGATGACCAGGTCGGTTGCCCCACGTTCACCGGTCACCTTGCAACTGCGCTCATCGCGCTCGCGCAGGATCCGATCCCGGGCATCCTGCACGTAGCCGGCGGAGGAGGCGGGTGCTCTTGGTATGACTTCTCGCGGGAGATCGTGCACCGCGCAGGGCTGAGTTGTGAGATCGTGCCCGGAACGACAGCTGCGCTTGGGCGTCCCGCGCCACGTCCCGCCTACAGCGTGCTCGCGAGCATCCGCGCCGGATCGCCGCGGCTGCCCGATTGGCGGGAGGGCCTGCAGGCGTTCCTTGCCGCCGGGGTGCCGTCGTGAGGCTGCTCGTGTGCGGCGGCGCAGGGTTCATCGGGTCGACGTTCGTCCGCCTGCGGTTGCGCGAGCACGGCGACGAGGTGACAGTGCTCGACAAGCTGACGTATGCCGGCCGGCGCGAGAACCTGCATGACGTAATCGACGGGATCCGCTTCGTGCACGGCGCGATCGAGGATCCAACCGCGGTCGCGGACGCTGTCCGTGACTGCGACGCGATCGTCAACTTCGCCGCCGAGACGCATGTCGATCGTTCGATCGCCGATCCCGAGGGGTTCATCGTCACGAACATGCAGGGCACCCACGTGCTGCTGGAAGCCGCACGGGAGCGGGAGTTGCGCTACCTGCAGGTGTCGACGGACGAGGTTTACGGATCGATCGACGAGGGCACCTTCACCGAGGAGTCGCCGCTCCAACCCTCCTCGCCGTACAGCGCAACCAAGACCGGGGCCGATCTCCTCGTCGCCAGCTACTTCCACACCTACGGTCTGCAAACGCTGATCTGCCGCGGGTCGAACAACTATGGGCCCTACCAGTACCCAGAGAAGCTGATCCCGCTGATGATCCTCAATGCGCTCGCCGGCGACAGGCTGCCCGTCTACGGAGACGGCCGCAACGTTCGCAACTGGCTCTACGTCGAGGACTTCGGCCGCGGCATCGGCGAGGTGCTCGCGCACGGAATCCCCGGACACGCATACAACTGCGGTGGCCCGGACGAGTGTGAGAACCTCGACGTCGTCCATCGCGTGCTGGAGCTGACCGGCCGCGAGGAGTCGCTGATCGAGTTCGTCACCGATCGACCCGGGCACGACCGGCGCTATTCGCTCTCTTCCGGAAAGCTGCGGGGTCTCGGTTGGGAGCCGAGGGTGCGGTTCGAGCAGGGTCTCGAGCGCACCGTCGACTGGTATCGGGACAGCCCGTGGTGGTGGGAGCCGATCCGCTCGGGGGCGTATCGTGAGTATTACGAGCGCCACTACGGCAGAGCGCTCAATACTTGACCGGGGAACCCGCATGGAGGAGGAAAACCAGCCTGCCGCGCGTGGCCGGCACGCGCCACCACCGGAAGTACGGGTGCCGCTCCAGCGCCAGCGCCTGTTGCGTGCTGCTGCCACGGTGTTCGCAGAGCGCGGCTACGCGGGCGCCAGTTCGGAGTCGATCAGCCGGCAAGCCGGCATGTCCAAGGCGACGTTCTACGAGCACTTCGCGAACAAGGAGGACTGCATCCTCGCGCTGTTCGACCGCGCCGCAGAGGTCGTGCTGGCGGCGCAGGCGCGCGCTGCGGCCGGCGCTGGGCATGGTGACGCGGTCGAGCGGATGCGCGCGGGCACCGTCACGTTCCTGACCGCGCTGAGCGAGAATCCAGAGTACGCGCAAACGCTGCTGGTGGAGATCATCGGCGCCGGCCCGCGCGCGGCTCACCGGCGCGATCAGATCATGCAGCTGTTCGCCGACGCGCTTGTTGCCGAGAACGCCGCGGCCGCGGCGCGAGGCCTGATCGGCCGGTTCGCTTCGCCACTCGACGCTTACGCAATCGTGGGGGCGATCACCGAGCTTGCCTCACGCCAAGTGCGGCTGCGGGAGCCGCCCGACGTTCTCGACCTCGCGCCGGTGATCGAGCGGATGATCCTCGGGATGCTCGCGCCGGCAGGCGCCGCCCGGCAGTGAGCCTGGCAGCCCTCGAGGCGGAGATCGTGGGCTGCCGCCGGTGCCCGCGGCTCGTCGTCTGGCGCGAGGAGGTCGCTGTCACGAAGCGCGCCGCACACGCGCACGAGGACTACTGGGGCCGGCCAGTACCTGGCTTCGGCGATCCCGCCGCGCGGGTGCTGGTGCTCGGGCTCGCGCCGGCGGCGCACGGCGGCAACCGCACAGGTCGGGTGTTCACTGGCGACCGGTCGGGCGACTGGCTGTTCGCGGCGCTGTGGCGGGCCGGGCTCGCGAACCAGCCTGAGTCACGGGCGAGCGACGACGGGCTCCGCCTCCAGGGCTGCTACGTGACCGCGGCCGTCCGCTGCGCGCCCCCGGAAAACCGGCCGCTGCCAGCAGAGCGTGACCGGTGCGCGCCCTACCTCGTCCGCGAGCTGGAGCTGCTGCGATCGGTGCGGGTGGTGGTCTGCCTCGGGGGCTTCGCCTGGGACGCGGCCCTCCGCGCTCGGGCCGCGCTGGGCGCGCCGGCACCTCGGCCCAAGCCCCGCTTCGGCCACGGCGCGGAGCTACCGGCCGAGCGCTGGCCGCTGATCGGTAGCTACCACCCGAGCCAGCAGAACACGTTCACCGGGAGGTTGACCGAGCCGATGCTCGACCAGGTGATGGCGCGGGCGTGCGAGATCGCCGAGCTCTGAGGCACGAGCTCAGGCTAGTTGGAGTTGCAGGCGAGTTGGTATATCCGCGCCGGCACCGCTCCGTCCGCGCAGTACTTCCCGCGATCGGCGGGCTTCCAGACTCGCCCGACGGCGCGGAACAGCACCGTAACCTCATTTCCGTCCACCACCAGCCCGGCGTACGCGAAGCTGCCGGCACAGGCCCAAGGCCGCACCAACCGGCCCTGAAGCGGCCGTACCCCTCGGCGCAGGCCAGCAACTAAAGCCTGCCTTGTGCACGGCGGATGCCTCGTGGCGGCCCCGGACGCCGAGCTCGTACACAGCGCGCCTGCTGCGCTGGTGAGCGCGACCGCCGCAAATGCAGCTGCGGCGGTGCTCCTACTTATTGCAATGCAGCGAGTCATCGCCCTCTCCCGGTCGCGTGGAACCCTGAGGACTCGGGGGTGCCTACGTCGAGCATATCGCGACCGACGAGCCATCCGTGGTGGGGAGCGCTCCCGGCGGCGGCCGGGTTGCGGTGGCTCTGTGGCGGCGGCCGCTACGCTGGTTTGCAGTGCCGCTGTCTGCCTTCTCGCCCCGCGTCCGCGACTGGTTCGGAGCCGCTTTTGCCGAGCCGACGCCCGCCCAGGCGCAGGCCTGGCCGGCGATCGCGACCGGCGAGCATGTCCTGATCTCGGCGCCTACGGGCTCGGGTAAGACGCTCGCCGCTTTCCTGTGGGCGATCGACCGCCTCGCCGCGGAGCCGGCGGCCGGGGAAGGCCGCACACGGCTGGTCTACGTATCTCCGCTGAAGGCCCTGTCGTACGACATCGAACGCAATCTCCGCGCTCCCTTGCGCGGAATCGGCGTCGACCTCAGGGTCGCGATCCGGACCGGCGACACCCCGCAGCGCGAGCGGCAGGCGATGCTGCGCGAACCGCCGGACATCCTGATCACGACGCCGGAGTCGCTGTACCTGATGCTGACGAGCCGAGCGCAGGAGATGCTCGCCGGCGCTCAGTGGTGCATCGTCGATGAGATCCACGCAGTCGCATCGACCAAACGCGGCGCGCACCTGGCGCTGACGCTCGAGCGGCTCGCCGCGAAGGCCGGTCGCGACGTCCAGCGGATCGGGCTGAGCGCGACCCAGAATCCGCTCGAGGAGGTCGCTCGTTACCTGGTCGGACCGCGGCGCACATGCAGGATCGTCGACACCGGCGTGCGCAAGCAACTCGACCTGAAGATCCACGTCCCCGTCGAGTCGATGGTCGAGCCCGACGCGGGAACGCCGGCGCCTGAGCTCGACCCGCTCCTGGGCGGCTCCGAGGCCACCCGCCGTTCGATCTGGCCCGCAATCTACCCGGAGCTGCTCGAGCTCGTGGGCGCCCACCGCTCGACGATCCTGTTCGTCAACGCCCGTCGTGGCGCCGAGCGGTTGGCGCTGCGCCTCAACGAGATGGCCGGCGAGGAGATCGCACGCGCCCACCACGGCTCGCTCGCGCGCGAGGAGCGAACCGTCGTCGAGGAGATGCTGAAGGCGGGCGAGCTGCCGTGCCTGGTCGCCACATCGTCGCTCGAGCTCGGCATCGACATGGGGGCAGTCGATCTCGTGATCCAGGTCGAGTCACCGAAGTCGGTGTCCCGCGGGCTGCAGCGGATCGGGCGAGCCGGTCACTCGGTCGGAGACGTCAGCCGCGGGCGGATCTTCCCGAAGTTCCGTGCTGACCTGCTCGAGTGCACCGTGATCGCGAGGCGTATGCGCGAGGGCGCGATCGAGTCGACCGTCGTCCCGCGCAATCCCCTTGACGTACTGGCCCAGCAGGTGGTCGCGATCGCGGCGGCCACGGAGGAGCCGGTCGCCGTCGAGGACCTATACGCGCTGGTGACCGCGACCCACAGTTATGCCGAGCTGAGCGCAGCGCAGCTAGAGAACGTCCTCGACATGCTCGACGGCCGCTATCCCTCGAGCGAGTTCGCCGAGCTCCGCCCCCGGATCGTCTGGGATCGGGTCGCCGGGACCCTCCGCGCCCGCCCGGGCGCTCGCCAGCTAGCGGTCACGAACGCCGGCACAATCCCGGATCGCGGCATGTTCGCGGTGACCCTTCCCGACGGCCGCCGGGTCGGCGAGCTGGACGAGGAGATGGTCTACGAGGCTCGCCCCGGCCAGACTTTCCTGCTCGGCGCGACGACCTGGCGGATCGAGGAGATCGGCCGAGACCGCGTGATCGTCACACCGGCGCCCGGTCTCCCGGGGGCAGTCCCGTTCTGGAAGGGCGACGGGGTCGGGCGCCCGCGCGAGCTGGGCGAGGCGATCGGCGCGTTCTCGCGCTGGGCGGTCGAGCAGACACCGGAGACACTCGAGGCGGAGTACGACCTCGATGCGCGCGCGGCGCGCAACCTGAGCGAGTTCCTGCGCGAGCAGCAGGCGGCGACGCGCGTTGTGCCCTCCGATCGTGCGATCGTGGTCGAGCGCTTCCGCGATGAGATCGGCGACTGGCGCCTGTGCGTGCTCTCGCCCTTCGGGGGCCGCGTCCACGCCGCCTGGGGGCTGGCGCTGGGGGCGAAGATCCGCGATGAGCTGGGCCTCGAAGCGGACGCGATCTGGTCCGACGACGGAATCATCATCCACCTGCCGGATGCCGATGAGCCACCCCGTGCCGAGCTCGTCCTGATCGAGCCCGACGAGGTCGAGGACCGGGTGGTGGCCGAGCTTCAGTCCTCCGCGCTGTTCGGCGCGCGCTTCCGTGAGAACGCCGCCCGCGCACTGCTGATCCCTCGGGCGCGGCCCGGCAAGCGCACGCCGCTGTGGCAGCAGCGGCTGAAGGCGCAGTCGCTGCTCGAGGTGGCGCGTGGTTACGGCGAGTTCCCGATCGTGCTCGAGACCTACCGCGAGTGCCTGCGAGACGTGCTCGACCTAACCGGCCTGATCGAGCTGCTGACCAAGCTCCACCGGCGCGAGCTCTCGCTGGTCGAGGTCGAGACCCCGACCGCCTCGCCGTTCGCGTCCTCGCTGCTGTTCGATTACGTCGCCACGTACATGTACGAGGGCGACACGCCGAACGCCGAGCGGCGGGCGGCGGCGCTGTCGCTCGATCGGGACCTTCTGCGCGAGCTCCTGGGCCAGGAGGAGCTGCGGGACCTGATCGACCCCGGGGCGCTCGCGCAGGTTGAGGACGACCTGCAGCATCTGTCGGAACGGACCCAGGCCGCGAACCGGGACGGGCTGCACGATGTCCTGCGCCGCGTCGGCGACCTGACCGTAGTCGAGGCGGGCGCGCGGGTGCTTGCCGGGTCTGAGGCCGAACGCATGCTCGAGAACCTCGCCGCGGAGCGCCGCGCGATCCGGATCAGGCTGCACGGGGAGGAGCGCTGGATCGACGCCGCCGACGCCGGGCTGTACCGCGACGCGCTCGGCGTAGTTCCTCCGGGCGGATTGCCGGGGGTGTTCCTCGAGGATGTACCCGACCCGCTGCGCCGGGTACTCGCCCGCTACGCCGCCACGCACGGCCCGTTCACCACCGCCGAGCTGCACGCGCGGTACGGGATCGACTGCGGTCCTGCCCTGCGCGAGCTCGAGCGCGCCGGCGGGCTCGTCCGCGGCGAGCTCCGCCCCGGCGGCTCGGAGCGCGAATGGTGTGACACCGAGGTGCTGCGCCGGATTCGGCGCGCCTCGCTCGCGGTCCTCCGCAAGGAGATCGAGCCGGCGGACCAGCGCGAGCTGGCCCGCCTCTACCCCGCCTGGCAGGGCGTCGACCGCCATCCGGCGAGCGGCGCCGGGATCGACCGGCTGCGTGAGACGCTCGTGCCCCTGCAGGGGCTCGCGCTGCCCGCTACGACCTGGGAGCAGGACGTGCTTCCGCGGCGGCTCGGCGCCTACTCTCCGACCTGGATCGATCAGCTGTGCGCGAGCGGCGAGCTGGTGTGGATCGGCGCCGGCGCGCTCGGACGCACCTCAGGACGGGTCGCGCTCTATTTCCGCGAGGACGTCGCCCTGATCGGGCAGCCCGGCAGGACGGCGCCCGCGTCGTCCTCGCCCGAGCACGATGCGGTCCGCGACCGTCTTGCCGCCGGTGCCTGTTTCTTCACCGACCTGCTCACCGACGTGGAGCTGGCGCCCGAGCTGATGCAGGAGGCGCTGTGGGATCTGGCGTGGGCCGGCGAAGCGACCAACGACGCGTTCGCGCCCTTGCGGGGCCCGCGGCTGACGCTCGCTCGCGCCCAGTCGCAGCAGCGCGCACGCGCCGGGCGATCGGGCCGGTTCGCGGCCCGCCGGCGCGGAGGCGCCGCCGCGCAGGTGCAGGGGCGCTGGTCGCTGACCGCGCCGCTGCTGGCCCCCGGAGCGTCCGTCGCCGACGGGGGGGCCGGCGCCGACGCGCCGAGCGTGAGTGCGCGCCGGCGCGCGCTCGCGGAGCTGCTGCTCGAGCGCTACGGCATCCTGACCCGCGAACAGGTCCGCGCCGAGGGCGTGCCCGGCGGCTTTTCGAGCATCTATCCGGAGCTCTCGCAGCTCGAGACTCTCGGGATCGCGCGACGCGGCTACTTTGTGGAGGGGCTCGGCGGCGCCCAGTTCGCGCTTCCGGGGGCCGTCGAGCGCCTGCGCTCTCAGCCCCACGGCGACGTCGAGCCGCCGCTCGTGCTCGCGGCCGTGGACCCAGCACAGCCCTACGGCGCGGCGCTGCCGTGGCCCAAACGGGGCGGTGAGGACTCCCGTCGAGGGCCAGCGCGCGTACCAGGCGCCTACGTGGTGCTCACGGGAGGCGAACCGGTGCTCTACCTCGAGCGGGGGGGCAAGGGCCTGGTGACGCTTGTGGATGGGGAGGACCCGCGGCTCGAGCCCGCCCTGGCGGCGCTGGCCGACGAGGTCCGTCGTGGCCGGGTCAAGCGGATTGCGCTCGAGCACGTCGACCGGGAGCCCGCGCTCGCGTCGCCGCTCGGCGGTGTGCTGATCGCGCTCGGGTTCCGTGAGGGCCCCCGCAAGCTGACGCTAAGCGCGTGAGGGACGAGGCGTGCCCGAGGGCGACACGATCCGCTACGCGGCGAACCGGATCCGGCCGGTGCTCGAAGGCCGGGTGCCCGAGGAGATCCAAACCCCGCAGCGGCGGCACGCGCTTGACCGCTGGCCCGAGCGGCTCGCCGGCCGGACGGTGACGCGCGTCGATCCGTATGGCAAGCACCTGTTTCTGCGCTTCGAGGGCGGCCTCGCGCTCCACTCCCACCTGCGGATGACCGGCGCCTGGGGCGTGTACGCCGCGGGGCAGCGGTGGCGGCGCTCGCAGCGCCGGGCTTGGATCGTGCTTCGCTCAGGTGACCATGAGATCGTCCAGTTCGACGGGCCCGTGCTCGAGCTGATGACCGAGGCGAGAACGCACTTCGACCAGCGGCTCGCCGCGCTCGGCCCCGACGTGCTCGCCGACGAGCTTGACGCCGAGCGCTTCCTGCACCGGCTGCGCGGGGACGACCCGACCCGTGGCATCGGTGACGCGCTGCTCGACCAGACGACGATCGCCGGCATCGGCAACATCTGGAAATCGGAGGGGTGCTGGGAGGCCGCCATCGATCCGTGGCGGGCGGTGGCGGAAGTGAGCGACGCCGAGGCGCTGTCGATCGTCGAGCACGTGCGTCCGCGGATGGGCCGCTCAGCCGAGCTCGGGCCGCGGGCGATCGGGGCCCGCGTCTACGGTCGTGCCGGCCGCCCCTGCCCGCGGTGCGGCGCGCCGGTGCGAGCGCGAGGCCAGGGGGAGGCCAACCGCACGACCTTCTGGTGCCAGGGATGCCAGCGATGAGCGCTGATCGGAGGGTCCTTCGGGTCGGACACAAGGGCGCCGACCTGATCGCCCCGGGAAACACCTTCGCGAGCTTCGACGCCGCATTGCGGGCCGGTGTCGACATGATTGAGTTCGACGTCCTGCCCGAGCCGGGCACGGGCCGGCTCGTCCTCGCCCACGACTACACGGACGCCGCCGGGCGGGCGCCGCATGCTCTGGAGGAGGGACTTGCGTATCTGGCGACCGACTCGTTTGCGGGGATCGAGCTCGACGTCGACCTGAAGGGTCCCGGCTACGAGCTGGCGGTGGTCGAGGCCCTGCGCGCGTACGATCTTCTGGACCGCTCGCTGGTCTCCACGCAGTACCGCGCGAGCCTCGCTCTGATCCGCGCCGCCGACCCGGCTGTGAGGCTCGGCTGGTCGGTCCCGAAGCTGAAGCGTGACCCGTTCCGCTCGCCGGCGACCGCGTTCCTCGCGGGCGCCGGTCTGCTGTTTCTGCGCGCCTGGCTCCCGGGCCGCGCGGCGGCAGCGATCCGCGCCGGGCGCTGCGACGCGCTGATGGCGCAGTGGCGCCTGGTCACGCCGAGGCTCGTCCGTAGCGTGCGCGACGCGGGCGGCGAGCTCTACGTGTGGACGGTCGACGAGCTGCCGCGGCTGCGGATGCTTGAAGGGCTTGGGGTGACCGGCGTGATCACCAACGACCCCCGCCTGTTCACCGAACCGTGGCACGGTCACGACACGATTCGGCCTAGAGTTTGAGTGACAATGACCGTCGCCCCCTTCAAACAGCGCCCCGCCTACGAGGCCCTGGCTCGCCATCACGACCTGATCGCCGAGCGGCACCTGCGCGACCTCTTCGCCGCCGACCCATCGCGGGGGGAGCGGATGTGCGCCGAGGCGGTCGGGCTCTTCCTCGACTATTCGAAGAACCGCATCACCGACGAGACCGTCGATCTGCTCGTCCGCCTGGCCGAGGAGTCGGGGCTGGTCGAGCGGCGCGCGGCGATGTTCGCCGGCGAGCACATCAACGTCTCCGAGGACCGCGCCGTCCTGCACGTGGCCCTGCGGATGCCCCGCGACGAGACGCTGGTGGTCGACGGAGTGGACGTTGTCGCCGAGGTGCACGCCGTGCTCGACCGGATGGCTTCGTTTTCCGACCGCGTCCGCTCCGGAGAGTGGAAGGGGCATACCGGTAAGCCGATCCGCAACGTGATCAACGTCGGCATCGGCGGCTCGGACCTCGGGCCGGTGATGGCCTACGAGGCCCTGCGGCGCTACTCGAAGCGAGAGATGACTTTCCGATTCGTCTCGAACGTCGACTCGACCGACCTCGTGGAGGCCACCCGGGACCTGTCGGCCGACGAGACCTTGTTCATCATCTCCTCCAAGACCTTTTCCACCTTGGAGACGATCACCAACGCGACATCCGCCCGCCAATGGGTGATCGACGCCCTCGGCGACGAGGCGGCCGTGGCCAAGCACTTCGTGGCCGTCTCGACGAACGCGGAGCGCGTTGCAAAGTTCGGCATCGACACGGCCAACATGTTCGGCTTCTGGGACTGGGTCGGCGGGCGCTATTCGATGGACTCGGCGATCGGGCTCTCAACGATGCTGGCGATCGGCCCTGAAGGCTTCGGCGAGCTACTCGCCGGCTTCCACGCGATGGACCAGCATTTTCTGACCGCGCCGTTCAGCGAGAACCTTCCCGTCCTCATGGGCCTGCTCGCCGTCTGGTACGGCGACTTCTTCGGGGCCCAGACGGCGGGCGTGATGCCCTATGAGCAGTACTTGAAGCGCTTTCCCGCCTACCTGCAGCAGCTGACGATGGAGTCGAACGGCAAGCACGTCACGCTTGCGGGGGAGCACGTCGCGTACGAGACGGGCGCGGTCTACTGGGGCGAGCCGGGCACGAACGGCCAGCACAGCTTCTACCAGCTGATCCACCAGGGAACGAAGCTGATCCCGGTCGACCTGATCGGGTTCGGGAAGACCCTGAACCCGCTGGGGAGCCACCACGACATCCTCACGTCCAACGTGTTCGCACAGGCTCAGGCGCTGGCGTTCGGCAAGACCGCCGAGGAGGTGCGGGCCGAGGGCACCCCCGACGCGGTCGTGCCGCACCGCGTGATGGAGGGCAACCGGCCATCCAACGTGCTCTTGGCCGAAGTGCTCACGCCGCGGCTGCTCGGGTCGTTGATCGCCCTGTACGAGCAGAGCGTCTTCACCCAGGGCGTGATCTGGGATATCGACTCTTTCGACCAATGGGGCGTCGAGCTCGGCAAGGTCCTGGCCGCCGCCATCATCCCCGAGCTGGAGAGCGCAGACGAGCCGGCCTTGAGCCATGACTCTTCGACCAACAACCTGATTCGTCGTTACCGCGAACTGAAGAGCAAGGGAGGCTGAGATGGCAACCGACAATCCGATGCAGCTCGGGATGATCGGGCTGGGGCGGATGGGGGCGAACCTCGTCCGGCGCCTGATGGCCGACGGCCACCGCTGCGTGGTCTACGACGTCAACCCAGCCGCCGTCGAAGCGCTCGCCGGCGAGGGAGCCGTCGGGGCCGACAGCATGGAGGACTTCGTGGCGAAGCTCGAGAAGCCGCGCGCGATGTGGATCATGGTGCCGGCCGGGGTCGTGCAGCCGACGCTCGACGCCCTGGTGCCGCTGCTGGAGGCCGACGACGTCGTGATCGACGGAGGCAATTCCTACTACCGCGACGACATCACACGGGCAAAGGCCCTCGCCGCCGAGGCCATCCACTATGTCGACTGCGGGACCAGCGGCGGCGTGTTCGGGCTCGAGCGCGGCTTCTGCCTGATGATCGGGGGGGACGATCCGGCCGTGGAGCGGCTCGATCCCCTGTTCAAGACGATCGCCCCGGGGCGCGGCTCCGCCGAGCCGACCCCCGGCCGCACCCGCACCGACGGCACCGCCCCCGACGGTTACCTGCACTGCGGACCGAGCGGCGCCGGACACTACGTGAAGATGGTCCACAACGGGATCGAGTACGGGATGATGGCGGCGCTCGCCGAGGGCCTCAGCATCATCAAGCACGCCGACGCGGGCAAGCAGACAGCCGAGGTGAATGCCGAGACGACGCCGCTGCGCGACCCCGAGGCCTACCAGTACGAGATCGACGTGGCCGAGGTGGCAGAGGTCTGGCGCCGGGGCTCGGTGGTCGGATCGTGGCTGCTCGACCTGACGGCTGACGCGTTGGCCCGCTCACCCGAGCTCGGGGAATTCTCCGGGCGGGTGTCGGACTCCGGCGAGGGCCGCTGGACGGTGATCGCGGGGATCGACCTCGGCGTCCCGGCCTCGGTGATCACCGCCGCGCTGCTCGAGCGCTTCGAGTCGCGCGGCAACGGCCAGTTCACCGACAAGATCCTCTCGGCGATGCGCTCGGAGTTCGGCGGGCACGCCGAGCAGAAGGAGTGACTATCCGGCTTCTTCTCGCTGATGTGGACGGCACCTTGGTGACGCAGGACAAGGTGCTGACGGAGCGAACGATTGCCGATGTGGCCCGGCTGAAGGAAGCCGGGATCGTGTTCGCGATCACTAGCGGCCGGCCGCCCCGTGGCATGGCGATGCTGGTCGAACCCCTCGACCTGAAGACGCCGATCGCCGCGTTCAACGGCGGCGTGCTCGTCGATCGGGACTTTGCGGTGATCGAGCAGCGGGTGATCCCGGCGGAGCTTGTTGCTCCGATCATCGACCTGCTTGCGAGTCACGATCTGAGCGTGTGGCTGTACCGCGGGGCCGAATGGTACGTCCAGGACCGCAAGGGCCCACACGTCGACCGCGAGGCCGCGACGGTCCAGTTCGAGCCGACCGTGGTCGACAGCTACGGCGACCTCGAGTCCGACGTCGCCAAGCTGGTCGGCGTGAGCGACGATCACGACGCCGTGGCCGCCGCCTCGGAGGATGCGCACGACCGCTTCGGGGATCACGTGTCGGCGTCGTGCTCCCAGCCGTACTACGTCGACGTGACGCACCCCGACGCCAACAAGGGCTTCGTCGCCAAGTGGCTGGCGGCCCGCTACGAGATCCCCACCGAGCAGATCGCGACGATCGGCGACATGCCCAACGACGTGCTCATGTTCGCCCATTCGGGTCTCAGCATCGCGATGGGCAACGCCTCCCCCGAGGTGCAGCGCGCCGCCCGCCGGGTGACCACATCGAACGACGCGGAGGGCTTCGCCAACGCGGTCGAGCGCTTCATCCTCCCGCGCGGCTCGGAGACGGACCGCTAGCGCCGCTGCGGCGCTCAGGTCAGGGTGCAGGTGCCGGAGCTGTAGCCGGGCGGACTTGAGAAGTTGACGCCGGGATAGCCGTGACCGGTGTTGCGGACCACCTTCCCGAGTACCTTGGCGCCGAGCATCCATTCGAACGTGATCGTGCCCCGCACCAGGTACATGGTGCCCGCCGTAGGAGCCCCGATCGGGAAGCTCACGCCGCCCTGGTGGATACCGTGCGTACCCTTCCCGAGCGAGAGCGGCGAGCTGGCGTTCATGATCGGCTCGAACTGCAGGTCCGTGTAGTTCCAGTAGGAGATCGAGATGTTCATCAGCAGGGTTGTGGTGAAGCCGAGGCTCGGCATCTGGCCACGGATGCCCACGACCGTGGAAGGCGAGGAGGTACAGACGTTCACGGTCGCCCACAGGTCGGGGGAGCGCTCGGCGGCGGCCACCGCGGTGCGGATCTGCTTGGCCGTTGGTCCCGTCGAGGGCTTCGTCGGCTTCGTCTTTGTCGGCTTCGTCTTCGCGGTCTTCGGCTTCGCGGCTGCGGCGAGGCCGGGAGCGGAGAGCACCCCGATGGTGGTGGCGAGGATGAGGATCCCGGGACGGAAACGCACGACGAGGAAGATAACGGCCCCATCAGCCGACTGCTGCACAGCGTTGCCGTGACGAATCCGGGCGGACGCCGTAGTGCCTCCGTGAGCGACACTCTGACAGCGCCCCAGACCGACGACGCACAGTCGTCTTGGAATCGCTTCGAGGCGCTCTACCGATCGAGCCGCGACGACGTCTACGCG
>Ga0302314_10010695_pt1 | contig 16038 bp, 19 predicted proteins | sample III_Palsa_N2_3_FD_200533 | JGI IMG/M metagenome (GOLD analysis project Ga0302314, IMG submission 200533) | Peat permafrost microbial communities from Stordalen Mire near Abisko, Sweden - III_Palsa_N2_3 | ecosystem: Environmental > Terrestrial > Soil > Palsa > Peat permafrost | place: Sweden... | reverse complement strand
CGAGGTGCGCCTTGAACTCGCCGTGCTCCGGTTCGCGCCAGCCGGCTTCCACCGCCAGGCCTTCGGCAAGCCACGCCTTCAGGCCGCCGTCGAGCACGAACACCTTGTCGTGCCCCATCGCCCGGAAACTCCACCATACCCGCGGCGCCGAGAAGAGGCCGACCGTGTCGTAGACGACGATGGTCGAGGCCTGTTCGACGCCCAGCCGCCGCACCGCCGTGGCGTAGTCCTGCGGCGGCGGCAGCATGTGCGGCAGGTCGCTGGCGTGGTCGGAAATCCCGTCGATGTCGAAGAACACCGCGCCCGGGATGTGGGCCAGGGCGTATTCCGCCTTCGGGTCGCGGCCGTCGGCGGGCATGTGCCAACTGCCGTCGAGCACCACGAGGCCCGGATCGCCGAGATGCGCGGCGAGCCAATCCGTGGAGACGAGGGGTCCATCGCTCATGCGTTCACCCATGGCGGGACCGGCAGGCCCCGCTCCTTCAGGAATTCCGGGTTGAAGAGCTTGCTCTGATAGCGAGAGCCGTAGTCACAGAGGATGGTCACGATGGTGTGGCCCGGGCCGAGTTCGCGCGCCATGCGCACCGCGCCGGCGACGTTGATGCCGGTCGAGCCGCCCATGATCAGGCCTTCGTCGCCGAGCTCGATGATCGCCCGCATCATCTCTTCGTCGCTGACGCGATAGGGATAGTCCACCGTCAATCCCTCGATGTTGGCGGTGATCCGCGCCTGGCCGATGCCTTCGGTGATCGAGGTCCCCTCGGCCTTTAGCTCGCCGTGGGCGAAGTAGTCGTACATCGAGGCGCCGCCCGGGTCGGCGAGGCCGATGGCGATCTCGGGCTTCTGTTCGCGCAACGCGATCGCGCAGCCGGCCAGCGTGCCGCCGCTGCCGATCGCGCAGATGAAGCCGTCGATGCGGCCGTGGGTCTGGGCCCAGATCTCCGGCCCGGTGGAGTCGATGTGAGCCTGGCGGTTGGCGACATTGTCGAACTGGTTGGCCCAGATCGCGCCCGCCGGCTCCTTGGCGTTCAGATCCTCCGCCAGCCGCCCGGACACGCGGACATAGTTGTCGGGGTTGGAGTAGGGGACCGCGTCGACCTCGACCAGCTCCGCGCCCATCAGCCGGATGGCGTCCTTCTTCTCCTGGCTCTGGGTGCGCGGGATGACGATCGTGGTCCGATAGCCGAGGGCGCGGCCGACCATGGCCAGGCCGATGCCGGTGTTGCCGGCGGTGCCCTCGACGATCCGGCCGCCGGGCTTCAGCGTCCCGCGCCGCTCGGCGTCGCGGATGATCCAGAGCGCGGCGCGATCCTTCACCGACTGACCCGGATTGAGGAATTCGGCCTTGCCGAGGATCTCGCAGCCTGTCGCCTCGCTCGCCTGCCGCAGGCGGATGAGGGGCGTGTCGCCGATGAGGTCGAGCACCGAAGCTGCGATCATGACCGCTAAATCGCGGGCTGTGGCGAACCGCGCAAGAGGGAAGATCGGCCGCGGGCCTGCTCGGCGAGCGGCTAGGGCCGCAACATGCCCCTTACGGCGTCGAAATCGCCGTCGTTCGGCGCGCCCTGAACCCCGAGCACGTGGGTCAGCAGCGGGTAGACGTCGACGTTGGGGAACGGTCCCACGACGCGGCCCCGGCGGAACGCCGGACCCGAGGCGATGAAGAGCGCGCTCATCTCGGGCGCGGCGTTGTCGTAGCCGTGCTCGCCCAGCAGCGGTCGCGTGCGATGTCCCACGGCGGCGCGCGTCTCCACCAGCCAGCCCACGTCGGCGGCGCATACGACGTCCGGCACGCGCGGGTTGGCGCCGTAGTGGAAGCGGAGCGGGATGTCGGCCTTGCGCCAGCAAGTCATGTGATCGTGGGGGGCAAGTAGCCGGGCGGCGGCCGCCTCGCCGGCCGGCGTCTTCGGGACGTCGATGCCCGAGACCGCGTCGGTGAAGACGACATGCAGCGCCGCCAGGTCGGTCAGGTCGTCGAGCAGGATCGTCCGCGCCGGCGCCGTCGCCGCCATGCCATGGTCGGACACGATCACCAGGTTGGCGTCGATGCCGCGCTGCTTCAAGCCGGCGAGCAGGCGGCCGATCGAGGCGTCAGTGGACTTCACCGCGGCGTTCACCGCGTCCGAGTCGGGACCGCCAAGGTGGCCGGCCGTATCGACGATGTCGAAGTAGAGGGTGATGAACCGGGGCCGCTGCGCCGCCGGCAGATCGAGCCAGCCGAGCACGGTGTCGACCCGCGCATCGCCGCGCTTGGACTGGTCGAACGGCTCCCAGTGGTCCGGCCGCATCCCGCCGAACGAGACCTCAGACCCGGGCCAGAACTCGGTGGCGCTGGGCACGCCGGCGCGCTGGGCGGTGATCCAGAGCGGCGTCGCCTCGTCCCACCAGGCCTCGTCCTTCGAGTTCATATGGAACACGCCCGGCAGGTGCGGATCCTCGAAGGTGTTGCCGACGACGCCGTGGTGGTCGGGATAGAGGCCTGTCACCAGAGTGTAGTGATTGGGGAAGGTGATCGACGGGAACGACGGCAGCATCCGCGTCGCCCGAACGCCGTGCGCGGCCAGCTCCGAGAGGTTGGGGGTGACGCCGCGATCCAGGTAGTCCGGCTTGAAGCCGTCGATCGAGATCAGGATCAACGGAGTGTCCGGCGTCGGGGCCGCGCGCGCCACCCCGATCAGGCCGAGGCTGAGCGTCAGCGCGACGACCCAGGCGAGCAGGGGCTTCGCTTGTCCGGTCCCGCGATCGCGCATATTCCAGCTCCCGGCCTTACCTCGCCGCCCCTTATAGCGGCTGGCGTCGGCGCGCTACGCCCTCCAGAGCGCCGCGTTGCCCTGGGCGAACGCCTCGAAATCCGTGGGCGGACGACCGGTCAGTTCCCGGACACAGTCGGTCGTCCGGTCCTCCGCGCCGCCCGCGATCATGACGTCCATCATCCCGAGCATCTGCGCGAGCAGGGCGGGCCGGCCTATGGCCTGGTACCACGCCGCGAGGCCCTCCGCGCTAAGCCGGCGATGGGTGATCGACCGGCCGACGGCCTCGCTGATGCGCCGCGCCACCGTGTCATAGGAGATCGACTCAGGCCCGGTGAGGATGAAATCCCGGTTGAGCGGCTCAGGGCCGGTCAGGGCCGCGACCGCGGAGGCGGCGATGTCGTCGGCGTTGATGAACGGAATACGGCCGTCCTCGGTCGCCGAGTGGATCACCCCCTCGTCGCGGATGGTCGCCAGATGCTGGCCCTCGCTGAAGTTCTGCATGAACCAGCTCGGCCGCAGCACCGCCCAGTCGGCGGCGTTGTCATGCAGCCACCGATGCGTCTGACCGACGCCGGGACCGCCCTCGGGCATCGGCGAGCCGCTGAGCAGCACGAGCCGCCGCACGCCGCGCGCCACGGCCGCCTGCGCGAATGCGATCATCGTGGCCGAGACATCGCCGGCCAAGGGGGGCGGGACGAGGTAGGCGGCCGAGACCCCGTCCAGCGCCGCGCCCCAGGTATCGGCGTCGGACCAGTCGAATGGGTGCGAACCGCCGCGCGAGGCGATACGGACCTCTGCGCCGGCCGCCGCGAGCTGCTCCGCCACGCGCCGCCCGGTCTTTCCCGTGCCGCCAGTGACAAGGACGACGCCGCTCATGCCGCCAGCTCGTCTTCAGGAAAGCCGAAGCCCTCGGTCCACTTGTCGCGATCGCCGATGGCGTCGATGGTGATCAGCGGGTTCCAGTATTCCCGGTAGTGCTGCAGCTTGCCGTCCTGGACCTCAAAGAAGATGACCAGGCTCTGGTTGTAGGGCGCATCATTCTCGAGCACGCGGCCTTTGAACGACAACTCAACCACCGCGATGTCAGGCTCCAGCATCGGGAAGATCCGCATCTTTTCGACGGAGTCCATGGCGACCCTGCCAGTCGCGCGCTTCATGTAGGCGAGGATGTCGGCCTTGCCCTGGTAGGCGCGCCGGCGCCCGGCGGGCGCATAGGGGAACTCGAGCACCCCATCGTCCGCCCAGAGCTCGACCCATTCGTCGTAACGCCGCTGACCGAGCAGGGTCTGATAGTCGCTCATGACCTTCAGCGTCGCGGCGCGCCGCTCGTCGTCGTTCGAACTCATGATGTTCCCTTCCGCGCCAGGCGTCTATACGATTGGTTCACTGCCTGGTATCTACTATACTGATGAGTGAGGTTTAGCATGTCAAGGCAGTTTGGAGGCGATGAATCGGTGACGGAGATCGACGTACAGCGCGGCCCGCTCTGGGGTCGCACCGCGGCTTCGCAGCAAAGGCGGCGCGATATCCTGCTGGCCGGGAAGAAGGTGTTCTTCGAGTGCGGCTACCAGCTGGCGAGCGTCGACCGCATCGCCGAAGTCGCCGGCACCACCAAGCGGACGGTCTATGACCACTTCGGCGCCAAGGAAGCGCTGTTCGCCGAGGTGATCGCCTTCGCGGGCGATCAGTTCGTGCGCCTGCTGCCGAGCGCGGACGACCTGCCGGAGGCGCCGGCGGAAGGGTTGCGCGTCTTCGCCGCGCGGCTCGCGGACCTGGCCGGCGGGTCGGACAGCGTCAGGTTTCAGCGGCTGGTGATCGCGGAGGCGGAACGCCACCCGGCCATGGGCCGCGCGCTCTATGAGACCGCGATCCTGGGCGCCGTGCGGGTGCTGGCGAGCTACCTCGACGCCTGCGTCGAACGCGGCAACCTGCGCCCCCACGACACGGCGGCGACGGCGCGGATCGTGCTCGACGTCGCCACCAGCGGGCCTCGGCTGCGCGGCCTCCTGGCGATCGAGGGCGCTGAGGCGGACCCGATCGGCGAGCGGGCGTTGGACGAGATCATCTCGTCCCTGACGATCCGGCTGACGCCCGAGGCGCGCTGACCGGCCTTCCGCGAAAAGCGGAACCAGATCAGAAGCTTCGCATTACGGCCCTGCGGCCAAGCGTGGCGCGCGCAACCTCGGATCGGAGCAACGTCATGAACAAGGAACAGATTGAAGGCGCGACGCAAAAAGGCGTCGGCGCGGTGAAGGAAGCCGCCGGCAAGGCCGTCGGCAACACCAAGCTTCAAGCCGAAGGCGTGGCCGACAAGGCCGTGGGCTCGGCGAAGCAAGCGGCCGGCGATGTGAAGTCGGCTGTGCACAAGGCGACCAAGTAAGACGAGAAACGGCGCGGCGGCCGCTGGCGATGCGCCGCGGCCGCCGCCGCTAGTTTGGGGCGACTTCAATGACCCAGTCCGACGACGAACTCGACAGGATCCAGGCGCGTATCGACGCCGACCTCGAAGAGGCGAAGGCGCTGAAGCCGTCGATCAAGAAGGCCGAGGACGAGGCGCCGCGCCCAGCGCCCCCGATCGACCGCTCGGACGAGGGCGGCGTCATCTGAGCGAGGTCAGGCGAACTCCGGCACGTGCCGCGTTTCGAGCTGACTGCGGATCCGGGACGGAATTTCGATCGAGCGACGCGCGTCCAGATCCAGCGCGATGCTGACGTTGTCGTTCAGCGACACCAAATGGCCGCTCGTGCGGTTGAACAGCCAGCGGCGTGAGTGGCGCACCTTCGGGTGCAGGCCGATCTCGGCGCCGATCGAGCACAGCGTATCGCCGGCGCGGGCTGGGCTGACGCGCACCATGCGGGTTTCCAGCGACGCCCAGCCGAGGCGGCGGCCTTCGTCGCCGAAGGTCATCGGGCCGTGTTTCCTCATGTCGTTGGCGGAGGGCTGGCGCGGGCCGCCGAACATCAGCGCGCCGCTGTCGGCCAGGAAGCCGTTCGCGTCGCAGAGCTCCGGTGTCACCGTCCACTCGGAGCGGCGCGACATCGGCTCGGTGGGATCGTCGGCGAGGCGGCCGGCCACGACCTCGTACGCCAGATCAACCCGCGGGGCGCTGAGCTCGATGGTGCGCGGACGACCGTATTCGGGCAGGTCGATGCGCATCCCGATCGCGGCGGCGCGGGCGGCTTCCGGCAGCGGCGACGACGCGCCGGTGGCGCGGTCCGTCAGCGCATTGACGATGATGAAGGTGGCGGCGATCTGACCCTTGGCCGGGTTGGCGACCTCGTAGAAGGCCGAAATCTCGTCGTCGCGGATCTCGAGCACGCCGCCGTTCACCGTCAGGGTCGAGCCCTGGAACTGTTCGCGGTGATAGCGGCAGTAGGTGTCCACCTGCGAGAGGCGGATATCGTTTGCGGCGCCGCCGCCCCGCAAGCCGAGTTCAGTGGTCAGGACCCGGTTGGCCCGCTGCGCCCGCTCCATATAGAAACGGACATTCATGTGCCCGAGACCGTCGATCTCGCTCGGCTGGATTTCAGATGTATCAAGTATGCGCATCGAGTTCATTTCACCAAATCAATATAGATTGCTTGTTATGCCTCGGACCTAGCAGCGGCGATGCGGTCGGTCAACGCAGGTGCAGCATGAGCCGGCGCCGTCGCGCCTGTCGCCCGGAAACAGCCCAAATATGTGCAGGTAAAGCCAGTCAGGCGCTTTCGGCGCGCACGCCAGCCAGCCACGCGTCGACGCCGCGCAGCACCGGTTCAGCCGCCTGATAGCCGCGTGTGACCAGGGCGTAGGTGCCGTCGGCGTTGGGGCCGAGGATCACGGTCGGGAAGCCAGTGGCGCCGGCGCGCTGGGAGATGGCGTAGTCGCGCCAAGTCTCCTGCTTCAGCCCGTCGTCCGCCAGGGCGGTGAGGAAGGCCGTGCGGTCGAAGCCCTGACTCTCGGCGATATCGGCAAGCACCTCGAACGAGGTCACGTCGCGGCCCTCGGCGTAGAAGGCGCGATGGGCGGCGGAGAGATAGTCGAGCGCCGCGTCCTGGCTGGTGCGGCGCGCCAGCACCACGGCCCTGGCGGCCGGGTCGGTGTCGTAGACGAAGCCCTCGCGTTCGGCGAGGCCGGGGTCGAACGGCTGCCCGGTCAGCGCGCCGATCTCGTCCCAGTGCTTCACCAGACCGCGCCGCGTGGCCTCAGGCATCGGATCAGCGGTTCCAGGCCGCAGACCGCCCATCACCAGCCGGATCGGCGCGATGTCGCCGTAGCGCCGACGCAGCGCCTCGGCCACCGGCGAGAAGCCGTAACACCACGAGCACATCGGGTCGGCGAAGTAGATGAAATGCAGACCGTTCAAGCTATTGGCGGCCATGTCCTCACATTCGAGTCAGGCTGAGCTGCACCACATTGGTCCGCTCGGTGCGGAAGCCCGCCTCGCAGTACCCGAGATAGAAACGCCAAAGCCGCCGGAAGCGTTCGTCGAAGCCCAGGCTCTTGATCTCATCCCACGCCGCCTCGAAACAGCGGGCCCACTCGTGCAGGGTGTCGGCATAGTTCTGGCCGAAGTGGACGATATCGCGCCACTCCAGCCCAGCGCGATCGGTCTCTTCCTTCAGCCGTGTCTCCGAAGGCAGCATGCCGCCGGGAAAGACGTACTTCTGAATGAAATCCGCCCGCTTGCGGTATTGCAGGAAGAGCTCGTCGCGGATGGTGATGATCTGCAGGCCGGCGCGACCGCCCGGCGACAGCACCTCGTGGATCTTGTTGAAATAGGTCGGCCAGTATTCCTCGCCCACCGCCTCGAACATCTCGATCGAGGCGACGCGGTCGAACTGGCCCTTGATGTCGCGGTAGTCGATCAGCTGGATGTCGGCGCGCTCGGCTAGGCCCTGGTCGAAGAGCCGCTTCCTGGCGAAATCGTACTGGGCTGGCGAGATGGTGATGCCGGTGACCTTCGCGCCGACCTCTCGCGCCGCGAACTCGGCGAAACCGCCCCAGCCGCAGCCGATCTCAAGCACGTGATTCTCGGGCCCAAGGTCGATCTGCCGCGCGAGGCTGGCGTATTTGTTGCGCTGAGCTTCACCAAGCGGCTGGCCCGGCCGCTCGAACCGGGCCGACGAATAGGTCATCGTCGGGTCGAGCCAGCGCGAATAGAAGGCGTTGCCGAGGTCATAGTGGGCCAGGATGTTGCGCTTCGAGCCGGCGCGGCTGTTGCGGTGCAGTGCGTGCGACAGGAAGTTGATCATCCGGAAGAACACCCCGCCTTCGAGCAGCTGGTGCAGGCGGTCGAGGTTGGCGGTGAAAGCCTCCAGCAGCGCCGAGAGGTCGGGCGTATCCCACTCGCCGGCCATGAACCCTTCGCCGAACCCGATGTCGCCGGCGATCAGCACCCGGGTCAGAAAACGGAAATCTCGAATGATCAGCCGGGCTTCGGGGCCTGACTTCTCACCGACGATCCTTACCTCACGCCCGGAGGGCAGCACGAAGGTGAGCCGCCCGAACTCCCAGTTCTCGGATGAGATTTTCAGCACTGTACGGAACGCCGCCGGCGCCTTGCGCAGCTCGGGGTCGTCCGGACCGACGACAGCGGCTACTTTACCGTTCAAAGTCGCCTCCACCCATGTCTTATTGGTCAGCATAACACACTCTGTCACAAGGAAAATGGCGTCGTCGGCGCGGGTTGCGCGAACCTTCGCCTCACGCCATCTCTACGCGCCAACCGCAGGATCGGATCGGAGCCATAGTGTCAGTAGAGCCCAACGCCGTGGTCGAGGTGGCGACGCCCGGCGGCGCGCCGGTCCGGATCGGCAATCGCGAGCCGTTGACGATCATCGCCGGTCCCTGCGCGATGGAAAGTCGCCAGCATGCCCTCGAGATGGCGCACGCCCTGAAGGAGATGTCCGAGCGGCTGGGCTTGGGGCTGATCTACAAGACGTCCTTCGACAAGGCCAACCGCACGTCTGGTGAGCGACCGCGCGGCGTCGGGCTGGGCCAGGCCTTGCCGATCTTCGCCGAGGTGCGCGAGGCCACCGGCCTGCCGGTGCTGACCGACGTGCACGAGATCGATCAATGCGCCCAGGCCGCCGAGGTGATCGACGTGCTGCAGATCCCGGCGATGTTATCGCGCCAGACCGACCTGATCCTCGCCGCCGCCCGCACTGGCCGGGTGGTCAACGTCAAGAAGGGGCAGTTCATGGCGCCGGGCGACATGAAGCACGCGATAGCCAAGGCGTTGTCCGTCGGAAATCCCAACGTGATGGCCACCGAGCGCGGCGTCTCGTTCGGCTACAACACCCTGATCTCCGACATGCGCGCCCTGCCGATCATGGCCGAGATCGGTTGCCCGATTGTGTTCGACGCCACCCACTCGGTGCAGCAGCCGGGCGGCTCCGGCGACGCCTCGGGCGGCGAGCGGCGCTTCGTGCCGGTGCTGGCGCGCGCCGCTGTCGCGATCGGCGTCGCGGCGGTGTTCATGGAGACCCACGAGGATCCCGACCGCGCACCCAGCGACGGCCCCAACATGATCCCGCTGAAGTCGCTCGAGCCGCTGCTGCGCGAGCTGATGGACTACGACGCCCTGGCCAAACGCCGCGCCGCCGCCTGAGGTCAGCCGGCTCGGCGCTGGACAATTGACACCGCGTCAGTTTGAACAACCACCTGGGCGGACAGCGCCCTCCGGAGCGGACATGGACCTTGCCGGCCTGCAGCAGCTGCTTCAGCGCGTCGCCGGCGCTCGCGTCGTCGCGGTGGGCGACCTCATGGTCGACCGTTTCGTCTATGGAGACGTGACGCGGGTCTCTCCCGAGGCGCCGATCCTGGTGATGGCGAAATCGCGCGAGAGCGTGATGCTGGGCGGCGCTGGCAACGTGGCGCGCAACGTCGCGGCGCTGGGCGGCGAAGTGGCGCTGGTGGGCGTTGTCGGCAAGGACGAAGCTGGCCGCGAAGCCAAGGGCCTGATCAGCGCCGAGCCCCGGATCGAGGGCTATCTGGTCACCGACGTCGAGCGTCAGACCACACTGAAGACCCGCTTCGTCTGCGCCGGCCAGCAGTTGCTGCGCGTCGACGAGGAAAGCACCCGACCGATTTCCGGCGAGATCGAGCGGCACGTGGTCCGCACGCTGAAGGACGCCGCCCGCGGCGCCCAGGCGATCCTGCTCTCCGACTACGGCAAGGGCGTGGTCACCGACGCGGTCATCGCCGCCGCCCGCGCCGTGGCCAAGGCCGAGGGCGCGGTGCTGATCGTCGACTCCAAAGCCCGTTCCTTCGCCCGCTACGGCGACGCCGACGTGATCAAGCCCAACGCCTCCGAGCTCGCCGCCGCCACCGACCTGCCGACCGGGACCGACGAGGAGATCGAGGCGGCGCTGGCTCGGGCGCTCAGCCTCTGCGAGGGCAAGGCGATCACCGTCACCAGGGGCGGGCAGGGCATGTCGCTGGCGGCGCGCGGCGCGCCGGTGCGCCACTTCCGTCGCGCGCCGCAGGAGGTCGCCGACGCCAGCGGCGCGGGCGATACGGCGCTGGCCGCGCTCGGCGTCGCGCTGGCGGCTGGCGCGGACATTGACGAAGCCATCGACGTCGCCAACCTCGCCGCCGGCGTCGCCGTGCAGAAGGTCGGCACCGCCACGGCGACTCCGGACGAGATGATCGAGGCCGAGATCATCGGCCGCGTCGCCCCGGCCGAGGCCAAGATCGCCACGCCGGATCGCATGGCGCGCGAGGCGGCGCGCTGGCGTGAGCGCGGCCTGAGGGTCGGCTTCACCAACGGCTGCTTCGACATCCTGCACCGCGGCCACATCGTCTACCTCAGCCAGGCGCGCGAATGGTGCGACCGGCTGGTGGTCGGCCTCAACACCGACCGCTCGGTGCGCGAGCTGAAGGGCGAAGGACGCCCGGTCAACGACTTGGAATCGCGCGCCCTGGTGCTAGCCGGCCTGCGCTCGGTCGACCTCGTGGTGCCATTCGACGACGAGACGCCGCTAGCGCTGATAGAGGCCGCGCGGCCGGACGTGCTGATCAAGGGTTCCGACTACAGCCTCGACGGCGTCGTCGGCCGCGAGCTGGTGGAGAGCTGGGGCGGCGAGGTGCGGCTGGCCGACTTTGTCGACGGCCACTCCACCACCGCCACGATCGAGAAGCTAAGCCGCCGCGCATGAGCCGGCGCCTCGTCCTGGTCACCGGCGGCGCCGGTTTCATCGGCTCCAACCTGGTCGCCCGGCTGGCTAAAGACTGGAGCCGCGAGGTCGTGGTCTGCGACTGGCTGGGCGCTGCAGATGAGGGGCGTTGGCGCAACATCGCCAAGCATCCGATCGCCGACATCATTCCGCCCGAGAGCCTGTTCGATTGGCTCGCCCGGCGCGGCGAAGATCTTGAGCTGGCAGTGCACCTTGGCGCGATTTCCTCAACCACCGAGCCCGACGTCGACAAGATCGTGCGCAACAACTTCGCCCTCTCGCGCGACCTCTTCGCCTGGTGCGCCGGGCGCCAGCGGCGGCTGATCTATGCGTCGTCGGCCGCGACCTATGGCGATGGCGGCCTTGGCTTCGACGACGACAACGCCTTGGACGCCCTGGCCGCGCTACGGCCGCTGAACGCCTATGGCTGGTCGAAGGCGCTGTTCGACATCCATGCGATCCGCGCGGCCCAGCGTGGCGCGTCGCCGCCGCAGTGGGTCGGGCTCAAGTTCTTCAACGTCTACGGGCCCAACGAGGACCACAAGGGATCGATGAAGTCGGTCGCCGCCCAGATCTGGCCGGACGTATCGCAGGGCCGCGCGGTGCGGCTGTTCAAGTCCCACCGGCCCGATGTCGCCGACGGCGGCCAGCTTCGCGACTTCGTCTATGTGCGTGACGTCGTCGACGTAATCGAGTGGCTGATGGAGCGGTCGGACGTCAGCGGCGTTTTCAACCTTGGCTCCGGCCGGGCCCGCTCGTTTCGGGAGCTGGCCGAGGCCGTTTTCGTCGCCGCAGGCAAGCCACCGCAGATCGAGTACAAGCCGATGCCGACCGCGCTCGAGGGCCGCTACCAGTACTTCACCGAGGCCCGCATGCAGCGCCTCCGCACCGCCGGCTACGACGGCCAGTTCACCAGTCTGGAGGACGGCGTCGCCGACTACGTCCGAGGCTATCTCTCCCAGCCGGACCCTTATCTGTGACCGAGCTCGCCACCGGATGTTGTATCGCCGGCGGCGGCCCGGCGGGCATGATGCTGGGCTACCTGCTCGCCCGCGCTGGCGTCGATGTGATCGTGCTTGAGAAGCACGCCGATTTCCTGAGGGATTTCAGAGGTGACACCGTACATCCTTCCACTCTGGAAGTGATGCGCCAGCTGGGGCTGTTGGACGAGTTCCTGCAGCGCCCGCACCAGGAGGTGCAGCGCCTCGCCGCCCAGATCGGCGACGACGTGATCCACGCCGCCGACTTCAGCCGGCTCTCGATCCCAACCAAGTTCATGGCCCTGATGCCGCAGTGGGACTTCCTCAACTTCCTGAGCGGGAAGGCCAAGGTGTTCAAGGGCTTCCACCTGATCATGCAAGGCGAGGCGACGGGCCTCATCCGTGACGGCGACCGCATCGCTGGCGTCACCGCCAAGACGCCGGATGGCGAGGTGAACATCGCCGCGACGCTGGTGGTCGGCTGCGACGGCCGCAGTTCGACCGTGCGCGATCTCGCGGGCCTAAAGGTCGAGGATCTCGGCGCGCCGATGGATGTGCTCTGGATGCGCCTGCCGCGCCACCCTGAGGACGACGCGGCCGCGCCGCTTGGACACGCCACCGCCGGCGGCATGCTGGTGATGATTCCACGCGGCGACTATTTCCAGTGCGGCTTCGTGGTGAAGAAGGGCGGCGCCGACGAGATCAAGGCCAAGGGTCTCGAGGCGTTCAAACGCTCTATCGAGGCGATCGAGCCAATGATGCACGGCCGCACCGACGCCCTGAAGACCTTGGACGACGTCAAGCTGCTCACCGTCAGCGTCGATCGGCTGACGACATGGTGCGCGCCGGGCCTGCTCTGCATCGGCGATGCGGCCCACGCCATGTCGCCCGTCGGCGGCGTCGGCATCAACCTCGCCATCCAGGACGCCGTCGCCACCGCAAACCTGCTCTACGGCCCGCTGCGGGCCGGCCACGTCAGCCTCGAAGACCTCCAAGCGGTGCAGAAGCGGCGCGAATGGCCGACGAAGGTCACGCAAGGCGTCCAGATCTTCGTCCAGAAGCGCGCCATCGCGCCCACGCTCGCCGGCGCGGAGCCAAGGGCCCCGTGGCTGGCCGAGCTTCTCAACGCGCTGCCACCGCTCCAGGGCCTGTTCGCTCGCGCCGTGGGCATGGGCGCGCGTTTCGAAAAGGTCAGATCTCCGGCGGCGTGAGGCGGCGAAAATGCCGCCCCCATGGCCCTGGACGAGGCTCACATGCCGCCTGGGATGACTACCTCTCCGTCCTCCTTGGCGAAGGATGCGGGACGCCGCGCTAGCAGGTCCAACACGACCTCCGAGGGCCGGCAGAGCTTGACGCCCATCGGCGACGCGACAATCGGCCGATTGACCAGGATGGGATGTGCCAGCATCGCCTCGAAGATAAGATCATCGCTAACGGCGGGGTCCAGCAACCTGAGCTCAGCCGCCGGCGTGCCTTTCTCTCGCAGAAGTTCCCGTGGCGTGGTCGGAATGTCGGCCAGAATGGCTTCGAGCAACTCGCGGCCCCAGCCGACCTTCAGATACTCAATCACGATCGGTTCGTAGCCCGCTGCCCTGATCATCGCGAGGGCGTTGCGTGAGGTCCCGCAATCGGCGTTGTGGTAGATCGTGATGGGAAACCCCGCGTCGCTCATGGCGCGTTCTTTTCTTTCAAGAGCCATCCGAAGAGCAGGCTGGCGGCCATCGCCCCCATCAGTTGGGCGATGATGAAGACCGGCGCTGAACTGGGAGCGATCCCGGCGAACGTGTTCGACAGCGAACGGGCGATCGTCACGGCGGGATTGGCGAAGGACGTCGACGCCGTGAACCAATAGGCCGACATGATGTAGAGGCCGACGGCCATCGGCGTCGCCTCGGGCCGGAATCGGATCGATCCGAGGATCGCGGCGATCAGTCCGAACGTGGCGACGAACTCGGCGAAAGCCTGGGCCCGGCCGTCGCGCAGCTTGGTCGATATCTGCAAGATGGGTTCGGCGAACATGGCGTGAGCTACCCAGACGCCGACGACACCGCCGACGATTTGAGCCGCCACGTAAGCGGCGGCGGTTCCCAAGCCGATCTGGCGGCGCAGAGCGAAAACCAGAGTCACGGCCGGGTTGAAGTGAGCGCCGCAGAGCGGTCCAAAGATGGTGATGAGCACGATAAGGCCGGTTCCGGTCGCGATCGTATTGCCCAGCAGCGCAATGGCGACATTGCCGCCCGCCAGCCGCTCGCCCATGATCCCAGAGCCCACGACGATGGCCAGCAGAAGCGCCGTCCCGAGCGCCTCGCCACACAGCCGGCGGGACATCGAGAAAGGATGCAGCGGCGGCTCAAGGCTGGCCTCGGTCGCGGAGGCGGCGTCTCCTAGACGCAACACGCGGCGCGCTCGGCGATGGCGGCCAGCGGCGCGCAGATATCCGCATTGCCGCCGCAGCAGTCCTCCATGAGAAAGGCCAGCAGATCGCGCATCCGGTCGTAACCCGCCGCGTAGATGATCGAGCGGCCTTCGCGGCGGGAACTGACGAGCCCAGCGCCGGCCAGGACGTTCAGATTGGTCGAGAGGGTGTTGGCGAGGCTCCCGGTCGCACGGGCGATGTTCCCGGCCGCCATCCCTTCCGGTCCGGCGCGGACGAGCAGGCGGAAGACTTCAATACGGCCGGGATGGGCGAGTGCGGAGAGGGCGCTGACGGCGAATTGCGGTTCCATCGGATCAGCAACAGGCAGCGGCTGCGGTCTTGGGCGCGCTACCGCAGCAGGCCGTCTCGGCGGCGGTCATGGCCGCTTCGGCGGGGTCCTCGCCGTAAGTGACGGCCTCGCCAAAGGTGTAGAACGTTTCCCAATGGACGCCGGCTGGATCAGTCACCCAGCTTTTGTCCGACCGCGCATAGCAGCAAGTCGTCGATTCCTGATCGAAGGTTTGAGCGCCGGCAACCTTCAGCCGAGCGGCCAACGCGCCGAGTTCATCCGCGCTCTCGACCTGGATGCCGATATGATCCACGCCCGATCGGACGCCGCGTTGCGAAATGGCGAAGTTGACCCTTGGATCTTCGAGCATCCATTTCGCATAGTCGTCCTTCACGACGGAAGGCCGCGCGCCGAACAGAGTCCCGTAGAACTGGATCGATTGGGCGAGATCGGGCACGCTCACGTGCAGGTGCATTCGTTTCATGGAGTCCTCCGAGCGAGACGGTCAATTCAATATTTCGGGAATTATAGAAAAGTCAACCGCGATCCTGGAAAGCACGCTCATTTGCCCTGCCTGCGGCCATGTCGAGCGGGAGACCATGCCGACCGATGCCTGCCAGTGGTTCTACGATTGCAAAGGCTGCGGCGCGGTCTTGAAGCCCAAGCTTGGCGACTGCTGCGTGTTCTGTTCCTACGGGGATATCCCATGTCCACCGATGCAGGCTGGCGATGACGGCTGCTGCGCTCGCGGGCTGAAGTCGGAGCGGACGCAATGCTGATTGCGCGGCCGGCGAGCCGCGAAGACGCCGCGGCCGTCACCGAGATCTACAACCAGGGCATCGAGGATCGGATCGCGACGTTCGAGACCGAGCCGCGGTCGCCGGCCGACATCGAATCCTGGTTCGACACGGCTCGCGCCTTCGTCGCGGTGTGCGATCCTTCGCGCGAGGTCGTCGGCTACGCTGTCGCGCATCCCTACGCCGACCGCGACTGCTATCGCGGCATCGGCGCGTTCTCGGTCTATGTCCGGCGTTCGCACCGGGGGCGCGGCGTCGGACGAATCGCGATGGCGGCGCTCGTCGAGACGTCACGCGCGGCCGGTCTCTGGAAGCTGGTCTCGCGGATCTTTCCCGAGAACCGCGCCTCCTTGAGCCTTATGGCGCGGATGGGGTTCAAGGAGATCGGCGTCTACGCAAAGCATGGCAAGCTCGACGGCGTCTGGAAGGATTGCGTGATCGTGGAGCGGCTGATCCCGGAGAATATCGACTAGGCGCCGCTTTCAGGATTTGCCCGGCGTCGGCCGAACCGGGGGCATGGCGTTGCAGACGTCGATGGCGCCGGCGGGCCGCAGGAAGAAGTCGTCCTGCCGATTGGCGCGGACATGGACCCAGGCGCGGAACGTGTCGCTGGTCTCCTTCAGCGCCTGGAAGTGGGGCTGGTC
>Ga0302314_10010694_pt1 | contig 16039 bp, 16 predicted proteins | sample III_Palsa_N2_3_FD_200533 | JGI IMG/M metagenome (GOLD analysis project Ga0302314, IMG submission 200533) | Peat permafrost microbial communities from Stordalen Mire near Abisko, Sweden - III_Palsa_N2_3 | ecosystem: Environmental > Terrestrial > Soil > Palsa > Peat permafrost | place: Sweden... | reverse complement strand
CACCCTCACCCGGCTCGCTGCCGCTCGCCACCCTCTCCCGCCAAGCGGGCGAGGGTTTTCGCGGCTGATCCCGGTGCCTATGGGCAGGGAGACCCCCACTGGTCAATACGATTGCCGCCTTTGAGCTTGCCTAGCCTCGTATGCGCCAAGCATCCGGCGCGCTTCGTCGCAAGCGCCCAGCGCGTCATCGACGCGTCCTTCGGCAATATCCCGCACGCTGGCGTCGAGAGCCTCGATGACGTGTCTGGGGGCGGCCTGATTGATACGATCGTCCATGGTACCGATCCTTGTGTCACCATCACATATGGCCCCTTCGCGTTATATCGTCCAGATATTCAGGGACAGTGATGCCTTGTGTGAGCCGCGGATCCGGTATGGGGACCTCGAAACCCGGATGCACCGGCAGCACGCCGGCCCAGATCGGCAGGGTGTAGTCCTCCTCGTCATCCTTGGGCGGACCGGTGCGGATCTTGGCGGCGGCTTCGGTCAGCTCCATCGAGAGCACGAGTGTCGCCTTCAGCTCGCGCGCGTTGGGCGAGCGCATTTCGCGGGTCCGGCCGGGGAACAGGCGCTCGACGAAGGCTTCGAGCGCCACGCGCTTCTCATCCTCGCCGCGGACCGGCTCGGCCGTGCCGAAGGCCACCACCGAGCGGTAGTTGATCGAATGATGAAAGGCGCTGCGGGCCAGCACGAAGCCGTCGATATGGGTGACGGAGAAGCATACCTCGGCACCCTCGGCCTGGTGCTCCAGCATGCGGCTGGCCGAGGAGCCGTGCCAATAGACCCGGCTGCCATGGCGCCAATGCGCAGTCGCGGTGACATAGGGCTTGCCGGCGATGACATAGCCGATATGGCAATAGGCGGCAGCGTCGATGATCGAATGGACGGTTTCGGCATCGTAGCGGGCACGCTCGGGCATGCGTTTCACCCGCGAGCGCGGGGTCGGCGAAAACTGGTTCATTGCGGGCTCCCATCGATCTGCCGGCAGGATAGGGAGCGGGCGGCCCTGTAGAAAGAGCCACTTCGGGGCAGATCAAGGGGCCAATTTTCGGTCCAGCGCCCGGGCAATGGCCTGCGCCCCGGCCGCCAGCGCCGGCTCGTCCCAGCCGGCATAGCCCAGGACGAGGGCGCTTTCGCCGGCCGGGCCGGCGAAATAGCGGGCGAGCGGCGAGGGGGCAGCACCCTGGATCCGGGCGGCCAACGCGCGGTCGTCGGTCCCTGCCGCCAGCCTGCCGACCAGATGCAGCCCGGCGGTCGAGGGGGCAAGCGCCACGGCGCCGTTGAGCCGGCGCCGGCCATGGTGCAGCAGAGCCTCCTGGCGGGCCCGGTACAGCGCCCGCATGCGGCGGATATGGGCGCCGAAACTGCCGCTTGCCATGAACTCGGCGAGGGCGGCCTGGCCCAGCGCGGCGGCATGGCCGTCGAGCTGGCCGCGGGCACCCGTGAAGGCGTCGACCAGCCCGGCCGGGCAGACCATGTAGGCGAGGCGCAGCGAGGGGAACATCGATTTCGAGAAGCTGCCGACATAGATGACCCGATCGCCGCCATCGAGGCCGTAAAGGGCGGTCAGCGGCTGGCCGCCATAGCGGAACTCGCCGTCGTAATCATCCTCGACGATGGTGCCGCCGGCTTGGCGCGCCCAGTCGATGAGAGCGAGCCGACGTTTCAGGCTCATGGTGGCGCCCAGCGGATATTGATGCGACGGCGTCACGCAGGCGAGGCGCGCGGCGGGCGCCAGCGCGACGCCGGCGGCGACATCGATACCCTCGCCATCGACCGGCACCGGCGCCGGCAGCAGCCCGGCGGCGATCAAGGCGACCCGGGTCTCGGCATAGCCGGGCTCCTCGACCCAGGCGGCATCGCCCGGATCGGCCAGCAACCGCGCGGCGAGGTCGACCGCCTGGCGGGCGCTGGCCAGCACGATGACCTGGTCGGGGTCGCAAATGACGCCGCGCGCCGGCCCCAGATGCGCCGCGATCGCCGCGCGCAGGGGCGGCCAGCCGCGTGGATCGGCCAGCCACAGCGCCTCGCGCCCAAGCCGGCGGCCGGAGCGCGCGAGCAGCCGGCGCCATTCTTCGAGCGGGAAGGCGTCGAGGGCCGGAACACCGGGCGTGAAGACCAGCGGGGTCGCGGGCAGCGGTGCCGGGCTCAAGCCGCTCAGCTGATGGCCGCGGCTGGACAGCCCGGGCAGGATCGCCGTGCTCGGGGCCGCGCGCCCTTGCGTCGTCTCGGCACAGGCGGCGGCGACGAAGGTGCCGGCGCCGAGTGTGGTCTCGATATAGCCTTCGGCGGCGAGCAGATCATAGGCCGCGGCCACGGTATTGCGCGAGACGCCGAGACGCTGGGCCAGCGCCCGGCTCGACGGCAGGCGTGCCCCGGCGGCGATACCGCCCGAGAGCGCCAGGCGCCGCAGCTCGCGCGCAAGCTGGGCCGATAAGGTCTCGACGGCACCCGCGTCGAGGGCGATATGGTCGAGAAAGGCTTCCGGGCGAGACGCCATGTCGCAATCCATCCGTCGCTGCGTCGCCCCGCTCGATTGACAGGCTGGTGCCGGAGCCGTATCAGCCTGAACCAGATCCCGTCCCCCGAGAGAGCGAGGCACAGCCAAGTGAAGAAGGTCTATGAAAATGCCAAGGCCGCGCTGGCCGGCCTGCTCCGCGACGACATCTCCATCATGTCGGGCGGCTTCGGATTGTGCGGCGTGCCCAATACCCTGATCAAGGAGATCCGCGATTCGGGCGTCAAGGGCCTGACCGTGATCTCCAACAATGCCGGCATCGACGGCGACGGCCTCGGCGTGTTGCTCGAGACCCGCCAGATCCGCAAGATGATCAGCTCCTATGTCGGCGAGAACAAGCTGTTCGAGAAACAATATCTGGCCGGCGAGCTGGAGCTGGAATTCAACCCGCAGGGCACGCTGGCCGAGCGCATCCGCGCCGGCGGTGCCGGCATCCCGGCCTTCTTCACCAAGACCGGGGTCGGCACGCTGGTCGCCGAGGGCAAGGAGGAGCGTGTCTTCGGCGGCGAGCGCTACATCATGGAGCGCGGCTTGCTGGCTGATATCGCCATCATCCATGCCTGGAAGGCCGATACCGAGGGCAATCTCGTGTTCCGCAAGACCGCGCGCAACTTCAACCCGATGATGGCCACGGCCGGCCAGGTCACCGTGGTCGAGGTCGAGCATCTGGTCCAGCCCGGCGAGATCGAGCCCGACCAGATCCATACCCCCGGCGTCTTCGTCCAGCGCATCGTCCATGTGCCGGATGCGGTGAAGCGCATCGAGAAGGTCACGACCCGGCCGCGGCCGGCAGCTTAAGGAGACGAGCGATGCCCTGGACTCGCGATGAGATGGCTGCCCGCGCGGCCAAGGAGCTGAAGGACGGCTTCTACGTCAATCTCGGTATCGGCATTCCGACGCTGGTATCGAATTTTATTCCCGACGGCGTGACTGTGCAGCTGCAGAGCGAGAACGGCATGCTGGGCTTCGGCCCCTTCCCCTATGAGGGCGACGAGGATCCCGACCTGATCAATGCCGGCAAGCAGACCATCACCGAGATCCCGACCAGCAGCTACTTCAGCAGCGCCGACAGCTTCGCCATGATCCGCGGCGGCCATGTCGACATCTCGATCCTGGGCGCCATGCAGGTCGCCGAGAATGGCGATCTGGCCAATTGGATGATCCCAGGCAAGATGGTCAAGGGCATGGGCGGCGCCATGGACCTGGTTGCTGGGGTGAAGCGCGTCGTCGTGCTGATGGAGCACACGGCCAAGGACGGCGAGAAGAAGCTGCTGCATCGCTGCAACCTGCCGCTGACCGGCGCCAGCGTGGTCGACATGGTGATCACCGAATACGCTGTCTTCACCATCGACAAGCAGGGCATGGAGCTGATCGAACTGGCGCCCGGCGTCAGCCTGGACAACATCGCCCAGCGCACCGAAGCGGCCTATCAGGTTTCGCCGAAGTTGAGCGAATAAATCCAGTGAGGCGGGCCTCCGTGCCCGCCTTGTCGGCGAAGCCGACACCAGCAATGCCCGCCCCACTGACCGTCTCAGGGCACCGCCTCACAGGATCTCGTCGAATTCGATGACGTTGCGATCCGGGTCGCGGATGAAGCAGACCTTGCGGCGGCCGTGTCCGTAGATCGACGGACCGGCGGTGAGCGGGATATTCTGCGCGTTCAGCCACTTGACCAGCGCGTCGATGCTGCCGACGATGAAGGCGGCATGGGTGTAGCCCGGCCATTTCTCCGGGATGTCGAGGAGAATATTGCCGCCATCCTCGGGCATGCGGCCATTATAGATCAGGTTGATGCGTGCGCCGGCGGCATTGACCAGGCCGATCGAACGGCCGCGCGGCGAATCCTCTTCGGGGTCGAACACGAATCCCAGCTTTTCGTAGAAAGCCTGGGCGATGGCGCGGTCGGTCACGCGAATGCCGACATGATCGATCTGCTGGATTTCGAACATGGTGACTCCTGGTTTCAGCGGGATGGGATGATGCCGGCGTAGTAGGCGGAATGATCGCCGGCGAAATTGGGTTCGCCCGCGGCGGTCAGGCGCTCGCGCACAGGCGGGTCGAGATAGCCGATCGAGCGGTCGCTCGGGCCCTCGTACCAGCGGATGTTGAAGGCGCCCAACGACCGGAAGAACTGCACCTGGGCGTAATGCTCGACATGGTCGCGGATCCACCAGGCGAGCGGGCGCCAATCCTGGGTGCGCTCATAGTGGTCCAGATAGCCGGGCACGACGATCGTGGCCGTCGCCCCCAGATAGCCGGCCGCGTCGCGCCGATCCCAGATGTGATAGGCGTAATTGGCCTCGTTGCAGGTGCACCACGCATCTTTGTCGCCGGCCTGGTAGAGCCGGTGGCAGCGGCCATTGAGTGTCGGCGAGCGATAGGCGCTGCGGATGCTGATAGGACCGAAGGCGCGCCGGAGCGGTTCCAGCACCTTTGCGCAAAGCTGGCTGCCCGCCTCGATCGCCATTTCGGGGTCTTCCGGGATGTTCTGGATCCCGTAGAGATTGGCGACTTCGCTATAGAGCATCTCGCGCATGAAGAAATGCTCGGAAAGGCGGGTGCGGCCGAGGGCGGTCAAGGCGGAGAGCGACAGCGGCGCGTTCATCGGGAGAGACCTCGGAAGCAAGCGACCGGCCGATCAAACGCCGTCGCGCGCCGCTTCTCAAACGACATGTCTGCGGGTTCAGGTTACAAATTGTCGTTTCATTGGATCGGGAGTGCCCAGGCATGGTCGAGCGGTCGGGGGTGCGGGCGGCGCCGCTGAACGCGCTGCGCAGCTTCGAGGTGGCGGCGCGGCTCTTGAGCTTCGCGGCCGCGGCCGAGGAGTTGGGTGTCACGGCATCGGCCGTCAGCGTCCAGATCAAGCGCCTGGAGGAGCGGATCGGCCGGCCCCTCTTCGAGCGCGGCCATCGCAGCGTGCGCCTGTCTGAGACCGGCGCGCGCCTGGGCCCGGCGCTGGGCGTGATCTTCACCGATCTCGATCGCCTGCTGGCCGAGGTGGTCGAGCCCGCCATCGATTCGATCCAGATCAGCGCCATGCCGTCCTTCGCGGCAAGATGGCTGGCGCCGCGCTTGGCCGGTTTCACCGCGCGGCAGCCGCGATATCCGGTCCGCGTCGTCGGCGCTGATCGCCTGGTCGATTTCGACCGGGACGGCGTCGATATCGGGCTGCGCTATGGGCGTGGGTCTTATGCCGGCCTGCATGTCGAGAAGCTGGCCGATGCGCGCGCCTTCCCGGTCTGCAGCCCGGGCTTCCGGGCCGCGCATGAAGATCGGCTGGCGCTGCCGGCGGGTCTTTCCGGCCTGCCGTTGCTCGGCGACGAGACCTCGCTGCAGTCGCCCGACCTGCCGAGCTGGCGCAACTGGTTCGCCGCGGCCGGGGTCGCACCGGGGACCGGCGGCCGCGGCCCGGTCTTCGACAGCGCACATATGGCGCTGGGTGCTGCCGTGGCCGGGCAGGGCGTGGCGCTCGGGCTCACGCCGCTGGTCGACGAGGATCTGCGCGCTGGCGCGCTGGTGCGGCTGTTCGACATCGCATTGCCGAGCCCCTACGCCTTCTGGTTCGTCTGCCGGCAGGACCGGCTGCGCGAACGCAAGATCCGGGTGTTCCGCGACTGGATACTCGCCGTGATGGCCGCATCATAGGGTCTTAACGCGTCATGCGGCCTGGGCGCCCCGGCCCCGTCGGTGCTGCGGGGCTGCCGGCCGGTGGGATCGGTTAAGGTTCAGCCCGCTCCGAGGCTCCGATGGACCGCCAAATCATGCTCGAAACCTTGAATGCGACGACGCAACGCCGGGCCGCGATCAGCCCGCGCATCGAGGCGCTCGAGGATTCGATGATCGCCGAGGTGGCGAAGCTCGGCCTCGGCCAGCCCGATGTCATCCCGCTCTGGTTCGGCGAGGGCGACCAGCCGACGCCCGCCTTCATCTGCGAGGCGGCGGCCCAGGCGATGGCGGCGGGCGAGACCTTCTACACCTTCAATCTGGGCATCCCGAAGCTGCGCGCGGCGATTGCGGGCTACGAGACCGGGCTCCATGCCAAGCCGGTCGGGTTCGAGCGCGTCGTCGTCACCAGCTCGGGCATGCAGGCGATCTTCCTGACCGTGCAGGCGATCACCGATCCCGGCGACAATATCCTGGTCGTGAGCCCGGTCTGGCCGAATATCCGCGCCGCCATCGAGATCTTCGGCGGCGAGCCGCGCGATGTGGCGCTGGGCCGGACCAATGATGGCGGCTTCGGCCTCGATCTGGCAGCACTCGAAGCCCGGCTGGACCACCGGACCAAGGCAGTCTTCATCAATTCGCCCTCGAACCCGACCGGCTGGATGATGACCGAGGCCGAGTCGCGGCAATTGCTCGACTTCACCCGCCGGCACGGGCTGTGGCTGATCGCCGACGAGGTCTATGCCCGGGTCGTCTATGGCAGGCGGGCGGCGACCTCGTTCCTCGACATCATCGAGCCGGATGATCGGGTCGTGGTCATCAACAGCTTTTCCAAGGCCTGGTCCATGACCGGCTGGCGGCTCGGCTGGATGGTCGTGCCGGCCGAGCTGACCGAGACCTATGTCAAGCTGATCCAGTTCAATGTCAGCGGGGCCCCGACCTTCATCCAGCACGCCGCGGTGACGGCGATCGAGCAGGGCGAGAGCTATATCGCCGAGATGGTGGAGCGTTGCCGGATCGGCCGCGACCTGGTGGTCGAGCGTCTCAGTGGCTTGCCGCGCGTGCGCTTCCGCTCGCCCGATGCCGCCTTCTATGCCTTCCTGCAGATCGACGGCCTTACCGATTCGCTGAGCTTCGCCAAACAGATCCTGGCCGAAACCCGGGTCGGGCTGGCTCCGGGTGCTGCCTTCGGCACCGGCGGCGAGGGCCATCTGCGGCTTTGCTTCGCCGCCTCGGCGCAGCGCCTGGAACCGGCGCTGGAGCGGCTGGCCAAGGCGCTCAGGTAAGGATCTGGCGGAACAATCGCTCCGTTAAAGCGGCGCGCCGACATTTCAACCCCTCGCCCGCTTGGCGGGAGAGGGAGGGACCCGCGTCAGCGGGAGGGTGAGGGTGGGCGCTCGAAACCCGCCAGGCAACTACTTGCAGAGCGCTCACCCTCACCCGGCTCGCTCGTGCTCGCCACCCTCTCCCGCCAAGCGGGCGAGGGGTTGTCGGCGGCGTCGACGGAGCACTTGCTCCACGTCAGGTCCTAAGAGCCAGAGCCGGCCGCCGTCCGGCCGATCTCACAACCACCCCATTGTCCGCAGTTTCGCGACCGAGGCCCGGCTGACCGGGACGTCCAGCCCGTTGGTGAGCCGCAGAGAATGCTTGCGGCCATCGACCATCGCGGCGGTGGCGGCACTCCTGCCGACCCACCAGGTTCGCCACGGCTGCCTTGAACCTCTGTCTCGTCGCCGGCGCCGATCCCGTACTCTGGGCCTGGTTCATGGCGATCTTCCCGATCGCCTCGAAGCTCATCCTCGTCACAATTCAGTACGTGACGACGCGCGTGATCACGATCGGCCGTCTGCGCGCCGCGGGGTTGTACCCACTTCGACAGGCGGAGGTCGGTCCGGCGGAGGCCTGCCAATGACGGAAGGCGCGTGCCTGGCAAGTGGCGCGCCTTCGGCCCTCGGTCCATTTGGAACGAGGGTTACACGGACGGCACGGATTTGCCGAAGGGGAGAACGCCGATGCTATGGCGGGCCGGTTCCCGCGACGGAGAGGCCGCTGGCCAGCAGCGCTACCGCGGATGTCGAGGATCGGCCATCCGGCACGGCGCCGAAGAGAGGCGGCGTGCCCTGGCGTCGTTGAGGCGGCGTTTCGGCTTTCTTCGGGGCAGCGGCTTCTTGCGATCGGGCGACATTGGCAGGCCCTGCCGCGCGGATCGGTGCCGGGGCATCGGCGGGCGCGGTGTCTTCCGTCTCGAAATCCTCGCCCCATTGCCGGCTCCAGCTCTCGGGAACTCCGAGAGTTCGGCAGATGCGCAGGAAGATCTCGTGCAGTGGCGCATCGCCGAAATCGCTGTCCAGATATTCGGGCCGAAGACGGTCATTGAGGCGGACGATCAGGCTGGAGGCTTCATCGGGTGAGGCCTTGGCCTTGATCACCCGGCCGAGTTCACCCCGGATTTGGGTTCGCCGATGTTCCGCCCTGGACTGGCGCTCGGCCGCCCGGCGCTGGGCGGCTTCGGCCCGGCGCGCCGCTGCCTCGGCTTCGTGCCGATCGGTGCGGGCCCGGAAATCCTGCTCGATCTTTTCCTGCAGCGCCAGGGTCTGGCGCACGGCCAGGGCGGCGCGGGCGAAATCGAGCTGAAAACTCTTGGCGATCCGATCGCTGGCGCCGGTCGGATCGGGTGGAGCGCCGCGCTCGCGCTCGGCCTGATCGACAATCCGCTGCTTGGCCGCCGCCGCGGCCGTCATGGCGAACTCGGCCAACTGATCCAGCATCGCCAGACGCCGCTCGACCCGGCCCGCGAGCGCGCAATGCGGGCAAGCCTCCGGATGATCCGGTTCAGGGGTTGAGAGGGTTTCAGGCGCGATCGACATGTACAGAGCATAAACACGAATCGAGTGGTCGGTCAAGCGTCGTGCGTGAAGAAACACTATTTTGTTCTTTTTACGGGCTTTCGCCCGAATGGATCTCTCCGAATCGCTGACGGCCGACGGGGTTTATCGCGCAGGAATCGTGGTCCGAGCCGCGGCGCCCCTGGAAACTGGCTCTTCCCTGAACTACGGCTAGCGTACGCTCACATCTTCCTTTGTATTTTCAATGGCTTACAATTTAGTCGTCATGGTCGGGCTTGCCCCATAGACGCTAAGATAAGCCCGGGCATCGGCTTGCTCCCAGTGGGGCGGTCGTCCCTGGCCTTATTGCCGGCGAAGCCGGCAATAAGGCTCGACGGCGAAAGGTCCATGTAGGCGGCGATGCCGGTCGAAGCGTGCAACGATTTGTCCGCGGCGGGGCTTATTGCCGCCTGCGGCGGCCAGGCGGCCAGGGACGGCCGCCCCACTGAAGAAAATCGATTACCGCACCACCTGCCTGCCCTTAACTCAGCGCCTATGGGGCTTGTCCCGGCCATCCACGTCCGGCCCGACGCCGCCTTTATCGCCGGTATTTCAGTGCTGCGGCCCGACGTGGATCCCCGGGACAAGCCCGGGGATGACCATTTTATAAAACCAAGCTATTGGAAAATATAGAGTTATGCAGGTGTGAGAATCTGGAGGGTTCTGTGAGGTCGCGATCCAGTCTGCGATCGACCACCATGCCACGCGACCTTACAGAACCCTCTAGATTCCCCATCCCCAAAGCATTACGCGGCGCCGTTGCCGCGCCCGTCAAGGCCGCGTCCGAAGCTTCAGGGGCGCGGATCTGGTGTGACGGCTCGCCGGCCTCACCGCAGCGGATAGTCCGCGACATCCTCATAGATCGAGCCCGCCTTGGTCGGGTAGCTGCGGATCAGGGTGAACGCCTCAACCCGGAAAGCCGGCAGCCGCAGCAGATTATGCGCGGCGACGAAGCGCTGGATCTCGATCGGGTTGCCGCTCCGGACATAGCCGAGTGTGACATGCGGGGAATAGCGCCGTCCCTCGGGCATGAGCCCGATGCGCATCAAAACCGACTCGATCTTCTCGTGCAAATGCCCGAGCGGCGCCGAGCGGTCGACTCCGGCGTAGGCGATTCGCGGCTTGTCGTCCGGGCCGAAGCTGCCGGCGCCGGCGATGGCGAGCTCGAAGCGCGGCAGCCTTATGCCGGCCAGCGCCGCATCGATGTCGGCGGCGACGCCTTCATCGACCTCGCCGATGAAGCGCAGGGTGACATGGTAATTGCCCGGATCGACCCATTTCACCCCGGGCACGCCGTGGCACAGGGTCGAGAGGGTCAGGCGCTGCTCCGGCGGCAGCTCGATGCCGACGAAGAGTCTCAACATGGCAAAGGGTCAAGGGCAGGGGTTCGGGATCTCGGCATGGATCGTGGCGATGCTCTGCAGCACCTCGGGGGTTAGGGTCAGGTCGAAGGCGTCCAGATCGGTTTTCAACTGGTCCATGCTGGTGGCGCCGATGATGGTTGATGTGACGAAGGGCTGGGCATGGACGAAGGCCAGCGCCATCTGGGCCGGATCGAGCCCGTGCTCGCGGGCCAAATGGACGTAGCGCTCGATCGCCTGCTTGCCGCGCTCGCTGCTGTAGCGGGTGAAGCGCGTGAACAGGGTCATCCGCGCGCCTTCCGGCCGGGCGCCGCCCAGATATTTGCCGCTGAGCGTGCCGCCGCCGAGCGGCGAATAGGCCAGCAGCCCGCATTCCTCGCGCAGCGCCAGCTCGGCCAGGCCCTGTTCGAAGACGCGGTTGACCAGATTATAGGCGTTCTGGATCGAGGCGACACGCGGCAGCCCGCGGAACTCGGCGAGCGCCAGATAGCGCGCGAGGCCCCAGGGCGTTTCGTTGGAGACGCCGATGGCGCGGATCTTGCCCTCCTTGACCAGTTCGGCGAGGGCGTCGAGCGTCGCGTCGATTGCGATCTCGTCGGGATCCTCGGCATGGACATAGGCGGTCTCGCCGAAAGTCGTGGTGCGCCGGTCCGGCCAATGCATCTGGTAGAGATCGATATGATCGATGCCCAGGCGCTGCAGGCTGGTCTCGACCGCTTCGCGCAGATTGGCGCGGTCGAGATGGGTATCGCCCGGGCGGATATGGCTCATGCCGCGCGACGGGCCGGCGGCCTTGGTGGCGATGATGACCCGGTCGCGGGTCTTGGCATCTTTCAGCCAGGAGCCGATATAGGACTCGGTCCGGCCCTGAGTCTCGCCGCGCGGCGGTACCGGGTACATCTCGGCCGTGTCGATGAAATTGACGCCGCGGTCGAGCGCATAGCTCAGCTGCCGATGCGCCTCGGCCTCATTGTTCTGCTCGCCCCAGGTCATGGTGCCGAGGCAGATGCGGCTGACCTGGAAATCGGTGCGGCCTAGGCGGGCGTAATCCATCGACGGGGCGCTCATTCTCGGGAATCGGGGAGCGGACCTTGCGCGGGGCGGGCGAGGCGGTCAAGAGGCGAGGACGGTGTCACCCGCCGGTGCCGACCAGCTTCTCCACTGCGGGCAGCAGCCGCTTCACGATGATATCGACGCCCTCAGGGTTCGGATGCAGCATGTCGGCCTGGTTGAGCTTGGGGTCGAGCGCCACGCCATCGAGGAAGAAGGGGTAGAGCGGCACCGCGTATTTTGCCGCCAGTGCTGGATAGATGGCCTCAAAATCATGGGCGTATTCCGGGCCCCAATTCTCCAGCGCCAACATGCCGCACAGCAGGATCTTTACATGGGCCGCCTGCAGCCGGGCCAAAATCTGGTCGAGATTGGCGCGGGTTTCCTTGGGGTCGATGCCGCGCAGCGCGTCGTTGGCGCCCAGTTCGACCAGGGCGAATTCGGGGTGATCGGCCAGCGCCCAATCGAGCCGGGCGAGGCCGCCGGCCGTGGTATCGCCGCTGATTCCGGCGTTGATGATTTCGATCTTACGCCCGTCGGCCTGGAGCGCCAGTTGCAGCCTTGTGGTGAAGCCCTGTTCGGGCGCCAGCCCGAATCCGGCGGTCAGGCTGTCGCCCAGGGCCAGCAGCTTGGTCGCGGCCATGGAGGGTGTCGCGCTGGCGAGCAGCAGGGTGGCACAAAATACCGCGACCGCCGCCCGGCGCCCCAAGTTGACAAGCCGGAAAGCCGGGCCATATGCCCACGGGCTGCGCTGCCGCCTGCCGCGTCCTGAACCCTGTGATTCGCCCACGACCATCGGCCTCCTCGACCAGAGTGGATACGCCCAGCATGCCCTCGACCCAAGTGACAGCGTCGCCGATCATCCGGCTCGATGATCTCCATCTGAAATTGGCGAGTGCGGCCGGCGAGGTCAACATCCTGCGCGGCATCGATCTCTCGATCGCGGCCGGCGAGACCGTGGGCATCGTCGGGCCGTCCGGCTCGGGCAAATCGACCCTGATGATGGTGATGGGCGGGCTGGAGCGGCCGACATCGGGCCGCGTCACCATCGCCGGAGCCGATTTCGGCCGGCTCGACGAGGATGGGCTGGCGCGCTTCCGGCGCGACCATGTCGGCATCGTGTTCCAATCCTTCCACCTGATCCCGACCATGTCGGCGCTGGAGAATGTCGCGGTGCCGTTGGAGCTGGCCGGGCGCGAGGATGCCTTCGAGCGGGCGCGGGACTTGCTGGCTGCCGTCGGCCTCGCGGCGCGCGCGCTGCATTTCCCCGGGCAGCTGTCCGGCGGCGAGCAGCAGCGCGTCGCCCTGGCGCGCGCTTTCGCCGCGGAGCCGGCGCTGCTGCTGGCTGATGAGCCGACCGGCAATCTCGATTTGGCGACCGGGCGGGTGGTCATGCAGCTGCTGTTCGATTTGCAGGCCCGGCTGGGCACGACGCTGGTGCTGATCACCCATGATCCGGGCCTGGCCGAACGCTGCGGCCGGGTCGTCGAGCTGGCCGACGGCAAGATCGTCGGCGACCGCCGTCTCGCCGCACCGCTGCAGGCCGTACATGGCTGAGATAACAAGAAACCAAGTGGGGCGGGCATCCTGCCCGCCGGCGGGCGAGACGCCCGCCCCACTGGAGCAGTTTCTTCAAGGCCGGTGTGGAACCAAGAAAGCCCCTCGCCCGCTTGGCGGGAGAGGGAGGGGCCCGGCGCGTCAGCGACGGAAGGGTGAGGGTGGGTGCTCCAAGCGCGCCGCGCCGACCTGCACTATCGGAGCGCTCACCCTCACCCGGCTCGCTTACGCTCACCACCCTCTCCCGCCAAGCGGGCGAGGGTTTTGCCGCCGCTCTCGCGCTGTCTCGGGTGTTATCAGAAATGAGAACCGCGGATGACCGAGTTCGCGCTGGCCTGGCGCTATGCCCGGCGCGAGTTGCGCAGCGGGCTCAAAGGCTTCGGCATTTTTCTCGCCTGCCTCACGATCGGCGTCACGGCGATTGCCGCGGTCGGCTCGGTCTCGGCCTCGATCGTGGCCGGGCTGCAGGCCGATGCGCGCGGGTTGCTCGGTGGCGATGTCGAGTTCCGTGTCGCCCAGCGTCGGCTGCCCGACGAGGCCACTTCCTGGCTGGCCGCGCGGGGCACGCTCTCTACCTTGCGCGAGATGCGCGGCATGGTGCGCCGGCTCGATGGCGAGAAGCGCACGCTGATCGAATTGAAGGCGGTCGATGGTGCCTATCCGCTGGTCGGCGCCGTCGAACTCGATCCGCCGCTGCCGCTCGACCAGGCACTGGCGATCCGGGACGGCGTGCCGGGTCTGGTCGTCGACGCCCAGGTGCTCGACCGGCTGAATGCGGCAATCGGCGACCGGGTCCGGCTCGGCACCGGCGATTTCGCGCTGCGGGCGGTGCTGGTCAAGGAGCCTGACAATGTCGCCAACCCCTTCACCTTCGGGCCGCATGTGCTGGTCTCGATGGCCGGGCTGGCTGAGAGCGGGCTGGAGCAGCCGGGCACGCTCAGCACGAGTGTCTATCGCCTGGCCTTGCCGGCCGGTGCCGATGCCAAAGCGCTGATTGCCCAGGCGGACAAGGAATTTCCCGATGCCGGCTGGCAGGCCCGTGACACCAGCAAGGCCGCCCCCTCGGTGCAGAGTTTCATCACTCGGACCTCGATGTTCCTGGTGCTGGTCGGGCTGACCTCGCTGCTGGTCGGCGGGGTCGGGGTCGGCAATGCCGCCGCCTATCTGGCCGGCAAGGTGCCGGTCATCGCCATCCTCAAATCCTTAGGCGCACCGGCGCGGCTGATCTATGCGATCTATCTGTTGCAGCTGTTCGGGCTCGCCGCCCTGGCGATCATCGGCGGTATCGTGCTGGGGGCGGCGGCACCGCTGCTGCTGCACGAATTCGGCCCGGCCTTGCCGGTCGAACTCAGGCTCGGGTTCTATCCGCGGCCGCTGCTGGTGGCGGCCGGGTTCGGGCTGCTGACAGCGCTGGGCTTCTCGCTCTGGCCCTTGGCGCGGGCGCGGCGGGTCCAGGCGGCGGCGCTCTTCCGCAATCTGGTCGAGACCAGCCGGCCCCGGCTCGGCTGGCGCGATTGGGCGGCGACGGCTGTCGTGGTGCTGGGGCTGGGGGCGCTCGCGGTGGTGAATGCCGAGGACAAGCGCACGGCGGCCGGGTTCCTCGTCGCGGTCGCCGTGGCGCTGCTGGCCTTCCGCCTGGTCGGCAGCGGCGTCATGCGCGCGGCTGCGGCGCTGCATATCAAGCGCCGGCCTTGGCTGCGCCTCGCCATTGCCAATCTGCATCGGCCGGGGGCGGCGACGCCGTCGGTGGTGCTGTCGATGGGGCTGGGCCTGACCGTGCTAGTCGCGGTCGGGCTGATCGAGGGCAGCCTGACCCATGAAGTCGCCGAGCGGATTCCGGCCGAGGCGCCCAGCTATTTCTTCATCGATATCCAGCGCGACCAGGTGGCACCGTTCAAGGCGCTGGTCGAGTCGCTGCCCGGCACCTCGAATCTGGAGCTGGTGCCGAGCCTGCGCACCAGGATCACGGCGCTGAACGGTGCCGCGCCCGACGACAGCAAGGTCGAGCCGGATGCGCGCTGGATCCTCAAATCCGAGCGCGGGCTCACCTATGCCGCCAAGCCGCCCGCCGGCTCGCATGTCGTGGCCGGCGAGTGGTGGCCGGCGGATTACCAGGGGCCGCCGCTGATCTCGCTCGATGCCGATCTGGCTTCCGGACTGCACCTGAAGCTGGGCGATAGCGTCACCTTCAACCTGGCCGGCCGCGAGATCACGGCGCGCATCGCCAATTTCCGCAAGATCGACTGGACCACGCTCGGCATCAATTTCTTCACCATCTTCGCCCCGGGCGCGCTCGAAGCAGCACCGCAATCGGCGATCGCGACCATCCACGCCGACACGCCCGAGGACGAGGCCAGGCTGGCGCGTGAGGTCACCGATACCTTCCCCAATGTCTCGGCGATCCGGGTCAAGGATGCGCTCGACATGCTGGCCAAGATCCTGGGCGACATGGCGGCGGCGATCCGTGCCATCGCCGCCATCACCGTGTTGGCCGGCGTGCTGGTGCTGTCGGGCGCCATCGCCGCCACGCGCCGTCGCCGTGTCTATGATGCCGTGGTGCTGAAGGTGCTGGGGGCGACCCGTGCGGTGATCGCGCGCGGCTTTCTGATCGAATACGGCATCCTCGGCAGCGTCACGGCGCTGATCGCGGTGGCGCTCGGCACGCTCGCCGCCTGGCTGGTGGTGACCTTGCTCTTGAAGGGCGAGTGGAGTTTCGACGCCGGACGTGTCATCGTCATTGCCATGGGCGGTACGGCGGCCACTCTTGCGGTCGCACTGGCCGGAACCTGGCGGGTGCTGGGCGCGCGTGCAGCGCCGCAGCTGCGCAACGAATGAGTGCGGCCGGGCTGGGCAGTTCAGGCCGATATTGAATTTGCCCCGCCGCGTCCAATATGGTGGAACGGTCAAGTCAACCCTCGAGGTGCAAGGAAAGCCGATGTCATACGATTCGCAAAACCCATGGACCGCGCGTCGCGGCGGGGTCGCGACCCAGGGCGAGTACGATC
>Ga0302314_10010693_pt1 | contig 16039 bp, 11 predicted proteins | sample III_Palsa_N2_3_FD_200533 | JGI IMG/M metagenome (GOLD analysis project Ga0302314, IMG submission 200533) | Peat permafrost microbial communities from Stordalen Mire near Abisko, Sweden - III_Palsa_N2_3 | ecosystem: Environmental > Terrestrial > Soil > Palsa > Peat permafrost | place: Sweden... | reverse complement strand
GGCGCGCATTGATCGTCATGCTCTGGGCCGATGCCTTCAAGGTCAATCTGAACCCTGCCGTCCAGGTTCTCGATCCGCGCGCCCAAGCCGCCTGAATGAAGCTGATCTATCACGGAGCTTTCTGGCCCGGCAGCACGTCGCGCCAGCGGCTGGAGGCCTTCGCGGAGGTGGGCGGCGTCGAGGTGCTGGCCCACGATAGCCTGATGAGGCCTGGGGAGCCGACCAATCTCTATGAACGCATCCGCTGGCGGTCCGGCTGGCCAGTGGACAGAGTGCGGGAGGTCGAGCGGCTGACCCAATTCGTCGCCAGCCAGCGGCCCGATGCGGTGTTGGTGGATAGCAGCAAGGTGATTGGCCCGTCGGTCCTGCGCCATCTGCGCCGCCTGGGCGTCAGGGCGCTGGGCTTCTACACCCCCGACGACGCCATGAACCCGCTGAACCTGAAGCGTCCGCTCAAGGCGTCCCTGTCGGAGTGGGACGTCTTCTTCACTACCAAGACCTTCAACCTGCCCGAACTGCGCACCGCCGGGGTCCGCGACCCGCGCCTGGTGGGCAAGGCCTTCGATCCGGACCTGCATCGCCCGCTGGGCCGCGTCGAGGTTGGCGACGACTATGAGCGGTTCGACCTGGTGTTCGCCGGCTCCTGCGAGCGGGAACGGCTGGCCAGCCTCAACGCCCTTTGCGAGGCCGGCCACAGCGTCGTTGTCTATGGCGGCGACATCGGCAAATGGCGGATCAAGGATCTGCATCCAAACATTGTCGCCCGCCCCGCCGCCTTCGATCAGGCCTATGTGCGGGCGCTGCATCACGGCAAGCTGGCGCTGGGGTTCCTGCGCAAGATGAACCGCGACCTGATCACCCAGCGCACCATGGAGATCACCGCCTCGGGCAGGCCGATGCTGGCCGAGAAGACCGAGGAGCACGACGCCCATTTTATCGACGGCGTGGAGTACGCCGGCTTCGGTTCCGATGCAGATCTGGTGGCGCTGGCCGGCCGCTATCTTCGCGATGATGACGCCCGCCTGGAGCTTGGCCGCCACGGCCGGCTGCGGTGTCTGAACAGCGGCTATTCGACCCTGGATCGCGCACGCGAGATGATCACGGCGCTGAAGGGCGTGGTGGAAGCGGCCGGTTAGCTCCGCGCCGTCATGTATTTGAGCCGCCGCCAGACGAACAGCGGCAGGCGGATCAGCGGATAGAGGAATCCCGCCCACTGCGGCAGCGGCGTCTGCATATGGTCGCGGGCGCTGACCCACTTCAGCCGCAGCTCGGATCTCAGGAAGGCTGGTCCCCTGCCCAGGCGGAAATGGGCCACCAGCACTCGCACATTGGCCAGTCGCCGCTGGAGCAGTTCCTGTTCGCCGTCGCCCCCGGCCATGGTGAGAACCGACGCCCGCACCAGACTCCGCACCGCTCCGTCAGCCTCCAGTTCCGCGGCCAGGCCGGGCGCAAGGCCGGTCCCCAGGAACAGCTGGCAAAGCACCAGGGCCTCGGCGGCCGACCGGCCCGCGCCCCGCTGTTCAGCCGCGCGATAGAGGCGTTCGATCTCCTCCGGCGTTTCCTTGGACAGCAGGGCCCCGATATCCGCCAGCCACTTCAGCCGGCTGAAACAATGCCGGCCGCCATGCACGCAGACATAGCTGAACAGATCGTCCTTGCTGAGGGTGCGGATGGGCGCGCCGCCAGGACCGGCCACCACCTGGCTCGGCGAGCGGGCCGTGATCCCGGGAAGGATGCTGGGGTTTTGATCCAGGGTCCACTTCAACTCGACAAAGACCTGGTCGCGTCCGGCCAGGATGAACTCCCGTCCCAGGGCGATGTAGATTCGCAGCTGTGCGAGGCTGAGCTGCTCCCCCGGCGAGATCAGCCGATACCCCGCCATGCCCAGCAGCACGATGGCGGGTTCCACGGACTCCGGCGGGACGACGATGTCGATGTCCCAGGCCTGTTTGACCGGCACATTGTCGTAGGCCAGGGCGGTGATCCCCGCGCCCTTCAGGATCAGGTTGGCGATGTTGGATTTGTCGAAGATCTGCTGCAGGCGCGCCGATTCCTCCGCCATCACCTGGGTGCGCCGGGCGGTCATGGCGCCCCGCTGCTGCAGCGCCAGAGCGACGTCCGACGGCATGGCGATCCCCGCCGCCGCCAGGGCGTTGTCAGCCATCCCGTCCAGCCGGTGACGACGGACTACCCGCAGGAACCGCGGCCAGTCACTGACCTTGGCCGCAGCAGCCCTCACCGCCTGGTCTCGCGCGGCCGATGGCGGCCAGATGGCGCAGGCGCAGGCCAGGGCAAACTCCGCCGGGGCGCCGATCGCGTTTGTCGGCAGGCGCATCATGCAGCCATCTCTAGCCCACCGTCCTTCAGGGTGATCACCCGGTCGCACAGGCTGAGGCTCTCAGCGCGGTGGGCGATCATGACGATGGTGGGACGGGGCTTGAGCGCGATCAGCCGTCGCAGCAGGGCCGCCTCGCCGTTCACGTCGATGGCGTTGGTGGCCTCGTCCAGGATCAACAGGCGCGGCTTGCGCAAAAGCGCCCGGGCCAGGGCCAGCCGCTGGCGCTCGCCGCCGGACACCAGGGTCCCGCGCTCACCGACAATGGTTTGCAGCCCCTGGTCCATGCGCCGCACCAGATCGTCCGCGCCGGCCATGGTCAGGGCGTCCCACATGGTCTCGTCGTCGATCGGCCCCTCCCCCGGCGCGGCCCAGGCCAAGTTGCGGCGGATGGTGTCGTGGAACATGAAGGGGTCCTGCGACACATAGCTGATCTGCCGGCGCCAGGCCGACAGCACGCCGCTGGACAGCGAGGCCCCGCCGATGGCGATGTCACCGGAGTCCGGCGGATAGAGGCCCGACAGCAGGTCGGCGAAGGTGGTCTTGCCCGCGCCCGACGGCCCGGTAATGCCCAGAAAGGCGCCCGGCTCGATCGTCAGGCTGAAGTTCTGCAAGGCCGCGGCGTTGGCGTCATGGGCTTCGGGATGGCGGAAGCTGACCATGGCGAAAGTGACCGGGCCGGCCGGCGCCGGTCGATCCGAGTCCGCGCCCGTCTGCCGTTCAGCGGCGACCAGATCGTCTTCCAGGGCCGTGACGCTCTGATAGGCCGGCAGGGCCTGGGCAATCTGCTGCGAGGCCTGTTGCAGCTGGTTCAACGGACCGCTTGTCCGCACCAGCACGAGCAGGACCGTGAACAGGATGGCCGGCTGCAGCTTCATGACGCCGAACCCCACCAGCACCACGACCGCCGTGGTCGCCGTGGTCAGCAGGGTCAGGACCAGACGCCGCCGCTGCAGACGGCGGACATAGTCGACCTGGCGAAGCGCCAGGGTGTCGAGGCTTTCCTTGTATTCGGCGACAAAGCGGCCCTGCAGGTCCTGGCTCATGGCCAGTTTCAGACCGGTGAGGAACTGGCCGGTCACGTCCATCATCCGCATGCCGGCGCCGCTCTGCTGCGCCCCCAGGTCGAAGGCGCGCTTCAGCGTCGGCGCCAGGGTCAGGGCGCTGACGGCGACCAGTACAAAGCTGAACACCGCAAGGGCTGGCGACAGCACCAGGGCGATCACACACTGCGCCACCAGCATCACCGCCGAGATCGCGCTTTGTTGCAGCAGGTTGGTGGCCGAGGCGATGCGCTGGATGTCGGCGCTCATGACCTGATTGATCCGCGCGTGCTTGAGCCGCGAAATCACGTCCCACCGGGCGTTCGCCAGCCGGCGCGCCACCCGCATCCGCGTCACCTCGACAAAGCCGTATTGCAGCTGGTTCAGCGTCACATCGCGAGCGAAGACGATCAAACTGCGCACCAGCACCACCACCGCGAACAGGGCAAGCAGCGCCGCCAGCCGTGAAATGCCGTCGTGCAGTCCAAATCGGTCGAACAACCCCTGGGCCAGGGCCGCGAGCTTGCCGCCTCGACCCACCCTGCTGCCGCCGCCGCCCGTTCCGATCGCAACGGTGATGATCGGGATGATCATGAACAGGCCGATGCCCTCGGTCAGCGCGCCCAAGCCCACCAGCACCAGCGCCAGCACGCCCTTGCGGCCGGCGAAGGTCGCGATATCCCGCGCCAGCCGGACGCCCAGGCCGGTCAGGACAGCCCACCGGGAGGCGCCCGTCGGCTCGGAAAGCGGCGCGGATTGCGGCTTGGAAAGGGCGGCGCGGTTCGACATCCGGCCCTGTTTACACGATCATCGGCCAGGGGCGAGATTTTCAGCGGCTGTGGCGTGCGGACTTCGGGCGATTGACCTCGCCCGCCACCCCTGCGCCAATCGGGCGATCGCGCCGGATTCGTGCGCGACGCCGCCAAGGGGGAGGCCGGAATGCATATGGGCGCCGTCGACTGGGGCATTCTGGCCCTCTATCTGGCGTTCGTTCTGGTGATTGGCGTCCTGGCCGCCCGGCGCACCAAGAGCGGGACGGACTTCTTCCTGGCAGGACGATCCATCCCGGCCTGGGTCTGCGGCCTGGCCTTTATCTCGGCCAACCTCGGCGCCCAGGAAGTGATCGGCATGGGCGCCTCTGGCGCTAAATACGGCATCGCCACCGCCCACTTCTATTGGGTCGGCGCCATCCCGGCCATGGTGTTCGTCGGCGTCTTCATGATGCCCTTCTACTACGGCTCCAAGGCTCGTTCGGCGCCCGAATATCTGCGCATGCGGTTCGACGAAAAGACCCGCACCCTGAACGCCCTGACCTTCGCGCTGATGACCATCATCTCGTCGGGCGTATCCATGTACGCCATGGCCAAGCTGATCCAGACGCTGCACGTGTTCGACGTCCCATTCGAGCGCCTGGGCCTGCCGCAGGCCTGGATCTTCCACCTGGCCATCCTGACCTCGGCGGCGGTGGTGCTGGTTTACATCTACATGGGGGGCCTGCGCGGGGCGATCTACAACGAGGTGCTGCAGTTTTTCCTGATCGTCGCCGGCTTCGCGCCCCTGGTCTGGCTGGGCCTGCGTCAGGTGGGCGGGTGGCACGGGCTGCAGACGACGCTGGGACCCAGCTACACCCAGGCTTGGGCGGGGATGGCGCATGCGTCGACCAATCGGCTAGGGGTCGACTGGTTCGGCCTGGTCATGGGGCTCGGGTTCGTTCTTTCGTTTGGCTATTGGTGCACCGACTTCCTGATCGTGCAGCGGGCCATGGCCGCCGATTCCATGACCTCGGCCCGGCGCACGCCCCTGATCGCGGCGGGGGTGAAGATGTTCTTTCCCTTCCTGGTCATCCTGCCCGGTCTGATCGCCCTGGCGCTCACCGCCGCGCCCGACCGGCCCGGCGCCCATGCGCCCGCCTCAGCCGGCGCGGTTGCGACTATTGCCCAGCACGAGCCGGGCGTGATCCCGATCAAGATGGATTCCTCCACCGGCAAGCCGATGCTGGACGCCAAGGGCCATCCGCAGCTGGACTACGACCTGGCCACCCCAAACCTGCTGCTGCGCTACTTCCCCACCGGCATGCTGGGTGTGGGCCTGACCGCCCTGCTGGCCAGCTTCATGTCGGGGATGGCGGGCAATGTGACCGCCTTCAACACCGTCTGGACCTATGACATCTACCAGGCCCACATCCGCCCCGAGGCGTCGGACGCCCACTATCTGATGGTCGGACGGCTCGCGACAGCGATCGGGATACTGCTGTCGGTGGCCTCGGCCTACCTGGCCAGCCAGTTCAACAACATCATGGACCTGATCCAGCTGATCATGGCCTTCGTCAACGCGCCGGTGTTCGCCACCTTCCTGCTCGGCATGTTCTGGAAGCGCACCACCGGTCACGGCGCCTTCGTGGGTCTGGCCACCGGCACCATTGTCGCCGCCCTGCACCACGGCCTGACCCTGCCGGTGGACGCCCTGGTCGGCGCCAAGGGCGGCTGGATCATGGTGATGCATTCCTATCCCAGCGAGATGGCGCAGAACTTCTGGACCGCCATCTGGGCCTGGAGCGCCTGTTTCGTCGTCACCATCGCCGTCAGCCTTGTCACCAAACCCCATGACGAAGCCCAGCTCGCCGGCCTGGTCTATTCGCTGACGCCCAAGATCGGCGGCGACAAGGGACCCTGGTACGGCAATCCGGTGATCCTGGGGGCCATCGTGCTGGCGGTGACCGTCGCCCTGAACCTGATCTTCCGATGAGCCAGATTTTCATGAGGATGGCATGACCTTCGACGTACGCTGGCCCATCGGCCTGCTGTTCCTGGCCATCGGGGTGTTGGTGGCGGGCGCGGGCCTGTTCGGCGCCCAGCCGGCCGGCCCGAACATCGACCTGGGTTGGGGCGGGGCGATGATCGTCTTCGGCACGGTGATGGTGGCGCTGGCGGCGTTGGCGCGCCGGGCGAGGGAACGGCGCGAATAGCCTTCCTTCTCTATGGGGGAAGGTTCTAGTTTATGCGCGACGCCCGCCAAGCGCTCACGCCACCCGGCGCCATATCCACCCCACCCAACAGAAACACTGTCTCCTCCGGCACGGGCGCCGCGCGATGCTCCGGCGCGAAGTTGATAGCGAAGGTTACGCCGTCGCGAGTGCGGGTGCGGACGCCTTCGGGCATGGGGATCAGCGTCAGGCCGGCCTGATCGGCCAGGCGGCCGACCACCACGTCCCACAGCGCCGCTTCTGGCCAGGTGGCGAGATAGTGCCACGGTCCGACATGCAGCCACGCCGGGCCGCCATCGGTGAAGCGGGCTAGCGGCGAAAGCTCGGTTTCAATCTCCTCGCGCCATAGCCGTGCCTGCAGGGTGCGCTCGCCGAGGAAGACATGCGGGCCAGCGCCTGGCCGCAGGCTCTCCACCCGGCTCACTTTGAACGGCATTCGGGTTTGCAGCACCCCCGGCGGCAGATCCGCGGGGATATGGCCTTCCGGCGTGCGTGAACCGGTGCGCGGGCCGAACAGCACCACCGCGCCGGACGCTTCCAGACGATCCAGCGTCTCTGGCGCCAGGATCGGCAGCGACGGACAGACCACCAGCTTGTAGCCGCCGAAGTCCGCGTCGGGCTCCACGATGTCCACGTCCAACCCCTGCCGCCGCAGCGCGCTATAGGCCTCAAACGCCAGGATCAGCCAGTTGAACCCCCGCCCCTGCGGCTGGATCTGCAGATGCCAGTCGGCCTCATAGCTGAACACCAGCGCTACATCGGCCTGGCGGCAGGGCGCCAGATCGCCGATCGCCGCCATCTCCCCCGCCACCTGCCGCGCCTCAACCGCGCCCTCGGCCTCGACATTGTCGGGCCGGTTCAGGCCGGCGTGCATCTGTTCCTGGGCGAAGGGCGCCTGGCGCCAGCGGAAGTAGCTCACCACCTCGGCCCCGTGGGCGAAGGCTTCCCAGGTCCAGGCGCGCACCATGCCGGGCAGCGGCGCGGGGTTGTAGCGCGCCCAGTTCACCGGCCCCGGCTGCTGCTCCATCACCCACCAGCGCCCGCGCCCGCAGCCGCGATAGAGGTCGTGGTGGAAGGCGGCGATGTCCGGATGGCCCTGGCGCAGATGGCGCGACTTTTCCTCAGGGGTCGCCCAGAACTGCTCCAGGAAGCCCAGCGGGTAGGAGTCCCAACTGGCGAAATCCAGATCCTTGGCCACCGCGAAATGGTCGAACTCGGTGTAGAAGCCCATGAAGTTGTGGGTGATGTCCCGCCCTGGCGATAGCCGGTGCAGGATGTCGGTCTGCACGCGGTTGAAGCTCGCCACCTCGTCCGACGCAAAGCGGAAATAGTCCAGCCGGTGGCTCGGATTGGCCTCGGTCACCGTCAGGTTCGGCGGATCGATCTCGTCGAAGCTGCGGTATTCCTGCGACCAGAACACCGTCCCCCAGGCCCGGTTCAACGCCTCGATCGATTGATATCGTGCATCCAGCCACCTTCGGAATCGGCGCGCCGCATTCGGCGAATAGCTGCGGGTGGTATCGTGGCAGCCGTATTCATTGTCGGTCTGCCAGGCGCCCACGGCGGGATGGCGCCCATAACGACCGGCGACCGCCTCAATGATGCGAGCGCATTCGACCCCGTAACTCTCGCTGGAAAAACAGTAGTGCCGCCGCGAGCCGAACCCCCGCGGCCGCCCCTGCTCGTCCACCGCCAGCATGTCTGGATGGGCGTCCACCAGCCATTTCGGCGGCGTCGCGGTGGGAGTGCACATGACGATTCGGAGGCCCGTCGCGCCCAGAGTCTCCACCGCCTCGTCCAGCCAGGCCCAATCGAACCGGCCGGGCTCCGGCTCGATCCGCGACCAGGCGAATTCGCCGATCCGCACCCAGCTGATCCCCATCTCGGCCATGCGCCGGGCGTCGTCCGCCCACATTGTCTGCGGCCAATGCTCCGGGTAGTAGCAGACGCCCAGCTTCATCCGGCCACCTCCCGCAGGCGCGCGGCAGCGGCCTCCGGCGTCAGATCGCGCTGTGGCATGGCCAGCATCTCGAACCCAACCATGAACTTCCGGATGGTCGCCGAGCGCAGAAGCGGCGGGTAGAAATGCGCGTGCATGGTGAAGTGGGGCGCGGCTTCGTCGTCACCGCTCATCGGCCGCTGATGAAATCCCATGGTGTAGGGAAACGGTGCGTCGAACACCTTGTCATAGGCGCATGTCAGCCGCCCCAGGATGTCCGCCAGCGCCTCGCGCTCGCCGGGGTCCAGCTTATCCAGTCCGCACACTGACCGGCGCGGCAGCACCAACGCCTCGTATGGCCATGCCGCCCAATAGGGGACCAGGGTGACAAAGCTGTCGTTGGCGCAGATCAACCGCGCGCCTTCCTCCAGCTCTCGCCGCAGATAGGCGGCCAGCATCGGCTCGCCATGCGCCTCGTGCCAGGCGCGCTGGCGGGCGTCCTCCTTGGCCAGTTCGTTGGGAACGCCGGCGGTGGCCCAGATCTGGCCGTGCGGGTGTGGGCTGGAGGCGCCCATCATCTCGCCCCGGTTCTCAAAGATGGTCACCGCGCCGATGTCGTCCCGCCTGGCGAGTTCCGCCGTTTGCTCAGCCCAGACCTCGACCACCGCGCGGATCGCATCCGTAGTCATCCCGGCCATGGTCAGGCTGTGGTTCGGCGAATAGCAGATCACCCTGCAGACTCCGGATTCCGGCTCGACCACCAGCAGGCCGTCCGGCGAAGCGTGCGCCGCGCCGCCCTCGGCCAGCAGGGCCGGGAAGTCGTTGTCGAACACGAACACGCCGGGATAGTCGGGGTTGGTCACCCCGCCAACGCGCGTGTTGCCGGGACAGAGATGGCAGGCCGGATCGTGTTTCGGAGCGCTGGCGGGCGCCGCGTTGCTCTCCGCGCCTTGCCAGGGCCGCGAGATTCGGTGCGGCGAGACCAGCACCCAATCGCCGGTGAGGATATTGAGGCGACGCTCGGGTTTGGGGGCGTCGATCATGGATATTCCCAACGCCAGCGTAGCGGCCAGGCACCCTCAGTCCCTTCGGGACAGCTCCCCCATCGGGGGAGCGATTCCACCAGAGTCGCCGCTGTTTGCTGAATCGCTCCCCCGAAGGGGGAGCTGTCGCCCCGAAGGGGTGACTGAGGGGGCCTGGCCGCTCCTGAGGCGATCAAAGGAGGATCTCCCCCGCCCCAGCCACCGCGCGGCACACAAAGACCGCCGGCGCCTTGCCGAGCATCGCGCCATAGCGCTCGCCGATCGCCGCCTGCGCATCCGCCACGCGCTCCCGATCCGCCACGGCGATGATGCAACCGCCGAAGCCGCCGCCCATCATCCGGGCGCCGAACACGCTGGGGGTTTCGCGGGCGATCTGTGCCAGTTGATCGACCTCCGGGACGCTGACCTCCATGTCGTCGCGCAGGCTGGCGTGGGACTGGTTCATCAGCGCGCCGAGACCCACCAGGTCGCCCCGCGCCAACGCCGCCGCCGCGCGCCGCACCCGCGCCGTCTCGGTGACCACATGCCGGCAACGCTTGGCCGGGCCGTCTGGCAGGCGCGGCAGGGCGGCGGCCAGGTCATCTTCTGAAACCTCTGCCAGCAGGCCCACGCCCAATATCTTCGCCGCCGCCTCGCAGTCCGCCCGCCGCTCGCGATAGGCCCCGTCCACGTGTGTATGCCGCACCCCACTGTCCACCAGCAGGAAGCTGGCGCCATCCGGCAGCGGCGCCGGCGTCGAGGTCAGGCGCGCGCAATCCAGCACCAGGGCCGCGCCATCGACCCCGTTGGCGGAGGCGTACTGGTCCATGATCCCGCACGGCATGCCGACAAAGTCATTCTCTGCCTTCTGACTCCAGCGGGCGATGCTGAGCCCGTCCGCGCTCCGCCCCGCCAGCGCCAACAGGGCGTGCGCCGTCGCCACCTCGATCGCCGCCGAGGAGCTGACGCCCGTGCCGATGGGCACGGTGCTCTCGATCAACAGGTCCGCGCCCGGGACGGCGACCCCGGCGTCCATCAGCACCTTGGCCACCCCGGCCACATAGTCGCTCCAGGCGCCGCGCGGGGTCAGCGCATCCAGGTCCAGCTCAGCCGCCTCGCCGAACCCCTCGGCCACCACCGTCAGCCGCCGCGTCCCGTTCGCCGCCGCCGCGACCCGGCACCACCGGTCGATCGCCGCCGGCATGGCCAGACCACCGCAATAGTCCGTGTGCTCGCCAATGATGTTGATGCGGCCCGGCGCCTGGAACAGGCGGGGGGCGGCGCCAAAGCGCGCGCGGAAGGCGGCGGCTTGGGCGGGAGGGGTCAGGTCATGGTGCGGTAAGGCCGTCATCGCCGTTCGCGGTGGCTGGGTTTGAAGCGCATGTCAATTTTCCGTCTCCCTCTTGCGGGATAAGGTGGCAGCCGTAGGCTGACGGATGAGGGGTCGCACCGGCTTTTCGGGTTTCCTGCAAACAGATTATCGGAAGGGCCGGCGCGACCCCTCATCCGGCCCTTCGGGCCACCTTCTCCCGCAAGAGGGAGAAGGAAATCTGTCAAGCCACCGTCACCTGCTCGCCCTTGCGCACCAACGGGATCGCATTGCGTCGCAAATGTTTGGTCCGTCCGTCCAGCATGGGCTCGCGGGTGTACTGCGCCAGATAGACCCGCCGATAGCGCGAGGTGGAGTTGGCGCCGGTGGCGTGGAGCAGCAGGCTGGAGAAGGCGACAATGCTGCCGGCCTCGACCTCGACGGTCACCGCACCGTCGTTGTCGGTCCAGCCGATCAGGTCGTTGGTGCCGGGCTGGCGGGCGTGGGGGACGATGCCGTCGCGGGTGGCCGGGACCTGTGAAAACGGCAGCACCCGCACGGTGCCGTTGGCTTCGGTGGCGTCATCCAGCGGGCACCAGCAGGTGAGGTAGGGGGCGTGGTCCGCCGGCCCGCCATTGCCCACCACATAGCCGGAATCCTGATGCCAGCCGAATGGTAGGCCGCCCTCGGCGCCCTTCACTACGAACTGGTCGAAGAAGAAGTAGGCGTCGTCGCCCAGGGTCGCTCGGCAGACGTCGGCCATAGTCTCGCTGAACAACATGTGCCGTAGGGCCGGCTGCTCGCGCTGGCACTCGTTGGCGAAATAGCGTTTGCCGCGATGGGTGATGCCGATGGTGTCGACCCCCAGAGCGTCCATCCGCGCATCCTCGCGGGCGACGAACCGGTCGCATTGGCCGCGCAGCAACTCCAGCATCTCACCCTTCAGAATGCCGGGGAAGACGGCATAGCCTTCGGTCTCGAACTGCTCTTTCTGGGCTTCAAACTTGGTCATGGGGTTTGCTCCGTTCGCGCAATTTAGTCCCTTGGGGCTCACGCCGCCACGGGCTCGGGTTCGGGATCGGCGGCGACGATGCGGGGCAGCAGCAGCTGCACCCAGCCGACGCCGAGCAGGTAGGACACTGACGCCAGACCCAGTAGCGGGGCGTAGCCATAGCCATGGCCCAGCACCCAACCTGCACCCTGCAGGATCGCCGTGCCGGCCATGTTGCCGCAAAAGGCGCCCAGGCTGATCACCGTCGCCACCCGGGGCGCGGGGGAGATGTCCGTGGCCAGGGCGAAGACGTTGACCGAGAAGGCCTGGTGCGCGGCCAGCGTCAGGCCAAGGATGGCGGCCGCGGCCCAATAGTTGTGGACCGCCAGCACCAGCCAGACCGGCGTCACCAGCAGGGCCGCCGCCAACAGGCTGGTCTTGCGGGCCGCGTTCAGGCTGGCGCCCAGCTCCATCATGCGCGTGGGCGCCCAGCCGCCGATCAGCGAGCCCACCGCCGCGCAGGCGTAGATCACCGCCAGGGGCGCGCCGAACCCGGCCATGCTCAGGTGGAAGACCCGGTGGAACAGGTCCGGCATCCAGAACAGCAGCAGCCACCAGACCTGGTCCGACAACACCTTGGCCCCCGCGACGGCCCAGGTCCGCCGGTCGGACAGCACCTCGCCCCAGCGAACCTTGTCCTTGGCCGCCGGCGCCACATGCGGCGCATGCTCGACGCTCTTGCCCGGCGAGGCGATGAACCAGACCGCGACCCAGATCAGCCCCAGGCCGCCGGTGACCAGAAACGAATTGGCCCAGCCGATCTGAAGCGCCAGCCAGGGGATGATCAGCGGTGTGATGATGGCGCCCACTGTATTGGCCGCGTTCATGATCCCCAGCGCCACGGAGCGGTCCTCGTTACGGAACACCGCGGCGATGGTCTTGATGGCGGTGGGCGTGCCGAAGGCCTCGGTGGCGCCCAGAGCCACCCGGGCGACGGTGAACTGGCCCAGGGTGCGGGTGAAGGCGTGGGCCATGGCCGCCAGGCTCCAGCTTCCCACCGCCAGGGGGTTTGCCCTGCGCCAGCCGATCCGGTCCACCACCCAGCCTGAGCCCAGCAGAGCGATGGCCGAGGCGAACTGAAACACCGAGGTCAGCCGGCCGTAATCGCTGTCGGTCCAGTGCAGGCTGTCCTGCAGCATGGGCTTGAGCACGGCGATAATCTGCCGATCAGCATAGTTCAGCATGCCGCCCGCGATCAGCATCACCAGGATCAGACGGTTGCGGGCGGTCCACACGGGGTCAGGCGTCCGGGATGGCGGCGAACAGGGCTGCGTGGTCCGAGCCGGCGCGATAGAAGACAGGCGGCTGGCCGATCGGGGCGGCCACCTCGACTTCAACGCCGCCCTCGAAGGTCTTGCCGCTCCAGGGATGAACCCAGCGCTCGCCCGCCGGCAGATAGACGCTCCAGGAGCTCACGCCCGCATCCACTACCGGCGCCACGAGCAGATCCGGCCCATAGAGGTAGACGGTCTGGCTCTCATAGGCGCGGGGATCGCCCTCGAAATGCAGGAACAGCGGCCGTTGCGCCGGCAGGCCGGTGCGGGCCGCCTCGTGCGAGATCTCGGACAGATAGGGGGCGATGTGCCGGTAGATCCGCGTCATCTTCGCAAAATGCGCCAGCACCTCGGGGTCCTGGTCCACCTGCAGATTATCGTCCGGCCGGTTGCCCTCGTGACCCCGCATCACCGGGGTGAAGGCCGCCATCTCGCTCCAGCGCATGATCAGCTCGGCGGTGCGCACATTGCCGAACAGGCTGGTGTAGCCGCCGATGTCGCTGTGATGGAAGGCGTTGCCCAGCAGGCCGGACGACAGGGCGCCGCAGATCACCGTCTGCAGCCCGTCATGGCGGGAGAAGTCCACCGATTGATCCCCGGCCCACAGCAACGGGCAATGGCGCTGCACGCCGGTAAAGCCCGCGCGCATGAACCAGACGATCTGCCCGGTCTTGCCCCGGCTGGCCACGGCCTTGGCGTTGACCTCGCCCCACAGGGTCGGCCAGGCGTTGTGGGCCAGCATGCCGTCCAGGCCGCTGTGCAGGCGCACGTCATGCGGCAGATATTCGCCGAAGTCGGCCATCCAGCCGGACAGGCCAAAGTCCAGCATGTTGCGGCCGATCACCTCTTCCTCGAACCAGGCCATGGCCGCCGGGTTGGTAAAGTCGACGATGCCGCAGGTGAATTCGCCGAAGTCCACCAGATAGGGGGCGTCCTCGTCCGGCTTCAGGGCCAGGTAGCCGGCCTTCTCCGCAATCGGATAGAGCGTGCCATCAATGCAGAGATAGGGGTTCACATAGCCCAGGAAGCGGACGCCCTGCCGCTCCAGTTCGGGAATGGCTTTATCCAGGCCGGGATACCGCTTCGGGTCCCACCTCCAGTCCCAATACAGCCGGCGGCCGAAGGTCGTTTGGCGGATGCCGACCCAGTCCTCGCACCAGAGACCGGAGATGGCCGCGCCGGCGGCCTGATAGAGCTTCAGCCGCTCCAGACTCTGCGCGCCTTCCTTCAGGCCGATGATGGCGCCGGTCATCACCCAATCTGGCAGCGGCGGCTGGCGGCCGAACCGGGCCGACAGGGCCTCGACGATCTCGACATAGTGGTCCCTACCCCACAGCTCGATCCGCTCCGGAACCGCCCAGACCTCCAGCTCGTGGAAGTCCCCGTGGCGGAAGTCGAAGGCCGAATAAGCGGTGGTCTCCAGATGCAACGCGTAGCGACGTGAGGAGACATAGGTCGGCTGCGGATAATTGGTGTTGTAGTAGTCGCCGCCGGCGCCGTTGCGATCGGACTTGAAGGTGATCAGGGTCGACTTGTCCCGGCCCTGGCCGGGCTCCGACGTCCACAGGGGAAACCGGCGGCCGCGCAGGTCGAAATAGGACATCTGCTCGCCGCCCCCCCAGACCCGTTCGCCAGCCTCAGCGGCGAAGCGTAACCACAGCCGGTTGATCTCCGCCGCGACCCCGGAAAAGCCGATGGAGGCGTCGGCCTCGTCTCCGTCAAAGGTCAGGGTCAAGGCCGCCGGCTGATCGGCCGCGGCGCCGAGCGCGACCCGGGTCAGCGCGCCTTCCCGTGTCACCACCGCATGGGTCAGCGGCACGCGCGCCACCACATAGTCGTCGATCTTGAAATGGCCCTTGCGCATCTCGATCGTCGGCTCGCCGGCGCCGATAAAGGCAAAGGGGGCGTCCGTGCGATGGCGGATCAGCAGCCGTCCGCCCAGGATCAGGTCAAAGCCGTCGGCCTGCTCAATGACCGCCATGTCCCACATCGCTCCGCGCGGCTCCGCCGCGTTGGTTTGCAAAAAGAAACGGCGCACGGGAAGCCCATGAGGGGGCGGGCCGCCCGTGCGCCGACGCACTCAACCGAGGTCGAGTATCCTAGGCCTTACTAGAAGTCCTTATGCAGGTTGACGCCCCAGTAGGTGTCGTCGTCCCGGGGGACCCAGCGCACGATACCGGTCGAGCCTTCGTCGCCGCCCGACAGGTAGGAGGAGTAGTGGGTGTTGGCGATGTTCTTCACCACAACCCGCGCGCTCCAGCCATCCGCGGTGCTGACCAAGCCCAGGGAGGCGTTCCAGATGCCGTAGGCGGCCTGGATCGTCTGCGGGGTTTCTGCCAGTTGGTACTGGGTGGCGGACTGCCAATTGTAGTCCGTCTCCAGGTCCAGATCGAGCTTGTCCATCAGCGGCCAGCGGTATTCGGCCTGGCTGTGGGTCTTCCAGCGCGGCGCGAACGGCATCGGCTCGCCATTGATGAAGCAACTCGCGGCCGACCCTGCCGGGCAGGGGAAGGAGACCACATAGGCATTGTCATAGATGCCATTGAAATCCAGGGTCAGGCCATGGATCGGCCGGGCGGTGATGTCCGCCTGCACCCCCTCGGTCCGCACCGACCCGGCGTTGACCAGGTTGGTCACCAGGGCGCCGGCCACAAAAAAGGTGGAGTTGGCCTGGTAGTTCTGGAAGTTGGTCAGGAAGGCCGACACGTCCGCCTGCACCCGCCGCTCCAGGAACTGGCCCTTCATGCCGATCTCGTAGGAGTCCGACGTTTCCGGGTTCAGCGGCGGCTTTTCAGCGGCGATCTGGTTGAAGAAGACATTGTAGGCCGGTCCCATATAGCCGTGGGAATAGGTGGCGTAGGAGGTGATCAGGCTGGTGATGTCGTACTGCAGCCCCGCCCTGCCGGCGAAGCCATATTTGGTTTCCGATCCGGCGCCGGAGAAGTTGGGCTGCACTCCGACGATGGCTCCCGGCTGCGTCGAAACCCGATCATTGTAGAAGGACAGGTCGTCGCCGATGCCCCGCACGCCCAGGATCAGGCGCAGGTCCTTGGTGAAGTTGAAGTTGGCCTCGCCGAAGGCGG
>Ga0302314_10010691_pt1 | contig 16041 bp, 16 predicted proteins | sample III_Palsa_N2_3_FD_200533 | JGI IMG/M metagenome (GOLD analysis project Ga0302314, IMG submission 200533) | Peat permafrost microbial communities from Stordalen Mire near Abisko, Sweden - III_Palsa_N2_3 | ecosystem: Environmental > Terrestrial > Soil > Palsa > Peat permafrost | place: Sweden... | reverse complement strand
GCACCCTCCAAACAAGCCGCCAAAACCTTAGCCGCACCGCCCAAATCCTCCGGCGGCGACCGCGACATCAATCGCCTAACCAACGACCGGAATCTTCAAAGGTCCCCTTGCGGGAGAAGGTGGCCCGCGAAGCGGGTCGGATGAGGGGTGTCGGCTGGGTGGTTCGGTTTTGAACCACGCACCCTTCGCCAATCACCGACCCGCCGCGCTACCACCCCTCATCCGGCCCTTCGGGCCACCTTCTCCCGCAAGGGGAGAAGGGACCCAGTTGCCTATGGCTGTGTCCAGTCTTCGACCCGCAGCCGTCCCTGCACGTGCATGAATGCTTTGTCGCGCGTCACCAGGACCGCATCCTCGGCGATGGCGTGGGCGGCGATCATCATGTCGAACGGCGCCAGGGAGACGCCGTGTCGTTCGCACGACGTCCTCAGCTCCGCGTAGGCGCCGGCGGCGCGGCGGTCCCAGTCTCGCACCTCGACCCGCAGCATGAACTGCCGAACCCGTTCGCTCAGAGCAGGCGGGTGTCCGCGCCGCGCGACGCCGTAGAGCAACTCGGCCTCGGTCACCGCCGATATGGCGATGGCCGACATCGGCAGGGCGGTCAGGCGCGCGGGGATCTCCGGACGGTCGCCTCTGATCACATGGCTCGCGACGCTGGTGTCGAGCAGGTAGCCGCTCATTCCTCCCAGCCGGCGAACGGGTCGCGATCCTGCGTCGCCTGTTCGCGATCATCCGGCCCCATGAAGTCGGCCGCGACGCCATCCGCGCCGTAAAGCTCGAACAGTCCGTCCCAAGATGCCGGTTTGGCGGAGAGGATGACGTCGCCCGTCGCCGGGTCGTGGCGGATGAACACCTCGTCGCCCCCGAACCGGAATTCCTTGGGCAGGCGGACGGCCTGACTGCGGCCGGTGGTGAAGAGTTTGGCGGTCTTCGCCCCCATCTCGAACTCCGTGTGCGCGGCTAAGCTAGAACCTAGCATGATATCCATCAAGATAGGTATCGAGTCGCCGCGCCTCAATACCCCACCGCCACGCCCTCGCGCCTGGGATCCGCCCCACCCTCATACCCGCCGTCGCGCTTGACGACGCCGTGGATGCCGGAGCCCTCGGCGGCGAAGCCGGAGGACAGCTTCAGGCCCTTGGCGACGAGGGCGTCGACGACGCCGGGGGGGTATTTCTTCGGCTCGGTCTGGATGGAGCCGCCGCGGGCGATCAGGTTGGGCAGGGCGGCGGCGTCCTGCATCGACATATGCCAATCGAGCACGGCGACAGCGGTCTTGATCACATAGGCCGGGATGGCGTTGCCGCCGGGGGAGCCGAAGGCGGCGACGAAGCGGCCCCGGCGGTCGAGCACGACGATCGGGGCCATGGACGAGCGCGGCCGCTTGCCCGCCGCGACGGCGTTGGCGATCGGCAGGCCGCCGGCGGTCTCGGGGCTGAACGAGAAGTCGGTGAGCTGGTTGTTGAGGAAGAAGCCGTCGACCATGCGGCCGTCGCCGAAGATGCTCTCCACAGTGGTGGTCATCGAGACCACATTGCCGTCGGCATCGACGATGACGAAGTGCGAGGTGCCGCCGGGTTCGGCGGTGGCGTCGAGACCCACCTTGGGCGCGCCGGGGGGATGGCCGGCGGCGGGCGGGGCGGGAAAGGCCGTCGTCCCGATCAGCTTGGCGCGCTCCGTCAGATAGACGGGGTCGAGCAGCCCCTGGACCGGCACCTTCACGAAGGCCGGATCGCCCTCGTAGGTGTCGCGGTCGGCGTACATCAGCTGCTCGGCCTCGGCGATCTCGAGCCAGGCCTGCGGGTCGGCGGGGCCGCGCGAGGCGATGTCGGTGTGCTCCAGAAGGCCCAGCGCCTCCAGGACGCCCATGCCGCCCGACGGCGCCTGGTCGGAGCAGACGAGATAGACCCGGTAGGGCCGGCAGAGCGCCGCCGTCTCATGCGGCCTGTAGGCGGCGAGGTCGGCGAGGGTCATCGTGCTGGGCAGCGGGTCTTCGTGCAGCCGCCCCACGATATCCGCGGCGATCGGGCCGGTGAGGATGGCGCTCGGGCCCTCGGCGGCGATCTTGCGCAGGGTGGCGGCGTAGGCGTGGTTCACCAAGAGGTCGCCAGCGGTCATCAGCGTGCCATCGGGCTTGGTGAAGTAGCGGATCACGTCGGGCGCCTTGTGTTGCGGCACGAAGGTGAGCGCGATCATGCCGGCCAGGCGCGGGCTGACCGTGAAGCCGTCGTCGCCCAGCCGCTCGCCGTCGGCGAAGAGCGATTTCCAGGGTAGCCGGCCGTGCTCCTTGTGAGCCAGATAGAGCATGGCGATCGCGCCCGGCACGCCGGCCGAGTGGCCGGAGAGGATGGCCGCGCCGAACGGCATCGGCTTGCCGTCGGGGCCGAGAAACAGCGCCGGCGTGGCGCCCGCCGGGGCGACCTCGCGGCCGTCGTAGGCGGTCAGCTTGTGGGTCTTGCCGTCCATGTAGACCATGAAGGCGCCGCCGGCGACGCTGGAGCTCTGCGGCTCGACCAGGGCCAGCACCGCCTGGATCGCCACCGCCGCGTCCATCGCCGAGCCGCCGGCCTTGAGCACCTTCAGCCCGGCTTCAGCCGCCAGCGGATTGGCCGCCGCGACCATGGCGTGCGGCGCCAGCGGCGTGGCGGACGCCTGGGCGCCGAAGAGGGCCGCGAGGCCGAGGAGGCCGGCGAAAAACCGTTGCATGAAATCGAATCCCGAACTCGAACGGGCGCACCATAGACTTGCCCCGGTCGTGGACAACAAAGCCGCCGGCTTCTAGCAAGCGTCGATGCACGCAGCCGGCCAAGGTCCCCGCAATCTGATCACGGACGTGGCGGGCCTCAGGGTCGGCCAGGCCGAGGATGAGGCGGCGCGGACTGGGGTGACGGTGATCCTCGCCGATGGTCGCGCTGTCTGCGCCTGCGACGTGCGCGGCGGCGCGCCCGGCACCCGCGAGACCGACGCGCTGGCGCCGGAGAACCTGGTCGACGCGGCGGACGCGGTCGTGCTGGCCGGCGGCTCGGTCTATGGGCTGGCGGCCGCGGACGGGGTGACGTCGGTGCTGGGCGCGGCCGGCAGCGGCTACCGGCTGGCGACGACGGGCGGCGCGCCGCCCTCGCCGATCGTGCCGGCGGCGATCCTCTACGACCTCGCCAACGGCGGCGAGAAGGGCTGGGGCGAGGCGCCGCCCTATCGCGACCTCGGAATGGCGGCCACGCGGAGCGCGGGCGACCGCTTCGCGCTCGGCACGGCTGGCGCGGGCGTCGGCGCCATGGCCGGGCGGCTGAAGGGCGGCCTCGGCTCGGCCTCGGTGGTCAGCGCCGACGGATTCACGGTCGGCGCGATCGCGGCGGTGAACAGCTACGGCTCGGTGGTCGCGCCCGGCGGCCGGACGTTCTGGAGCGCGCCCTATGAACTGGACGGCGAGTTCGGCGTCCTGGGCTCGGCCGGCCTGGTCGCCGCGCCGGACGACTGGGGCCTCGCCAAGGGCGTTCCGGCGGCGGGCCGAACCAACACCACCATCGCCTGCGTCGCCGTCGACGCCGCCCTGACCCCATCGGAGTGCAAGCGGCTGGCGATCATGGCGCAGGACGGCCTCGCCCGCGCCATCCGCCCGGCGCACGCGCCGTTCGACGGCGACGTGGTCTTCGCCCTGGCGACCGGCAAACGCGAGATCGAGGCCCCACGCCTGCTCACCGTAGCGCGGCTGGGCGCGCTGGCGGCCGACACCCTGGCGCGGGCCATCGCCCGCGGCGTGTTCGAGGCGACCGCCTGGGCAGGGACTGGGGTGACGTGCTGGCGGGATCTGCGCTGACGGCGTCTACCGTGCGCCCGCGGCCCGTTCGATCAGCCGCGAGGACGGGCGGCCGAAGACCCCCTGGGTGGGGGCGATGGTGACGACGAGCGCGCCCTTCTGCATCGCCACGCTCGGCTTGCCGCCCTGGGCGATGACCACGTCGGCGAGGCGCGCCAGCAGCGCCTTGCCTCTCGGGGTGGCGGACATGTCGGCCAGCGCCTCGCTCGCCACCAGGGCGGCGTCGGCGATGGCGGCGGCGGTGGCGGGCTCGGCGTCCTGACGGGTCTCGAAGCCGATCTGGCGCCCGGCCGCGCGGCTGGCGCGCACGCTGGCCTGGTAGAAGCGGCTGAACAGGCCGGTGGGACTGAGCGGCGCGATCCGCAAGGGTGGCGAAGCGCCGTCCAGCGCCGCCGGCGAACCGCCCGGACGTTTCTCGGTGAAGACGGTCATGCCGCCGAGGCTGGTGGCCCGCAGCATCTCCTCGCCGAGGTCGTTGCGATAGATCACGTCGCCGCGCGGCCCCGGCGCCGGCTGCAGCGCCCAGATCTCCGGGTCGTCCTCGAACTTGAGCAGCGGCCTGGGCTCGGTGCGGTCGAAGATGAAGACGCCGCCTTCATCGGTTTCGTAGCGACCGCTGGGCGGCGAATCCGACTTGGTGGCGAAACGGTCGCGCAAGGGGGTCGCGGCGATTCCATTGGCCGGCGGCGGATCCGATCGGCCGCCCAGGTGGGCGCGCAGCGACATCGGGCCGGCCTCGGCCAACGACCCATGCACAGACGCCGTGAGAACGACGGCGCTCGCCAGAACCAACCGGAATGCCGCCAAAGGCGTCGCCATTCCTCGCCAGATGCCCTTCGACTGGGGCGGTTTTTGGACGCCTTACTAGCCGGTAATGTACTGGCCGCCGTTCACGGTCAGGGTCGAGCCGGTGATGTAGCCGGCTTCCTCGGCCGCCAGGAAGGCGACGCAGCGGGCGATTTCGTCGGCCATGCCCAGGCGCCCGACCGGAATTCCGGCGATGATCTGCTCCAGCACGTTCTGCGGCACCGCCGCCACCATCTCGGTGTCGATGTAGCCGGGGGCGATCACATTCACCGTGATGCCCTTCTTGGCGTTCTCCTGCGCCAGGGCCTTGGTGAAGCCGATCATGCCGGCCTTGGCGGCGGAGTAGTTGGACTGGCCGACCTGGCCCTTCTGGCCGTTGATCGACGAGATGTTGATGATGCGGCCGAAGGCGCGCTCGCGCATGCCCTCGATGACGTTGCGGGTCATGTTGAAGATCGAGGCCAGGTTGACGTGGATGACCTCGGTCCACTGCTCCTCGGTCATCCGGTGCAGCACGGCGTCGCGGGTGATGCCGGCGTTGTTGACCAGGGTGTCGATGGGGCCGAGCTCGGCCTCCACCCGCTTCACCGCGTCGGCGCAGTCGGCGAAGGACGAGACATTGCCCTTCACCGGCATGATCCCGAGTTCGGTGGCGCAGGTGTTCGCCGCCACCTCGTTGGAAGCGTAGCCGGCGGCGACCTTGTAGCCCGCGGCCCGAAGCCGCGCGCTGATCGCCCGCCCGATGCCGCGTGTGCCGCCCGTGACGAAGGCCACCCTGCTCATGCTGTTCGTTCCTTCCCTTTGTTTTTGTTCACACCGCCTCCACCGCCAGCGCCACGCCCATGCCGCCGCCGACGCAGAGGGTGGCGAGGCCCTTCTTGGCGTGCGAACGGTGCATCTCGTGCAGCAGGGTGGTGAGGATCCGCGCGCCGGAGGCGCCGATCGGGTGGCCGATGGCGATGGCGCCGCCGTTGACGTTGACCTTGGCCGGGTCGAGACCCAGCTCGCGCACCACGCTCAGCGACTGGGCGGCGAAGGCCTCGTTGCTTTCGATCAGGTCGAGGTCGCCGATCTTCCAGCCGGCCTTCTCCAACGCCTTCTTGGTGGCGGGGATCGGGCCGGTGCCCATGATTTCCGGCGGCACCCCGGCGTGGGCCCAGGAGGCGATGCGGGCCAGCGGCTTCAGGCCGCGGCGCTCGGCTTCCTTGGCGGTCATCAGCACCAGGGCGGCGGCGCCGTCGTTGAGGCCGGAGGCGTTGGCGGCGGTCACCGTGCCGTCCTTGGTGAAGGCGGGGCGCAGGCCGGAGATGCTCTCCAGGGTGACGCCGTCGCGGATGAACTCGTCGTCGGAGACCACGGTGTCGCCCTTACGGCCCTTGATGGTGACGGACACGATCTCGTCCTTGAACCTGCCGGCCTTCCGCGCCGCCTCGGCCTTGTTCTGCGAGGCGACGGCGAAGCGGTCCTGGTCTTCGCGGGTGATCTGCCAGCGGGCGGCGATGTTCTCGGCGGTCTGGCCCATGTGGTAGCCGTGGAAGGCGTCCCAGAGCCCGTCCTTGATCATGGTGTCGATGAAGGCGAGGTCGCCCATCTTCTGACCGTTGCGCAGGTTCTGGGCGTGCGGCGACTGGCTCATGCTCTCCTGGCCGCCGGCGATGACGATGCGGGCGTCGCCGGCCGCGATCTGCTGGGCGCCCAGGGCCACGGCGCGCAGGCCCGAGCCGCAGAGCTGGTTGACGCTCCAGGCGGGGCTCTCCACCGGCACGCCGGCGTTGACCGAGGCCTGGCGGGCCGGACCTTGACCCGCATTGGCCTGCAGCACCTGGCCGAGGATCACCTCGTCGACGTCGCCCAGCTCGATACCAGCCTTCTCCACCGCGGCCCGAATGACGATCCGGCCCAGCTCATGGCCCGGCAGACTGGCGAGCGCGCCGTTGAACGAGCCCACTGGCGTGCGCTGCGCGGAAACGATGACGATGTCGGTGTCGCTCATGTGGAGCTCCCATGGTCCGTGCGAGCCGCGACCATATGCCCAAACTGACGCCAGTGGGCAAATTACCGCGCCGGACACGGCCGTGTTTGCATGCCGGGCGCCGCAGTGCGAAATAGGCGCCGCGGGCGCAATGCTGCGCACAAAAAGGGGCGACATGACCGACCAGGGCCAAGCGCGCAAAGCGGCCGCCGGTGAAAAGGTGGTGATCCAGAAGTACGCCAACCGGCGCCTCTACAACAAGGCGACCAGCACCTACATCACCCTCGACGATCTCGCCGGCATGGTGCGCGAGGGCGTCGATTTCGTGGTCTATGACGCCAAGAGCGGGGAAGACATCACCCGCAAGGTGCTGACCCAGATCATCTTCGAAGAAGAAAGCCGCGGGCAGAACCTGCTGCCGATCCAGTTCCTGCGCCAGCTGATCCGCTTCTACGGCGACCAGATGCAGGCCTTCCTGCCGAGCTATCTTGAGCTGTCGCTGGACAGTTTCATCCGCCAGCAGGAGCGTATGCGCAGCCAGTTCTCGGCCATCGCCCCGACCGGCATGCCCAGCATCCCCGGGATCGCGGCCATGCCCGGCTATGAGGAGCAGATCCGCCAGAACCTCGCCCTGTTCGACCGGGCGATGAAGATGTTCTCGCCCTTCCCTTTGCGCGCCGACGAAGGCGACGCCGCGCCCGCCGCGCCCGCGGCCGAACCTGCCAAGAACGACCTGGCGGAGTTGCGCAAGCAGATGGCCGCGATGCAGGAGCAACTGGCGGCGCTGGCGAAGAAGTAGGGCGGGAGGTTAAGCCACCCGCACCTTCAGCCGCGCGCCGCCGAGGATCTCGACCACCTCGACCTTGGACTGGGCGGCGAGGTCGCCGCCGCCGTCGAGTTCGGCCGCCCATTCCTTGCCGTCGATGAAGACGCGGCCAAGCCCGGCCCTGAAGGTGTCGGTGGCCTCGGCCTGCTGGCCGATCAGGCGGCGGGTCGGATCGTTGATGTCCGGCTCGGCCTTGGGCGCCGGCCGCAGGAAGCGGCGGCCGAGGTAGGTGGCGACCACCGCGACCACCACGAACAACACGACCTCGCCCGGCGAGCCCAGCGCCACGAAGCGGGTGGTGACGGCCACCACCGCCGCCGCGCCGGCCGGCCATAAGAGCCAGCCCGAGCCGGTCATCAGCTCGCCGATCAGGAACACGCCGCCGATGGCGAGCCAGCTCCAGAACGGATGATCGAAGAAGAGCGCGGCGGCCTGGTCCATGGCTCAGCTCCCGGTCGGGACCGTGGGTCGCGGCGGTGGCGGCGGGGCGCGCAGCGGCGCGGGGTTGGGACCGCCCGCGCCCTTCACCAGCTCCAGTATCCCGGCGATCGAGCCGGAGATGCCGGCGAAGTCGGCCGGCACGATCACCGTGCGCTGCTGGGGCGACTCGGCCAGCTTGCCGAACGCCTCGACGTACTTCTGGGCGACGAAATAGTTCAGCGCGCTGACGCTGCCGGTCTCGATGGCGTCGGAGACCACCTTGGTCGCCTGGGCCTCGGCGCCGGCCAGCCGCTCGCGCGCCTCGGCGTCGCGGAACGCCGCTTCCTTGCGCCCCTCGGCCTGCAGGATGGCCGACTGCTTGGACCCCTCGGCGCGGGTGATGGCGGCCTGCTTCTCGCCCTCGGCCTCGGTGATCACCGCGCGCCGCTCGCGCTCGGCCTTCATCTGCCGGGTCATGGCGTTGGTGATGTCGGGCGGCGGCTGCAGGTCCTTGATCTCGATCCGCGCCACCTTGACGCCCCAGGGGCTGGTCGCCTCGTCGATGACGCCGAGCAAGCGGGTGTTGATGTGGTCGCGGTTGGACAGCACCTCGTCGAGGTCCATCGAGCCGACCACGGTGCGCAGATTGGTCATCACCAGCTGGGTGATGGCGCCGGAGAGATTGGCCACCCGATAGGCCGCCGCCGACGCGTCCATCACCTGGATGAAGACGATGGCGTCGACCTGGACGCCGACGTTGTCCTTGGTGATCACCTCCTGCTGCGGCACCGGCAGCACCTGCTCCATCATGCTGATCCGGCGGCCGATGGTTTCGACGAACGGGGTCAGGATGGCGATGCCGGGCTTCAGGGTGCGGGTGTAGCGACCGAAGCGCTGGACCGTGAACTCGAAGCCCTGCGGCACGGTCTTGATCGCCGAAAAGGTGACGAACAGCGCCACCAGCAACAGAAGCACGATAATCACAAGTGCGGACACGGGCCCCTCCACGGGATTTGCGGCGGAGCTTATCGGAACCGGCGTGGCCCCGCCATCATAGGCTGAAATTAGCCGATCCGCCGCGTCAGGCGGGGAAGGTCTCGCGCAGGTAGTCGACGATCCGGTCCCGCGCCTCGGCGGCGATGGCTGGCTTATGGCGGACCCGGGCCATGATGTCGCCGCCCTCGTCGAAGGCATGCGGAGCGCCCTCGGGGCGCCAGGTGCGTAGGGCGACCCCGTCGCGCCGCATCTGCCGGAAGGCGCGATCACAAAACGCCGGGTGAGCGACCCGGTCGTCTTCTCCAACGAAAGCGAACGCGGGCGGGGCGACGCGCCAGCGCCGCAGCTGGGTGAGCGCGCCGGGGCCGCAGTAGGGATAGGCCAGCACCAGCGCCTTCACGGCGTCGCGCAACGCCGGGTCCGGATCGGCGACGCCGGCGTCACCTGGCCGCGTCAGCGCCATGGTCATCAGGTCCATGATCGCCCAGCCGCCGTGGCTCCAGCCGGCCAGTGCAAGCCGGCTCGGGTCGGCGCCGGGGATGCGCCGCACGCCCCAGAGGCTCGCCAGCACGTCGCCGGCCCGCTGCCAGCCCGGCAACTCGGCGCCGGTGCAGACGGTGGCGACCGCCCGCGCTCGGCTGATCCGGCGCGGCGCCAGCGAATCCGGCGCCACCGCGAGGAACCCGGCGTCGGCGATGGCGCGCATGTGGTAGCCGATCGCCGTCTGCATCCCGCCGCAGCCGTGGAACATCAGCACGGTCGGCCAGGGGCCGTCCCCAGCCGGCCGTTCGATCACGACGTGGGGCGCGAGCCCCTCCCAGCGCTGGGCGAGGGTGTCGGCCGGCGCCTCAATGCCGGAACACCCTGACCCCGGTGAAGGCCATGGCGACCCCCGCCGAGTCGGCGGCCTCGATCACCTCGGCGTCGCGGATCGAGCCGCCGGGCTGGATCACCGAGGTGGCGCCGGCTTCCGCCGCCTGGATCAGACCGTCGGCGAACGGGAAGAAGGCCTCTGAGGCGCAGGCCGAGCCCTTGGCGAGCGACTCCGGCAGGCCGGCGGCCTCGGCGGCTTCCGCGGCGCGCATGGCGGCGATGCGGGCCGAGTCGCGGCGGTTCATCTGACCGGCGCCGACGCCGGCGGTCTGGCCATCCTTGGCGAAGACGATGGCGTTGGACTTCACGTGCTTGGCGACGGTGAAGGCGAACAGCATGTCGCGCACCTCGGTCTCGGTGGGCTGGCGCCTGGTGACGATCTTCAGGTCGGCGGGGTTAAGGCGTGCATCGTCGCGGGTCTGCACCACGAAGCCGCCCGCCACCGACTTGAACACCTCGCCCTTGGCGAGCGGGTCCGGCAGCGCGCCAGTGATCAGCAGGCGCAGGTCCTTGCGGCGCTTGAAGACGGCGATGGCGTCCTCGTCGGCCTCCGGGGCGATCACCACCTCGGTGAAGATCTTGACGATCTCGCGGGCCGCCGCGACGTCGAGCCGGCGGTTCAGCGCCACGATGCCGCCGAAGGCCGAGACCGGATCGCATTGCAGCGCCCGCTCATAGGCGGTCTTCAGATCGGTCCCCAGGGCGACGCCGCAGGGGTTGGCGTGCTTGATGATGGCGACGGCGGCGCTGGCGGCCGGATCGAACTCGGCCACCAGCTCCAGCGCCGCGTCGGTGTCGGTGATGTTGTTGTAGCTGAGCGCCTTGCCCTGCAGCTGGCGGGCCGAGGCGACGCCGGAGCGGGGGTTCGGGAAGGTGTAGAGGGCGGCGGCCTGATGCGGGTTCTCGCCGTAGCGCATGGTCTGCTTCAGCGTCCCGGCGATGGCCTTGCGCGCCGGCCAACCCTCGCCGACCTGCTCTGCAAACCAGTTCGAGATCGCCGCGTCATAGGCCGCGGTGCGGGCATAGGCCCGGGCGGCGAACTGGCGGCGCAAGGCCAGCGTCACGCCGCCGGCGCTGAGGGCCGCGAGCACCTCGGCCATGTCCTCCGGCTCGGTGCAGACCGCGACATAGCCGTGGTTCTTGGCTGCCGAGCGGATCATCGCCGGGCCGCCGATGTCGATGTTCTCGACGCACTCGGCGAAGTCGGCGCCGCGGGCGACGGTGGCCTCGAACGGGTAGAGGTTCACATAGAGCAGATCGATCGCGCCGATGCCGTGCTCGGCCATGGCGGCGGCGTGGTCCGGGGCGTCGCGGACGCCCAGCAGGCCGCCGTGGACGATGGGGTGCAGGGTCTTCACCCGCCCGTCCATCATCTCGGGGAAGCCGGTGAGCTCGGCCACGTCCTTCACCGGCAAGCCGGCGGCGGCGAGGGCGGCGCGGGTGCCGCCGGTGGAGACGAGCTCGACGCCGAGGGCGGCCAAGGCCTGACCCATCTCGATCAGGCCGGTCTTGTCGGAGACCGAGATCAGGGCGCGGCGGATGGGGACGATGTCGGGGGGTGACGGAAACGTGGACGCGGGCATGGCGTGCTCCAAGTCGAGAGGGGCGCCCAGGCGTGCGGCTTCTAAGCTTGGGCCCGCGCTCCCCGGTGGTGACCCACCCTTCGCCAGTTACGCGGACGAGTCGGCTTTTAGGCCCAGACGCAACGGATTTCTAGGCCGCGATCGCGTTTCCGGCGTTCGCCGGTTCTAGACGATAGAGCCGCCAGGCGTCGTAGAACACGGTGACGAGCGCCACGCAGAGGACGACGACCAGCGTCACATGGAGGCCGATGTTGACGCCCTGGTCGATCGCGCCCAGCGAGGCCGGCTTCATCCCGACGCCGCTGACCACCGCCCAATGACCCGCCCGCAAAGCGATCCCGGCGACGCCGGCGGTGATCAGCTGCAGCGCAAGGTCGACGCCATAGGCCAACCGCCGCCGCGAAGGGCCCATCAACTTCAGGCTATGCACGACGATGACCCCGACCGCGAGGGCCGCGACGGGCCAGTAGAGTTCGGTCAAGATCGGCGCGACGGCAAAGTGCAGCTCGCCGCCGCCTTGCACCGGAAAGGTCGCGCTCCAGGGTCGCACCAGACCCAGCCACCAGAGCAGGAAGATGGTCTGGACGACAATGCCAGCCACATTGTCCGGCCAGCCTGAGCGGCGGCGGCGTCCTAGCCTGGGCAGGTCGCGAGGATTCCAGTTGGCGAACAGCTTGGAACGCACATCGCTCCGCTGCAGGACCCAGAAGATCGCGGTCACGGCCCCCAGCGCCGCGAAACCGCCGATCCGGACAACGCCGAGCGCCTCGCCGAGTGCGTGCGCCGGACTTGCGCCTGCGAAGGTCGCCTCAGTGACGCCGGCGATGATCGCCGCGCCGGCCACGGCGGCCAGGACGATCTTCAGGACGAAGACGTAGATCGGGTAGAGTTCGGGCCCGATCAGATAGCGCTGCGGGCCGTAGCGGCCGGCGACGATGATCGGATGGCCGAAGTCGCGCAGCAGGTCCTCCTCCTCGCCGCGCTTCAGCGGCCGGCCCAGCTCCGCCGCGCGGTCCTCGCGGCGGCTGATCAGCACGTCGCGCAGCTCCGCCACGATGTCGTCGCGCTGGGCGGCCGGCAGCAGCAGCCGGATAGTGTCGAGATAGCGGTCGATGAGGTCCATGACGGTTGCCTTCAGAGCAGGCGATTGAGGGAGGCGTTGATGGCGCGCCATTCGCCGGCGAGCGTTTCGAGCAGCGCAGCGCCGTCGGCGGAGAGGCGGTAGAAGCGCTTGTTGCGCTTGTCCTCCTCGCGCCATTCGCTGGTCAGCAGCCCCTGGGATTCCAGGCGGCGCAGCATCGGATAGAGCGCGCCTTCCTCGATCCCGAGACCGGCGTCGGCGAGTTCGCCGCGCAGGGTGTAGCCGTAGCGCTCGACCTTCAGGGCTGCGAGCACCGCCAGCACCAGGCTGCCGCGCCGCAACTCGAGGCGGAGCTTTTCGAACGTGTCGTCGTCAATCGGCATGGCATGTGCGGCACATAGTGTGTTCTACACAGTGTGTGTCGCACAGTATGTCGACATGCAAGTCCTTTTTCTTCTGAAGCGGTCGGTCAGCCCTCGTCGCGCGACAGTTTCCAGCGGACGCGGGCGATCTCGCCGGGCTGGACGACACCCGCCAGCACCAGCGCATAGGTGGCCCGCGAGACGCCCTCGTCGAACACGGTGGCGCGCTCCAGCCGCATCGCCGCGGCGTCGCCGCGCAGCCGCCAGCCCTGGGCGCCGGCCGGACGCAGCAGGGTGCTGCGGCCATCGTTGGCGACCTGGGCGGCGACCTCGGGGGCGAGGATGAAGCGGATGGCGAACGGAACCGGGGCGCGCAGCGGCGGCCCCGTGGGCGTCAGCACGTCTTCGCCGCGCAGCTCGCCGGCGTCGGCGTCGAGGTAGAGCCGCCGCGCGGCGCCGAGCCCGAGGCCCAGCCAGCCGTCATGGGCGATGTCGACCCAGGTCTTGTTTCCGCTCTGCGAACGCGTGGCGCGGACCTCCGCCGGGCCGCCCTCCAGGCGGACATCGCCGCCGGCGAGCAGGCGGCCGCGCAGATTTGCGCCCGGCCACACCCCGTCCAGCGCCAGGCAGGAGCCGCCCAGCGGGCCGCGCGGGTCGCCGCCATCGTTGGCCGTCTCCGACCACGCGCACCCCACGATCAAGCGGCGGGTCTCGCAGATCACGGCGAGTGCGGCCGGTTGGGCGCAGGCCGATCCGCGCCACGGGGCCGGCGGCGGCGCACCGGCGTCAGCGACCACCTGCAGGGCGCCGCCGTCCAGCCGCTGGAAGGCGCCGTAGGGCATGGCGGGCGCGATCTCGCCCTCGCCGGCGTCCAGCGCCAGGGCGGCGGCGACCTCGGCGCGCGCGGCGCCTTCGCCGCCGTGGAAGCTCGGCAGCCGGCCGTCGGCGAGGGCGAAGAAGCGCACCCCCGCCGCCAGCCGGTCGATGGCGCGCGACACCTCCGCCGGCGCCGGCGCGCCGATCTGGGAGAGCGCGTCGTCCAGCGCCAGCAGGTCGAACAGCAGCCGCAGGCCGCGCTCGGGCGAGCGGCTGGCGTGGACCCCATCAGGGAGCACGGCCCTGGCGACGCGACGCTCCAGCCGTCGCAGCGCCGCGAGCCGCAGACCCTCGCCCGCCTTGCCCGCCAGCGCGGCCCCGACCAGGGCCGCGACCGCGGCCTGTTCCGCGCCGCGACCGCGGTCGGTCGGCTCCCCAAGCAGGTGACGAGCCTGGCGCGCCAAGCCATCGACATAGGCCGCGCCCTCGGCCTCGGACACCAGCGGCGCCAGGGCGCCGGCGGCGCAGGCGAGGTTGAACACCCGCCGCTCCAGCGCCCGGCCGGACCAGGCGAAGACGTCGTAGCGGCCGAAGCGGCGGCGCCAGTCGAGCCAGAGCCTTAAGCCCTCCTGCGCCCCCGCCTCGCCCTGGGTCAGCAGGTCGGCCAACCAGTCGAAGCCGTGCAGCGCCGCCGCGAAGCCGCGACCCAGCTTCGGCAGGCGCCAGGGCGCGCCGCCCGCGCCGGCCTCGATCGTCTTGCCGTCCCAGTCGAACGCGCCGCGCAGGATCCGCGCGCCGCGCGCCGGATCGGCGGGACGAAAATCGCGCGGACGGATCGCCAGTCCGTTCGGCCGCGGCAGGCCGAGCGCGAGAAGGTGCGGCGTCGCCGAGCGCCACTCGAGCCGCATCCGCCGGCCGAGCGCGCCCAGCAACGCGCCGGGCAGGCGAACCGGAACGGGCAGCGGCCGACGCGCCATCGCTGAACCCCGTTAGGCTTCCTTGAGCGCGCGGATATTGGCGGCATAGGCGCCCGGACCGCCCCGAAACACGGCGGTCCCGGCGACCAGAGCCGTGGCCCCCGCCTCTAGGCAGCGCGCGGCCGTCTGCGGCGTCACCCCGCCATCGACCTCGAGCACGATATCGCGCCCGGACGCCTCGATCATCGACCGCAGCTTGGCGATCTTGGCCAGCTGCGAGGGCATGAACGCCTGGCCGCCGAAGCCGGGATTGATCGACATGACGAGGACCAGATCGACGTCGTCCAGCATCCACTCGATCACCTCCGGCGGCGTCGATGGATTGAACGCCACGCCGGCCTTCGCGCCCAGTTCGCGGATGCGCTTCAGGCTGCGGTTCAGATGCGGGCCGGCCTCGGGATGGATGGTGATGTGGTCGGCGCCGGCGGCGCGGAACGCTTCCAGGAAGGGATCGATCGGCTCGATCATCAGGTGCACGTCCATCGGGATCGAGACGTGGGGCTTCAGCGCCTTCACCACCTCCGGTCCGATGGTGAGGTTGGGCACGAAGTGGCCGTCCATGACGTCGATGTGCAGCCAGTCCGCCCCGGCGGCCTCGACGGCGCGCGCCTCATCACCCAGGCGGGCGAAGTCGGCCGACAGGATCGAGGGCGAGATGATGGGCGTTGGCCGGGCCATGGCCGGGGCTTAGTCCGCGCCGAGAGTCTGGGCAAGGATCGGCGGTCAGCCGGGGCGGCGGGTGAAGCGCGCGACGAAGAAACCGTCGAGGCCGCCGTCGAGGTGGTGGGGCAGGATGCGGAGCCAGCCTTCGCTGGTCAGGCTGGCGGCCGGCGCGCCGGCTTCGCCTGGCGAGGCCGCGAAGCTGGTGAACTCGGGGTGGCGCTTGAGAAACCCGCGCGCCTGGGCCTCGCCTTCCTCGGTCTCCAGCGAGCAGACGCAGTAGAGGAGCCGGCCACCGGGGCGGACGTGGCGGGCGGCGGCGGCGAGCAGGCGGGCCTGGACCTCGGCAAGCTTGGCGACGTCGCCGGGTCGCAGGGTCCAGAGCACGTCGGGATTGCGGCGGAAGGTGCCGCTGGAGGTGCAGGGGGCGTCGAGCAGCACGGCGTCGAAGGTGCGCTCATCGGGCCACGCCTCGGCGCCGGCGACCACCATCTCGCCGGCGAGGCCGGTGCGATGCAGCCCTTCGCCGAGGCGGGCCAGCCGGACGGCCGAGCGATCGAGCGCCGTCACCCTGGCGCCGGCCGCGGCGAGCTGCAGCGCCTTGCCGCCCGGCGCGGCGCAGAGGTCGAGCGCCGTCTCGCCGGGCTGCGCGGCGAGCAGGCGGGCGGGGATGGCGGCGGCGGCGTCCTGCACCCACCAGCGGCCCTCGGCGAAACCCGGCCATTCCTCCACCCGGCCACCGCCCTGACGCCGTAGCGACCCGCCCGGCAGCACGGTCGCCCCCAACACCTCGGCGAGAGCCGGCGCGTCAGCCGGATCGCGCGGGGTGAGGTCGGCGAGCGGCTCGTCCG
>Ga0302314_10010690_pt1 | contig 16042 bp, 15 predicted proteins | sample III_Palsa_N2_3_FD_200533 | JGI IMG/M metagenome (GOLD analysis project Ga0302314, IMG submission 200533) | Peat permafrost microbial communities from Stordalen Mire near Abisko, Sweden - III_Palsa_N2_3 | ecosystem: Environmental > Terrestrial > Soil > Palsa > Peat permafrost | place: Sweden... | reverse complement strand
CGGCGCCGCTCCCGGTTTGATGGCGCAGGGCGGAGCTAGACAAGGTCGTTCAGACCCTGTCGGCGATTTCGCCTACGGTGGCGAGCGAGCGCGTCCGCCTCGCCAAAAACGGCTGACGCGCGCAAGCTGGATTGACCACACACCACTGCGGTCGCACGATGCGGCGATGAGCGATCCAGCGGAGAGAGACCCGATGGCCGACGGCGAGATGATGGCGAAGGCGGGGTTCCATGCCATGACGGCGGGCACGGCGGAGGATTGGCAGGCCATCGGCGCGGCCGCCAAGCCGTTCCGTGACGCCCACGGCGACCGGTTGCTCGGGGCCCTGGGGGAGCTCGGCGGCGACACCGGCGGGTTTGCGGTCAGCCGGCTGGAGCATTCGCTGCAGACGGCCACCCGCGCCATGCGTGACGGCCGCGACGAGGAGTATGTAGTTTGCGCCCTGATGCACGATATCGGCGACCTGATGGGCCCGGCCAACCACGCCGAGGTCGGGGCCGTGATCATGAAGCCCTATGTCAGCGACGCGAACTTCTGGATGATGGACAAGCACGGGGTCTTCCAGGGCTATTACTTCTTCCACCACATCGGTCTGGATCGCGAGATGCGCGAGCAGTATCGCGGCCACCCGCACTTCGAGTACTGCGCGCAGTTCTGCCAGCTGTATGACCAGAACAGCTTCGAGCCGGACTACGACACCGCGCCGCTGGAAGTGTTCGAACCGATGCTGCGCCGGGTGATCGCGCGGCCCAAGGCTTCGATTTATCTGCGCGAAGCGGTCTAGGTTCTCTTCGCGTAGCGGGTGGCCGAGAGGCTGTCCGAAACGGCGGCGACCTTGGTGTCGATATAGCCGGCGGCGCGCATGAGGGCTCTCACCGCGTTGTCGCCGATAGCCGCGCTCTTGCCCTTGCCGTGGATGATCCAGATCGGCGCGCCGGCGGTGAGCGCCGCGTGCGCGTCGATGGCGTACGCGACCTCGGCCTCATCGGCGACGACACCCATCAGGACGCGGGCCTCCGCGGCGAGGCTCGTCGTGGCCCCCTCCAGCGCCTGGGACAGCGCCGCGTCACTGACCTCGCCCAGCACCAGCGCCCGGGCGTGGGGCCCAACGCCCAGCTTCGCCGCGAGGCTGGGAGGCGGTTCGGTCATCCTGCGCACCCACAACGCCGCCTCCCGGGCGCCGAGGGAGAGTTCCACTGGCTCGCCGCCGGCGGTGAAGCGCAGGACATCCCCGTCGGCTCGCGGCTGAGCCAGCGTGGTGAGCCTGGCGCGGCGTTTGACTTCGCCGCGAACGATCAGCTCGTCGGTCTCCAGCAGCGCCTTGACCGCGCCGCTCTCGTCTCCCCAGCGGCAGTGGCAGCGCGCCTCGCGTCCCATGCAGAGCCTCCGCGGCCAGCGCATCAACTTGTGGCGCCGACCGTCCAGGCCGCGCTTTCCACGCCCGGGGAGGCCTCCAGGCTGGCGACCACCGCATCGAGCTCGCCCGGATCGGCGGTGGTGGCCGCCAGCACCGCGGCGAGTTCCAGGCGATCGGCGGAGTCGGCGATCGTCTCGATCGACTGGATCGGATAGCTCGCCTTCTCCAGCACAGCGAACAGCAGGTCGCGCATGTCGGAGATCTCCGCGGGTTCGCACACCAGATGCACTTGGTAGAGACCCTCGGTGACGTGTTCGTCCATGGGCTGACGATTGATGGCGTCGACCAGCGGACGCAGCAGCGTGTTCCCGGCCAGGACGAAGCCGGTCAGGACCACCGCCTGCGCGGCGAAGCCCGCGCCGGCGCAAGCGCCCACGGCGGCGGAGCACCACAGGGTGGCGGCGGTGTTGAGCCCGCGCACCTGCGCGCCCTCCTTCATGATCACGCCCGCGCCTAGGAAGCCGATGCCGGCGATCACGTAGGCGATGATCTGGGTGGGCGGGCCGCCGGGCGTGACATCGACGCCCAGATCCACGAAGGCGGCCGCGCCGACGGCCACCAGCACGTTGGTGCGCAGTCCCGCCTGGCGCTGGCGGATCTGACGCTCCAGGCCGATGGCGCCGCCCAGCGCGAAGGCCAGCGCGAGCGCGATCAGGCTGTCGACGAGAAAGGCGGGGTTGAAGGTCGCCAGCGCGCGCACGGTCATCCGCCGTTTTTGGACCTCGCGCGACGGGCCGCGCAAGGGCGGCGCGGGTTAGCTGGGCTTTCGCCCGCGGCGAGCGCGGCGGAGTGCGGCCCCGGGGAGGGCGACGCGCCGCGCGCCTCCTCTTGCGCACCGGCGATTTTGGAGCGTCAATCGGGGGCAAGCAACGGGAGAAACGCGCGTGAGTGAGGTGATGGAGGGACGGGCGGCAACGGCGGTGGCGGCGACCACGAACGGTCCGGTGGCCGGCTATGAAGAGGGTGGCCTGAGGATCTTCAAGGGCCTGCGTTATGCCGCGCCGCCGACCGGCGGGCTGCGGTTCGCGCCGCCCCAGCGGCCCGCGCCTTGGAGGGAACCGGCGGACGCCACCACGCTCGGCGCGCCGGCCATCCAGGTGGGGCTGGCGCCCGGCGAGACCACCGGCGGGCGCAGCGCCGGCGACCCGCCGGCGCCAGGCCAGCCGGGCACCGACGAGGATTGCCTGTTCCTCAACGTGTGGACCCCGGGGCTCGATCGCGGCGCACGGCCGGTCATGGTCTGGCTGCACGGCGGCGGCTTCGCGGCCGGATCGGGCGGCGCGGCCATGTATGACGGCGCGGCGCTGGCCAGGCGCGGGGACGTGGTCCTGGTCACCGTGAACCATCGGCTCAACGTGTTCGGCTATCTGCACCTGGCCGAACTGGGCGGTCATCCGTCGTCGGGCCAGGCGGGGATGCTCGACATCGTCGCGGCGCTGGAGTGGGTGCGCGACAACATCGGCGCCTTCGGGGGCGATCCAGGCAACGTCACCATCTTCGGGGAGAGCGGCGGCGGCTGGAAGGTGTCGCTGCTGATGGCCATGCCCGGCGCGCGGGGGCTGTTCCACAAGGCGGTGGTGCAGAGCGGCCCGGGCCTGCGCGCCGTGCCGACGCAGACGGCGACGGCGGCCGCGCGCGATTTCCTCACGGAACTGGGCGTCGAGCCGGGCGACCTTGGCCCCCTGGCGGCGTTTTCGGCGGCGCAGATCCAGGCCGCCGCCGCGGCGGTGTCAAAGGGCCAGCCGATGGGCCCGTTCTCGCCGTGCGTCGACGGCGTGGCGCTGCCCGGTCATCCGTTCGACCCGCAGGCCCCGGCGATCAGCGCCGACATCCCGGTGATGATCGGCACCAACAAGGACGAGAGCACCCTCTTCCTCTACAACACGCCACGGTTCGGCGAGCTGAACGATGAGGATGTCGCGCGCCGGGCCAAGGCGGCCGTGGGCGACAAGGCCGACGCCCTGGTGGCCGAGCTGCGCACCGCCTTCCCGAACTACTCGCCGACCTACCTGGCCTGCGCCATCCAGACCGCGACCATGTTCTGGATGGATTCGGTGCGGCTGGCCGAGCGCAAGGCGGCGCAGGGGGCGGCGCCGGTGTTCATGTACCAGCTGGCGTGGGAGACGCCGGCGGCGCGCGGCGCGCTCAAGAGCCCGCACGCGCTGGAGATCCCGCTGGTGTTCGACAATGTGGAGGTGGCGCGCAGCTTCGTCGGCCGGGGCGAGGCGCCGCAGGCGATGGCCGAGCACATGGCCCCGGCGTGGCTCGCGTTCGCGCGCTCGGGCGATCCGAATACGCCCGGGCTGCCGCGCTGGCCGGCCTACGAGGCGAGGCACCGCGCCACCATGATCTTCGATCTCGAGTGCCGGGTGGAGAACGACCCCCTGGCCGGGGTCAGACGGGTGATGGCCCCTTAGGGCCTGCCTTCAGAGATAGATCTTCATGGCCCCATGGCGAATCTCGCCGGGGCGGGGTCCGCCGAAGGCGCCGATGTTCTGCGCGTGCGGCCGGTGGCCGGCGGCCAGCGCCCACAGCCCCGGCGCCGCCGCGCCGAGCGAGGCGACGAAGGCGATGAGCGTGAGATTGGTCAGGGTGGATCGGGTAAGCATCGGGTGTGTAACGCGTCGGCAGGCCATCGGGTTCAGTGGAGCGCCGCAACGCCGGGAACCGGTCGCGGGCGTCGGAGTTTTTCGAAAACGAGAGGACCCATCGGAAGGAAACGCAACATGACTGCGAGGAAAAAGGCGCTGGTTTCGGCCGTCCTGGGCGCGGCGGTGACCGCCGGGACGGTGGCCGCGGTGACGCCGGCCAGCGCCATGGTGGCCTGCAACCGCTTCGGCGAGTGCTGGCATGTGCGCGAGCGGCTCGTCTATCCGCCCAGACTGGGCGTGACCTGGTATCCGGACACCTGGACGATCCGTCAGGGCTGGCGCTGGCGCGGCGACCGCTTCGATCACGGCTACTGGGCGCACGGACACTGGCGCCGATTCTGATCTGAGCGAGACCCTCCCTCCCCTTTATGGAGGGAGGGAGGGCGTTTCTACGCGTCGAAGACGATCACGGAGCGGGCGATCTGGCCGGTTTTCATTTCGGTGAAGGCTTCGTTGACGTCTTCGAGCTTGATGCGGCGCGAGATCATGTCGTCGAGCTTGAGCTTGCCGGCGAGGTACATGTCGACCAGACGCGGCATGTCCACTGGGAAGTGGTTGGAGCCCATCAGCGATCCCTGCATCTTCTTCTCGCCCAGGAAAGCGAAGCCGGGGATGGTGATCGACTGGCCAATGGGAATCATGCCGATGATGTTGGCGGCGCCGCCGCGCTTGAGCATGCCGAACGCCTGCTCGGCGGTCTTGGAGAGGCCCACGGCCTCGAAGCTGTGATCGACGCCGCCCTTGGTCATCTCCAGCACCGTCTTCACCGCATCGCCGTCGGCGGCGTCGACGAAGTCGGTGGCCCCGAAGTTGCGCGCCATGTTGTCCTTCGCCGGTGACATGTCGACGGCGATGATCCGGCTGGCCCCGGCGATGGCGGCGCCGTTGACGGCCGCGAGGCCGACCCCGCCCAGACCGATCACGGCCACGGTGTCGCCCGGACGCACGCCGGCGGTGTGGAACACCGAGCAGACGCCGGTGAGCACGCCGCAGCCGATCAGGGCCGCGCGGTCCAGCGGCATGTCCGGACGGATGGCGACGCAGGCGTGCTCGTGGATCAGCATCTGCTCGGCGAAGCTGGAGAGGTTGAGGTATTGCAGCATCGGCCCGTTCTCCTGCGAGAGACGGGGCTCGGCGTCCTTGTCGCGCTTGGTGTCCGGGCTCTGGCACAGGCTCATATGGCCGGTAAGGCAGTATTCGCAGTGGCCGCAATAGGCCGACAGGCAAGTGATCACGTGATCGCCCGGCTTCACGGTGCGCACTTCCGAGCCCACCTGCTCGACCACGCCGGCGCTCTCGTGGCCGAGCACGGCGGGGAGGGGATGGGGGTAGGAGCCCTCGATGAAGTGCAGGTCGGAGTGGCACACGCCGGCCGCGGCGGTGCGGATCAGGACCTCGTGAGGGCCGGGCTTGCTGATCTTCACCTCCTCGATCTGGAGGGGGGTTCTCACTTCGCGCAGGACGGCGGCCTTCATGTGCGTCAAGTCTCCCTTGGGGGTGCGGCCCCTGCCGGGCCTTCAGGGGCGTTATCGCCGCTAAGAAAGCGCGCGCCAAGAGGCATGTGAGCGGCAGGCACATGAGCGGGGCGCCGTTACGCCGTTGCTCGAGCTTCGCGTCGGCCTTAGGCTCCCGCACATGACCTTCCTCTCCAGACCCCTGCTCGGCGTCCTCGCATCCATCGCCACCCTTTGCCTGGGCGCCTGCGCCAACGAATCCCTGGGCCCCGGAGGCGGGCCGTCGCCGCCGCCGCCATCGGGCTATCAACCAGGCGCCAGCCAGTTCAACGCACACGATTTCGCCTGGTCCACCTCACCGGGGGCGGGCGCCATCATCGGCAGCATGACCTATCACGAGGGTGAGACGCGCTATTCCTGCGCCGGCCGCGACGTGATCCTGATGCCCGAGACGCCGTGGAGCCGGCGGCGGATGTTCATCCTCTACGGATCGGCCGTCGCCGCCGCCCTGCCGCTGGAGATCGTGCGCGCCCGCACCCCCGCCGCCACCAGCGACGACTACGCCACCTATGCGCGCAAGACGACGTGCGATGGCGCCAGCCACTTCCGCTTCGCCGGGCTGCCGGACGGGGCCTGGTTCGTGATCACCGTGGCCAGGCCCAGCGACGCCGGGGAAGAGCCGGTGGCGGTGATGCGGCGGGTGGAGACGCACGGCGCCCCGCGCAACGTGGTCTTGAACTGAGACCCTCCAAACCCCAGCTTTCGTCGGGCGTGATACTTCGCGCCGCTGGCAAGCCAGCCCTCCCGCTACATGAAGGACACCGAACCGCGGCGTTCACGCCCGGTTCAGCGGACGGCGGTTATTGTCTGCTCAACCTCGAAGGAGGCATCCCGACGCTCATTGGGGCGTTTTAGGCTTTGGAAGGATGAGGAGACTTTGATGAACAAGATTCTTACCACCGGGGTCGCCGCCCTGACCGCGGCTGGCTCCCTGCTCGCCGCGACCACGCCCGCGACGGCTGCGAACCACGGCGGCGGCGGCGGCGGTCATGCCGGCTATGCGGGCGGCGGCGGCCACGGTTACGGCGGCGGCCGCGGCGGCTATGCCGGCGGCGGTTACGGCCGCGGCTACGGCGGTGGCTATGGTCGCGGCTACGGCGGCGGCTGGGGTCGGGGCTACGGCTACGGCTATGGCTACCCGGGTTGGGGCTACGGCGGTTGGGGTTGGGGCGTCGGCGGCTTCGCCCTCGGGGCGGCCATCGGCAGCGCCTACGCCTACCCCTATGCGTGCGGCCCGGTGTGGAGCCCCTACTACGGGCGCTACGTCCCCGCCTACGGCTGCTGACGCCTGATCTAGGCTATCGGCCTGAAAGAACCCCGCGCCTCCCCGGCGCGGGGTTTTTTCGTTGTGTCAGGCGGCGGAAGGGGCCCGGCGGCGGGTCCGCATCGCGGCGCCCAGTCCGGCGAAGCCGAACAGCATCATCGCCCAGGTCGCCGGTTCCGGAACCACGGTCAGGGTGACGTCGTCCCAGTCGCCCTGAGCGCCGCTCGAATAGAGATAGATCTCGATCGGCGCGCCCGCGTCGGCGGCCGTCGCCGTGTAGGTCGCGGTCCAGGGCGACCACTCACCGATGGGGGGCGTGGCCCGGTTGCCGCAACGGCATTGCCATTGACGATCAGGTCCTCGGTGGGGAGAAGGTCATAGCCGTCGGTGCGCAAGCCGACATCGACGGTGAGCGTATAGGTGTCCCCGGCCACCGCCGTCGCGCCGACCGTCTGATAGATCGAGCCGCCGTTCGAGTAGGCGACCGTGACGCCGCCGGGAATATAGTTGAAATAGGCGAAATTGCCGCTGGAGGATCCCGGCTGGAACTGCCCTGTAGCGCCGGTGTCCGTCCAGCCCGGGATCACGCCGACGCTGAAGCTGCAGCCGACGCCGCAGCCGCCTAACGGCAAACCGCCCGCGGGCGGGGTCTCGAACGCCGCGCCCGCCGCCGTGCGGCGGCCAATCGCGCCCCGGAGCGCCCCGGTTGACCTCGGTCAGACGGCGGCGACCGTTAAACACCGTAAGTGCGGTGCGCGGAGGGCGCCGGATCGGGCGTTGGCGTGGTTCGGCCCCCGTCTCACCGTTAAACACCGTAAGTGCGGTGCGCGGAGGGCGCCGGATCGGCGTTCGCGTGGTTCGGGCCCCGTCTCACCGTTAAACACCGTTGATGCGGTGATCGGACGGCGCCGGATCGGCGTTGGCGTGGTTCACCAGCACGCCGTCCAGCTCGATGAGCGCGGCGCGCGGGGCCGGGTTGGCGGTCAGCGCCAGGCGGGCGAGGCGGACGGTGTGGGCGAGTTCGGCGTCGGAATAGTCGTCGATCGCCGGCGTCTCGGCCTTGAGCTCACGATCGAGCATCCGCGTCAGGATCGCGAAATAGGCCGGCGTGTAGCTGCGCCGCAGCAGTTCCAGCACCTCGTCCCGGTGTTGTTCGAAGTCCTCGAGGATCGCCAGCGCCGCCCGATGCGACACCCGCCCCCGCGCCCCGGCTCGCCGGCCCGGGTTGCCGGGGCCGAAGCGCCCGTTGGCGTGGCGGGCAGGGGGAGGGGCGGCGGATCGGGCTGACATGGGACCTCGCGAGAAGGGGGTGAGGCCGGTAGAGTGACATACAAATTGCATTTTGTAAAGGCCTGACCGACAGGTCTGGCCGGGGGCGACGCTTTGGACCGGAGATATGTTTGGACCAATTCCGCTCGGGTTCGCGCTTGACATGCCTCCCTGTAGATTGCATAATGCAATCTTTGGTGAAAGGGAGGCGACGGCGGCCGTGGCCTCCAGGAAGCACAACCCGGCGCGGGGTCGCCAATGGACGCCGCAGCCCGGTCCGCAGACCAGATTCGTCGAGAGTGACGTGTTCGAGGTGGTCTATGGCGGCGCGCGCGGCGGCGGCAAGACCGACGCTGGGCGACTTCGCCCGTCACGCCGCCCTGTGGGGCGGGGCCGCGCGCGGCCTCCTGGTGCGGCGCACGCGCACGGCGCTGGAGCCGACCATCGCCCGCGCCCGGCAGATCTATGGCCCGGCCGGGGCGACGTGGCTGCAATCGAAGTCGCGCTTCGAGTGGCCGAGCGGCGCGGTGCTCTACTTCCGCCATCTGGACAACGACGCCGACGCCGACCTCTACCAGGGCCACGACTACACCCGCGTCTATGTGGAGGAGCTGACGCAGTTCCCCTCGCCGGGGCCGGTGGACAAGCTGAAGGCCACCTTGCGCAGCGCCGCCGGCGCGCCGTGCCGCTTTCGCGCCACCTGCAATCCCGGCGGCCCCGGTCACGCCTGGGTCAAGGCCCGCTACATCGACCTCGGCCCCCACGAGAAGGGCGCCCAGCCGTTCCGCAACCCGTTCGACGGCTCGAAGACGACCCTCGAGCGCCAGTTCATCCCCGCCAGGCTGGCCGACAATCCCCGCCTGCTCGAGAACGATCCGCTCTATGTGGCCAGGCTGCAGCAGTCTGGCTCGCGCGAACTGGTGCGCGCCTGGCTGGAGGGCGACTGGAACGTCATCCAAGGCGCGTTCTTCGACAAATGGTCGAACCGCAACATCGTCGCGCCGTTCACGGTGCCGCCGACCTGGACGCGCCTGCGCGCCTTCGACTGGGGCTACGCCGCGCCGTTCAGCGTCGGCTGGTGGGCGGTGGCGGCCGAGGACACCCCCGCCGGCGGCGGCGTCATCCTGCCGCGCGGCGCGCTGATCCGCTACCGCGAATGGTATGGCTGCACCGGCCGGCCCGGCGAGGGCCTGCGCCTGGAGGCCGAGGCGGTGGCGGCGGGGATCAAGGAACGCGAGCGCGGCGAAAAGATCACCGGCAGCGTCGCCGACCCGTCGATCTTCCGCCAGGACGGCGGCCCTTCCATCGGCGAGCGCCTGATCAAGGCGGGGGTGAGATTCCGCGGCGCCGACAACACCCGCGTGGGCAAGGCCGGCGCGCTCAGCGGCTGGGACCAGGTGCGGGCGCGCATCGCGGGCACCGAGCTTGGGCCCATGCTGGTGGTGTTCGACACCTGCCGCGACTTCATCCGCACCGTGCCGGTGCTGCAGCACGACCCGATGCGGCCCGAGGACCTCGACACCGCCGCCGAGGACCACGTGGCCGACGAGACCCGCTACGCCTGCCTCTCGCGCCCGCTCAACCCCGGCCCGCCTCCGCCCCCGCCCGGCCCGCTGGACGGCTGGCGCTTCGCGCCGCGGAGGTCGAACGAGTGGAAGGTGCTGTAGGGGAGGCGGTGGCAGGCGCGGCACTCCGCTGGAGCCCCCTACCCCGGCTTCGCCGGTACTTCCCCCAGGGGGGAAGAGAAAGAAAGCACAAGCGGCGACAACGAACCCTCTCTCCCCCCGTTGTCGGGGGGAGTACGGCCGAAGGCCGGGTAGGGGGCTCCAGCGGAGTGCGGCGCGCGCCAAGGCTTTGTAGCGGCGCACGGACTTCCCATGTTCACGCTCGCGCAAAGCGCGAGGGAGGCCCACCGATGTACGAGCTCTACTATTGGCCGGGGTTGCAGGGGCGCGGGGAGTTCGTCCGCCTGGCGCTGGAGGACGCCGGCGCCGAGTACGTCGACGTTGCCCGGCGGGCGACGGACGAGGGCGGGGGCGTGCCGGCGATGATGCGCCTGCTGCGCAGTGAGCGCGCGGCGGTCATCCCGTTCGCGCCGCCGTTCCTCAAGGCTGGCGACCTGATCATCTCGCAGGCAGCCAACATCCTCTTCTACCTCGGCCCCAGGCTCGGCCTCGCCCCGGAGGAGGAGGGCGCGCGCATGCTGGCCAACGGCCTGCAGCTGACCATCGCCGACGTGGTCGCCGAGGCGCACGACACCCACCATCCGATCGCCAGCGATCTCTACTACGAAGACCAGAAGGACGCGGCCAGGCTCAACGCCTCGGCCTTCATCCGCCAGCGCATGCCCAAGTACCTGGGCTATTTCGAGCGCATCCTCACCCGCAACCCGCGCGGCGACGGCCAGATCATCGGCGCGGCGATCACCTATGTGGATCTGTCGCTGTTCCAGCTGATCGAGGGCCTGGCCTACGCCTTCCCGCGCGCCATGGCGCGGTTCGAGACCCACTATCCGGCGCTGGCGAGGTTGCGCGACGCGGTCGCTGCGCGGCCCAACATCGCCCGCTACCTCGCCTCCGAGCGCCGGATCGCATTCAATGAGACGGGAATCTTCCGCCGCTATCCGGAGCTGGACGAAGACACAGCGTAGCCGGCCGCCGGGAGAGGGCTTGAAACAAGGAAAAGGCCCGGTCGAACTTGCGTTCGGCCGGGCCTTGCATCCCGCCTTCAGTCGGGGGGGCGAAACAGCAGGCGAGACGACCACCGGGAAACGCGGCTCATCGAACGCGGTTCCGCTTTTCTTACGCCGTTCAAAAGATTGTGCCCGATTGTGCGGTTTCGATCAATTCGCTCCGCAAATTTGGTGATGTCGGGAGGCCTATCCCGTCCTGCGGGGCTAATCGCATCGTTGTAGCTGAAGGGCGGCGCTCCGCTGGAGCCCCCTACGCCGGCTTCGCCGGTACTTCCCCCAAGGGGGAAGAGAGGCAATGCGCTGGCGGCGACAACGAACCCTCTCTCCCCCCGTTGGGGGGAGTACGCCCGAAGGGCGGGCAGGGGCTCCAGCGGAGTGCGGCGCTCGCGACGGGCTAGCGCTTCAGGGGGTGCTTCAGGAACCTGGCGATCGGTTCGAGCGACTGATCGATGCTCGCCCCCGCCAGCTCGCGGCGGGCGAACTCGACCTGCGCCTTCTCGTGCTCGACCATGTAGACGCACACGGCCTCCTCGTCCGGGGCGCCGCGCGCTTTGGCGGCGTCGGCGAAGCCCTGGTAGAGGGGCACGAACCGACCGCTGATGCCGTCATGCAGCGCCTGCATCCTCTGCGTCCAGACCTTCGTGGCGGTCATCCATGCGTTCCTCGACGCCCATGCCGCGGGCGACCATCGGCGCGCGCAGCCACGCCTTGGTCTCCGTCTCCAGCTGCAGCAGCGTGCTCCACTTGAGGCGCTCTTCGGCGTCCTGAGCGCTGGCCACGAGGGCCGAATAGGCCGCCTCTCCCAACACCTCGCCGTTGTAGAACGCGCGCAACGCGTCCGCGAAGGATGCCATCAGCGTTCCCCTCCCCGCCTGAAGCTAGGCTCCGGTGAAACCGCGGACAAGCCGCGGGCGGCCTTCCGCCAGATTGTGCTTGACTGGCCGGTCCGGATGTGTTGCAATATGCAATGTCGGGACGTGTGGGCGGCGGGGCGCGGCGGCGGTTAGACCGCACTCCGCTGGAGCCCCCTACCCCGGCTTCGCCGGTACTTCCCCCAAGGGGGAAGAGAGGCGTGGTGCATGCAGCGACAACGAACCCTCTCTCTCCCTTTGGGGGGAGCACGGCCGAAGGCCGGGAGGGGGGCTCCAGCGGAGTGCGGCGTCAGCCGAGAAGAGGAGCGCTCATGGGCGACGAGCGCTTGGCCGGTGGGGGCGATTTCGGGGATAGCGCGGCGCCGGGGCCGGACCTGGCGCGGATGAAGCGGTATTTCACCGAGGCGGAGCTGCTGACGCAGGAGAGCCGCAAGAACAGCCTCACGGCCATCGACTACTACGACAGCGACCAGTTCACCCGCGAGGAGATCAGCAAGCTGCGCGATCGCGGGCAGCCGGCGATCGTGATCAACCGGATCAAGCCGGCGATCAACGGGATCATCGGGGTGACGGAGCGGGGCAGGAGCGACCCCCGCGCGTGGCCGCGCAATCCGGGCGACACCGACAGCGCCGACGCGGCCACCGACGTTCTGCGCTACATCGCCGATTTCAACCGTTTCAAGCGCCTCAAGCAGGACTGCTTCAAGGACCTGCTCGTGCCGGGCGCCATGGCGGCGCTGGTGGGCGCCGACGAAGACGCCCAGGTGACCATCACCCAGATCCGGTGGGAGGAATTCTTCTACGACGCCCGGTCGCGGCGCAACGACTTCAAGGACGCGCGCTATCTGGGCATCGCCAAGTGGATGTATGCGGACGATGCGTCGGCGATGTATCCCGATCACCAGGGCATGATCGACGCCACGGTGGAGAACGGCGGCAGCGGCGGGGTCGTGCCCGACGAGAGCTTCCAGGACCGGCCGCTGAACGGACCGGGCACGGGCGGAGCCTGGGTCGATCCCAAGCAGCGGCGGCTGCTGGTGGTGGAGATCTACTACCGCGAGGGCGGCTGGAAGCGGTGCGTGTTCACCGGCACGGGCGTCCTCGACGCGGGCGACAGCCCGTACCTCGACCACAAGGGCCGGCCGGACTGCCCGATCGAGGCGATGAGCGCCTATGTGCGCCGTGACAACGGCCGCTATGGCGCGGTGTGGGACATGATCGGGCCCCAGGACGAGATCAACAAGCGCCGCTCCAAGAGCGTGCACGAGCTCTCCACCAGCCGGATCGAGGTGAAGGACCCCTCGGCCATCGACGTCGACGCCGACGTGGCCCGGCGGGAGGCGGCGCGGCCGGACGGGGTGATCCCCTACGGCTGGGCGATGAGCCCCAACACCGCGCAGTTCACCGGCAACATGGAGATGCTGGCCGAGGCCAAGAGCGAGATCGAGCGCATGGGGCCGAACCCCGCGGTGCTCGGCCGCAGCCAGAACGACGCGTCGGGCCGCGCGCTGTTGGCGCGCCAGCAGTCGGGCCTGATCGAGTTGGGCAACCTCTACGGCGCGCTGGAGGACTGGGAGCTGCGCATCTACCGCCAGTGCTGGGCCAGGGCCAAGCAGTTCTGGACGGCGCCGCAGTTCATCCGCGTCACCGACGATGAGAACGCGCCGAAGTTCGTCGGGCTGAACCAGCCGGTGCTGGGTCCGCCGGTGGTGGGCGCGCACCCGCAGACGGGCGCGGCTGTGCTGATGCCGAACGTCCTGGGCTATCGCAATGCTGTGGCGGAGATGGACGTCGACATCGAGGTCGACACCCAGCCGGACGTGGGCACGATCCAGCAGGAAGCGTTCAACGAGATGCTCGACCTGGTGAAGATGAGCCCGGTCTATCAGCAGCAGGTGAGCCTCAAGCAGCTGATCATGCTCTCGCCGATCCCGCACAAGAGGAGCGTGATCGACGCCATCGACGAGGCGAGCCAGGGGCAGCAGGCGGCGCAGGCGGCGAAGGATCAGATTGGGCGGGCGACGGAGGCCGCGAAGATCGGCGAGACGCAGGCGAAAGCGGGGCTGCACAAGGCGGCCGCCTTCGCGCACGTCAGCAACGCGCTCACCGAAGCTCATGCGATGCACGCCGACCACGCCGTCGCCGGCCTGGAAGCGGGCGTGAGTGCGGCGCAGGCCGAGCAGGCGCAGGGCGCTGTGGAGGAGATCCAGGGGGCGCCGGTGGGGGATGCGGCGGGGCAAGACCAAGCGAACCGCCAAGACGCAAAGACGCCAAGGGGTTGAGAGTGATCCGCAGATGACGCAGATTTTCGCCGATGGGTCGGGATTGCGCTTCGCCCGAACGCAACATTGCCCGTGCCTTCATCTGCGCAAATCTGCGTCATCTGCGGATTGCTACCTCTTCCTCCTTGGCGTCTTCCTCCCATGGCGCGCCTGACGCGCGCCTGCTAAGCTCCCCGCCGCCCAGGGCGGCGTCGGGGGAAACAGCATGACCACGAAGGTGCTTACCGGAAGCTATGCGTCCGGATACACCCTGCAATCACCGGTCACCATCCTGACCCTGGCCGCCAGCGGCTATGTGGGTGGGACCGGCATCGCCACACCGTTTGGGATAGGCGCGGCCTACACCGTCGTAAATCTCGGCAAGATCAACGGATCGGGGACGGGCTTCTTCACCGGCAACGGCGTGTTTCTATACGACGGCGGCAGGGTGACCAACGGCAGCGCGACCGACACCTCGGCCAGCATCGCCGCCTATCGGGGCGTGAACATACAGCAGGCCGTCGGCACGGTGGCCAACTTCGGCACGATCGCCGCGAGCCAGCGGTCGGGGGTCCTGCTGGATGGGGGAGGAAGCATCACCAACGGCTCGCTGTCGGACAGGAGCGCGTTGATCTCCAGCGCAGGCGCCGACTCGGCGGCGATTTCCTGCGGTGACTATAATTTCGTGACCTATGAACACTCGGGCGTCGGCGGGACCATTGCCAATTTCGGTACGATAACGAGCAACAAAACCGGCATTCAACTGTTAGCCGGAGGCAGTATCACCAACGGCGGATCGACGGATACGCGAGCGCTCATCCGCGGCGCGGGCACTGGGGTGTTGCTCTATTCCTACACGGGCGCCGAAACCGCGACGGTGACGAATTTCGGCACGATCGCGGGAGCCGGGACGTCCAGCTATGACTATGGCGTCTCGATGACGTCCCTGGGGGAGGGCTCGACGCTCACCAATGGCTCCAGCAAGGACGCGGCGGCCCTGGTCACCGGATATACCGGCGTGGCCATTTCAGTCGCCGGGGCGACCGTGGTCAACTTCGCGACCATCCAGGGAACCGGCGGCGTCGCGGTGTATCTCGGAGCGGCCGGGGACACGCTGGTTCTGGAGGCCGGTTCGACGCTCGTGGGCGGTGTCGGCGCCGCGGCGGCCAGTACGATCGACGCCGTCGCCGGCGTGGCCACCATCAAGGGCGATCTGGCCAACGCCGGCGCCATCGTCGGCGCGGGAACCGTGACGGTCGCCGGCGCCATCTCGCTGTTCGCGCCCGGCGCGTCGGTATCGCAAGCCCATGTTTCGCTCGGCGGCGAGGCTTACCTCAGCGGCGACCTTATCGTGGAGAAGAAGGGCGCCTTGGCCGCCCGGCGCCTGGCCGTCGGTGCGAAAGATATCGTCACCGTTACGGGCGCCGCATCGAGCCTTACCGTGACGGGCGGGGCGCAGGTCGGCGCCGGCGCGGTGATCGACGCCGCCACCGGCGCGCTCGTCCAGATCAGCGGAGCGCTGACCAACGCGGGAACCATGAGGGTCACGGGCGGAACCATGCTTCTGACGGGATCACTCACCGGCGCCGGCTCGTTCCAGATCAACCGCGGGACGTTGCAGGAAGGCGGGACATCCATCGGAAACGTCGCGTTCACCGGAACGACCGGGGTTCTGGAACTGGGCCTCAGCGAAGTCTACGCTTTCTCGGTCGTGATGTATAAGGGCGCGGTCAGCGGCCTGTCGACAACAGGAACGTCTTCGCTCGACTTTCTGGCAGTGCCATTCGTCGGCCAGGCGGCGACCTACGTCGATAACGGCCAGGAGACCGGCGGCGTGCTGACCGTCAGCGGCGACGTCGCCGGGCAGGGCCAGGAGGCCGAGGTCACCCTCGCGGGCAACTACACCGGTGTGACCTGGGTCGTCGCCAGCGACGGCCATGGCGGGACCACGGTCACCGCCTCGACCCCCGCCGCCTCATCCTCGCCGCATGCCTTGGTCGCCGCCATCGCCGGCTTCGCGCCGCCGGTGTTTGGTGCGGGCGGGCGGACGGAGGGTTCGTTCACCGCGCCGCGACTGCTGCTGGCGCCGCGAGCGGAGGCAT
>Ga0302314_10010687_pt1 | contig 16043 bp, 17 predicted proteins | sample III_Palsa_N2_3_FD_200533 | JGI IMG/M metagenome (GOLD analysis project Ga0302314, IMG submission 200533) | Peat permafrost microbial communities from Stordalen Mire near Abisko, Sweden - III_Palsa_N2_3 | ecosystem: Environmental > Terrestrial > Soil > Palsa > Peat permafrost | place: Sweden... | reverse complement strand
ATTCGGTCATCACTCCCGTGAGCGCGGCGATCCTTGCGCTCGGCCTTAATGAGTCGGCATACATGGCCGAAATCGTGCGCGGCGGAATCATCTCGGTATCGCACGGCCAGGGCGAGGCCGCGACCGCCCTTGGAATGACGAAGGGGCGCGCCATGTGGAGCGTCGTCCTGCCTCAGAGCGTGCGCAGCATCATTCCGCCGACCGGAAACCAGTTGATCGGAATGCTGAAGAACACGTCCCTCGTCAGCGTGATCGCGGCACGGGAGCTTCTCACCGCCGCGCAGCAGATTTACTCCGCGAACTTCTACACAATCGAACTTCTCTTCGTGGCGAGCGCCTGGTACCTCATCATCACCAGTGCCACGTCTGTCGGGCAGATCCAGCTGGAACGACGGTTCGCAGAAGTGAACCGGGTCGGCCAGCGCTCGTTCCTCGACAGCCTTGCGCTCACGCTTTCCCGTGTCGGTCGCAAGCGTTACATCGAGATCGCGAAATGGTAGCCGGGGCGCTCATCCTCGATGCCAAGGATGTGGTGAAGAGCTACGGCTCCAACACCATTCTGAACGGGATCAGCATCAGCGCGATCGAAGGAGAGGTCGTCAGCCTCCTTGGGCCCTCCGGCTCGGGCAAGTCGACGTTCCTTCGCTGTATCAACAATCTGGAGACCATCGACGCGGGCTCCATCGAAGTTGACGGAGAGTTCGTGGGGTTCAAACGGGTTGGCGACCACCTGCAGGAGATGCGGGAAAAAGAACTGGCGATCCAACGTCGCCGTTGCGGCATGGTCTTCCAGAATTTCAACCTCTTCGGGCACCGGACGGCTCTCGAGAACATCACGCTTGCCCCCATCAAAGTGACTGGTGTTTCCAAACGTGCGGCGATCGCCGAAGCGAATGACCTTCTCAGCATGGTCGGGCTCGCCGGCAAGGGCGACCTGTATCCGGGACAGCTGTCCGGCGGCCAGCAGCAGCGCGTGGCCATCGCTCGCGCGCTGGCGATGCATCCCAAACTCATGCTCTTCGACGAAGCCACTTCGGCACTGGACCCCGAGCTCGTCGGAGAGGTGCTCGCCGTGATTCGAAACCTGGCGGAGACAGGGATGTCGATGGTGATCGTCACCCACGAGATGAAGTTCGCGCGTGAGGTCTCCAACAAAGTCGTGTTCATGAGCGAGGGCGTCATCGTCGAGAGCGGCTCACCCGATCACATGTTCGGGTCGGCAAGCGACCCGCGCACCGCGAACTTCCTGAAGGGCACCAAATGACAACCCGCAACAACGATCACGTCGCCGTCATCGGCGGCGGAATCATCGGGCTGTGCTCGGCATATTTCCTGGAGCAGGCCGGGTTTCGTGTCACCGTCATCGAGCGCGACCTGATCGGATCCGGCTCGGCGCGCGGGAACGGAGGCCAGATCGTCCCAGCGGATCCGCTACCCGCACCCGGGATGGTCGCCGACGGCTTGAAGCATTGGTTTAGCCCCTCAAGCGCGTTCTTCATCAACCCCAAAAGCATCTTCGCCCTCGCCCCTTTTCTCACCCGGTTCGCGTTGCACTCGAACCGCCGTACGTTCCTCGCGTCCTATCGCAAGCTCGACCAGCTGAACAGCCTGACGACCCAGCTCTTCGACGAGATGGCTGGCGCCGGTGTCGGAACCGAGTTCACGCCGTCCGGAAACCTCAAGGCGTTTCGGGAGCGATCCAATGCCGTGGCTGCGCGGGAGAGCACACAGGAACTGGCCGCGCTCGGGTTGACCGGCGCCCCGGGTGAGCTACTCGATACGAGGGCGCTGCACTGCCTGGAGCCCAGCCTTGGCGACGATGCGCGGTGGGGATTCCTGCGGCCGGATGTGCGGTGGGGGGATCCGTCCCGGTTCATCGACCAACTGGCCGAGCACCTGCGCGGGAAGGATGTGCGTCTGGTCGAGCACTCAGACGTGACAGCGATCACCGAGTCGGACCAGGGTGTACGCACCACCACCTCCACGGGTGAGCAGGTCTACTCCGCGGTACTCGTGGCGGCTGGCCCCTGGTCGAAAGCACTCGTTCACACTGCAGGCTCGAAAATCAGTCTGGTTTCCGGAAAGGGGTACAGCTTCACCGTTCGGCCGGAACTAATGCCCAAATTCACCGTGCTTCTGGGCGAGGCACACGTCGGCGCCACCCCACTCGACCAGAAGCGGTTGCGGATCGCCGGCACGATGGAGTTCGGAGCCGGCTCGAGCATCAACCAGGCGAGAATCGATGCCATCGCGGTCGCCGCAGAGCCGTTCCTAAGCGGGATCGATTGGAGCGCACGCACGGATGACTGGGCCGGACCGCGCCCGATGACTCCGGACGGCCTCCCCTACATCGGTCGTATCGGCCGCTCGAATCGCATGTTCGTCGCGACGGGCCACAATATGCTCGGCCTGAGCCTTGGACCCGCTACCGGACAGCTCATCGCCCACCTTATGCGCGGGTCCATCGGTGATGCCGAGTTGTCGTCGTTCGCGGTGAATCGCTGACGCCATGAGCACTAAACCTCTGCTGGTGAGCCTCCCTGGTCCCGCGCTTTCGCGGGAAGTCGGGGTTCGGCCGGGGGTCCGACACGTCGAGTGGGATTTGAGCGGTCCACCACCCGCTACTTCCATCGACCTGATCGTGCTCCCGTACGGGGGCGATCCCGCAAACCTTCGCCGGCTGCGCGATACGAGGGCTCGCGTCATCCAATCGCAATCCATTGGGTACGACGGAATTGAACCCTTCCTGCCGCGCGACACGTTGTACGCCAATGCGGCCTCCGTACATGAGGCGTCGACAGCGGAGCTCGCGCTCGCGCTCATCCTCGCCTCCGAACGCCACCTCGACGACTTCGTGCGGGATGCGATGACTGGAACCTGGCGACCTCGGCCGGCTGCTGGACTCGCCGGCCGTCACGTCGTAGTGCTCGGTGCGGGCGGAGTCGGCGCGGCTGTCATCGAACGACTGAGGCCGTTCGACGTCGAGTTGTCGATTGTCGCCAGCGCGGAACGAGCGTCCGAACTCGGTCTGGTTCACGGTGTGGCAGCACTCGATGGCCTGCTCGCAACCACCGACATCCTCGTGGTGTGCCTGCCCCTCACTGCGCTGACACGGGACGTCATCGATGATCGACGGCTGTCACTCCTGCCCGACGGATCGCTCGTCGTTAACGTCGGGAGGGGGCCGACAATAAACGGGGCCGCGCTCGCCCGGCACGCGGAATCCGGCCGGATTCGAGTCGCCTCGGACGTGTTCGACCCGGAGCCGCTGCCGGTCGGGCATGCGTTCTACTCGCTTGCGAACGTCATCATTGCGCCGCACGTCGGCGGTGGCACGAGCGGGATGCTGTCCCGAGTGGCGACGCTCGTCCGGCAGCAGATCGACCGGCTCGCGCGAGCAGAACCGCCACTGAATGTTGTCATTTCAACCTGGCCCACTAACGACGATACGAGGAAGTAGCAGATGGCGATCGCAACACTGAATCCGACCACCGGGATGGTCGAAAAGACCTTCCAGCCGCACACGGCGGCGCAGGTCGAACAAATCCTGCAGCGATCCGAGGCGGCGAACGTGGCTATGCGGGCGACGACGTTCGCGGAACGGGCAGCATGGATGCGCCGGGCAGCCGACCGGATGGACGCCGACCTCGAGATGCTCGCGGCGCTGGCGGCCACCGAGATGGGCAAGACGATTGCGACCGCGAAGTATGAGGTGACGAAGTCGGCGAACGGGATGCGTCACTACGCCGATTATGCCGAGGACTACCTGGCCGCGGAGTCCCCGGTAGATGCGGCAGCGGTGGGCGCATCCACCTCGCGGATCATCTTCCAGCCCATCGGAACGGTGCTGGCCGTGATGCCGTGGAACTACCCCTTTTGGCAGGTCATCCGGTTCGCTGCGCCGGCTCTGATGGCGGGAAACACCGGACTCCTTAAGCACGCGTCGAGCGTTCCCCAGGTCGCGCTGTACCTCGGTGAGTTGTTCGAGGCTGCCGGGTTCCCCGCAGGCGCGTTCCAGACGCTCTTGATCGAGGGCGCCGCCGCGTCGATGCTCATGGATGACCGCCGGATTCGGGCCGTCACTCTCACCGGTTCCGTCGGCGCTGGGTCGGCGATCGCGGAAGCCGCCGGGCGAAATATCAAGAAATCAGTTCTGGAGTTGGGCGGAACGGACGTTTTCATTGTGATGCCATCGGCTGATGTCGTCCGGTCGGCGCAACAGGGCGCCAATTCACGCACGCAGAACAGCGGCCAGAGTTGTATCTGCGCAAAGCGCTTCTATGTGCACGAGGACGTCTACGAGGAGTGGCTCAGTACCTTCGTCTCCGCAATGTCCAAGACCCGTTCGGGCGACCCGTTCGATGCCGGGACCGGGTTCGGGCCGATGGCGACCGAGCTGGTGCGCGCCGAAGCCCATGCCCTCGTGGCCGATGCCGTTGGCAAGGGAGCCGTCGTTCTCACCGGCGGTGCACTCCCGGACGGCCCGGGCTGGTTCTACCCGGCGACGGTCCTGGTCGACGTCACCCCTCGCATGAGCATCTATCGTGCGGAGTGCTTCGGCCCTGTCGCTTGCGTCTATCGAGTGAGAAGTCTCGAGGAGGCGATTCTTCGTTCGAATGACTCTGATTTCGGTCTCGCCGCCAGCGTGTGGTCGACCGACCAGACCGAGATAGTCCGGGCGCAGGAGGCGTTGGAGTTCGGGGCCGTCTTCGCGAACGGCAACACGGCATCGTTTTTCGGGCTGCCATTCGGCGGGACGAAGGACTCCGGTTTCGGACGGGAACTCGGCTCCTTCGGTATCCGGGAATTCGTGAACGTGAAAACCCTGTGGCAGGCGTGACGAGGTCCGACGCTCTCCACGTCGCCTCGTCCACCGGCGCATGCCGTTTCTGGCTGGTTCAGACCGCACACCAACTGCCGACGACTGGCGCGATGGTGCTGATGGTCGGTGCCGGAGGCCGGGCCGGTGGCAACGGTGGACTGCTCGTCGGGATCGCCGTGGCACTCACCTGTCTCGCCGCGGCCTATGCCCCGAGCGCACGCAGGCACGTTTCCTCACGCCAACACATCCTCGACCTGTGGGCAATGGCCGCCGTGATCCTGATTCCCCTGTTCGCGGGCGCTGCAGTAGAACGCCCGCGGCACGCGGGGATGACGATGGGATCCATGCCGGTCGACGGGGAACTGCTTCTTCCCCTGGTGCTGGTGGCATGGGCGCTCATCAGGATTGCGCTGGGACTGAAAGCTGACGATACGGAGCGGCAGGCCGGAGCCCCAGCGAGCCAGCGGCGCAGGTTCGTAGCCCGATCGGTATCTGCGGCCTGCTGCGCTGCATCCTTCGTCGTCATGCTCGTTGGCTGACCGACCGCTGCGGGTTGCGGGCTCCGCAGCACTAAGGCTAGATGTTCTCCAGGTCCTCGAGCAGGCTCGGGTGGGTCGGCTCCCAGCCGAGCGTCTCACGGGTGTAAGCGCTCGACGCCGGCTGGTCGGTCGCGAAGATGACGCCGAGCGGTCCGTAGGTCTCTTCGGGCACAGCCTCGACAGGGACTCCCAGTCGGCGGCCGATCACAGAAGCGATGTCGCGCACCGAGTCACCCTCGTCGGCGACGGCATGCCAGGACGACCCGGCCGGCGCCTGCTCCAGCGCGAGCCGAAAGAGTACTGCGGCGTCGAGGGCGTGCACGGCCGGCCAGCGCTGCGCGCCGTCGCCCGGATAGCCGGAGACCCCGGTGCGGCGAGCGATCTCGGTGAGCATGCCGGCGAAGCCGCCACCGCCGTTGCTGTGCACTGTGCGCGGCAGTCGCACCGCGGTACCTCGGACGCCACGGGCGGCCAGGTCGAGGATGGCCGCAACCGTTACACTCCGGCCACCGACCGGCCCGCCGGTGGGAAGCGGGTCGAACTCGGTCGAGGGGCGATGATCGGCATGCGGCGTACCGGAGACCGTCACGAGCGGCCGACTGCTGCCGAGCAGTTCTTCACCGAGTGCGGTCAGCGCGGCGGTCTCCTCGGCTACGGCGCCGGCGAGCGCCTCCGGGGTGCTGAAGTCGTTGGAGAAGGCGAGATGGATGACCCCGTCGGAACGGGCCGCGCCGGAACGAATGGCCGCCAGGTCGGCCAGGTCCCCGCGAATGATCTCGGCGCCAGCGGCCGCAAGCGCCGCGGCGGATTCGTCGGAGCGAGCGAGTCCTAGCACGCTATGACCGTTACCGAGCAGTTCGGCGATGACCGCGGACCCGATTCGGCCGCTGCCACCCGTGACGAAGACCAGCATGGGACTCTCCTGAGGATTGATGGGACGTTTATCCCATCACTGTAGCAAAGTAATGAAACAGAAGTCCCATCACTATCATGGGGAGATGGGCAGGTGGGAACCGGGGGCACGAGAGCGACTCGTCATCGCCGCCGTAGACCTGTTCACCGAGCTGGGATACGACGACACCACGGTCAGCCGGATAGCTGAGCGCGCCGGGGTCACCCGCAGTACGTTCTTCCGCTACTTCCCCGACAAGCGCGACGTTCTCGCCGCCGGCCAGGAAACACTCAGCCAGTTGCTCGCCGAAGGCATCGCGCAGGCTCCTAGTGACGTCACGACGCTCGGGGCGGTTGCCGCCGGCCTCGTGAGCGTCTCGAGCGCGATGGGGCCGATGAACCGGGAACTGGGCCCACGCCTGGCGGCGGCTGTCGCCGCTAGCGCCGAGCTACAGGAACGTCACGTTCTCAAGAGCGTCGGCCTCGCAGCGGCCATGTCCGACGCGCTCATCGCCCGCGGAGTCGCGGAGGTGCCCGCGCAGTTGGCGGCCGAGTTGGGGGTGCTCGCGTTCAGTCGCGGCTTTGCGGAATGGTCCGAGACCGATCGCGAGTCCGAGCACAATCTGGCCCACTATGCCCTCGCGGCGCTGGACGACCTGCGCGCGGCCAGCGCGACGCTCGGCTGAGCGTCGCGCTGAGCCATGACCGTTACAGAGTCGTGCGCCCGTCGGTAGCGGGCTCGGCATCGCGCTCGACGCGGTCGCCCGCGCGGGTGGTGCGCACGTCGGGGTCGACGGCATCCGCCTTACGCAACTGCTCGTCGGCCTGCGCACGATGGGCCTGCGCCTCATCCTGTCGCTCGGCGGCTTCGCGACGAAGACGTTCGGCATCGACTTCGGCCTGCTTCGCGTCGGCCTGTGCGCGAATGGCGCGAGCTTCCTGTTCCTTCGCCGCGAGCGCGGTATCGCCGGCGTCCTGTCGAATCTCGGTGGCGCGTCGACGGTTGGCATCGACCCGGCGGCGGCGCCCGACGAGCACTGCGACGACGATGATGATCACGATGACGACAACGATGGCAACGATAATGGCGATCGTCTCTTGTGGTGACATGGTTCAGCCTTCTCTTCCCAGTTTCGATGGAGCCGGTGCAGGCGGCCGTAAGTGTGCTGGTCGCTACCCGACCCCATCGACGCTAAGCGCCCCAAAAATCGGCTTCAACCCGCTGCCAACCCGGCCGATTGGGTGTATAGGCGACTAATCGTGGTCGGACAGCCATGCCCCGAGCTGCCGCATGCCGTCGGAGAATGACCGCGACCGGGTGGCCCCGAGAAAACCGTGCATGCCCGTGACAACGCTCTCGTGCACTTCGATGTCGGCGCCGCGCAACTCGTCAGCGAAGGCATGACCGGATGCCCGAAGGCGATCGTTGGACGCGTCGAGAACCAGGGTCGGCGGCAGGCCCGAGAGGTCCATGCCTCCCGGGAAGGCGTAGCCGGGGCGAAGCAGATTCGCGTCGCCGACATAGTTGAGGGCGATCTTGTGCACGATCTTCGGGTTGAAGTTCCATCTCGCGAGCGGGCCGCGCAGCGCATCCTCGACCGACGGGTTCGTCGGTACCGGCAGGTGGAACGCGCCGTAGGCCAGCGCGAGCGACCGTGGCATCGTCGAGTGCGCGTCACGCAGGCTCAGCGTCGCGGCGGCGGCCAGGTTCGCGCCCGCGCTCGCCCCACCGATCGAGATCGGTCGCTGCTCGAGGCTGGCCAGGGCGAGGGCAGCATCGATCACGTCGTGCAGCCCCGCGGGAAACCGGCCCGCGTGGGCGGCGAGGTTGACCGGGCGCACGAAGCCCACCCGCGGAGCCAGCCGATAGTCGATGGTTCGTACGAACGTACCGGCCGCTGCGAGGGCCCGCGCCGGCGCATCGGACTCCTTCATGTCCAGTCCGCCGAACGCGAATCCGCCGCCGTGCACCCACAGCAGCGCGGTTCGTGCCGAGCGGTGCTCGGGATGGTAATCGCGCACCCGGATTCGCCCATCGCGGCCGATGAGCTCCGGCTCGTCGATCGTCACGCGCGTTGCGTCCGAAGCGGATCCTGACAACTGAGTGCTCCCTGCGTTCGACGATCCGGCTCCTGTCCACAACCGAGCGCCGTTGACTTCGTGACGTCGTCGCCTCACCGTCCGTATCAAACGGGGGCATCGGGGCTAGACAAATCTGACTACTGCCGTAGTCTTAAAGGGAATCGGCAGTGGGCCACCATTCGGAAGCGCCCGTGCTGTGCAAAAGGATCCCCGCGCCGTTCGGGCGGCTGCGGGGATCCCCTTTGTTCAGAGTTCTACACCCGCTGCGCCCCCGTGGGAAGACCCAGCGCGATTTAGGCGGTTACCTGGCGCGGATCGGGCCGTTTCGACACCGGTAGGCGCCCTTAGAGCGGCACTTCGCGGCCGAGCACGATCGTGCGGTCCCGCGGAAGCTCGATCAGGTCCAGCTGGTCCGGGGCCAGTCGGTTCAGGGCCAGAAACAGCGTCTGCGCCCATGGGAACATCCGGCTGTGCGAGTTGTACCGCGGAATGGGCGTCGAAATGAAGTACGTCGCATCCGACTCCGAGAACTTCGCGAACGCGGCCTCATCGATGTCCTGCGCTTCGGCCAGCAGCTGGGTCATGCGGGGCCGCTCGCGGAAACCAATGGTTGCCACGACTACCACGATTCCCCCCTCGCGCTTCTCGACCGTGATGCGATGCTTCGCACCGAGCGTCGACGGCACATCGGCGGTAGACCAACTCAGCAGGATGGCCCGCTTCTGCAGAACGTGGTTCTGTGCCACCATCGCGCGAAGCGCGAGGGGAACGATAGTGCTGTCGCGGGTGATGAACACCGCGTCGCCGGTCACCCGGTAGAGCGAGCCCTTAGCTGACGCAAGCAGGTCCTGCAGCTGGTCGAGCGCGACCTCTCCGCGGCGCAATCCGGCCTGGATGCGACGCTGGCCGACCCACCAGGTGGCCATGATGACGAACGCGAACGCCCCGATACTCAGTGGCAACCATCCGCCCGTCGGCGCCTTCGGCAGGTTCGCGGCAAGGAAGACCAGCACGACCGCCAGGAGAGCGCCCGCGACGACCAGCCGCGGGGTCACCCGCCGAGCGTGGGTCCAGGTGTAGGCGAGGTAGACGATCGTCGTGATCGAGATCGTGGTCGTCACCGCGATTCCGTAGGCGGACGCGAGCGCGCCCGAGCTTCGAAACCCGACGGTGACCGCCAGAACGGCGATGGCGAGCAGCACGTTGATCGCCGGCACATAGATCTGCCCCTCGTGCCGGGCCGAGGTGTGGATGGCACGCAGCGGCGGAAACAGCCCGAGTCGCCACGCCTGGTGTACAACCGAGTACGTTCCCGAGATGACGGCCTGCGACGCGATGATGGTTGCCAGCGTCGCCAGGATGACCATCGGAATCTGGCCCCACGCCGGCACCAGTCCGAAGAAGCTGGTGGCCTGCGCCGGATGCCGCAGCTCGAGGGACGCCTGACCCAGGTAGCTCAGCACGAGCGCGGGGAACACCACCAACAACCAGGCGCGGGTGATCGCCGTGCGGCCGAAGTGCCCGAGATCCGCGTACAACGCTTCTGCACCGGTCACCGCGAGTACGACTCCTCCCAGGGCCAGGAACGCGATACGTGGCTGCTCGATGAAGAACAGCACTACCCAGTGCGGTGACAGGGCCTGCAGAACGGCGGGATCGGCGATGACGGACACAACCCCGGTCACCGCCAGCATCGCGAACCAGAGCAGCATGATCGGCCCGAACGCTCGGCCGATCCGGCCGGTACCGAACCGCTGGATGATGAAGATGCCCACCAGGATGACCAGTGCGATCCACACTACGAACGGCCCGAGGCCGGGCTGGATGACCTTCAGTCCCTCCACCGCGGACAGCACCGAGATGGAGGGCGTGATCACGCTGTCACCGAGGAACATGCCGGCACCGATCATCGCAACGATCGTGAACACGGCGACCGTACGCTTTTTCAGTCGACTGCGACGGAGTAGCCCGAACAGGGCGAGCAGCCCCCCCTCGCCGTTGTTGTCCGCGCGCATCAACAACCGCACATAGAGCACGGTCACGACGAGGGTGAGCGCGTAGATGATCGTCGCCGTCGACCCGTAGACGAACTCCGGCGAGGGATGCGACGACGTGCCGGCACCAACGGCGAAAGTCGTTGTGGCAGCGTAGAGCGGACTGGTGCCGATGTCGCCGAAGACGACTCCCATCGCCGCGATCGCAGGACCGATCACGAGGCCGTTTCGGCTCACGCGGCTAGACCAGGCCGAGCTGCTGCAGGATACCGGTCACGTCGGCCGATCCCCATCGGTCCGACCCTTCCCTCGCGAAAGCCGACGAGCTGCACGTTGTGCACCGGGAATCGTTCGTCTTTGGGCAGCGACGCGTCCCGCATCCGCTGCATCGCCAGCAGGGTGGCTTGCCCGCCTTCGGCGATTTCGGTCGGCATAGTGATGGGTCCCTTCGACGCACTCACTTCATAGTGCCCCCTGCGCGGCATCCTCTTGGTACAAATCCAGCGGTATCACGGCCAATCGGACTAACGTCGGCACCGTGATGACATACCTGATCCTCGGACTGATCATCGCCGAACTCTTTTTCTCGGTGCAGTCGCGCACGGCGGTCGTGGGCAGCCGCCAGCGATACGTCGCGCTGACCCTGCGACGGCTCTCGAGCTGGGCCGTCAACCTGGCCTTCATCGGCGAGGGACTGGTCTCGGTCGCCACAGGAGAGTTCGCCAACGCCCTCTGGTACCTCGTCTTCGGAATCGGTGGTGCGGTGCTCGAGGTAAACAGCCACAAGAACGACGACGACTGGTTCAACGGTCGGGGGACCAAGATCAGGAAGGGCATCCGCCGGATGCTCACCGCCCCGCGCCGGACGCCTGCGCCCGCTTTCGGAATGTGATGCGCGCCCGCGGTGCGGCTGCGACTGATGGCCGGTGAGCTGGTAGTCGTCACCGGCGCGAACTCCGGGCTGGGGCTCGAGACCGCCCGCAAGCTCGCAGCGCGCTCGCCGGACACCACGGTGATCCTCGCCTGCCGAAACCCCGAACGAGCCGAGGCCGCCCGCCTCTCGATCGAGTCGACGACGGGCAACGCCCGTGTTCGCACGATGCCGCTCGACCTGTCATCCATGGACTCCGTGCGCCGCTTCGCCGCCCGATTCACGGCGGAAGCGCTCGGCCCCATCGACGCGCTCGTCTGCAACGCGGGAATCTCGAGGGGCTCAGCGCCGACGGTGGACGGCCTCGATCCGGTGTTCGAGACCAATCACCTGGGCAGTTTTCTGCTCACCCTTTCGCTGCTGGGCGCGATGGCCCCGGCCGGCCGGGTGATCGCGGTCAGCAGCGACATGCACCAGCCCCCAGGGCCGAAGCTCGCCTGGCCAGGCACCGAGGCGCTCGTGCATCCGCCCCGGGGGCTCTCGGCGCGGGGTCTGCGATACTCCTGGTCCAAACTCTGCAACCTCTACTTCGTCTACGAGCTGTCGAGACGGCTGCGAGCCAACGGGTCGGGGATCGTTGCTGCCGCCTTCAACCCCGGCCTGATGACCGAGACCAACTTCGCAACGATCCCGACTCCGCTGGCCAGCATCATGAAACGGGTTTTCGCCTCTCGCGTCGGCGCTCTGGAGAGCTCGAGCGCCGCCCTTACCGAGCTCGCCGCAAGCCGCGACTCCGCCGCAATCGAGGGCCTCTATTTCGATCGAAACGCATCGAGGCCGCGGCGATCGTCCGAGCTTTCCTATGACCTCGGTAACGCTGGCGAACTGTGGCAGCTCAGCGCCCGCCTCGCGAACATCGACCTCCCGGGAACCGGCCTCCCAGGTAGATTGGCGTCGTGAGTCCTCGACTTGAGCAGCCCATCGCGGTCGACCACGGCTTTACGGTACCGATCGGCGTCGACGTCAAGGGCGACGTCTGGTCGGCCGTCGCCGTGCCCGGTAGCGCCTCAGTGTTCGGCAGCCTGAAGTCGGTACGGGTGGACGCCAGTGTCGACCAGGTGCTGATCGAGCACATCGGGCTGATGCCGACCGGGAGCGGCGAACTGATGCTGTCGATCAGCGCCGCGGTGCGCAAGAAGCTGGGCAAGAACGTGGGCGACGAGGTACGCGTCGTGATTCTGCGCAGGCTGACCTGAAGCGCAGGCTGACCTGAAGACCGTTCCGGCCGGCTCGCATCACGCGAAGTGGACGGTCTGCTCCTCGCCCAGCCGGGGCAGTCGCGCTCGGTAGGAGCCCTCGGTGGGGTGTCCGATGTTGATCACCAGGAACGTGCCCCACTGCCCGTCCGGGAAGAACTCGGCGTCGATGAGGTCGGCGTTGAACCCGCCCATGGGGCCGGCGGCGAGGCCGAGCGCGCGGACGGCGAGGATGAAGTAGCCGGCCTGCAGCCACGAGTTTTTGCGCGCGGCGTCGAGGCGTGGGTCGTCGTTGGCGGCGAAGAACTCGGTCATGTGCGCCAGGTGCGGTGTCGTCGTGGCGATGTTCTCGTGCCAGGCCCGGTCGAAGGCCAGCACCGCAACTGCGGGAGCTGCGATCGTCTTCGCCTGGTTGTTGTCGTTCATGAACTCCCCGAGTTTCGCGCGCCCTTCGGCCGACTGCACGAAGAGCACGCGCATCGGCTGGAAGTTCGCCGAGGTCGGCGGCCACTTCGCGAGTTCCCAGATCGATCGCAGCTCGTCGTCGGTTACGGGTGTGGAAGCGAACTGGTTGGCGGTCGCGGCCCTGGTGAACAGGGTGTCGAGCGCGTCCGCGTCCAGCGCCGTGGGGGCGACTAGCGGGCCAGAATCCAGAACATTCGTCATTACTTGCCTTTCATTGGTCACTTCTAAAATACTAGCAGCATTGCTGGGGCTAGCAAGCCTATGATGGAATCGTGAGCCCGACATCCGCCCCAGACGCGCCAAGCGCAGAGCACTCCGCACCCGTGTGCGACAAGGCTCTCGTTAGTGCATTCGGCTTCCTGGGCAAGCGCTGGAACGGCGTCATCCTGGGCTCCCTGATGGATGGCACGGCCTCGTTCTCCGAGCTTCGTCGCGCGGTCGAGGGGATCAGCGACTCGGTCCTGTCGGAGCGGCTCAGCGAACTCGGTTCAGCTGGGCTGGTTCGCCGGTCGGTGGACGCGGGCCCGCCCATCGCCGTCGCGTACGCGCTGACCGACTCGGGAGTCGCGCTGCTCCCGGCGCTCAAAGAGCTGACGACCTGGGCTCGCGAAAACCTGGACCGCCCGAGCTGAGCTCCGGCCTCCTAGAGTTCAGGGATGAGCAATCGCAACCCTGAACCTCGTGCCGCACCGGCCGTCGACCAGGACGGCGACGTGGGGACGGAGGGAGTACTGCTCACGCTGGACCGCATCTTCTTCGGTCTCGGCGCTGCGGCGGCGGCGTGGACGGGTTACCTCACGATCCACCAGATCGTGGTTGGCGGCCTGCACGACTGGTGGCTCGCCATCGTCGTCTGGGTGCTCGTGGCTTACTTTCTGCTGCCCCGGCTGCAGACGATCCTGGCGCACATCTACGTGCCCGACTACTTCATCGGCCGCACTCGCATCAATGAAGGGCTGCTGGGCGACCCGGTCAACATCGCCCTGTTGGGAAGCGAGCAGCAGGTCCGCGGGGCGATGACTGCCGCAGGATGGCAGCTGGCCGACCAACTCGGCTTTCGAAGTGGCCTGCGCATCGTCGCGTCGACGCTGTCGCGCCAGCCCTACCCGACCGCGCCGGTCAGTGCACTTTACGTCTTCAACCGGATGCAGGATTTCGCGTTCGAGCAGGAGGTCGCGGGTAGTCCGGCCCAGCGGCACCACGTGCGATTCTGGGCGGCAGCACCGGGCTGGCGTTTGCCGGGCGGCACGCCGGTGGACTGGGTGGCCGCCGGCACCTTCGATCGCAAGGTCGGAATCTCCGACTTCACCCTGCAGGTGACCCACAAGGTCGCCGACGACACCGACGTCGAACGCGACCACGTCGTCGACACGCTGTTGCACAACAATCCGGCTGCGACCGAAACGGTCATCACCCACTTCTCGTCGGGCTACCACTCGCGCAACGGCGGCGGCGACGCGATCGAGACCGACGGCAACCTGCCGATCGTCGACCTGACCAAGCTGAAAGGGAAGAGGGCGGCTGCCTCAGGCCCGGGCGCACGGCCCGACGCGCAGACTCTGGCGGCCGAGGCACGCAACGTGCTCGACGTCGTGCGTGACACTGCCGCATCCAACCAGAGCAGACGACCGATCACCCTCTACGCCGGCGGGGCGCTGATGATGCTGCGGCTGGCCGCCGCCGCCGTCACTGTGGTGGCGGCGGGATACCGGCCCGCGACCCTGCCCTGGTGGCTGGGCCTCGGCATCCTCGTGGTCGGGGGGCTCGGCTATCTGGTGCTGGCGCAGCGCACCTTCGACGGGCATCCGGTCGCGAGGGTGATCGTGATGACCCTCAGCGTTGCGGGCATCGCGAGTGGGCTGTTGCTCGGCCACGCGCCGGGTGAATTCGCCAGAGTGCTGTGGGCGATCAGTCTGGGACTCGACCTCGGGCTCATCTTCGCGCTGTCGGGCGACGATGTGCGCGACTATCACCTTCGGGCGGTCGCCAGGCGTCGCGTGTGACTCGACCGGCGAGGTCACGAGCACCTAGCTGATCGCCTCGGGAAGGCTCAAGGGTTCTGTCGGCTTGTCTGGCGTGCCGGTGGTTCGTCGGGTCACCAGCCAGGACCCGGCGATGACGAGCACGAATCCGACCACGGTCCACACCGTGACCTTTTCACCGAGCAGGATGGCGCCCGCGACTATTGCCACAGCGGGGTTCACGTACGTGACGGCGGTGGCCCTGGCCGGACCGACCTCGGCAATCAGCGAGAAGAACACGACGAACGCGACTGCGCTGCAGACCAGCGCGAGCACCAGCACGGCCACCACGACCTGGGCCGACGGCATCCGCGTCGGCCAGGACTGGGTGAGGGCGACAGCCGGCACGTACACGACGGCCGTGATTCCCAGCGATAAACCGGCCAGTCCGATTCCGGGAACGTCCGACATCCACTTGGCCACGATGATCGGCGCTGTCGCGTAGCCCACGACGGTGATCGCGATCTGGCCGACCGCGATGAGATCCGACCCGGCGACATCGAACCCGACGAGTGTCGCGACGCCGGCCATGCCGACCAGGATGCCGATCCAGTTGGTTGCGCCGAATCGTTCAGACCGCCGCAGAACCACTGCGGCGCCGACACTGGCCAATGGCACAGCCGCGAGCAGCAGCCCGGCGGTCGAGCTGGGCAGCCGTTGCTCGGCGGTCGTGAGAAAGAACCACGGAATCACGATCTCGATCAACGAATACGCCAGAAGCGCTCTCCAGTGCCGTAGCACGGCCCGCAACTCGCCGCGGATGATCGAGATTGGAATCAGCACGACCGCGGCAATGGCCGAGCGCGAGAAGACGATCATTTCGGGAGACAGCTGGGCGTCCGCGATTTTGATGAAGACGTACGGCAGGCCCCAGGCCAGGCCGAGGATGATGAACAGGATGAGTCCGCGCCGAGTCACCTGCCCATCCTTGCAGCCGCCACCGAGCTAACATTCAACCATGACCGATCGGCGGCACTTCGGTCTCACTGTGCTCGTCGCCGGCACCTTCTTCATGGAGATGCTCGACGGGACCATTCTCGCCACTGCGGGCCCGAGGATCGCCCGGTCGTTCGGTGTCGACTCGAATGCGATCAGCGTCGCC
>Ga0302314_10010683_pt1 | contig 16046 bp, 19 predicted proteins | sample III_Palsa_N2_3_FD_200533 | JGI IMG/M metagenome (GOLD analysis project Ga0302314, IMG submission 200533) | Peat permafrost microbial communities from Stordalen Mire near Abisko, Sweden - III_Palsa_N2_3 | ecosystem: Environmental > Terrestrial > Soil > Palsa > Peat permafrost | place: Sweden... | reverse complement strand
GTCGGCGTGTTCTGGGGCGCGTTCACCACGCGCCAACCCAAGGACAATGCCGAGAACATCAAGGAGATGCTGCAGCTGTACGCCGACGGCAAGATCCGCCCGTTCGTCTCCTCGACCTATCCGCTGGCCGAGGCCGGCAAGGCCATCACCGAACTCGCCGAGCGCCGGGCCAAGGGCAAGGTCGTGGTGACCATGTGATCCGGGTCGGGCCGGGCCCGATCCGGACGTCAGAACCATAAAAAGGGAGAGAGCATGCCGGGACGTCTTGAAGGCAAGGTGGCGCTGATCACCGGCGGATGCTCGGGCATCGGGCTCGGCACGGTGGAGCTGTTCGTCGCCGAGGGGGCCAGGGTGGTCGCCGCCGACGTGCAGGACGCCAAGGGCGCCATCCTGGAGCAGCGCTTCCCGGACAAGGTGCGCTACGCCCACTGCGACGTGACCGACGAGTCCGAGATCGCGGCGGCGACGGCCCTGGCCGTGTCGGACTTCGGCGGGCTCGACATATTGTTCAACAACGCCGGTCACGGCGGCGCCATCGGCGGGGTGGAGGAGACCGACGCCAAGGCTTGGGACGACACCTTCGCCCTCCTGGTGCGCGGCCCGGCTATCGGCATGAAGCACGCCGTTCCGCTGATGAGGGCGCGGGGCGGCGGGGCCATCGTCAACACCGCCTCCATCGCCGGGCTGCAGGCGGGCTTCGGCCCCCTGGCCTATTCGGCGGCCAAGGCGGCGGTGATCCAGCTGACCCGCGTCGCGGCGGCGGAGCTGTCGCCGATGAAGATCCGGGTCAACGCCATCTGCCCGGGGCTGATCGCCACCTCGATCTTCGGCGCCTCCTTCGGCATGCCGCGCGAGGTCGCCGACCAGATGGCGGCGCAGATCGAAGAGGTGGCGCCGAAATTCCAGCCGGTGCCCAAGGCCGGCCTGCCCAACGATATCGCCGAAGCCGCACTGTACCTGGCTTCGGACGCCTCGGCCTTCGTCTCGGGCACGCACCTGGTGGTCGACGGCGGCCTGACCATCGGTCCGCGTAGCGCCTGGTCGCCGGACTCGGTCTCGCCGATCCTGGAAGCCCTCGGTATCTCGCCCGAACAGGCCCAGGCCATGCAGGCGGCCCGCAAGGCGGCGCTGGCGGCGGGCTAGAGCATGTCAGGCCCAAGTGGACCCGGTTTGACTGGCGTCGCCCTTCGGGTGGCCGCCCGGACATGCTCTAACTCTATAATTCTAGACCCTTTTTATCCGGATCGGATGAACCCATCTGATCCGGAAAGGGTCTAGTTCAGCCTGAGCCGCATCCGTTCGCGGGCGGCGCGGGCGGCGATGGTTGCGCCGCCGTCGAGCAACTGGGCGCGGCTGAGCGCCTCGAGCGCGCCGGTCAAAGCGCCCTGGCCCTCGCGCGCGGCCGCCACGTCGAGCCAGGGACGGTGGTCCTTGGGGTCGAGCAGGGCGCGGCGCAGGGCCGAGCGCTCGGCCCCGGCGAAGTCGCCGCGGCGGATGGCGCGGGCGAAGATGTTGTTCTCCAGCCGCATGGCCACGGTGCGGTCGGCGACCGGCGCCATCAACAGGTCGATGCGGTCGGCCACGTCGGGGGTCAGGCCCGCGGCGAAGGCGCGCTGGGTCAGCTCCGACGGCATGACGATCCGGCCGCCCTCGAACGGGTCGAGCGCCATCGGCCCCTGGTCGGTCTCGACGCGCAACAGGAAGTGGTTGGGGAAGTCGACGCCGCGGATGTCTACCGAACAGCGCCGCCCGGCCTCGATGTAGATCACGCCCAGGGCCACGGGCAGGCCCTTGCGCCGCCCACACACCTCGATCAGGTCGGCGTTGCGGGGGTCCTCGTAGGTCAGGTGGTCGCCGTTCAGCCCCATGTCGCTGCCGAGGGCCTCGCAAATTGCGTCTTCGGGCCGCTCGCGCTTCAGCCGTTCGCGAAGGCGCGCCGCCGCCTCGGCCACCAGGCTCCGCGATGGCTCCGGGTCCCGATCCGGATTCTCGTGCAGGGCGCAGTGCAGGGCGGCCTCGAACAGGGGAAAGCCCTCTTCGGACTGGGCGCCGGCGGCGGCGAGGGCGGCCTGGGCCTCTTCGCGCGTCATCGGCCGCCTCCGTCCTGCGGCCAGGCGTCCGGCAGATGGCGCGGCAGACCGCGGGGGCCAAAGGCGATCAGGTCGAGACGGATGGCGAGGCCGGCAAGGTCGGGCCGTCGTCCGGCCAGAGCCTCAGCGGCGGCGCGCAGCCGCGCGCGCTGGCGCTCGGTGACCGCGCCCAGCGCCTCGTCGAGTGTACGCCGACGCTTGACCTCGATCACCGCCAGCACCTGGCCGCGACGGGCCAGGAGGTCGATCTCACCCTGGGCGGCCGGGATGCGGAAGCCGAGCACGCGCCAGCCCGTGGCCATCAGCCAGAGAGCGGCCAGCACCTCGGCGCCGCGGCCGTCGCGCCGGGCCTTGGCCCCGCGTGCGCTGCGGATCGCGGTCCGGTCCCCCATCCTGGTCATCCGGGGAGGCCCCTCATGCGGCGCCCTTCAGTTCCAGGGCGCGGCGATAGAGGTCGCGCCGGTTCAGCCCCAGCGCCTTGGCCACCTCGGCCGCGGCGGCAGCCGGACCTTCGCGCTCCAGGGCTTCGAGCAAGGCCTGGTCGGCGTCGGCGGCGCTGGCGATGCGGGTCTCGCCGGGACCGACCACCACCACGATCTCGCCCTTGGGGCCGTGGCAGCGCGGATCGGCGGCCAGGGCCGCGAGGTCGCCGCGCACCGCGGTCTCGTAGAGCTTGGTCAGCTCGCGCGCCATCATCGCCGGACGCGGCCCCAGCACCGCGGCCATGTCGGCGAGGCTGTCGGCCAGGCGGGGTCCGGTCTCGTAGAACACCAGGGTGGCGCGGATCGGCGCCAGTTCTTCCAGGAAGCTGCGGCGCGCGGCGGACTTCGGCGGGGGGAAGCCTGCGAACAGGAAGCGGTCGGTGGGCAGGCCGGAGATCGACAGCGCCGCCAGCGCCGCTGAGGGACCAGGGATGGGGCTGACCAGCAGGCCCTGCTCCACCGCCGCCTTCACCAGCCGGTAGCCGGGATCGGAGACCAGCGGCGTACCGGCGTCCGAGACCAGGGCCACCCGCGCGCCGGCGGCGATACGCGCCAGCACCTGGGCCGTGCGGCTCTCGTCGGCGTGGTCGTCGTAGCGCTCCACGCGCGGCTTCAGACCATAGGCGGCGAGCAGTTTGGCGGTAACGCGGGTGTCTTCGGCCAGCACGAGATCGGCGCGGGAAAGGATGTCGCGCGCCCGCAGCGTCAGGTCGCCGAGGTTGCCGATCGGCGTCGCGGTGACATAGAGGCCCGGCGGCAACGGGGCCTGCGCCTCGGATCGCTCCCCGGCCGGACCTTCAAGCTGGACAGTCGCGCGACGCATAGGGATGAGTTTCAGCAGGTCGAGGGGTTCGCGAAAAGGGGGCGGCTTCGGCCAAGCTCAATATTCGCCCTGCTCAGCCGAGGATGAGACGTTCGGTCACGTGGTTCAGCACCAGCCGGCCGGCCGGCGTGGCCGTGAGACGACCGTCCGTGCGCACGAGATGACCCGATTCGACCAGGCTCTGCAGGTTCGCCGTCGGCAGCAGGGCGAGATCGGCCAGCGCCACCCCTTCGTCGGTGCGCAGGCCCATCAGCACGCGTTCCTCGGCCCGGTCGAGGGCGGTCATCTCGGTGAAGGCGGCGCCGACGCCGTGGGCGCCAACCCGGGCGATGTAGGCGGGGATCCGGCTTTCCGCCTCGCTCGCCAGCCGCACGCCGTCCGGCCGGGTCAGCCGGCCGTGGGCGCCCGGTCCGACACCGAGGTAGTCCTCGCCGCGCCAGTAGACGAGGTTGTGCCGCGCCCGCGAAGGCCGGCCACGCGCATGGTTCGACACCTCGTAGGCGTGGTAGCCCAAGGCCTCGAGCGTCGTCTGGGTGGTCTCGTAGAGCACGGCGCCGAGCTCTTCGTCGGCGGGGGCGAACCGGCCGCGCCGGATCGCCCGGTCGAAGGGCGTGCCGTGTTCGATGGTCAGTTGATAGGGCGACAGGTGTTCGGCGCCGAACCCGGCGGCGCGGCGCAGGGCGTCCGTCCATTGATCTACGCCCTGGCCCGGCAGGGCGTAGATCAGGTCGAGCGACAGGCGCGGAAAGACGACGGCCGCGGTCCGCACCGCGCGCAGGGTCTCGGCCGCGTCATGCGCCCGGCCGAGGAAGCTAAGGTGCGCATCGTCGAAAGCCTGGACGCCCAGGGACAGCCGCTCGACGCCGGCATCGCGGAAGGCGGCGAACCGGTCGGCCTCCGCATCGGTGGGATTGGCCTCGAGCGAGATTTCCACAGGCGTATCGCCGGGCCATAGCCGTTTGGCGGTTTCGACCAGGCGGGCGACCGCCTCGGGCGGCATGAGCGAGGGCGTGCCGCCGCCGAAGAACACCGAGACCAGGGTCCTGGGCCCGATCATCGCCGCCTGCGCCACAAGGTCCGCCACGATCGCCTCGACCAGCGCCGCTTCCTCGTCCGTCCGGCCGCGCGCACGCACCACGTTGAAGTCGCAGTAGGGACAGATCCGCGCGCAATAGGGCCAGTGGATGTAGACGCCGAGCGCTGGCGGTTCGGTCAAAACAGGGCGGCCTTGAGCTTGGCGAAGGCGACGGCGCGGTGGCTGATGGCGTGCTTCCGCTCCGGATCCATCTCACCGAAGGTTTCGCTCTCGCCCACGGGCAGGAAGATCGGGTCGTAACCGAAGCCGCGCGTTCCCCGGCCCGGGAAGACCAGCGTCCCGTCTACCGTCCCCTCCACGGCCACGACGGCCCCTTGCGGCCAGGCGACGGCGAGGGCGGAATGGAAACGGGCGGAGCGATCAGCCGACCCCGACGCCGCGACCGCCTGCCCGACCTTGGCCATGGCGAAGACGAAGTCGCGCGTTCCCTCCGGCGTCTCCGCCCAGCGCGCCGACAACACGCCGGGCGCCCCGCCGAGGGCCGCGACCGACAGGCCGGAGTCGTCGGCGATGGCGATCCGGCCGGAAGCGTCCGCCGCGGCCCGCGCCTTCAGCACCGCATTGCCGACGAAGGTCCGCTCCACCTCCGCGGGCTCGGGCAGGCCGAGGGCGCCGGCGGCGAGCACCTCGAACCGGCCGTCGAGCAGGGCGGCGATCTCCTTGGCCTTGCCGGGATTGTGGGTGGCGGAGACCAGGACGGTCCCGAAATCGAGCTTCAAAGCCATGCCGAGCGCCTTACCGGAGTTTCACTTAGTTGCATCGATTTAATATCGTTTTCCGATATGTAATTTGATCGCTTATCGATGCGAGCCTATTCCTTCCGCCATGGACGGCCGCGGTGGCCACCCATAGCACAAAGGAAAAAGACCATGTCCGCTCTGAATATCGTCGACCGTTTCGCCAGCCCCATCGTGGCTTCCCTGATGCTCGCCGCCCTGCCGCTGGCCTTCGTCGGCTTCTTCATCCAAGGCTTCTGAGCTTTGCCGGCGAAGACCCCGAACCGCGCATCCAACGCCCCCCTTGGTCAACCCCTCCATTGACGTCGCCATTCCGCCTTGCAAGGTGCGGGTATGCCTCTGGCCAGTCCGCCGGGGCCGCGACGGGAGGCGCTGGATGCGCGCGTTAGGACCGGGGTCGGTCGCCAGTCTTCTGAAGATCGCGCTGGATTGCGCCTATGTGGCGCTGTGGCTCGTGGGCGGCGCGCTCGTGGTCTTCATGATCGGTTCGCTGCTCGTCATGCCCTTCATCCAGAACGTCGGCCACGGCGTGGTCACGCTGAACGGGCGCCCTGAGGACGTGGGGCTGCTGCTGCATCGCTGGCCCGCCCTCGAAGCCTTCCTGTTTTCGAGCGCCCTCTACATCGGGGCGCTGATCGTCATCACCAATCGCCTCCGCCGCGTGTTCGAGACCCTGACCCGGGGCGACCCTTTCCGGCCCGAGAACGTCGGACGCCTACGCGTGGTCGGCGCCTCGCTGATCGGCCTCGAGGCGGTCGGCTATCTGATCCGCATGTCGGTGCTGTGGCTGGCGCCCGAAGCCGGCGACGGCCTCCGCTTTTCCATCAGCCTGTCCGGCTGGTTCGCCATCCTCGCCGTGTTCGTGCTGGCCGAGGTGTTCCGCGAGGGCGCCCGTCTGCGCTCGGACGCGGAACTGACCATCTGAGCGCCGCCCCATGCCAATTCGTGTGAACCTCGACCGGGTGCTGGTGGAGCGGCGCATGTCGCTGACCGAGCTCGCCGACCGGGTCGGCGTGACCATCGCCAACCTGTCGATCCTGAAGACCGGCAAGGCGCGGGCGATCCGCTTCTCGACCCTGGACGCCCTCTGCCGCGAGCTGGATTGCCAGCCCGGCGACCTGCTGCGCTTCGACCCCGGCCCCGCCGACGCTTATGAGGACGAGGCGGAGATGATGGTCGAGGATTAGCTGTTTGCGGAAGTGGCCGGCCCCAGCCCACGCCACAGGTCGAGCCGGCGCATGGCCTTGCCCGGCAGGGCGGAGAAGCGGCCGAGCGGCAGGGCCTCGGCGGCGCGGCGCACCTCGTACTGGGCGGCGCGCATCAGGGTGGCCGGCGCGAAACGGCCGACGAAGCCATGGCCGATCGGCCGCTGGGTGTTGGCCAGCGACAGCTTGAACCGATAGTCGCCGGGGCCGAGATCGACCTCGGCCATGCCGCGATCGGCCGCCCAGCGCAGCACCTCGGTGATCAGCACCACACCGGGCGAATAGCGCTGCAAGCCCTCGTCGTGGGCGATGAACCAGGCGTGGGCGATCGCCGGCGTGCTGAGGGCGAAATGGGCGGCGGCCAGCTTGCCGCCGGCGTGCAGGGTGAACAGCACGCCGCGGAGCGCCGGATCCTGGCCCTCGAACAGGCTGCGCAGCAGTTTCGGCGGCCAGTCGCAGGCCAGGACATCGGTCTGGCCGGTCTCGGCGTACTGGGCCTGTTTCCAGGCGAGCAGCTGTTCGAAGTCGGCAGTCGACGCGCTCTCGGCCGTGAACACGACCTCGCCCTGCTCGCGTTCGAGCTTGCGGCGCTTCTTGGCGCAATCCTTGAGGATGTCGGTGCCGGCGGCCTGACGATCGGCGGCGTAGGCGTCGTGACCCTGGCGCAGGTCGATCACGTGTGAGACCGCCCGGCCGCGCACGCAGTTCGAGAACCCGGGCGCTTCGAGCATCAGGGAGGTGAAATCCAGCCGCTGGACGCCCAGGGCGTTGACCAGCCGGCGGCAGTCGACCTCGGTGTCGGCGGCGGCGACGAGGCCCTGGTAGTCGCACAGGGGCGCGCCGACCGGCATGGCCGTCACCCGCCCGACCCGCGCCGGCAGGAAGGCCTTGGCTTCGCCGCCGTCACGCAGGACGGCGACCTTGGCGCGCGCGGCGTCCGGACCGCCGGACCGCGCCACAGCCTGCACCCAGTGCGGCGACAGGAAGGGGCTCGACAACGGTCCCTGGCCCTGCAGGCGCGTCCAGGCGTCGATGTCGTCGGCGCCAAGCTCGAGCGCGGGGACGAGGTCGATCGACATACAGGTCTCCAAACGGAGCAATCACGCTTAACTGATCAAGCTTTAAGCAAGATTGACGCCAGCGATCTGATGTCAGCCCGCCTGATCGAGCAGTCGCAGGATCGCCTGTTGGGCCTGGGGCTCCGAGAGGGTGGGCGCATGGCCGACGCCTGGGATCTCCACATAGTCCATGCCGGGCGCCAGCAGCTGCATCTCGTTCACCGTGCCGCGGTCGAGAATGTCCGACTGCGCGCCGTGGACCAGCAGCACCCTTCGGCCGGCGCTGAGGCCGATGAAGAAGCCGGTCAGGTCCGGCGCCGGGGCCCCCGCCGCCGCCGCGATCGGGACCGAGATCTTCGGATCGTAGGCCAGCCGCAGGCCGCCGCCGGGCGCCGGCTCGAACAGCCGGCGGGCGAAGGCCAGCCAGTCGGCGTCGGTGAAGTGCGGAAACGCCACGCCGTTGGTCGCCCTGGCGTAGGCGGCCGCCGCCGCCCAATCCTTCACCGGCTCGCCGCCGCCGACATAGCCGCTGATCCGGGCCAGGCCCTCGGGCGCGACACGGACGCCGACGTCGTTCAGCACGGCCGCCTCGATCATGTCCGGGCGCAGCGAGGCCAGCACCATGGCGATGATCCCGCCCATCGAGGTGCCGATGAACACCGCGCGGGTGATTCCGGCGATGTGCAGCAGCGCGATCAGATCCTGGGCATAGGTCCCGGGGTGATATCGGAACGGATCCGAATCCCAATCTGAGAGTCCGCGACCACGCACGTCCACCGCCAGCACCCGCCGGCCCTGGGCGGCGATCCATGGGGCCAGGTCTTCGAAATCGGCAGCGTTGCGGGTCAGGCCATGCAGGCAGATCACCGGCACCTTGGCGTCGCCGTCACCGCCGCCGTAGTCGCGGGCGTGCAGCTTGAGATCGTCGACCGACCACCAGCGATCGGCATAAGTGTGAGGCGCGGCCTTCACCTCGGCCGGATGCGCCGGATGATGGCGCACGGCTGGCCGCTTGGTCCTTATCCGCTTCAGGAAGCCGGCCATCATCCCCTCCCGCCCACAGGCTTGGGGGCCTTATAGCCGCGAAATCACCCGGTGCATGCGGCGCGAGGGCGAGACCGCGAGCGGCGCGGCATTGCGGAGGCGGAAATCGGTCGGCGTGGCCAGGAGGTCGAAGGCGTCGGCCCGCTCCACCTTGACCGTCACGAACTCTCCGACCTTGAGCGCATGGCCAGGACGGACGAACACCTTGCCGTCGATCTCGGGCGCATCGCCCTTGGAGCGGGCCACGGCCACGCCGTCGGCGCGGACCTCATCCACCAGCACCTGCAGGGTGCGGCCGACCTTCTGCTTCAGCTTCGCCCGGCTGATCCGCGCCGAGGTGGCCATGAAGCGCTCGCGACGCGCCTGCTTGACCTCTTCCGGCACATGGTCCGGCAGGGTCTGAGCGGCGGCGCCCTGGACGTTCTCGTAGGCGAAACAGCCGACCCGATCGAGCTCGGCCTCCTCCAGCCACTGCAAGAGGTAGTCGAAGTCCGCCTCGGTCTCGCCCGGGAAGCCGACTACGAAGGTGGAGCGGAGGGTCAGGTCAGGGCAGATCTCGCGCCACTTGCGGATCCGGTCGAGGGTCTTGGCCTCGTTGGCCGGCCGCCGCATGGCCTTCAGCACGCCCGGCGCGGCGTGCTGAAGCGGGATGTCGAGGTAGGGCAGGATCTTGCCCTCGGCCATCAGCGGGATCACCGCATCGACATGCGGGTAAGGATAGACGTAGTGCAGCCGCACCCAGACGCCGAGTTCGCCGAGCCCGCGGCACAGGTCCTCGAGGTTGGCCTTCCAGGTCTGGCCGCGCCAGTCGCCGGCGGCGTATCTGAGGTCGAGCCCATAGGCGGAGGTGTCCTGCGCCACCACCAGGAGCTCCTTCACCCCGGCGTCGACCAGGGCCTCGGCCTCGGCCAGCACCTCGGCGACGGCGCGCGAGGCCAGATCGCCGCGCAGGCTCGGAATGATACAGAAGGCGCAGCGGTGGTCGCAGCCTTCGGAGATCTTGAGGTAGGCGTAGTGTTTCGGCGTCAGCCGCACGCCGGCGGGCGAGACCGGGACCAGTTCGGCGAAGGGATCGCGGGGCGCGGCGCCATGGATGGCGTCCATCACCGCGTCATAGCGGTGCGCGCCGGTGATGGCGGCGAGCGAGGGAAAGCGCTCGCGCAGCATGGCCTCCTCGGCGCCCATGCAGCCGGTGACGATTACCGGCCGGCCCGACGCCTGGGCCTCGGCGATGGCGTCGAGGCTCTCCTCGCGCGCGGAGTCGATGAAGGCGCAGGTGTTGACGACAATGGCGTCCGAGCCCTCGTAGGTCGGCGAGGTTTCATAGCCCTCGGCCTTCAGGCGCGTCAGGATCCGCTCGCTATCGACCAGCGCCTTGGGGCAGCCGAGGCTGACCATCCCGATCTTCTTCGGGCTGGGAGAATGGCCTGGATCGTGCATGGCGGGCGCCTATAGCCCAATCGGGGCCAGAAGTCACACGCCTGTCGCCGAACCGCGGTTACCCGTTGTCGGCGATCCCCTCTTGAGCTTAAGGCGTGTATAGAAATTGGTATGGTCGGTTCTGGGGCGTCCGTGGGGGAGCGCCGACCGGCACGGCATGGAGCTTAGCCTTGGCGCGCATCACCCTTCGACAACTGTTGGACCATGCGGCGGAGCACGACTACGGCCTGCCCGCCTTCAACATCAACAATATGGAGCAGGGCCTCGCGATCATGGAGGGCGCCGACGAGCTGGACGCCCCGGTGATCATCCAGGCCAGCCGCGGGGCGCGCACCTACGCCAACGACATCATGCTGGCGCGCCTGATCGACGCCCTGGTTGAGATCTACCCGCACATCCCGGTGTGCATGCACCAGGACCACGGCAACGGTCCGGCCACCTGCGCCACCGCCATCCAGTACGGTTTCACCTCGGTGATGATGGACGGCTCGCTGATGGAGGACGCCAAGACCCCCGCCACCTACGAGTACAATGTCGGCGTCACCGCCAAGGTGGTCGAGATGGCGCACAGCTGCGGCGTCTCGGTGGAGGGCGAACTCGGCGTGCTGGGGTCGCTGGAGACCGGCATGGGTGAAGCCGAGGACGGCCACGGCTTCGAGGGCAAGCTCGACCACGCGTCCCTGCTGACCGACCCGGACCAGGCGGTGGATTTCGTCGAGCGCACCCAGGTCGACGCCCTGGCCATCGCCATGGGCACCAGCCACGGCGCCTACAAATTCACCCGCAAGCCCGACGGCGCGGTGCTGGCCATGCATGTGATCGAGGAGATCCACCGCCGGCTGCCCGACACCCATCTGGTCATGCACGGCTCTTCGTCGGTGCCGCAGGACCTGCAGGACATCATCAACCAGTATGGCGGGCAGATGCCGCAGACCTGGGGCGTGCCGGTGGAGGAGATCCAGCGCGGCATCAAGCACGGCGTGCGCAAGATCAACATCGACACCGACAACCGGATGGCCATCACCGGCGCCATCCGCAAGGTGCTGGCGGAAAAGCCGGGCGAGTTCGATCCGCGCGCCTATCTGAAGCCCGCCAAGGAAGCCATGAAAATGGTGGTCAAGCAGCGGTTCGAGGAGTTCGGCGCGGCCGGCATGGCCTCGAAGATCCGGCCGATCCAGACTTCGATCATGGCCAAGAAGTACGCCTCGGGCGCGCTGGAGCCCAAGATCGGCGCCGCGGCCCGTCAGGCGGCGGAGTAGACCCGACTACCAGAGCCGCTGTACGCCGAAGCCATCGAACAGAGCTTCGTTCGACACCAGCGTCAGGCCCTCGACAAGGGCCTGGGCGATCAGCAGTCGATCGAAAGGGTCGCGATGGGCTCCTGGAAGTTTTCCTGCCAATGCGGCGTGGGCGATGGTGACGTCGAGCGCGAGGAATCCCTCCTGTCTGCGCTCGCCGTCGAAGTCTTGCGCGAGGATTTCGGCTTCCGGCAGCTTGCCGAGGCGGTGCTTGGTCGTGACCTCGAAAGCCGACACGGCGCTGACCAGGATATCGTTGCGGCGATCTTCGATCGCCCGCCGGGCGGACGCACCGAGCCTGGGATCACCGCGCAGCCACCAGATCAGCGCGTGCGTATCGAGGAGAAGCCTCAATCGCCTTCCCAGGCCTTGAGCTCGTCCTCGGGCAAGGGATCGAAGAAGGCGTCGGACCAGCCGAGCTTTCCTTTGAGACGTCCTGGGACGCGCGGTCCCAGCGGCTCCGGGGCCACGACGACCTCCAGCTTCACCACAGGCTTGTCCTTGCGCGCGATCACCACCTCCTCGCCGGCTTCGGCGAGGGCGATCAGCTTGGACAGCTGGGTCTTGGCCTGGTGGACGGTGAAGATCATCGACATTAGCTAGCATACTTAGCTAAGTCGTTCAACGCGGCGCAACTGCCGCGCCTGTTGAGGCGTTCGCCTTTCCATGAGCATCAAGGCCGGAACCATCACCCCCCACAAGGCCCGCTGGCGCGCCGCCATCCTGGTGTGCCGCAAATGCCAGAAGAAGCTCGGCGACCAGGGCTTCGGCCCGAAGGGCGACCTGCGGCTGGCCAAGGCGATGACGCGGGCCGTCAAGCACAGCCCGGCCGGGCACGGGGCGAAGATGAAGGGCCGGCGGGCGCCTGTGGGCATCGTCGAGGTCAGCTGCCTGAAGCTCTGCCCCAAAGGCGGCGTGACCGTGGTGGGGGGCGATCGGCCTGACCGCTGGCTGGTGGCCGGCGAAGGCGCCGCGGCGGAGAGGGTGCTGCACGCGCTCGGGGTGGACCTAAAGGCAACGGTCGAAGCTCGACAGACCCCGTCCACGCCACTGGTGAGCCGAAGCTCGGACGCGGGCCAACTCAGGCCCGAACACGATCCGTTCGGGTAGGATTCAGTCCTCGCCCTGCCGAGCCTAGCGCCCTGCGCTGGCGATACCCTTGATGAAGGTCGACAGGTCGAACTTCGACGTCGACAGGGCCCCGGCGCGGAAGGCGCGGGCGGAGATCCACACCACCGTCGCCGTGGTCGCCGCCATCAGCACCAGGGTCCCGGCGATCTCCCACCAGGGCGGGCCGGAGGCGGCGCGGGCGGTCATCAGGAAGGGCGTGAACGGCGGGAACCAGGCCAGCCATTCGAGCAGGGGCGCATCGGGCCGGCGGATCGCCAAGGTCAGGAAGACCATCGGCAGCGACAGCATCAGCATCAGCGGCCCGACCAGGGTCTGCGCCTCGCGCGGCGTCTCGCAGAAGGCGCCGATGGCGGTGAAGATCGAGGCGTACATCAGATAACCAAGGATGAAATAGGCGATGAACTCCAGGAACAGACCGTGGCCGAGCAGGGCCGAAACCAGTTGATCGGCGGTTCCCGGCGGCGCGAAGCGGATCAGGGCGAACACGCCGGCGCCGCCCCAGACCGCCATCACCGTCGACGCCAGGGCCGCCACGCCGAGGATCTTGCCGCCGAGGATCTCGGGCACCGAGGCGGACGACAACAGCACCTCGAGCACCCGGTTGGACTTCTCCTCGATCACGCTGTTCAGGAGGATGCCGACGCCGGTCATGGTCAGGATCCACAGCGAGAAGGCCAGCCCGAGCGCCGCGAAGGTCGGCATCCGGTCCTTCATCGACACCCGTCCGCCGGACGCGGCCTTGGGCGAGAACTCCTTGACCACCGGCCGCACCGCGTCGGCGACGGCGATCTTGGCCGGGTCGAGGCCGAGCACGGCCAGCCGGTCGGCCCGCATCACACTGGTCGCGGCCTGGCGGACAATGCTGGCCAGGGCGCCGTCGCCGATGTCGCGGGTCCAGACGTCGACCGACAGGGCGGCGGGCGAGCCGGTGAGGATGGCGGCGCCGTCGAGCTTGCGGCCGTCGGCCATCAGCGTCGCGCCCGAGACATAGCCCTGCAGGGCGGCGCGCGCGGCCGCGGGTGTCTGGGCCCGGGCCACATCGGCGGGCGGAGCGACGATGCGGATGCGCGAGGCGGCGGCCTCGGGCGCGGCGGCCCGGGTGAGCTGCGCCCCGGCGTGGGCGAAGTCGACGATCGCCAGATTGCGTTCCGGCGCGGTCTTCTCGGCCCAGATCGGCCCGTATCCGGACAGGGCGCCGATGGCCGGGGCGATAATCAGCGACAGCCAGAAGCCGGGCGTCTTCAGATAGCTCAGGTACTCGCGGACGGCGATGCGCAGCAAGCGGAGCATAATCAGGCGCCTCCGGTGAGGACGATGAAGGCGTCGTGCAGCGAGGGCTCGCGCATCTCGAAGCGGGTCAGATCGAGCCCCTGGGCGAAGGCGGCGCGCAGGGTGTCGTAGGCCGCGGCGCCCGGCGTCAGTGACGCGGTGCGGACCCCGGCCTCGTCGGTGGAGACCTGGGCCACGCCCGGCAGGGCGCGCAGCTGATCGTCGGTGGCGGCGCCTTCCAGCACCAGCCGGCGCGGGGCGGCCGAACGCGCCTCATCGACCGAGCCTTCGAACGCCTTGCGGCCCTTGGCCAGCAGCACCACGCGCTCGCACAGGCGCTCGGCGTGGGCCATGACGTGGGTGGAGAAGATCACCGTGGCGCCGCGTTTGGCCAGGTCGCGGATCAGGGCCTCGAGCGACTGCTGGTTCACCGGATCCAGACCCGAGAACGGCTCGTCGAGGATGACCAGGTCGGGCTCGTGCGCCAGGGCGGTGATCAGCTGGACCTTCTGCGCCATGCCCTTGGACAGGGCCTTCATCGGCCGATGGATGGCGGCGCCCAGCCCCTGCGCCTCCAGCATGGCGATCCCGCGCTTCCTGGCCACGGCCGACGGCACGCCCTTGAGCCCGGCGAAGAACACCACCGCCTCCACCGGGGTCATCCGGCGATAGAGGCCGCGCTCCTCGGGCAGGAAGCCGATGCGATCGCGCACCTTGCTGGCGTCGCTCGAGCCCAGCACGGTGATCTTGCCAGCGGTCGGTTCGACCAGGCCGAGCGCCATGCGGATACTGGTGGTCTTACCGGCGCCGTTGGGACCGAGGAAGCCGAAGATCCGGCCCGGCGCCACCTGGAACGACAGGTCGTCGACCGCATGGAAATCGCCGTAGCGTTTGGAGACGCCCTCGAGACTCAACGCCACGTCCATGAAGGCCCTCCCGACTCACCCCCACTCTATCGTCAGGGTTTACCGGCTGGCGATAGCCGCCTTCATCACGAACGCAATGGCCCGCACCACCGCGCCGCAGTGCTTGGGGCCGAGCAGGGAGGCGTGGCCAGCGCGGCCGATATTCTCCGCATAGCCGGAGCGCGACCGATGCGCCGGCTCGGCCTGCATCTGCTTCCACCAGGCGCGTGACCGGCCGGCGGTGACCGAAGCCAGCGGCAGTTCGCGATCGAACTCGCCGAGCGCCCGCGCCTCCTCGCCGTCCTGAAGCCAGTATTCGAGCTCCCTGGCGGCCCAGAGATTGTGCTGGGGCGAGGCGAAAGCCCGCAGCTTTTCCGCGTGCGGCGCGCCGCTGAGGCCGATGGCGTCGCCGAACAGAGGCGCGGACACGGCGGTGAGCAGGACGCTGGAGCCAATGCGGGCGGCGTTGGCGAGCGGGATCGAGCCCTTGACGAAGCGGATCACCGCCGGCCGCGCCAACGCCTCGGCCGGGATGGCGTCGAGCAGCACCACGCCCTTCACCATCTCCGGCCAGCGCAGGGCGAACACCTGCACATGCACCGCCGCCATCGAATGGCCGACCAGGATGTAGGGCGGCGCCTCGCCAAGCTTGTCGAGCACGGCCTTGAGGTCGTCGCTGATCGCCCGGCTGTCGCGGGGCTCGGGGCCCGGCTCGGAATAGCCGAGCCCGGCCCGGTCGTAGGCGAGAAGCCGCATGTGCGGCGACAGCGCCGCCTGGATCGCCGCGAAGTCCGCGCCCGTCCCGAAGGCGCCCGCCTCGCACACCACCAGCGGCTGGTCGCGCCGATCGCCTTCGATCACTACCCGGATCTGCCGGTCGCCGAGATCGACCATCCGCCCGCGCGGCGGAACGCCTTTCGCCGAGGCGAACAGGCCCTTGCCCTTGGCGGGCGGCGCGACGACGGGGAGCTTGGAGGCCATGACCGGGCTTATGCCACGGCGCAGGCCGGCGGCGACAGCGCCCGTACCGACAACTGCGCCGTCCCGGCGACTATTCGGCGGCGATGGCTTCGGGCTTGCGGTAGATCGAGTTCTTCACCGACGAGAACACCCGCTGGACCATGGGTTCGAAGGCCGCCAGCGGCATGCTTTCGTAGGCCGGGTCGAATGCCGACTGGTCGTACAGGTGACAGAACTGGGCGGTGTATTCGAACGAGGGGTGGCCGCGGTAGCGCTCGCGCATGTCGCGGTCGAGGCCCAGGTAGTGGAAGAAATAGTAGCCCTGGAAGATGCCGTGGTTCTCGAGCATCCAGTGGTTCTGCTCGGAGACGAAGGGCTTCAGGATCGCCGCGCCGATGTCGGCGTGGTTGGCGCTGCCGAGGGTGTCGCCGATGTCGTGCAGCAGGGCGCAGACGACGTATTCCTCGTCCATGCCGGCGCGGTGGGCGCGCGTGGCGGTCTGGATCGA
>Ga0302314_10010682_pt1 | contig 16047 bp, 12 predicted proteins | sample III_Palsa_N2_3_FD_200533 | JGI IMG/M metagenome (GOLD analysis project Ga0302314, IMG submission 200533) | Peat permafrost microbial communities from Stordalen Mire near Abisko, Sweden - III_Palsa_N2_3 | ecosystem: Environmental > Terrestrial > Soil > Palsa > Peat permafrost | place: Sweden... | reverse complement strand
CCGGCGCGCTCCGATCGTCCGATCGTCGCGACGGCAGAAATCGCAGCGCGCTGCGCGGATCCAGCGGGCTGGGGGGCTCGCCGGTCAGTCTCACCCTTTGGCGCCCCCGTTCGATCGCCGGATCGGGTATAGGCGCCGCGGCCAGCAGGGCGCGCGTATAGGGGTGGCGGGGGTCGGCGAACAGGTCTTCGCGGCTGGCCAGCTCCATCACCCGCCCCAGATAGAGCACCATCACCCGGTGGCTGATCTCGCGCACCACGGCCAGGTCATGACTGATGAAGATCATCGCCATGCCGAAGGCCTTCTGGAGCTCGATCAGAAGATCGATGATCTGGGCCCGCACCTGGACATCGAGCGCCGAGACCGCCTCGTCGCAGATCACCAGACGGGGTTTCAGGATCATCGCCCTGGCGATGCCGACCCGCTGATTCTGGCCGCCGGAGAGCTCATGCGGATAGCGGTTGATCAGGTCCGGCGACAGCCCCGCGCGGAGCATCATGGCCCGGCACTCGGCCTCGCGCCCGGCGCGGTCCATGGCTGGCTGGAACACCCTCAGCGGCTCGGCGATGGAATCGCCGATCGTCATGCGCGGATCGAGACTGGCCAGCGGGTCCTGGAAGACGATCTGCATATCCTTGCGCGACGCCCGCAGCACCTGACGGTCCGAAGCGGTGATGTCGCGGCCAAGCACGCTCACCGAGCCGCCGGTGGCGGGCAGCAGCCGCAGGACGGCGCGCGACAGTGTCGACTTGCCGCAGCCGCTTTCGCCCACAACGCCCAGGGTCTCGCCCCGGCGGACCTCAAGGCTCACCCCGTCCACGGCGCGCAAGGCCACGCGAGGCGCGAACAGGCCCTGGCTGAGCGGGAACCAGACCTTGAGGTCCTGGGCCTGGGCCACGACCTCGGCGTCGACTGCGATGGGATCGATCACCGGCCGGCCGCCGCGGGCCTCCCGGTCCAGCCGCGGAATCGCGTCGAGCAGATCGCGCGCATAGTCGGTGGAGGGCGCGGAAAACAGGCGCTCGGCCGGACCTTCCTCGACAAAGCGGCCGTCCTTCATCACGCAGACCCGGTCGGCCAGACGGGCGATCACGCCCATGTCGTGGGTGATCAGCACCATGGCCGCCCCGGTTTCGTCGCGCAGCTCGGCCATCAGGTCGAGAATCTCGGCCTGGACGGTCACGTCGAGGGCTGTGGTGGGCTCGTCGGCGATCAGCAGTTGCGGACCGCAGGCCATGGCGGCGGCGATCATCACCCGCTGGCGCATGCCGCCGGACAGTTCGTGGGGATATTGCCGCATCCGACGGGCCGCGTCGGGCATGCGCACCCTGTCCAGCCAGTCGCGCGCGCGAACCGCGGCGGCGTCGGCGGACAGGCCGAGATGCCGGCGCAGAGGCTCGGCGATCTGGTCGCCGACGCGCATGTGCGGGGTCAGGGCCGTCAGCGGGTCCTGGAAGATCATGGTCATCCGCGACCCGCGCAGCCGGTTCAGTTCGCGCGGCTTCAGGCCCAGCAGCTCACGGCCATCAAACCGGATCGATCCCTGAGCGCGGCCGTTCTGGGCCAATAAGCCCATGACGGTCATGAAGGTCTGGCTCTTGCCAGACCCGCTTTCGCCGACCACGCCCAGGCATTCGCCCCGCGCAACGCTGAGCGAAACGCCCCGGACGGCCTGAACCTGACCGTCGTGCAGGGAGAATTCCACCTTCAGATCGTCGATGGACAGTAGGGACTCTTCCGGCGAACTCAGCGGGGGCCCCTCGGCTGTTGTGGAGCAGGGACATTAACGCACCCGCCGCGCGCGGCAATGGGCGGAATTCATGCCGTCGCGGTCAGGCTTCCGGCGCCACGGTGGCATGGCTGAAACCGGCCGCTGCGGCCAGATCGACCATGCCCGCCCATGGCAGGTCGTGCACCTGGATATCGGGGCCAATATCGCGGACCGCGCCGACGAAGGCATTCATCCGTCCCGCGGGGTCGGATAGCTGAAGGCCGAGCCATTTGGCCTCGACGGAGACCCCGCGCAGGCCGCAGCCGCGAATGGCCTCCAGCGCCGCGCGGCTTGGCCGCACACGTCCGATCACGGCGACGCAAAGGCCGCGAACCAGCCCGGCCACCTCCATCAGACGGCTCGACGGCACGGCGTCCAGGTCGCGGATCTCGATGATCACCGCCGTCCGCATGGTTTCACGAACCGAGTCGGTCAGCCTGAGCAGTCGCTCGCGGGCGCGCTGGGTGGCCAGAGTCACGAAACTGACCGGTACCTGCAGGCGAGCGTCGCCATCCCCCTCGAGTATGGCCGCCGCATAGGCGAAGCTCGCCACGTCGACCTCTTCCAGATCGGCGGCCTCGGCTTCGGCCGGAGCGCCGAGCCGGCGGATCAACGCACCATCGACCAGGCCGGTTCGGAGGTCCCACATGGGGACCAGGCTGAGCTGCAGGTCGAACGGGTCGCGCTTTAGCGGCTCCAGGGCGAACACGCTGGTCCGCCAGGCGGCGGGGCCGCTGGGTGTCAGGTTGTGCGCTGACGCTATCGACATGCGGACGGCCAATTCCGGCTCTGGCGGGATGCCCGCGCATATTCGCCGCTTAACCTTAGCTCCGCGTTAAAGAATATGGCGTCAATGCGGCGATCGGGCGGCCTCGAACGCGGCGACGGTGCGGATCAGGGTCGACGGGTCCGAACGGGCCGGGGTCCAGCCGAAGGCGGCCTTGGCCGCGGCGGGGTCGGCGACCAGACTGGGCGGGTCGCCGGCGCGCCGTCCCGCCATGGTGAAAGGCGGCCTCTTGCCCAGGGCCTGCTCGGCGGCGGCGACGATCTGCAGGTTCGACAAGCCCCGCCCGGATCCCAGATTGAAGGCGCGGCTGGCGCCGCCCGCCTTCAGCCACGCCAATGCCGCGACATGGGCGTCGGCCAGATCGGTCACATGCACATAGTCGCGCACCGCCGACCCATCAGGGGTGGGATAGTCGCTTCCGAATATCTTCAGGGCCGGCCCGGTCCCCAGCGTCGCGCGCACCACATTGGGGATCAGGTGCGTCTCGGGATCGTGGCGCTCGCCGATCTCGCCGTCCTCGTCGGCCCCCGCTGCGTTGAAATAGCGCAGCGCCGCCCAGGTGAACCCCTTGGCCTCGCCGATCCAGCGAAGCGCGCCTTCGATGACCCGCTTGGTCTCGCCATAGGGATTGGTGGGCGAAAGCGGCGCGTCCTCGCCGATCAGGCCGCCGCCGACCGCGCCGTAGACCGCCGCCGAGGAGGAAAAGACAATATGGCGCACGGCGCGACTGGTCATCGCCTCGATCAGGCGCAGCGTCGCTATCACATTGTTGGCGTAGTAGACGTCCGGCTTGGCTACCGATTCCGCCACCAGGCTTGACGCCGCGAAGTGCATCGCCGCCTTGATGTCGTACTGGTCGAGCGCCGCCAGCACGGCGCCTGTATCGCCGATATCGGCCTGGACCAGCGGCCCCCACTTGACCGCGTCGGCGTGGCCGGTGGCCAGATTGTCGATGGTGACCGGAAGATAGCCCGCCCGCGCCAGGGCCTTGCAGGCGTGAGAACCGACATAGCCCGCGCCGCCGGCGACCAGAATGCTTTCCACGCGGCGATCCTCCCGGCCAAGGTTGATACGGACACCTTAGATGGGCTGGGCTTCGAGAAACAGTCGGTTACAGGGTTTGTGTCGCGAAACCCGCCGGCGCGCCCTATGAGGCGTCCGCGAAGAGCGGGCTGAGGAAAAGTGCGAAGCGGTTTTCCGCCTGCAACCCGCTCTAAACTTTTAGAATCGATCACGTTTTCTGAATTCGGATCGATTCGATCCGAATTCACCGTGATCTACCGAAAGCCCTCGCCTTATGACCATCGCCTTCATCGACCTCGCCGCCCAGCAAAGCCGGATCAAGCCCCGGATCGACGCGGCGATCGCGCGGGTGCTGGCGCACGGCGCCTATGTGATGGGGCCGGAGGTCAAGACGTTCGAGGAGCAGCTGGCGGCGTTCGCGGGCGCCAAACACGCGGTCTCCTGCGCCAACGGCACAGACGCCCTGATCCTGCCGCTGATGGCGTGGGGCGTGGGGCCTGGCGATGCGGTGTTCTGTCCGAGCTTCACCTTCGCGGCGACGGGCGAGGTCATGCCACTGGTCGGCGCGTCGCCGGTGTTCGTGGACATCCGGCCCGACACCTACAATCTCGATCCGGAAAAGCTGGAAGCGGCCATCCTCGCCATCAAGGCCGAGGGCAAGCTGGTCCCGCGCGCCATCATAGCCGTCGACCTGTTCGGCCAGCCCGCGGATTATCCAGCCATCGCCGCCATCGCCAAGCGCCATGACCTGAAACTGATCGCCGACAGCGCCCAGGGCTATGGCTGCACGCTGAACGGCCGCCATCCAGGCGTCTGGGCCGATGTGACCACCACCAGCTTCTTTCCCGCCAAGCCCCTGGGCTGCTATGGCGACGGCGGCGCGATCCTGACCGACGACGCTTGGCTGGCCGAACGGATCGATTCCCTGCGCGTGCACGGCAAGGCGGTGGCCAGCGACATCAATGGCGCCACCCTGGCCCATGACCCGAAATACCTGAACATGCGGGTCGGCCTGAACAGCCGGCTAGACACCCTGCAGGCGGCGATCCTGATCGAGAAGCTGGCGGTGTTCGCCGACGAGCTGGACCGGCGCGATGTGATCGCCGGCCGCTATGCCGACGGCCTGACCGGAACCGCGGTGCGTGCGCCGGTCGTGATCGATAGCGGCCGGTCCACCTGGGCCATCTACACCATCGAACACGAGAACCGCGACGGTTTGGCTGCACACTTAAAGACCCTGGGCGTGCCGACGGCGGCCTACTACCCGATGCCGATGCACCGCCAGGACTGCTACGCGGCCTATCCCCAACCCGGCGGCCTGCCGGTCAGCGAGGCCAAGGCCGAGGTGGTGCTCAGCCTGCCGATGCATCCCTATCTGGAGCCGGACGTGCAGGACCGGATCATCGAGGGCGTGCGCAGCTTCAACGGCTAACGACCCCTCGCCCGGTCTAAACACGCAGTGGGGAGAGGGTTCAACGCCGTGAACTCGAAAGGGGACGTTGGCGCGGACAGATTCGATCCATTGCGAAAGTGCGTCTAGCCTTGCGACTTGGCCAGCTAAGCTAGCTACTACCAATCCGCGTCCGCCATTCCTCTCGCGTCTGGCCCCAGATATCCACCGCGACATCCTCGTGCGGCGCCGGCAACTGGCCCGGCCCGCGATTGACCGATCCCAGCCGCACCGCGACCTTCCGCGACGCCGTGTTCTCCGGCGCGATGCAGTGGACCACGTCCGTCCAGCCCAGGTGGTCGAAGGTCCAGTCGATGGCGGCTGTCGCGGCCTCGACCGCATAGCCCTTGCCCCAGGCCGGTCGGATCAGGCTCCAGCCGACCTCGGTTCCGGGCCAGTCCGCCGGAACCCAGGGGCCGATCCGGCCGATCCAGAGGCCGGTCGACTTCTCGATCACCGAGAACATGCTGTAGCCGCTCATCGCCCAGGCCCCGGCGATCTGCATGAAGCCGCGCCAGGCCTGAGACCTGGCCTGGGGTCCGCCAATGAATTTCGAGCCTTCGGCGTCGGCCATGAAGACCGCATAGGGCTCGAAATCCTCCGGCCGCGTGGGCCGAAGGATCAGCCGGGCTGTCTCGATCGTCGGGCCTATTTCAGCGATGGATCGATCTCCTTGCAGGCCGCCATCAGGCCCTGGACCGACTCCACCGACTTGGCGAACATCGCCTTTTCCTCGTCATTGGTGGGGAATTCGATCACGCGCTCGATGCCGCCAGCGCCGATCACCGCCGGCACGCCAACATAGAGGTCTTTCAGGCCATACTCGCCGGACAGATGCACGGCGCAGGGCAGGACGCGCTTCTTGTCCTTGAGGTACGACTGGGCCATGGCGATGGCGCTCTCGGCCGGGGCGTAGAAGGCCGAGCCCGTCTTGAGCAGGGCCACGATCTCGCCGCCGCCGCCGCGGGTGCGCTTGACGATGGCGTCGAGCTCATCCTGGGTCATCACGCCCTGGCGGACCAGTTCCGGCAGCGGCAGGCCGCCCACGGTCGAGTGGCGCACCATCGGCACCATGTCGTCGCCGTGGCCGCCCAGGGTCCAGGCATGGATGTCCTCGACGGAAACGCCGGTCTTTTCCGCCAGGAAGTAGCGGAAGCGTGCCGAGTCCAGCACGCCGGCCATGCCGATCACCTTGTTATAGGGCAGGCCCGAAAACTGCTGCAGCGCCCAGACCATGGCGTCGAGCGGATTGGTGATGCAGATGACGAAGGCGTTCGGGGCATGGGCCTTCAGGCCGTCGCCCACCGCCTTCATGACCTTCAGATTGATGCCCAGCAGGTCGTCGCGGCTCATGCCAGGCTTGCGCGGGACGCCGGCGGTGACGATGCAGACATCGGCGCCGGCGATGTCTTCGTAGCTGTTGGCTCCCTTCAGCGCGACGTCCTTGCCGAACACGGGGCTCGCCTCGGCCAGGTCCAGGGCCTTGCCCTGCGGCACCCCCTCGGCGATGTCGAACAGGACCACGTCGCCCAGTTCCTCGCGCGCGGCGATGTGAGCGAGCGTGCCGCCGATCATGCCGGCTCCGATAAGGGCGATCTTCGCACGAGCCATAGGGGTCTCCGGGGTTTCGATTGAGAGGAAATGTCGGGGCGGTCTAGCCCTGGATCGGGACGGGGGCAAGCGCTGGCCGGCGCTCGCTCGCCAGCGTCGGGCGGGCCTGCTATGGCGCTTCGCCATGACCGATTTTCGCCTTGCGCCTGCCTTTGCGGAAACCTCCGCGCCGCTGACCATGCTGGGCCTTTGCGAGGCGCGGCTGCAGCTTGACGCGCGATGGCCGTGGATCGTGCTGATTCCGCGCCGCCCGGGCGCCAGCGAGATCGCCGATCTGGCGCCCCCCGATCGGGTCCTGCTGATCGAGGAGATCGTGGCGGCAGGCGAGGCGGTTCGGGCCATCGGCGTGGCGCTCGGCCGGGCGGTGGAGAAGCTGAATGTCGGGGCGCTGGGCAACATCACCCCCCAGCTGCACGTCCACATTGTCGGCCGCCGCGCGGACGACGCCGCCTGGCCGGGACCTGTCTGGGGCGTCGGCGAGGCGACGGCTTATTCGCCCGGCGCCGTTGAGATCGCGCGGGCGGCCGCGCTCAACGCCTTTGGGAGCACGAAGCTCAATACCGCGACATGATCACCGGCTGAGACGCCCCGCCTGACTCCAACCGGCCGACCCAGTCTCCGCCCGGCCGTCGATGCAGCACCACGGTGCGGCCACGCCGGGCGCCGATCGTCGGCTCGAAGCTCAGGGTCAAGTCGTCGCGCTGGCGCTCGGCGGACGACAGAAAACCCGTGCCGCCCGGCAGGTTCTCCTTACCCGGATCGAGCCAGGAGCCCTCGATCACGGGAACCCTCGGGCTTGAAGAACGCGGGTCCGGAATCTGGCCCGGATCGGAGAACTGAAAAATGTAGAGCGCGCGGCTGTCGCTGGCGCTGAGTCGCCAGCGGCCGTCCAGGTCGCCGCGCCGGGCCTGTGCGGCGTCGAAGGCGGCGCGCACGGCCGCCTGACGCGCGTCCTCGTCCATCGGCGGCTGTTCGAGGATAGAGTCGATTGTCGGCGGCTGACCGGATGGCGCCGGGCTAACCGGAGCCGCCGAAGAAGACGGCGCGCCTGGCGTCGTGGGCGTCTGCGTGGTCCCGCTCGCCTGAGCAGCCATCAGCGTCAGGGCGGCCAGGGCGGCGATCGCGGTCATCCGGTTGCTACTGTCCCTTCGGCCGCGGCGATGGCGTCGGCGGTCGCGACCAGCTTTTCCGCCTGGGCCAGATGAAGGAATTCCGCCAGCCTGCCCTCGACGCGCAGGGCGCCGCGTCCCCGGTTGGCCGGGTCGGCGAAGGCGGAGATCACGGCGCGCGCCCACGCGACCTCGTCGGCGGGCGGGCTGAACAGCCGGTTGGCGGCCTCGATCTGGTTCGGATGGATCAGGCACTTGCCATCGAAACCGAAGTCGACGCCCTGGCGGCATTGGGCTTCCAGCCCCGCCGGATCGTCCAGTTCGTTGCAGACCCCGTCCAGGATGATAAGGCCGTGGGCTCGCGCGGCCGCCACCGCCAGGGTCAGCACCGCCAGCATCGGGGTCCGCTCGGGCGTCTGGCGACAGCCCATCTCCTTGGCCAGATCGTTCAGCCCCATGGCCCAGCCGCTAAGTCGCGAGGCCGGATCGGACGTCCGCACCGCGCCGATGGCGTCCAGAGCGAACACGGCGGGACAGGTCTCGATCATCGCCCAGAGGCGGGTGCGGCCAGGAGCGTGGGCGATGGCCGCCTCGTAGGCCCTGATGTCGGCCGGTCCATTCACCTTGGGAACCAGGATGGCGTCCGGACCGGCCTCGGCGGCGGCCTTCAGATCCTCCGCGCCCCAGGGCGTGTCCAGGCCGTTGCAGCGGATCACCACCTCGCGGCGGCCGAACCCGCCGGCCCGGACGGCGTCCACGGCCTGGGCCCGGGCGGCCGGCTTGGCGTCGGGCGCCACCGCGTCCTCCAGGTCCAGAATCACCACGTCGCAGGCGAGGGTCATGGCCTTCTCGACCGCGCGCGCGTTCGAGGCGGGCATGTAGAGGACGCTGCGGCGGGGTCGATGGAGCATGATGGGGCCTTCCATGAATTCAGAACCACCCGGCCTGACGCAGGGCGCGGACATAGGTGCGGCTGACCGGAACATCGGCCCCGTCCTTCAGGCGGATGGTCGCGCGGCCATCGGCGCGGCGGGCTTCGTCCACGCCGTCGCGCGCCACCCACCAGGACCGGTGCGTCTGGGCACCCTCGATCCCTTCCAACTCGTCGATGGCGTCGGACAGGCGCATCAGAATCAGGTCCGCGCCCTTGCTGGTGTGCAGGCGCAGATAGTGGTCCTGGGCCTCGACCGCGTAAAGGTCCGACCCGCGTAATCGGGCAGGCAGGCGCTCGAGAAACATCGGCGGCGCATCGGCCTCCGCCGCGGCATGGGTCTGGGCGGGCTCCCGATCCGCCAGAAAATTCAGCGCCGTCATCGCCGCGCTGACCAGCAATACAGGTCCGGCGTTCGAGACCAGATTGCCCAGGCGCCAGGGTGTGTGAAGCATCAGCACGGTGATGACCCACACCATGACGGTGGCGGGCGCCCAGAGCATCAGGGTCAGGATCGCCGCCTTCAGCCACGGCCGACCGTCCAGCCGGGGCAGGCCGCGCGCCACGGACATGATCGCAATGCCCAGAACCGTGCCGCTCAAGAGCATGGTCAGCCAATAGATCTGGCGCTGCACTGGCGGCTGGCGGTGACTGTCGAACGCCCCGATGCTGCTCATGAACACCGCGGCGACGATCGCGACAAGCAAGCTGCGTCGGTAGCGCGCACCAAGGTCAAGAAGACGCGCGACAACGGTCTTGGGCTCGCTCTGGCGACCTTGTGCCGTCACTGCCTTTGAACTCCCTGAACCCGCGCTCGCGCCGATCAAGACATTGGCCCACAGCCTGTCAATCGCACCAATCCAATTGGCGCGCGGACGTTTCAAGCGAATGCTGACGTCTGGCGTGATTCGCTCTATGAGTCGGCTCCCCCGACGTCGGGGGGCCTTTCTTGGGACTTCGGGGTCTGCACACCAAACGCCATGCCTCAGCCGCCGGAGCCGCCTTCCTCCGAACCATTCGTCTTTCACGATCCGTCAGGCCGGCGCGCGCGCCGCACCGGCCAGGCGGGCGGACTCTTGCTGTCCCTGCTGGCGGCGATCATCGCCGGCTTCCTGGCGACCCTGGCGTTGGCGCCGCATCTGCCGACGGTCCAGTTGCAGGATCCGCGCGTCCTTCAGGGGCTGCACCAGGAGACGGCCAAACACGTGCGTGGAAAGCCGCTGAAGCGGCTGATCCGCAGGCCGAACGCGCCTGGAACCAACAAGGCCGTCAAGCCGCTGACCGTCGGCTTCTATGTCAGTTGGGACAGGGAATCCCTGCAGTCGCTGAAGGAGCATGTGAACAGTCTGGACGTGGTGGCGCCGCAATGGATCACCATCACGAGCGCGACCGGCGACGTCGAGGTTGCAAACGACCCGGAAGCCACCGCCGTGATCGCCAGCGCCAAGCATCCGCCGGCGATCATCGCGGTGGTGCACAACTTCTATAACGGCGCCTTCAATCCGGCGATCGCCGACGGCGTGATCGAGAACCCGGCCGTCCGCCAGCGCCTGATCAACAGCCTGACCGACCAGGCGGCCAAGCACGGCTATTCCGGCTTCATGTTCGACCTGGAGAACATCTCGCCCAAGGCCCTGAAGGACTATCCGGCCCTTCTGGAGCAGGCGCGCGCGGCGTTCCGTCCCCTGGGACTGGAGCTTTGGGTCACCGCGCCGCTGGACGACGACAGCCAGCCGTACGCCAAGCTGGCCGCCGCCACCGACACCGTGGTGCTGATGGCCTATGACGATCACGGGCAGGACAGCGAACCGGGTCCGGCCGCCGGCGAGACCTGGTTCGAGACCAATATCGACAAGCGGCTGTCGCAGCTCGATCCGAACCACACGGTCGTGGCCTTCGGGTCCTATGGTTATGACTGGCAGGTCAAGATCGGCAAGCTCCAGCCCGCCGACGTCACCACCTTCCAGGAGGCCATGCAGCTGTCGCGCGACGCCGACGCGCCGATCCGGATGGACGACGACGAGCTGAACCCCACCTTCGGCTACATCAACGACGACGGCGTGGCCCACACGGTCTGGTTCCTGGACGCCACCACTCTGTTCAACGGGGTCAAGGTGGTCGATCCCTGGCGTCTGCGCGGCTACGCCATGTGGCGGCTGGGCCCAGAGGACCCGGGCGTGTGGAGCGTGCTCGGCAAGCCCTACGGACAGGTCGACGCCTCGGGCCTGGTCACGCTGGCGCCGGGCCAGAACGTCGAGTTCGACGGCACCGGCGAAGTGCTCAGCATCTCCGCCACGCCGACGCCGGGCAAGCGCACCTTGACCTTCGACCCGGACAACGGGCTGATCGCCGACCAGCACTACGACAAGCTGCCGTCCTCCTATGAGATCAAGCGCTACGGCGCCCATCCGGGATGGGTGGCGCTGACCTTCGACGATGGACCCAGCAGCCGGTGGACGCCGAAAATCCTGGACATCCTCAAGGCGAAGAATGCGCCGGCGACCTTCTTCGTCATCGGCGAGCACATGCAGGAACGCCCCGACCTGGTCGCACGTGAGATCAAACAGGGCCTGCTGGTGGGCAACCACACCTACACCCACCCCAATATCGGCGAGCTGCCAGTGCCGGAGATCGACCTGGAGCTGAACGCCACCCAGCGCCTGTTCGAGGTGGTCACCGGCCGATCCATGCGTCTGATGCGGCCGCCCTATTTCGGCGACGCCGAACCGTCGACCCCGCGGGAGGTCGATCCGCTGGTCTCGGCCCAGAAGCTCGGCTACATGATCGCCGGCCTGCGCATCGACCCGGACGACTGGAAGAAGCCCGACGCGAAGCTGATCGTCCAGCGCAGCCTGGCCCGCCTGACCGACACCAATCCGGAGACCGGCGGCCAGGTGGTGCTGCTGCACGACGCCGGCGGCGACCGCAGCCGCACGGTCCAGGCCCTGCCGGTGCTGATCGATCAACTCCGCGCTCACGGCTACAAGCTCGTCAGCCTGGCTGAACTGGCGGGGCTGACGCCCGACCAGGCCATGCCGCCGACCCAACGCGACTGGGCGGAGCTGACCCTCGATCGGATCGGCTTCAACATCTTCCGCTGGATCGACTACTCCCTGCGCACCCTGTTCATCAGCGCCATCGTGCTGGGCGTGCTGCGGCTGGTCTTCCTGGCGATCCTGGCCCTGATCCACCGCTTCCGCGAAGCCGGCCGCATGCCCGCCGACATGAATCCCGAAACCGGCCCCCTGGTCAGCGTACTGATCCCCTGTTTCAACGAGGAGAAGGTGATCGCCGCCTCGGTGGCGCGAATCCTGGAGTCCCAGTGGCCGCGCCTGGAGGTGATCGTCCTGGACGATGGTTCCAGCGACGACACCTCGGGCGAGGTGCAGCGGCATTTCGGCGGCGAGCAGCGCGTGCGGCTGATGCGCTTTCCCAACGGCGGCAAGGCCCTGGCGCTCAATCGCGGGCTGGATCAGGTCAAGGGCGAGATTGTCGTCGCGCTGGACGCCGATACCCTGTTCGCGCCCTCGACCATCCCGCGCCTGGTGCGCTGGTTCGCCGATCCGCGCGTGGGCGCCGTGGCCGGCAACGCCCTGGTCGGCAATCGACGCAACATCATCACCCGCTGGCAGGCGCTGGAATATGTCACCGCCCAGAACCTGGAGCGCCGGGCCCTGGCCGCCCTGGGCGCCGTGACCGTGGTGCCGGGCGCGGTCGGCGCCTGGCGGCGCGCGGCGCTGGAGCAGCTGGGCGGCTATCCCTCGGATACGCTGGCCGAGGACCAGGACCTGACCATGGCCGTGCAGGCGGCCGGATGGCGCGTGGAGTTCGACCCGGATGCGCGCGCCTATACCGAGGCGCCCGAGACGGTCGCCGGCCTGCTCAAGCAGCGCTTCCGCTGGTCGTTCGGCACCTTGCAGTGCATCTGGAAGCACCGCTCATCCACCTTCAGCCCCAAGTACCCGGTGCTGGGCTTCATCGCGCTGCCGCAGATCTGGCTGTTTCAGATCTTCCTGGCCACCGCCGCGCCGCTGGTCGATCTCGCGGTGGTCTGGAGCCTGGTCTCCGCCGGCATGGACCACTTCTTCCATCCGGCGGAGTGGGCCTCGGACAATCTGGTCCAGGCCCTGCTCTATTGGGCCGTGTTCATCTTCGTGGATCTGTCCGCCGCGGCGCTGGGCATGGCGCTGGAGAGGCGCGCGCCCTGGAGCGACCTGCCGTGGATCCCCGTGCAGCGCTTCGGCTACCGTCAACTGATGTACTATGTGGTGGTCAAGGCGGTGATCACCGCCGTGCGCGGGCCACGGGTGGGATGGGGCAAGCTTGAGCGCCGCGCCACCGCCGCGGTCAGCAGCAGGGGCTGACCGCCCCGAAAGACCGCTGTTAGGTGGGTTTTCATGCGTTGCGCGGCCGGATCGCGGCGCCTATAACCGCGCCGACGCGAGCTTTCGCGGGCCTCGGGCGCGAGGCGCTTTTGTCTCCTCCCAGTTCTTCCATACCCAGCTCTTCCCTACCCAGCAGCGGCGGCCGGACCCCATGAACATTCACGAGCATCAAGCCAAGGCCGTTCTGCAAGGTTTTGGCGTCCCGGTCCCACGCGGGTTCCCGGCCTTCACGGTCGAGGAAGCCGTGGCCGCGGCGGAAACGCTGGGCGGCCCGGTCTGGGTGGTCAAGGCCCAGATCCACGCCGGCGGGCGCGGCAAGGGCGGCGGGGTCAAGGTGGTCAAGTCGATCGAGGCCGTCCGCGAGGAAGCGCAGCGCATGCTCGGCATGACCCTGGTCACCCACCAGACCGGACCCAAGGGCCGGGTGGTGCGCCGGCTCTATATCGAGGAAGGCGCGGCGATCGCGCGTGAACTCTATCTGTCGATGCTGGTCGACCGGGAGACCAGCCGCGTGTCGGTGGTTTCCTCCACCGAGGGCGGCATGGACATCGAGGAGGTGGCCCACTCGACTCCGGAGAAGATCGCCACCTTTTCCATCGACCCGGCCACCGGCGTCTTCCCGCACCATGCTCTGGCGCTGTCCAAGACGCTGGGCCTGACCGGCGACCTCGCCAAGCAGGTGCGCACCCTGCTGCCGGCGCTCTACAAGGCCTTCGTCGAGAAGGACATGGCGATGTTGGAGGTCAACCCGCTGATCGTCACCGCCGACGACAAGCTGCGGGTGCTCGACGCCAAGGTCAGTTTCGACGACAACGCTCTGTTCCGCCATCCCGACGTCGTCGCCCTGCGCGACGAGACCGAGGAAGACGAGAAGGAGATCGAGGCCTCCAAGCACGAGCTGTCCTATATCGCCCTTGATGGCGAGATCGGCTGCATGGTCAACGGCGCCGGCCTGGCCATGGCGACCATGGACATCATCAAGCTCTACGGCGCCGAGCCGGCCAATTTCCTGGATGTCGGCGGCGGCGCGTCGAAGGAAAAGGTCACGGCCGCGTTCAAGATCATCACCACCGACCCGAACGTCAAAGGCATACTGGTCAACATCTTCGGCGGCATCATGCGCTGCGACATCATCGCCGAGGGCGTGGTCGAGGCGGTCAAGGAGATCGGGTTGAAGGTTCCGCTGGTGGTGCGCCTGGAAGGCACCAACGTCGAACTGGGCAAGAAGATCATCACCGAGAGCGGCCTGAACGTCATCGCCGCCAACGACCTGGCCGACGGCGCGGAAAAGATCGTCAAGGCCGTCCGCGGCGCCGCCTGAGCCCCCTTTTGGCGGCTCGCGCCGCGCCCTCCCAGCCAGCCTTTGGAAATCCAAGCGCCCCATGTCCATTCTGATCGACAAGAACACCAAGGTCATCTGCCAGGGCGTCACCGGCGCGCAGGGCACCTTCCACACCGAACAGGCCATCGCCTATGGCACGCGCATGGTCGGCGGGACATCGCCGGGCAAGGGCGGACAGATGCATGTCGGCATCCCGGTGTTCGACACCGTGGGCGAGGCGGTGCACGCCACCGGAGCGACGGCTTCAGTAATTTATGTGCCGCCGCCCTTCGCCGCCGATGCGATCCTGGAGGCGATCGACGCCGAGATCGAGCTGATCGTCTGCATCACCGAGGGCATCCCTGTGTCCGACATGATCAAGGTCAAGCGCTCGCTGTCCGGCTCCAAGTCGCGGCTGATCGGACCCAACTGCCCGGGTGTGCTGACGCCGGGCCAGTGCAAGATCGGCATCATGCCGGGAAATATCTTCAGGCACGGTTCGGTGGGCGTTGTCTCCCGCTCCGGCACGCTTACCTATGAGGCCGTGTTTCAGACCAGCCAGGTCGGCCTGGGCCAGACCACGGCCGTCGGCATCGGCGGCGACCCGGTCAAAGGCACCGAATTCATCGAGGTGCTGGAGATGTTCCTGGCCGATCCGGAGACCCAGTCGATCATCATGATCGGCGAGATCGGGGGCTCGGCCGAAGAGGATGCGGCGGAATTCATTAAGAATTCCAAGGTTAAGAAGCCGATGGTCGGGTTCATCGCCGGTCTGACCGCCCCCCCGGGACGCCGCATGGGTCATGCTGGCGCCATCATTTCGGGCGGTAAAGGCGGCGCCGAGCATAAGACCGCGGCGATGGAAGCCGCGGGCATCCGTATGTCACCATCGCCCGCCAGACTCGGCGAGACGCTGGTGGAGGTGCTGAAAGGCGCCTGATACACTGATTGAACGGGCGAGCCGCGCTCAGCTTAAGCTCCGCGGCCATCGCCGGAGAGCGGAGACAATGGCGGACGACTCCAGTATCGCCCCGGGGCGATTGAACCAGGTTCTCAGCGAGACCTCGTTCCTTTACGGCGGCAACGCGGCCTTCGTGGAAGACCTTTATGCCCGGTGGGCGGGCGATCCGAACGCGGTCGAGCCGTCATGGCGCGCCTTCTTCGGCTCGCTGCACGAGCAGACCGATGCGGTGAGGCGGTCGGCGGATAAACCCGCCTGGACCCCCGCTGAGACGGCGCCGGCCCGGACCGACTGGTTGTCGGCCCTGGACGGCATGTGGCCGGCGGTGGAAGCCAAGCTGGGCGCCAAGATCGTCGAGCGCGAGCCCGCCGCCAGTCCCATGGCGGTGCGCGCCGCGACCCTGGACTCCCTGCGCGCGATAATGATGATCCGCGCCTATCGCATGCGCGGCCACCTGGCGGCCAATCTGGACCCCCTCGGGATTTCGGAAAAGCAGGACGCCAGCGAACTGGACCCCGCCAGCTACGGCTTCGCCGAGAGCGACTTCGACCGGCCGATCTTCCTGGACTTTGTGCTGGGTCTGGAAACCTCCACGGTCCGCGAGATCCTGGAGATCCTTCGGCGCACCTATTGCGGCGATGTGGGCGTGCAGTACATGCACATCACCAATCCCGATGAGAAGGCCTGGCTGCAGCAGC
>Ga0302314_10010680_pt1 | contig 16048 bp, 12 predicted proteins | sample III_Palsa_N2_3_FD_200533 | JGI IMG/M metagenome (GOLD analysis project Ga0302314, IMG submission 200533) | Peat permafrost microbial communities from Stordalen Mire near Abisko, Sweden - III_Palsa_N2_3 | ecosystem: Environmental > Terrestrial > Soil > Palsa > Peat permafrost | place: Sweden... | reverse complement strand
TGACGGGGCGGCGTTCGAGCAGGACCTCGGTCTCGGGGCCACGCTTGCGCAGGGCGAGAAGGTGGGCGACCGTACGGCTCTGCATCCTGGCTCTTTGGGAGGTGACATGCTCGCCGCGGGTGATGCACATGTCTACGACCGGGCACTGCAGGCAAAGAGGCGAGCGGGGCAGGCAGATCGTTGCACCGAGCTCCATCATGGCCTGGTTGTGGTCGGCGGGGGTGTAAGTTTGGGCGGCGGCTGCGTGAGTGGCGGCGCGCGGCATGAGGCGCTGGGCTACTTTCATGAGGCGGGCGCGGCCTTGGCCCGATTTGTCTTCGGCCTGGCCGAGGATGCGGAGGAGGACGCGCTCTACGTTGCCGTCGAGTACGGCGATGCTCTCGCCGAAGGCGATGCTGGCGATGGCTGCGGCGGTGTACTCGCCCACGCCGGGGAGGGTGCGGAGCTCGGCCGCGGTGCCGGGGAGGGAGCCGCCTAGCTCTTGGAGGACGAACTGGGCTCCGCGGTGGAGCATGCGGGCGCGGCGGTAGTAGCCGAGGCCGCTCCAGACGGCGAGCACGTCGGCCTCCTGCGCGGCGGCGAGGTCGGCGATGGTGGGAAAGCGACGGAGGAACTCCTGGTAGCGGTCGATCACGGTGGTGACGCGGGTCTGTTGGAGCATGATCTCGGACAGCCAGGTGGCGTAGGGGTCGTGGACGCCGCGCCAGGGGAGATCACGCGCATGCTCGCGGTACCAGGCCCCGAGGTGACGGCGGAACTCGGCTGGCGAGAAGGTGAGGCCCATCTCGGCGTCGATCTCGGGATGGCCGTGCCCGGAGTGGTCGCGTTGCTTTGGTTCCCGTTTGGAGTCCTTTGCCATGCTGCTGTGAGTCTACCCGGGTACCTGGGGGGCCGCAGCGCTGAGGGCCGTTCGAGCGATAGAATGGCCTGCTACATGGGAGTGGTGACGATGGCTGGTGAGGGATGGCGAGCGGTTGGGCTGAGCTTGATCGGGGTAGTGCTGGTGGGGATGGCTGGCGCGGGGATGGCGCAGACGGCTGCAGTGGCGGCTGGGGGGACTCCTGCGGCGGTGGTTACGGAGCGCAATGATGTCGGTGATGCACCGGATGATCCCGGGCCGCTGGCGACTGGGCTGTCGGCCAAGATCACGCATGCCGATGTGCGCAAGGCTGCGAAGATGGTGGCGGATTGGGAGCTTGCCCGCGCGGAGGGGAGCTTCAACCAGCAGTGGACGTATGCGGCACTGTACGACGGGATGCTGGCGGCGTCGAAGACGACGGGTGACCCGCGCTACCATGACGCGATGGTGAGGATGGCGGAACGATTTTCGTGGAAACTGGTGGACGACCGCTTCCCCCATGCGGACGATATGGCGCTGGGGCAGGCGTATATGGATCTGTATCTGGAGAAGCGCGAGGCTGTTCGCGACGCGGATACGAAGGCGGTGCTGGATCGACTGGTAGCGCGGGAGGATGATCCGGCGAAGCTGCTGTGGTGGTGGTGCGATGCGCTGTTTATGGCTTCGCCGGTGCTGGCGAGGATGTATACCGCGACGGGGGACGTGCGGTATCTGGACTACATGGATCGTGAGTGGTGGGAGACTTCGGCGAGCCTGTACGATCCGGTGGAACATCTGTACTTTCGCGACAGCCGGTACTTTACGCAGAGGCAGGCGAATGGGCAGAAGATATTCTGGTCGCGCGGCAATGGATGGGTGATGGGGGCGCTGGTGAAGGTGCTGGAGAAGATGCCGGAGAGTTATGCAAGCCGGCCGAAGTATATTGCGCAGTACAGGCAGATGGCGGAGAGGATTGCGGCCATCCAAGGCAAAGATGGGCTGTGGCGGAGTGGGTTGCTGGACCCGGAGGCTTACGATCTGCCTGAAGTTTCGGGGTCGGCGTTCTTTACGTATGCGCTGGCCTGGGGGATCAACCACGGGGTGCTGGATCGCGCGAAGTATGAGCCAGTGGTGAGGCGGTCGTGGGCCGGGATTTTAGCGCATATTTATGCGGATGGACGACTGGGGTCGATCCAGCCGATTGATGGGCAGCCGGGGAAGTTCAAGGCTTCGGCGAGCTATGTGTATGGGGTGGGTGGGTTTTTGCTGGCGGCGTCTGAGGCGGATGCTTTGGCAGAGAAGTAGAGCTGCGCTACTCGTACTTCCAGTTGCGGCCTTTGCCTTCGGCGATCCACTCGATAGCGGTGGCTACGCGCTTGTCGCGGGTCTCGTCGCGCTTGGCTTCGGCGATCCAGGTGTTGTAGTCCTTGCGATAGCTGGGGGACATGGTGGCGAAGGCTGTTGCGGCGGCTTTGTTCTTCTTCAGGGCCGCGGCCAGGGCGTCGGGGACGGGGACTTCCGCTTTGACTACGCTTGTGCGGGGGCGGGTGAAGGATCTTGTGCGGACGCCGTCGTCGACCGCGGCGGCGGAGGTGCGCAGGTAGTGGAAGAGCTTGTTGCGTGGCGGGAGGTCTTTGATGGAGGTGAGGCGGCCGAAGGTTCCCATGCCGTTGCCTTGCACCAGGTCATCGTTGCGGAGGGCTGCGCCGATCTCCTTGCCCCATAGACCGAAGCTGCAATGGGCTTTGAAGGCGGAGATGTTGCCGAGGATGACGCCCTTGTAGACGAAGAAGGGGCGTGACCACTTCATCTCTTCGACGATGCCTGGGATGGCTTCGTGCATGGCGTCGCGGAGGAAGAGGAGGATGGGTTGGGCGAAGTCGGCGGACTTCTCGATGTAGGCGTCGACTGCTGGGATTTTGGTGGCGAGCTTGGCTGGCATTGCGATCCTCGTGCTGCGCCGTGAGTGCAGTACTAGGTGATTGTCTACGCTTCAGGCGGGTGAGCGCAATGCGTTTGGTGCGATGCGGGTCTTGTTCGCGACGGCGGTCAGCAGGCTAGGCCAGAGGTTGACCGCGGTTGCGAAGAGGGTGCGCGTGGGTGGCCAGATCATGCCGCGAGAGATCGTGGTGGCGACAGCGACTTGGCGGGCGAGGTCGCCGCGGAGTTGCTGCTGGAAGCGGTTGGGCGGGTCGCCGTGCAGGTACATTGAGGCGGCTAAGTAGCCGCTGTGAAGCGCTATGGACATGCCGTCGCCGGTGAAGGAGGGGATGACGGCGGCTTGATCGCCGAGGACCCAGAGACCGGGGCTTTCTCGTTCGTCGCGGACGAAGCCGTAAGGGATGGAGGCGATGGCTAGCGGCTTGTCGAGGAGTGGCTGCGCGCCGTGGAGGCGTTCGCGGAGCAGCGGGCAATCGGACTGCATGGCGGTGAGGAGGTTGGGCCAGCCGCCTAGGCGCTGGAGCTCGGCGCGGTCGATGAGGCAGCAGAGGTTGGCGGCTCCGTCTTCTACCGGCTGGAGACCGGCGTAGCCGCCGTGGTAGAGCATCAGCTCTACGGAGCCTTCGAGCGCCTTGGCCTGTTCGGGGGCTAGTTGCCAGTACATTTTGAAGGCTACGAGGTTCGACTGCTTGCCCTTGGGGCGGGGTCTGGCGGGGAGATCGTGTTTGCCGGTGGCGACGAAGACGGAGCGGGCGGGGAGAGTGGTGGCGTCGTTGAGTGAGACGGACCAGGCTTCGGCGTTGCGGCCGATGGATTGCACGCGGCGGCCACGGAGGACCGTTGCTCCCGCGTTGGCCGCGAGCTGTAGGAGGTGTTCGTCGAGGGTGCGGCGGGTAAGGGACATTGCGGTGAAGGGAAGTGCGATTTGGCCTGCGCCGGAGAGGCGTACGCGCTGGATGCGGACGGCGCCGAGGGCGGCTGCGTCTACGCCGAGGAAGTGCAGGTAGGTGAGGGCTTCGTGGCTGAGGAACTCGCCGCAGACCTTGTGGTGGGGGTTGGCTTCGCGCTCGACGAGGAGGACGTTGCGGCCAGCGCGCGCTAGAACGATGGCAGCAGCAGAGCCTGCGAGACCGCCGCCGGCGATGAGGACGTCGGTCACTTGAGGCGCTCCACGCAGAGGCGGGCGGGGGTCCAGCGGGTCAGGACGGCATCCTTCACGCTGGCGGCTTCGAGCATCCGCTGCCAATCGGGCTCGCGAAAGGCGCGGCGGAAGGAGACTGGGCCGTCGTGGTGCACGAAGCGGTGCCAGCGCATGATGCTTGCCCATGGTCCGAAGAGGCGATAGGGAGTTTGTTCGCGGGCGAGGTCGTTGATGAACCAGCCGAGGCGCGTGACTGATTCGCTCCAAGCCAGGAAGCGGACGATTTCGGGCTCGGCGAGATGGTGGGTGAAGAGGGAGCTGAGGACGATGTCGATGGGCTGGGCGTGGGAGAAGGCGTCGCCGGTGATCCACTCGATCGTGCTATCGGCGGGGGTGAACTCTCGGGCTGCACGAGCTGCGTGAGGATTGAGGTCGATGCCGATGAGTGTCACTGCGAGGTGGTGCAGGTGGGCCCATTGCTCGACGCGGCGGAGCATGTCACCGCCGCCGGAACCGACGTCGACGATGCGCAGCGGTTGTGACGGTTGGTTGTGCGCGACCAGGCGATTCAGGAAGTCGAGGGTTGGCCTGTATGCGAACGTTAGACGATTGACTTGGCCGAGGTCGAGCAGGCACTGCCGGAAGTCTTCGTAGGAGCAGGGCTCATCCATCCACTCGGCGAGGTCCTGGGGTTCGACTCTGTGGGTCAGGTCTGCCATGTCATGCGGCGTGGAAGAGCATGGTTTCGGCGGTAAGGCCCGGGCCGAAGGACATCGCGCAGCCGAGGTCTCCGGGCTTCGCGGTCTGCATGAGGCGTTCGAGGACAAACATCACCGTGGCCGAGCTCATGTTGCCGAAGCACTCCAATGTTTGGCGCGACGCGGCGAGGGCATCAGATGCGAGACCGAGGCCGCGCTCTACTGCGTCGAGGACCGATTTGCCGCCTGGATGAACGCCCCATAGGGCGATGTTGCCGGGCTGGTGCGGGCCGAGTGCTTCACCTCCGGCGGCGGCGAGACCACCGCCGATGGCGCCGGGAACCTTGCCAGAAAGGAACATGTCGAAGCCAGCGTCGCCGATGCGCCACGTGATGAGGCTGCGAGTTTCGGGCAGCAGTACGGCGCGGAAGCTGTCCATGGCAAAGCCGGTTGGGTCGGCGCTGATGAGGGTGGCCGCGCAGCCGTCGCCGAAGACTAAGAAGCTGAGCACCTGTTCGAGTTCCTGAGTCTCCTGCAGGTGGAGCGTGCAGAGCTCGAGGTTGACCATGAGGACTTTGGCGTCGGGCTCTGAGCGCACGATGTGGCGCGCCTGCTTGAGGCCGTTGATGGCCGCGTAGCAGCCCATGAAGCCGATCATGGTGCGCTCGACGGTGGTGTCGAGGTTGAGGTGGTCGAGGATGTCGAAGTCGAGCCCCGGGGCATAGAGGCCGGTACAGCTAGTGACGAGGACGTGCGTGATGCCGCGACGTTCGGTGTTGGTGAGGCTCAGTTTGTCGAGCGTGCGGCGGGCCAGGCGCGGGGCGAAGCGCTCGAAGATCTCCATGCGGCGGGCCGTGTCGGGGAAGCTGCCCCGCGTGTAGAACTCATTTGCGTTGACGGTGAACTCAGTGTTGGCGGCATTGGGCGAGAGCACGGAGAAGCGGCGTCGGATGCCGGAGCGCTGTGCCATGCGGCGGAAGACAGGCTGGACGCGAGGATCTTCGAGCATTTGATCCGCGAAGGCCACGAAGGCGTTGTGCACGTCGTCGTCAGGGACAGTAGTGGCGATGCGATTGATGTAGGCCTGGGTCACGGAGTCTCCGATACCGTTTGATGCCTTAGCGAGGGGTATTCGCTATCTGAGCGGCGATACGCTGCATGCTGCTCTGGTAGACGGTGACGAAGCCGGAGCGGGGACTGTCCATATCGAGGATAAGTGTGAGGGTGGCACCCATGACCAGCGGGACGACAAGCAGGAGCGCAGGCGATCGCATGGACAGGCTGACCCCTACGAGGACGCTGGCCGCGAAGGAGATGAAGAGCAGCAGCAACCACACGGCAGTGGGAACGCGGTCTTCGAAGGCGGCAGCGGTGCGCTTCTCGCTGATGTCGATGCAGTCGTTGAGCGAGGTGAGGAACATGGAGCGGAAGACCGTGGGCGGACCGCTGGCGGTGGCTTCGAGGTTCCAGAGCTCGCCCTGCAGCGCGGTGGCGCGATCGAGGCTGGCTTCGACGGTTTTGCGGTCAGTGCCCGCGGAGAAAAACTGGAGGCGAACAGGAACATAGGCGCGCAGGAGGTCGCGCGCGGCGGTGCGCTCGGGTTCGTCGAGCAGCCCGGTGCGAAGCCATGTGGTGCCGATGGCGTTGGCCTCGTCCAGTTCAAGCCCCTTGCGATGGTCGTAGCGGTCGACGGCCATGGCGAAGCTGAAGCCAAGCAGCAGGCTCAGGAGGCCGAGGACGGCGCCTTCGAGGGTCTTGAAGGGGGCGGGCGCTTCGTCTGAGGTGCTAGCCTGCCGAGAGCGCAGCCAGCCGCCGACCCAGCCTGCGGCCACCAGGAGAAGGATTACTAGAGGGCCGAAGATTAGCGGGGAGTCGAGCGCGGAGGGCATGTCCGCTAGTGTATGCCTGCACGTCACGGGGAGTTGTTTTCATTTTGTCTTCGTTTTTTGTAGGCTTCACAGCAAAGCAAAAGGCCACCCTCGCGGATGGCCTTCGTTAGTGCATGATGTTTGATTAGTCTCCAGCAACGGTCTCTTCGATGTTGCTGACCACTTCGACCTTGCTAACCGGAGCCGCAGGCTTGATGCCGCCCAGACCGCCGATCTCGCCGATGGCGACGAAGCCGCCGGGGAGCTCGGGTTCCTTGAGGATTTCCTTGCGGTAGAGCTTGGCCATGCGGGCGTTCTCGGCGTCGTCTTTCAGCTTCTGATCGCGGGCGCGAATCTTTTCTTCGCGTGCGTTCTTGGCGATGCCGCTCTTGTCGAAGGTGTCGTTCGCGGCGGAGTCGACGTGCGCCTGGTTGAGGACCAAGTCATACTTCGCTTCCTTCTCGAGACCGACCTTCTTACCGCCGGCGAAGATTTCGTGACGGCCGTGCTCCTCATACCACTTGGTGAGGGAGGACGTCATGTGCATCTTCTCGATGATGTTGCGCCAGCCGACGCCGGTGTTGTAGGCGCAGAAGCTGATCTCACCCTCTTGCGTGGCATAGGGGATGATGCACTGCTCGGTGCGGCGGAAGTCGTAGTTGAAGAGATCCTGGAACCACATGCCGGCGATGAAGAGGAAGTTCCAGCGATCGGCGCGGCGCTTCTTGATGTCGTCCATGGTGCGGTCGGCGGAGACCTTGCCGTAGTTGCGGCCCGTAGCGCCAAAGCACTTATCGAACTTGGTGAGCAGCGAGAAGATGCTGAAGTGGGTAGGTGCGTTCTTGGGCTCGTAGTTGCGGATGAGCGCGAGAGCGGCGCCGGCCATGGTGAGATACTTGCCGCGCGCAGCATCGTTGACGCGAGCGATGTCCTTGGCGAGGCGATCGGCGTTGAGGAACGCTGTGACGGGAACGGCTTCCTTGGTTTCCTTGTCGATCATGAGCGCCATGCCGATACCACAGTTGGGGTGGCAACCGCAGGAGAGCTGGCCCCAGTCATGCTCGGGTCCGTGAACCAGATCGGCCCAGTCGGAGAAGGTAGACATGAAGCTGATGGGGAACCAGTCGCGAACGGGCTCGCCGAGACCGGTCTGATTCTTGACGTCGTGCGCGAGATGCGAGAGCGTGTAGCGCTGCGCCATGCGGCGCTCGTCGGAGACTTCTTCATCCCGGCCCGTAAAGCTGACAGGCTGGAAAGACAGGAAGTTGATCTTCTTCGGGTTGTCGAGAGCGAACTCGATGATGCGGCCAACCTGCTCGTTGTTGATGCCGTTGATGATGCAGGTGACGGGAACGATGTCGACGCCAGCCTCATGCAGGTTGTGGATGGCCTGAAGCTTTACGTCGAACGAGTTGCCGACCTTGCGATGCGAGTTGGCTGCGTTTCCGATGCCGTCAAACTGCAGGTAGGCGTAGCGCAGACCGGCTTCCGCAGCGGCCTTCGAGAACTCCTTGGACTTGGCGAACTCGATGCCATTAGTCGCAGCCTGGACCGAGGTGTAGCCGACCTTGCGGGCGTAGGCGACGGCGTCGAGGAAGTAGGGCGATAGCGTGGGCTCGCCGCCGGAGAACTGTACCGACATCTGACGCTTGGGCTTGATGGTGACCGCGTTGTCGAGCATGGTCTTGATCTCGTCCCACGTGAGTTCGTGGACGAAGCCAACCTGGTTGGCATCCATGAAGCAGGGATCGCACATCATGTTGCAGCGGTTGGTGAGGTCGATGGTGAGAACCGAGCCGCGGCCATGGGTCACGGTCGACGTCCCGTGGTTGTGCAGCTTCTCATCGTTGTGGGCGCGGATATCGCGGCCCGGGAAGACCTCTTCGAGATGCTTGAAGAAGGCGGTGTCGATGGACATGACGTCTTCAAAGTGGCCGTGGATGGGGCAGTCTTTCACCATCAAAATCTGGCCGTCGCGCTCGATGATCTGAGCCTTGATCTCGCCGACCTTCTCGTTCAGCAGAATCTCGTGGGGCAGCTTGCCGTCGACGATCTGCTGGCGAATTTCGGGGACGCAGCGCGGGCAAAGGGAGTCGGTGGTGCGAGGCCAGCCGAGGGGCGGCTTCTCTTTCTGGTAGGACTTCAGGAGGGGCTTGTCGCTCCACTTGGGAGTAAAGCTCTTGTTGGGGCTGATCGAGTTCAACTTGTTGAAGACGCTCCAGCCGGCTTTCGCACCCCAGACCACGCCTGTTTCGAAGAACTTCGTTGCTTTTCCCATAGATCCATATCTCCTGAAGGTACGATGCGCGGTTAGGCGTATCGATAGTCTTTTACGAGCCCGGTTCGCGTCCACACCCGGACGCGACGCGCGACAACCTGCATCGCCAAGCCTAGTGAAATGGCGGGCCGATGTCGCCGATCTAGCAGCGAACGGGGGTATTTTGCAGCGAATGGGGATTTTGGCACGATCGAACGGCGCTCACTGGCGGAGTTCGGGCTTCACTGGCGAAGTTCCACGATGGTGGCGCCCTGTCCGCCTTCGTTATAGGGCGGCTCGGTGATCGAGGTGACGTGCGGATGTTTGCCCAGGAACTCGCGCAGGGTGCGGCGAAGGATGCCCATGCCGACGCCGTGGACTACGCGGATGCGCGGCAGGCCGGCGAGGAAGGCGCGCTCGACGAAGCGGTCGACTTCGCTTTCGGCCTCGTCGGCCGTGCGTCCGATGACGTTGATCTCGGAGGTCATGTAGTCCTGGTTGGCGCTGTTTGCGGCGGACGCCACCGTAACGCCTCCGCGCCGCTTCGACTCGCTGGGGGGCTTTTCGGCGGAGGCGAGAACCTCGGCGATGTCGCTACGTGGGACACGCATCTTCATCGCGCCTACGGAGACTTCGAAGGTTTTGGCGTCGAGCGCACGCACGATCCGGCCCTCGCGGTTGAGGGACTGCAGCCGCACCAGGTCGCCGGCCTTCGGCTCGCGCTGGCGGTCGGCGGTCTTCGCGTTGGCGCCGCCTGTTGGAGGCGGATTATGCGCTACCACCGTCGATTGAAACTGCGCGGAGAACTCGCGTTTGAGCTGGGCAATACGCAACGCGGAGTCGCGCGCGATCTTCTGGGCGACCGTTTTGTCGCCGATGGCTTTTACGGTGTCGCGGAGCTGCGCCTCGAAGCTCTCGATCAGCGCGGCGAGTTCGCGTTCGAGCTGCCGCGTGCGTGCCTGCTGCTCGGCGCGCCCTTCCTGGTCGAGCCTCCGTCGTTCGGCGTCGAGACTGCGCTGCGCGGCGTCGAGGCTTTCGCGCTCTGAAGAAGCGGCGGTGAGTTGTGCGTGCAGGTCGTCGAGGAAGCGGCCGATGTCGATCTGTTGTGTGGTCATCTGCGAGCGCGCGTTGGCGACGATGGCGGGGTCGAGGCCGAGCCGTGCGGCGATGTTCAGGCCGGCAGAAGCGCCGGGCACACCGAGGCGCAGGTCGTAGGTCGGCGAGAGCGTGGCTTCGTCGAAGCCGACCGCTGCATTGAGCACTCCCTCGTGCTTGGCAGCGTAGACCTTGAGCGACGTGAGGTGGGTCGTGATGATGCACCACGAGCGGCGCTCGAGGAAGTGCTCGGCGACGGCGACGGCGAGCGCCGCGCCTTCTTCGGGATCGGTGGCGGAACCCAGCTCGTCGAGCAGAACGAGGGAGTCATGGTCGGCCTGGCGAGCGATGCGGCTTACATTGACGAGATGCGCGGAGAAGGTGGAGAGGCTCTGCTCGATCGATTGCGCATCGCCGATATCTGCGTAAATTGCGATGAAGAGTGGCAGACGCGCGCGGTCGGCTGGGATGGGCAGGCCAGACTGCGCCATCAGCGCCAGGATCCCTGCCGTCTTCAGCGCGACGGTCTTACCGCCGGTATTGGGGCCACTGATGATCATCTGCGTCTTGCCGGGCGGAAGTTCGATGGCGAGGGGAACGATGGAGCCATGCTGCGCGCGCAGCCGCATCTCTAACAGAGGATGCCGCGCTGCGGTGAGCTCGAAATCCCCGCCTGCGCTCTCTGGATGCGCAGGAGCGGCATCGCCCGCGAAAGTCGGTCGGACGCAGGCGAACTCGGTGGCGAAGCGGGCAATCGCCAGATGCGCGTCGGCCTCGGCAAGGATGGCCGCGCCGAGCAGCAATGCGTCGGCCTGTGCTGCGACAGCGCGGGTCATTGCGACGAGGATGCGATGCACCTCGGCCTGCTCTTCGTCGAGCAGCCGGGTAAGTTCGTTGTTGTGCTCGATGGTCTCCAGCGGCTCGACGAAGACTGTCTGGCCGCTCGAGCTCGACCCATGCACGACGCCGCCGACCTTGCGCTTGAATTCGGCTTTGACGGGGATTACGAAGCGCTCGCCGCGCACGGTGATCAGTGCGTCCTGAGTGCTGCCGTCGTCGGATAGTTTGGCCAGCGCGCGGCGCAGGCTGGCCTCGATGGCGCGATGCTGCTGGGCCATGGCGCGGCGAATTCGCGCGAGCTCCGGCGAGGCGTTGTCGCTGAGGCTGCCGTCGGGTTCGATCTTTCCGGTGAGCGAACGCAGCAGGTCGCCGAGATCGTACGACAGCAGTGGAGACGAGAGGGCTTCGATGCCCGGCCACTGCTCGCGCACGGCGTCGGGCGGGGTGCGAACGATCTGCCGCCAGGCCTCCACGCGCTCGGCGTGGACGATCATCGCTCGCAGTTCGAGAGCTTCGAGCGCCGCGCCTTCGATGCCGGCCTTGTCCAGCATCTCGGTCACATCGAAGATGCCGCGGAAATCGAAGCCGCCAGAGGCGAGCAGGCGCTGCATCTCGGCGTTGCGCTGCTGCTGGCTGTCGATCCAGGCCGCGTCGGCGCTGGGCTGAAGCGCAGTGAGCCAGGATTTGCCGAGAGGCGACTGCGCTCGGCCGGAGAGATGCTCAATCAGCTCAAGCCATTGCAAGGCCTTAGCGCCGATCTCTGCCAGCCGCGACGGGATGTCGGGGAGGAATGCCACGCTTCTAGGATACGGTGGCCGCGTGGATTGGGCTGATCGTTGCCGGCGGTGGAACCCGGAGTGCGCCATCTGCGTAGTTGTTAACGTTGCAATCGCCGCAAAGCTGCGATTCGCGGAGGTCTCAGAATGACTTGTTCAACGTGTGGGAATGTTTCGGCGCAGGACGCGCGTTTTTGTCCGCGCTGCGGAGCGCAAGCGGCCGCGCAGCCGCAGCCAGGCGTCGCTTATGTGCCCGCCGCCACAGCGCTGCGCGAGTACCGCGTCAGCCGCAATCTGCATACCCTGGGAACGCTGTGGCTCTGTTACGCCGCACTGCGCTTCCTGGGAGGCATTCTTAAGCTGCTATTTCTGCATGGCCTCCTTAGCAGGCACTTCGGCCATTCGGACTTCGACTTCGGCTGGAGCCCGTTTGGGCAGATGGGAATGGCTGGCCTCTGGCCCATCGCAATCTTCTCACTAATGACGAGCGTGGCCTGCATTCTTTTGACGGGGTTTGCCCTACTGACCCGCCAGACCTGGGGACGGGTTCTCGCTATCGTCTTTGCCATCTTCGCTCTATTCCACCCCTTCCTCGGCACCGCGTTGGGTGTCTATACACTGTGGGTGCTGGGGCCACGCATCTGCGGCGACGAGTATGCCGCGATCGCCTACGCACAGCATGGCACATAGGCGCGAGCTAGGCCCGCTTGCGGCATAGAATGGCGGGATGGAGTTTCCTGCAACTCGCCTGCGCCGTCTGCGCGCCACGCCGGCGCTGCGCGCCCTGGTGCGCGAGACGCATCTGCACCCCAGCGCGCTGATCTACCCGCTGTTTCTCTGCGAGGGCGAGGGCGTTCGCCGCGAGATTGGCTCGATGCCCGGCGTGTTCAACGTCTCCCTCGACGAAGCTGTCAAAGAGGTGGCAGCGTGCGCGGCGCTCGGGCTTGGCGGTGTGCTGCTGTTTGGGATTCCGGACGCGAAGGACGAGCAGGGCAGCGGCGCCTGGGCAGCGGATGGCATCGTGCAGCGCGGGCTACGGGCGATCAAGGCGAGCAGTGCTTCGGGGTCGCTAGTGACGATCGCCGATGTCTGCTTATGTGAGTACACCTCGCACGGACACTGCGGTGTTGTAACCGGCGACGGCGACCATTTCGCAGTAGAGAACGACGCGAGCGTTGCGCTGCTGGCGAAGACCGCGGTCTCGCTCGCCGAGGCTGGCGCGGACGTCGTCGCACCCAGCGACATGATGGACGGCCGCATCGCGGCGATTCGCGCGGCGCTCGACGCAGCCGGAAAGCAGAACACGCCGATCCTGTCGTACACCTCGAAGTTTGCCTCAGCGTTCTACGGGCCCTTCCGCGAAGCAGCCGACTCAGCTCCGCAGTTTGGCGATCGCCGCACTTATCAGATGGATGGCGCCAACCTTCGCGAGGCTATGCGCGAGATCGAGCAGGACATCGCCGAGGGCGCCGACATGCTGCTGATGAAGCCGGCGATGCCGTATCTGGATGTGATCCGCGAGGCGCGGCAACGCTTCGATCTGCCGATGGGCGCGTACCAGGTTTCAGGCGAGTACTCGATGCTGCAAGCGGCCTTCCAGCGCGGCTGGCTGGAACCCGAGAGCGCGATGCTCGAAAGCCTGCTGAGCATCAGGCGAGCGGGGGCGGACTTTATCGTGACGTACTTTGCGAAGGATGCGGCGAGGGTGTTGGGGTAGGCGCCGGGCGCGCGCCTCGAATCGCAAACCGGTACTCGCACATCCAATTTGTTTGGGATTAGCAGCAGCGTAAACTAAGCTGTCGAATCCTCGCGCTACGCAAGCGCCTATCGGAATGGAGCAAACTCTCGTGGCAGACACAATCTACGACCTGGTGATTCTCGGCGGCGGTCCCGCCGGCTACACCTGCGGCATTCGCGCCGCGCAACTTGGCCTCAAGGTCGCCATCATCGAAAAGACCGACAAGCTCGGTGGCACCTGCCTGCACTGGGGCTGCATTCCCACCAAGGCGATGCTTTTCTCCGCCGAAATCTGGGACCACTTGAAGCACGCCGAGAGCTACGGCATTGAGGGCGTCAGCGCACCGACGCTCAACTGGTCGAACATCCTGAAGCGCAAGAATGACATCATCGTGAAGCACACCAAGGGTCTCGACTTCCTGATGAAGAAGAACAAGATCACCGTCGTGCGCGGTCACGGCAGGCTCACCGGACCGGCGAAGGACGGCGTCTTCACCATCGACGTCTCCGCCGAGGACAAGGGCAAAGGCCAGGACTCGGAGCTGCAGTCTGCGACCATCGTCCAGGCTAAGAAAGTTGTACTTGCGACCGGTTCCGATGCCCGCATGCTGCCCGGCTACAAGGCCGACGACACCATCCTGACCAACATCGAGATCCTTGCGCTGCCAGTCTTCCCGAAGTCGCTCATCGTGATCGGTTCGGGAGCAGTCGGCGTCGAGTTTGCCTCAGTCTTCAAGAGCTTCGGCGCGGAAGTCACGATCATCGAGGCGCTGCCACGCATCGTTCCGGTTGAAGACGAAGAGGTCTCGAAGGAGCTCGCGCGCGCCTACAAGAAGCGTGGCATCGACGTGAATGTCTCCTGCAAGGTGGAGAAGATTGAGAAGACCGGGGCGGCCGTGAAGGTCAGCTTCACTGACTCCGCCGGCAAGCCCCAGGTGAAAGAGGCCGAGAAGGTTCTCGTCGCTGTGGGTCGCGGGCCGCGCACCTATGACGCCGGCCTCGATAAGGTGAATATTCAGCTCGACCGCGCGTTCATTCCCGTCAATGAGTGGATGGAGACGTCCGAGCCCGGCATCTACGCCATCGGAGACATTGTCGCCGGACTGCCGCAGCTCGCGCATGTCGGCGCAATGTGTGGCGTAGTCGTTGCTTCGAAGCTGGCTGGCAAGTATGCCCGGCCTGTCCGCAAGGATCGCGTCCCAGGCTGCACCTACTGCGACCCTCAGATCGGGTCGGTCGGCCTAACCGAGGCACAGGCGAAGGAGAAGGGCTACCAGGTAAAGGTCGGTAAGTTCCCCTTCGTCGGTAACTCGAAGGCCACCATCCTCGACTCGCACGACGGCTTCGTAAAGGTCGTCTCCGATGCCAAGTACGGTGAGGTTCTCGGCGTGCACATCATCGGGCCTAACGCTACAGAGCTAATCGCTGAGTGCGTCGTCGCGATGGAACTCGAAGCCACGGTTGAAGAGCTGATGTTCACCATCCACGCTCATCCAACGTTGAGCGAGAGCTTGCTCGATGGATTTAGCAGCGTCGAGGGTATGGCGATCAACGTCTAGTTTATTGAAAAGAAGGAACCCGAGCCCGGCCACGTGCCGGGCTCGTTAGCTCATGCACATTCATCTTCTCCAACTCGGCCGCATCCCCTATGCCGAAGGCCTGCGTATCCAGACTGAGGTCGTAGCCGCACGCAAAGCTCATCGCATCGGCGACACGCTCATTCTCCTTGAGCATCCACCTGTACTCACGCTCGGCCGCAACTCGACTCGCGCCAACATTCTCCTCAGCGACGAAGCCCTCGTCAACAAAGGCGTCGAGGTCCACGAGATCAACCGCGGCGGCGACGTCACATACCACGGCCCCGGCCAGTTGGTCGGCTACCCCATCTTCGATCTACGCGGCGACCTTCCCGGAAAACGCGGCCCCCACCTTGGCCCGGTGGACTTCGTTCGCCTCATCGAAGAAGCCCTCATCCTTACCTGCAAAGACTTCGACGTTCCCGCGCAGCGCATCTGCAAACGTACCGGCGTCTGGACGCTGGCCAGCGGCAGCATTCCTGAAAAAAAGCTCGCGGCGATCGGCGTACACGTCTCGCAGGCCGTCACCTCCCACGGCTTCGCGCTAAACGTGACCCCCGACCTGCGCGACTTCGAGTGGATCGTCCCCTGCGGCATCACCGACCGCGGCGTCACGTCGCTGGAGCTGGAATCGTCGCTGGAACCGCCGCCAACGATGGCCCAGGCGGCGAACAGCGTCTCAACAAACTTCGGCCGCATCTTCCAGCGCCAGATGCTGGCCGTCGAGTCGCTGGACGATCTCCTCGCGATGTCGACAGCCTCATTCTGAATCACCGTTTTGTACTGATCGGTAGGATTTGGACGCTAAACACCCTCCCGGAGCGCCAATCAAACCTTTACCGCCGTATAATCCGAAGGTTGTGCTTCCCGCGCCATAGACCGTTCTGGAGACTGTTTCCCCATGCCGACCGACGTAGTCATGCCCCAGATGGGCGAATCCATCACCGAAGGCACCCTCACCAAGTGGCTGAAAAAAACCGGCGACACCGTTGCCCGCGACGAACCGCTCTTCGAGATCTCGACCGACAAGGTCGACGCAGAAATTCCCTCCCCCGCCGCCGGAACGCTTGGCGAGATCAAGGTCCAGGAAGGCGCAACTGTCACCGTAGGCACGGTGGTCTGCGCCATCGAAGAGGCAGGTTCATCGGCTCCCGCACCCGCAGTCACGCCCAAAGAGGAAACGGTCACCCCAGCCGCCGTTGCTACAGCGGCCAAGGACCAGGCGGTGCCGGCTCCCATCCCGGAAGCCGTTACAGGCTCCGGCACAGAAGTCCTCATGC
>Ga0302314_10010677_pt1 | contig 16051 bp, 14 predicted proteins | sample III_Palsa_N2_3_FD_200533 | JGI IMG/M metagenome (GOLD analysis project Ga0302314, IMG submission 200533) | Peat permafrost microbial communities from Stordalen Mire near Abisko, Sweden - III_Palsa_N2_3 | ecosystem: Environmental > Terrestrial > Soil > Palsa > Peat permafrost | place: Sweden... | reverse complement strand
GGTTATCAGGGACTCGACTCCGTGGGTATCCAGGCAGCCGTCAAGGCGCTCGCCTGACCCGAACCTGACAATCCCGGCAGCAACGCCCCTGGCCGCAAACCCAGGTTTGCTTCGGCGTGTCACGATCGGTGGCGCGGCGGTCGTTGGGGCGTGGTTCGCCGTGAGCGCCTGGGCCGCGGATCCGCAGACCTACAAGGTGAAGCTGGAGGGCGCCCCCAGCAGTGAAATCCAATCCACGCTGTCCGCGAGTTCGGATCTGGTGTCACTGCGCAAGACGGCGCCCGTGAGTCCCGCCGGTCTGATCCTGCGTGCCCGCGGCGATTCCGTGCGTCTGAAGACGGTGCTCGAGAGCTTCGGGTATTACCAGAGCGCCGTGACCGCGACGATCGACGGGGCGGCGCTGAACAGTCCCGACATCGGCGATAAGGTGGCCGCGCTGCCGAAGGGCACTGACGCAACCGTCGTCATCACCCTCACTCCGGGCCCGCAATACCATCTCGGGAAGGTCACCCTGGAGGGCACGTTGCCCGCTGGCCTGCGTGATAAGTTCACGCTGCACACCGGGCAGCCCGCGGTGGCCGCGGATGTGCTCGCTGCCGGCAACCGCCTGCTGACCGCACTGCAGGATCAGGGCTACGCATTTGCGAAGGTCGATGCGCCGGTGGCCTACGAATTGCCGGACACGCGCGAGCTTGAAGTGTCGTTTCACGTCGAGGCCGGTGCGGTCGTACGCTTCGGCGAGATCAGCGTCACCGGCCTGCAACGCACGAAACACGCGGCGGTCATGTCGCGACTGCAACTGCATGCGGGCGATCAGTACAGCGCGCAGGCACTGGACAAGGCGCGCAGGGCCCTGCTCGCGATGGGTGTCTTCGGCACCGTCGATGTCCGGGTTGCTACCACCGCGGACGCCAACGGAGCAGTTCCGGTCACCTTTCGGGTCACCGAGCGCAAGCGGCATCCGATGAGCCTGAACGCCGCCTACTCGAGCGATCTGGGCGGCAGTGCCGGAGTGACCTGGGGGGATCGCAATCTGTTCGGCAGTGCCGAGCAGCTGACTCTTTCGGCGTCCGTGATCAATCTAAACGGCAGCGCCACCAATGGTCTCGGTTATGACACGGGCGCGAAGCTCATCCTGCCCGAATTCGGGCACGCCGGGCAGACACTGCAGTTTTCGCTCGATGCGATCAAGCAGGACCTGATCCAGTATGACCAGACGGCCGAAACTCTAGGCGTCACGCTGACCCGCAAGCTCTCCCGGGTCTGGAGTGCCAGCGTCGGCTTCACCATCACGCAGGAAACCATCGTTCAGCCCGAAGAGGTCGAATTCTTTCCGGGCGAGACGACCTTCTACTACACGCTGTTCGCGTTGCCGCTGACCCTGAGCTACGATTCGACGGACCTGACCTCGCCGCTGCTGGATCCCACGCACGGGATGCGTGCATCCGCCACGGTGGCCCCGACTCTGTCGCTGGGGCCACCGGATGCGACTTTCGTCATCACCCAGATCCGGGCCTCCGCTTACCTCGACATGCATGATCTCTTCGGGACCGGCTACGGCCGAACCGTCGTCGCGGTACGTGGCATCTACGGCTACGCGGAGGGCGCAACCGTCATCGATCTGCCGCCGGACCAGCGCTTCTACGCCGGCGGCAGCGGCACCATCCGTGGCTATCGCTTTCAATCCGTGGGGCCTCAGTTCGCCGTCGACGACACGCCGGTCGGCGGTGTCGCGGTTGATGCGGGAAGCCTCGAACTGCGGCAGCGGGTGGGAAGCAACTGGGGGTATGCTGTGTTCACCGATGCCGGCCGCATCGGGCAGACGGCGATGCCCTTCAGCGGCACCTACCACGTCGGCGTCGGCGCCGGTCCGCGGTACTACACCCCGATCGGCGCGCTGCGGGTGGATTTCGCATTTCCGGTCAACCGCGAGCCGGGCGGTGATCGTTTCGAAGTGTACATAGGCCTGGGACAAGCCTTCTGATGCGTCGCGGATTACGGATCACCCTCATCGTTCTGGCAGTGCCGGTACTGCTGGGTGCACTGCTGTATGGCGCACTGATCACGGTCGGCAACACTGCGTGGGGGCGGCAGCAGATAGAATTGCTGGTGGCGCGGCTCACGGGCAACAACGTCAGGTTGCTGGGCTTGGCGGGTGAGTTCCCTTTCCGGCCGACCCTGCAGGAACTGCAGCTCGCCGATTCGCACGGGATCTGGCTGCAGGCCTGGAACCTGCAGGCCACCTGGCATCCCTTTGCGCTGCTGCGCAATCGCGTCGCGGTGGACACCGCGCACGCGGAGCGCATCGACTTCACGCGCCTGCCCATCTCTAAATCGCACACTCCCGGTCATGCGCACATTCCGGACATCGACGTACATGAGGCGAGCGTCGATACCGTGCACGTCGGCGTGGCACTGGTCGATCTGCCCGCCACGCTGAACCTGCACGCCAGCGCGCACCTGCGCAGCGTGGAGGACATGCAGATGGCGTTCGCGGCAACGCGTCTGGATGGTCCGGGTACCTATGCGGTGCAACTGGCGTTCGATCGCCGGCGCATGGATGCCGCGTTCAACATCCGTGAGCCGGCCCATGGCCCCCTGGCGGGATTGCTCGGCGTGGGCGCCATCGGCGCCGTCCAGGTGTCCGGCAATCTCTCCGGATTGCGACAGTCCGAACACGTCGAGCTGCAGGCGCAGTTGGGCGAACTGCACGGCACCGTGACGGGCGGCGTGGATCTGGTGCATCAGTCGGCCGACCTGCAATACGCGGCGGATGCGCCGGCCATGGCGCCGCGTGCGGATCTGTCGTGGCAGAAACTGCATGCGCGCGGCGACTGGCACGGATCGCTGTCCACGGTGGTGGCGAGCGGGGAATTGCAGGCGCTGGCCCTGACGGTGCCCGGCGGGGTGCGGATCGGCGCGCTGAATGCCTCACTGGAGGCGCGGCGCGGCGATCTAAGCACCAAGGCGCGCATCGATGGTCTCGCAGCGCCCGGCCTGCCGCCCGAACTGCTCGCCGGTGCGCCGCTGAGCGTGGGGGGTGCGATCCAGTTCGAGGTCCCGGCGCGCCCGTTCACCGTGCAGATATTCCATCCGAAGTTCACGGTGCGCGCCAAGGGGCAGGTGTCGGGGCCGCCGTCCGTGGACGCCGACCTCGACGTGCCGGAACTCGCGAACCTGCTGCAGTCGATTCCGGCAGGTCTGACGGGCCCCCTGAAGGTGCATGCCACGGCGCGGCTGGCGGGTGGCCGCGGACAGCTGCATCTGAATGCCTCGGGCAATCTGGACTCGACCGTCGCCGCGTTGCATCCCTGGTTTCGCGGGCCGGAGACCGCGGAGATCCGCGGCAGCTATGCACCCGGTGACCTGCGGCTGGAACAACTGGTGGTCACAAACCAGTCACTGAATTTCACACTGTCCGGCCGGATGGCCGCGCCGAAGCGCGCGGGTGCCTCCTGGACGGTGACCGGCAAGAGCAGCGCGGCGCTTGCGGATCTTTCGATCGTGGTGCCGGCACTGACCGGGAAGGCCAATGTCCGGGCGGATCTGAGCGGCACGCTTGCGGCGCTGCGCCTCGCCGGTGACCTGCAGGCCAACGCGGCGCTGCGGGACTCCAATGTCGGGCAGATCAGCGGCACCTTCACTCTTGCCGACCTCACCCACGCACCGCAGGCACAGGTCCAATTGCGCGGCGAGCTGGCAGGTCAGCCGGTGACCCTGCGGGCGGATGTCGAGGTCCATCCGGGGCAGAACACGCATATCGGTCTGCCGCAGGCCGACTGGCAAAGCCTCCATGCCCAGGGCGATCTGACCCTCGCGCACGATCTGGATCAATCGCAGGGCCAACTCAGGTTCGCGGTCGGCAACCTGGCGGATCTCAACGCGTTGCTCGGGCAGCATCTCGCCGGCAACGTGTCGGGGACGTTCAATCTGGCGCCGGATGAGAGCCATCTGCAGGTGACGACCCAGGGATTGACCGTCGGCGCGCTGAACATCAACGGAACACTCACCGGTGCCGGTCCGTTGCACGCCCTGCAGCTCGCGCTGAACGCGCAATCGCCGCTGCTCGGCGCCCCGGCCACCATCGCCGCCCAGGGATTGCTGGATGCGGGCAAGAGCAACCTCAGGCTCACGGCCCTGACCGCGAAAGTACGCAATGTGGATGTGAAGCTGCTGCAGCCGACGGTGATCGATTTCGCCCATGGGCTGGCGCTCTCCGAGCTGCACGCGAGTCTGGCGGATGCGCAGCTGCATGCCTCGGGTGAGCTGCTGCCGGAGTTGCAGTTCAAGGCAGAGCTGACGGACGCGACGCCCGGGCTGATCGACGCGCTGCTGCCGGACTTTCTCGCCTCCGGCAGCATGAGCGCCTCGGTGCACGTACAGGGATCCTTCACTCATCCATTGGGCGAGCTGCATCTGACGGGCACGGATCTGCGTGGCGCCGGCGATGCCTCGAGCCTGCCACCGGCGCAGCTCTCGGCAAACGTCGCCCTGGCGGCGGACGGAGCGCGGGTCGAACTGCGATCATCCGCCGGGGAGTCCTCGCATCTGGCGGTCCAGGGATCGATTCCCTACCGCGGCGCCATCGCGGTGGATGCGACGGGCCACATCGATCTGGCACGACTGAATCCGCTGCTGGAAAGCACCGGTCGCCGGGTCACGGGCACGATCGACATCAACGCGCAGGGGGCCGGAACCTTCGATGCACCGACGGTGAAAGGCGCGGTGCAGCTGCGCAAGGGTGCCATCCACGACTACCGGCATGGCATCGATCTCACGGAGATCGAGGGCACACTGGAAGGTACGCAGAAGGAATTGCGCATCACGCAGCTCACCGCGCATGCGGCGACCGGCATGATCTCCGCCTCCGGTACCCTGGGGATCCTGGAGGGTGGCTGGCCGCTGGATCTGAAGTTCACGGCGCGCGACGCGCAGCCGTTCTCCAGCAGCATCGTCTCGGGCACCGTGAATGCGGATCTCACCCTCAAGGGAACCGCGTTGCACGAGCTCACGCTCGCCGGCAACATCGGCATCGCGCGGGCGAACATCAACATACCCAACAGTTTTCCGCCCAACGTCGCGGTGCTCGACGTGCGACGGCCGGGCCAGCACGTCGAAGCGCCCGCGGTCTCGAACGGCCCGGTGTTCATTCTCAAGGTGACGGTCGATGCGCCGCGGCAGATCCTGGTGAAGGGCCGCGGGCTCGACGCCGAACTGGGCGGAAGGATTCAGATCGGCGGCACGGCGCGCGCGCCGAGTGTCGACGGCGGCTTCGACCTGCAGCGCGGACTCTTCACCATCGCGGGCAGCCGCCTCACCTTCACCTCCGGACGGGTCAGCTTCGCAGGCTCGGATGTGACCGGCAAGATCGATCCGACCCTGGATTTCACGGCCTCGACGACGACGCTCGACACGACCATCACCCTGCACATCACCGGCGTCGCGGATGCGCCGCAGTTCGAGCTCACCAGCGTTCCGCAGTTGCCGCAGGATGAGATCCTGGCACGCCTGCTGTTCGGCGAGAGCGCCGGACAGCTGACTGCCATCCAGGCCGCCCAGCTGGGCGCCGCACTGGTGACCCTGACCGGCACCGGCAGCGGTCTCAATCCGCTGGCCGAGCTGCAGAAACACCTGGGCCTGGACCGGCTGGGGGTCACCAGCAACGATACCGGTCTGCCAAACAGCACCCAGAACAGCGGCGCGACCATCGAAGCCGGGCGTTACGTGACGAACCGGATCTTCGTGGATCTTAAGCAGAACACCACCGGTGCCACGCAGCTGCAGGTGGACGTGGACCTCACGAACAAACTGAAGCTGCAGACGCGTATCGGCACGGGCACGGCGACGGTGCAGGGCACCACCCCGGACAATGATCCGGGCAGCAGCCTCGGTTTATCGTATCGGTTTGAGTACTGAGCGGGCGAGCACGCCATCCAGCGCCCGGCGCTCCTGAAAGCCGCTGTGCTGCAGGCGCCGCAGGACCTCGCCCGGCACATCACGACCGCTCGTGAGCCGGTTGGGCGCACCGGTGTAGTGATAGAGCGTGCCGCCCGGCCGCAGCACGCGCGCGAGCTGCTGGTAGAAACTGCGCGCGTACAGCTCCCCCGCGATGCCGAACCGCGGCGGGTCGTGCAGTACCGCATCGAAGCTGCCGTCCGCCAGTGTTTCGACATGCGTCACGATGTCGGTGTTGAGCACTTCGAGCACGGCGTCAGCCGCGGGCGACCAGGGGTTCAGCGTGCGCAGCCACAGCACCTGCGGATTTCTTTCACAGGAGAGGACCCGTGTGGCGCCGAGTCGCAGGCACCACGCCGCGAAGTATCCCAGTCCCCCGCAGGTGTCGAGCACGCGCCGGCCACCGACGCCGACCAGTTCGACCTTGCGACGGGCATCCTCGAAGGGCGATTCGCGCACCGTCGGCAGCATCTTGATGCCATCGATCTCGAAGGTGGGTGCACCCCAAAGTGTCGGCACCAGCTTGATGAGTGAGCCCTGGTAGACCGATACCGGCGCAAATGCGCTGCCGGTCCAGTAATAGACCGTCCGGTCCTTGAGGGGCGCCGGCCAGGGATAGCGCATGCCGCCCCAGCCGAAATCCGCCGTCGTAAGCTCGACCCGGGTCAGCGTCATGCCCAGGTCCAGTGAACACTCGCAGGCGCTGGCGCCCGAGTGCAGCGCCTGCACCATCAGGGCGTGCGTCGGCGCGGTCAGCAGCGGTCCGCGGGAGTCCGCAGCGGTCAGTGCGACTCCTTCGCGACCAGGAACTTCACCAGCTGCAGCACCTTGTCGGGGCCGCCGGCGGTTTCGGTGGTGAGCCGGTATTTGCCGTTCACCACGATGGTCGGGGTCGAATCGATCTGACCATGCAGGATGAAGGCGTCATCCGCCTTCATCTTCACTTCGACGGCGAAGGACTGACTGACGGAGAGGAACTTGTCGACCGGAACGCCGGTGAGCTTGTGATAGACGTTGGCCGTGTCCTGAATGGAGGGCAGGGGGCTGCGCAGCCGATTGGTCTGCTGATCCACGATCTCCAGTTCCCCGCTCTTCCAGATGGCATCGAAGATCCCGTCATTTGCTTTCTCGGCGACTCCCAGCACCTCGGCCGTCACATACGCACGCTGCAGCATCGGCCAGTCCTCGGACGGGTTGAAGGACGCAGGAATCATCGTGAAGACGGTGTTGGGCGGCAGACTTGCCTTCAGCTGCTTGATCACCGGCTGGAACTGCGCGCAATGCGGGCAGCCATAGGAAAACACCTCGGTCACTTCGACTTTGCCCGGGGGCGCATTGGTGTGCAGGCTCGGCATGATCGTGAAGTAGTTCTTGCCCTCCACCCATTCCGCCTGGGCCGACGCCAGCAGGGGCAGCGCCGCGGCGGCGAGCGCGAACAGGGCAATCAGTCGTCGGGTCATGATGTCTTTTTCCTTCGCGGATTTCGGGGCGCCGTAGCGGAATCGAGATTGGTGGCCCAGGGCTCCTCGTTCCAGAGCCGGAAGCCGCCGGTGAATGCATTGGCATTGTCGCCGGCGCGCGCACCGGGCGGCAGTTTCTTCAGTTTCGCGACGTTGCCGCCGCCGAGTACCACGTAGTCCACTTCGAAGGCGATGCGCAGGCGCTCGACCACATCGAACACGGCGTCGCGCCAGCGCTTCTTGCCGAGGCGGGCGAGGCCTGCGATGCCGACATAGTCCTCGTAGGTGCGGTCCTTGCGATACGGCAGGTGCCCGAGTTCCATCGGTTCGAGGACACCGCCCAGGATCATGGCCGAGCCCAGGCCCGTTCCGAGGCCCAGGAACAGCATGCGACCGCCCTCGTAGCTGCCGATGGCCTGCATGGCCGCATCATTGACGATGCGCACCGGTGCGCCGAAGGCCTGCGCGTAGTCGAAGCTCACCCAGCCCTTGCCGAGGTGATGCGGTTCGACGATCGGCTGGCCGTGCCAGACGACCCCCGGATAACCCATGGCCACGGTATTGAACTTCCAGTCGGCGGTCAGGGCACGTACCCCCTTGACCATCTGCGCCGGAGTCATGGCGGGATTGGAGTCCATGCGACGTTCGGTGTCGCGGCCGGCCTCCATGCCCGACAGCAGCACCTTGACGTGGCTTCCGCCGACATCGACTGCGAGGACCTGATGCGAACGACGTTCTTTTTTCATCTGCGGTTTCTTCATTTTAAGAACAGCGCCCCACTTGCCGGTGGTGCCCGGAGCCGGAATCGAACCGGCACGGGGTTGCCCCCGAGGGATTTTAAGTCCCTTGCGTCTACCAATTCCGCCATCCGGGCCCGGGAGCGTCGCGGCTGGCGATTCTACAGCACCTGAAGGGATGGTGATAAGTCACTGACTTTGCGAGACTAGGCGATTATTTAACGGCGTTTCGAAGGACCATGTCCGGTTCAATTCTGCGGGCCGAAAATCTGCATCTGTGGCGCTCGGAGCGCCATGTCCTCAAGGGCGTGGCGCTCACGGTTCGCAGCGGGGAACTGCTGCAGCTCACCGGCGTGAATGGCGCCGGGAAGACCACCCTGCTGCGCGCCTTGTGCGGCCTCAACTATCTGGAGGACGGCCAGGTATTCTGGAACGAGCGCAACGTGCGCGAGGATCGGGCGGGATTCCACGCATCCCTGGTGTACCTCGGGCACGAGCCGCCGCTGAAGCCCGATCTGTCGGGAAGCGAAAATCTGCATTTCTGGGCGGGCCTACGCCGTCCGACGACTGCTGCGGCCATCCACGACGCCATGCTGCGCACCGGCGCGGCCGAGTTCGGCGCGCGACCCGTACGCACCCTGTCGGCCGGGCAGCGGCGCCGGGTCGCCCTGGCCGCTCTGGTGCTCGCCGCCGTGCCGCTGTGGTTGCTGGATGAGCCTACGACCAACCTCGATGCGCACGGCCAGGGGCTGGTGGCGGCGCTGCTCGATGCCCATCTGCAGGCCGGTGGCCTGGCAATCGCCGCCGTGCATCACGGCCTGGGCATCGAACCGGCGCGACTGCGCGAACTCAACCTCTCCACGTGATGTCGCAGGGCCCCAGCTCGCCGTTGACCGCCGCGCGCCTGGTCATCGCGCGCGATCTGCTGCTGGCATTTCGCCGGCCGGAGCAACTGCTGCAGCCTTTGGCGTTTTTCGTGATGGTGACGACGCTCTTTCCGCTGTCGGTGTCGCCGGAGCTGGCACAGCTGCGGGCGATCGCCCCGGGGGTGCTCTGGGTGGCCGCCTTGCTGGCCGCGCTGCTGGCGCTGGATTTTCTGTTCCGCGACGACGCCCAGGATGGCACGCTCGAGCAGTACGCACTGTCCGGGCAGTCCTTGACCTGGCTGCTGCTGGGCAAAACGGCCGCGCACTGGCTTCTGACCGGGGTACCCCTGTCCCTGATGGCCCCTTTGATGGGTTACACCCTGGGCGTGCCAGCCTCGGCCGGCGCCGGTATCATGCTGACCGTGGCTCTCGGGAGCCTGGCCCTGAGCTTCATCGGCTCCATCGGCGCGGCGCTGACCCTGGGGGTCCGGCGCGGCGGGGTGCTGCTGTCGATCTTGATCCTGCCGCTGGCCGTCCCGATTCTGATATTTGGCAGCCGGGCCACGCAGTTGGCGATCGGCGGGGAGCCGTACACGGCCCCCATGGAACTGCTGGGAGCCATCGTGGTCCTGTCCTTCACCCTTGCACCGCTGGCCGCCGCTGCCGCCGTGCGCATCAGCCTGGAGTAGCTAGCGTGACGTGGACTTGGTTTCACCGGCTCGGTTCGCCGCCTTACGTTTATCGGCTGGCCGGCAGGTTGACCCCGTGGTTTGGCTGGGTCGCGGCGGTGCTGCTGCTCGGCGCGCTGTACGACGGGCTGGTGATCGCACCGCCGGACTACCAGCAGGGCGACGGCTTTCGCATCATCTACGTGCACGTGCCGGCCGCCTCGCTGTCCCTGATGATCTATACCTCGATGGCGGTGGCCGCGGCGGTGGGGCTGATCTGGCGCATCAAGGTGGCGCACGCAGCGGCCGCCAGCTGCGCGCCGATCGGCGCATCGTTCACCGTGGTGGCGCTGATCACCGGCAGTCTGTGGGGCAAGCCGATGTGGGGCACCTACTGGGTCTGGGATCCCAGACTGACCTCCGAGCTGCTGCTGCTGTTCCTGTACCTGGGGTATATGGGGCTGCGGTCCTCATTTGATGACCTCCAGCGTGCAGATCGTGCCAGCGCCGTGCTGGCAATCGTGGGAGTCGTTAATGTACCGATCGTGAAATACTCGGTGGTCTGGTGGAACTCCCTGCACCAGGGCTCATCGCTGAGCCTGACGGGCAAGGACACCATCGCCACCCCGATGCTGGTGCCGCTGCTCGTGAGCATCCTCGGCTTCACGCTGTTCTTCGCGGCCATTCTGCTGATGCGGCTGCGCGCCGAGGTGCTACGGCGGGAACGCGCGGCCAGCTGGGTCCGTGAGGCACTTTCGTCATGACACATTTCCTGCACATGGGCGGTTATGCCGCGTTCGTCTGGCCCTCCTATGGTGTGATGCTGCTGGCGGTGGTGCTGAACATCATCTGGGCGCGCAGCGTCCTGGCCCGCTCACGGACCGAGGCGCGCCGGCGCGCGGCGATACAAGGAGATTCCGAATGACGCCACAGCGGCGCAAACGGCTCTATCTGGTGCTGGGTATCGTTGCCGGGGTCAGCGTGGCCGCGGCACTGGCGCTCGCGGCGTTCCGCCAGAACGTCACCTTCTATTTCATTCCGACGCAGGTCGCGGCAGGGGCGGTACATGGCGAGCAGGCATTCCGGCTCGGCGGCATGGTCAGCAAGGGCAGCGTGCAGCGCGCCGCGGGGAGTCTGCAGGTGAGTTTCGTGCTGACCGATTTCAAACACGATGTGCCGGTGACCTACAGTGGCGTGCTGCCGGATCTGTTCCGCGAGGGGCAGGGCGTCATCGCTCATGGACACCTCGGGCCCACCGGGGTGTTCGAGGCTGATGAAGTGCTGGCCAAGCACGATGAGAAATACATGCCGCCGAAAATTGCCGGCACGGCGCCGACGGCGCAGGGAGGAAGCTGATGTTGCCCGAACTCGGTCACTTCGCGCTGGTACTGGCATTGCTGCTGGCCGGGCTGCAGGCATTCTTCGGTATCGCAGGTCCCGCATTCGGTCGCGACCGGTGGGTGGCTGCGACCACCGCGGCGGTCGCCGGCCAGTTCGTGATGGTGGCGACGGCCGTCGGCATCCTGGTCTACGCCTTCGTCAATTTCGACTTCTCGGTGCTCTACGTTGCCGAGAACTCGAACTCCGCGCTGCCGCTCATGTATCGCATCGCCGCACTGTGGGGTGCGCACGAAGGCTCACTGCTGCTGTGGATCTTTCTGCTGGCGGTGTGGACGCTGGCGGTTGCGATCGTCTCGCGCAATCTCCCCGAGCGCTTCGCGGCGCGGGTGCTCGGGGTTCTCGGTGTCCTGAGCTTCGGCTTTCTGCTGTTCACGCTCGCCACCTCCGATCCCTTCCATCGCCTGATACCCGCGGCGCCGGATGGACACGACCTGAACCCGCTGCTGCAGGACCCGGGCCTCGCCGTACATCCGCCGGTGCTCTACACCGGTTACGTGGGCCTCGCCGTCGCCTTCGCGTTCGCCTGTGCGGCAATGCTCGAAGGCCGCATGGATCCGGACTGGGCGCGCTGGACGCGCCCCTGGACGACGGCCGCCTGGGCGTTCCTCACCTGTGGGATCACACTGGGCAGCTGGTGGTCGTATTACACGCTCGGCTGGGGCGGCTACTGGGAGTGGGACCCTGTCGAGAACGCCTCCTTCATGCCGTGGCTCGTGGCCACGGCACTGATCCACTCCCTGGCCGTCACCGAAAAGCGTGGCCTCTTCAAGAGCTGGACGCTGCTGCTGGCGATACTGGGCTTCTCGTTGAGTCTCCTGGGCACCTTCCTGGTTCGCTCCGGTGTGCTGGTGTCGGTGCATTCCTTCGCGGCCGATCCGTCGCGCGGCCGCTTCATCCTGGCCTTCCTGGGGCTGGTCATCGGTGGTGCGTTGACGCTATACGCCTGGCGTGCGCCGCTGCTCAAGTCGAACGCGGGCTTCGATCTGCTCTCGCGCGAGAGTTTCCTGCTCTTCAACAACATCCTGCTGGTCGTCGCCGCGGCCACGGTCCTCGGCGGGACGCTGGCGCCGCTGATTGCTGACACCGTCGGGCAGACTTCGCTCTCAGTCGGAGCGCCTTACTTCCGTCCGACCTTCCTGCTGGCCGTCATTCCCCTGATGCTGCTGTTGTCCGTCGGTGTCCATGCCAACTGGAAGCGTGGGCGGCTCGAGGCGGACGCGTGGCCGCTGCTCGTGACCTTAGGCGTCGCGCTGGTGTTCGGCGCCGCCATCGTCTTCGGCGCCTTCGGTGGCAAGCATGCGCTGGCGATCACCGGTTTCGGCATCGGCAGCTGGATCATCCTGTCCTCGCTGGTGGATCCGTTGGACCGGTTGCGACGGCATCTGAGTCTGTCGCGGGCCGTGATCGGCATGACCCTCGCGCACATCGGTCTGGCGGTCGCCGTCCTGGCTCTGACCGGGGTCGAGTCGTACACCAGCGAACGGGACATCGCGCTCGCGCCGGGCGCGAGCGCCGAGGTGGGCGGCTATGCCTTCAGGCTCCTCGGCACGCAGCCCGTCGAAGGACCCAATTACAGCGCAACGCGCGCCACCGTCTCGGTGAGCCGCGACGGTCGCCTCATCACCACCCTTTATCCGGAAGTACGGCAGTTCTGGGTGCAGCAGCAGACGCGCAAGGTCGCCGGCATCTACAACCGCTACGGCACGGATCTGTTCATCGCCCTCGGCGATGATCTGGGCGCCGGTCGCTGGAGTCTGCGGGCGCAGATCCGGCCGCTGATCACCCTGCTGTGGCTGGGTCCGCTGTTGATGGCCCTGGGCGGCGCGCTGGCGCTGTCCGACCGACGCTATCGGCTGGCGCGTGCCAGCGAACGCGAGGCGCTCGTCGGGGCACGCGGAGAGGCGCATTGAAGCCGCGCTTTCTGGTGCCGCTGGGCGTGTTCGCGGTGCTGGTGGTGGTGCTCTTCGTCGGCATCAATCACTCGCGCGAGGTCGGCGTACTGCAGTCCCCGCTGGTCGGCCACCAGATTCCAGACTGGGAACTGCCGGTACTGACCGATCCGGCGAAGTCCCTGGGCTCGCGGGAGCTCAAGGGGCAGTGGTACGTGCTGAACTTCTGGGGCACCTGGTGCTATGCCTGTCGCGCCGAACACCCGATACTGCTGCAGGCGCAGCGCGATGCGCGGGTGCAGATCATCGGGGTGGATTGGAAGGACGAGAATGACCTGGCGCTGGAGTTCCTCGCGAAACTCGGCAATCCCTACAGCCTGATCGTCAGCGACCACACCGGCAATACCGCCATCGATCTCGGCGTTGCGGCCGCACCGGAATCCTTCCTGGTCAATCCCGAAGGCGTGATCGTCTACAAGGAGCCGGGGGTCATCACCGCGGAGACCTGGAAGCGTGAGTTCCTCTCGCGGGTGCCGCCCCAGTCGAGCGCACCTGCCGCAACTCCGGGGGCCTCGTGAGAGCCTTGCTGGTGCTGGTCGCGCTGCTGCTCGTGGCGGCCGGGCGCATGGCCTGGGCCGTGGATCCGGCGACCATGCCGGACCCGGCACTGCAGGCCCGTTATGAGGTGCTCATCCATGAGCTGCGGTGCGTGCAATGCGAGAATAATTCGCTGGCGGACTCGGACGCCTGGATTGCGACGGATGTGCGCCGGCAGATCCGCGACATGCTGGCCGCCGGCAGGTCCGACAAGGAGATCAAAGGCTACCTGGTGTCGCGCTACAGTGAGTTCATCCTGTTCCGGCCCGAATATTCCTGGCGCAATGCCTGGCTGTGGGGACTGCCGCTGTTCCTGCTGATCCTCGGTTTCGCCATTGCCGTGCGCATCATTCACCAGCGTTCCTTGCTGGTCGATAACGAGGATGAGGCGGACGTCTCGCATCCATGATCACTTTCATCGTCATTGCGACCGTCATGGTGCTCGCCATGGCTGCGCTGATCTGCCTGCCACTGCTGTCCCGGCGCCGCGCGGCGCCCCAGTCGCCGCTGACGGCGATGGCGGTGCTGATCGTGCTGCTGCTGGGTGCCGGTGCGCTGTACGGCGCGTTCTCGAACTGGAACTGGTCCCATCCGCCGGCCCAGAGCGCAGATGGCTCGCCGCAATCGATGGTGGCCACGCTGGCACGACGCCTGGCGGCGAATCCGAATGATCTGAACGGCTGGCTGCTGCTCGGCCGCTCCTACAGTGTGCTGCAGGAAACGCCGCTCGCCATCCGCGCCTACGAACGTGCCAACGATCTGGCGAAGGGCGAGAACAGCGATGCCCTGCTGGGGCTCGCGGAGGCGCTCATTTCGCAGGACGACACCCAGCTCGCCGGCCGCGCCGGACAACTGGTCGAGCAGGCGCTGACCCTGGCACCCACCTCACCGAAGGCACTGTTTTACGGCGCGGCGGCCGCCATCCAGCGCAAGCAGCTGCCGCTGGCCCGCGCGCGCTTCGTGGCGCTGCTCGCCGAGAATCCTCCCGAGAATGTCCGGCCGATCATCCAGCAGCAGATCGCCGCCATTGACCAGGCGTTGGGCACGGCGGCGCCGGAGACCCCGGTAACGCAGGAGGGGCCGGCCGCGCGGGTGCGCATCACCATTACCGTAGCGCCCACGGTCAAGCTTCAGAGCAAGAGCGATTCGCCGCTGTTCGTGTTCGTGCGCGATCCACGGGCCGGTGGTCCGCCGCTGGCGGTGAAACGCCTGAGTGCGAATTTTCCGCAGACCGTGGAACTGTCTTCCGCGGATGCCATGCTCGCAGGGCACGGCATGCGGGTGGGAGAGGACGTGGAGATCGTTGCGCGCATTTCAGGCTCCGGGGGTCCCACGGCGCGTGCGGGTGATCCCTTCGGCGCGGTCGCCTATCACGTGAACGCGACGGGCCGCGTCAATATCACCATCGACCGGCTGACGCCGTAGTCGTCTTCCGACGACGCGTGCCGCCAACTTGGTTTGAACCTGCGCCGTTGTGCGCTGCCCAAGCAGTGTGGAGTCCTGTGGGAGCTCTGCGGGACCTGTCATTTCTCTTACAATTCATTTTGTAAGACACCGCGGCATGCGTCTTGCTTCAGTCTTCGCTTAGGAAACTTCCTCATTACGAGCAAGGAGATCCGGATATGGCACAGACAAGAGGTGTGGAAGGTCGAACTTCCAACCGCGGGTTCGCGTCGATGAACCAGGAACGGCAACGTCAGATAGCCAGCATGGGTGGCAAGGCGGTTCCGGATTCCAAACGCAGCTTCTCGCAGAATCGCGACCTCGCCGCGCAGGCAGGCCGCAAGGGTGGTCAGAGCGTCCCGGGAGAGAAGCGCAGCTTCTCCCAGAATCGGGAGCTCGCGGCTCAGGCCGGTCGTAAGGGCGGTCAGAGCGTTCCGGATGAAAAGCGCAGCTTTTCGCAGAATCCGGGCCTGGCCGCAGAGGCCGGGCGCAAGGGTGGTCAGGCAAGTCACAGCACTTTTCCAGCGCATGATCATGCACATGATGCCGCGACGGGAGAGGAGTCAGGGCCGAGCCGCCGTCCGGGCGGGCCGAAGCAGTAACGTCCGGGCGCGTGTAGATATTACGCGCCAAACAGCAGAAGTTGCACTCTGACCCGATCAGGCAAGCGCGTCTGATCGGATCAGAGTGGGCTTTAGGGGCGGACGGAAGGTGATTGGCAGACTTCCGCAAGGATGCGGCTGATTTCCTCCGGATCCACCGGCTTCACCAGATGCCGATCGAAGCCGGCCGTGCGCGCGCGACGCTTGTCGTCTTCCTGACCCCACCCGGTCTGCGCACACAGCAGTGTTGATTGTGCCCAGGGGCGCATGCGCAGCCGCCGGGCGGTTTCGTAGCCGTCGATTCCCGGCATACCGATATCCAGCAGCACCACATGCGGTTGGAATTCCTCGGCGATGTCCAGTGCCTCCAGGCCATCGGCGGCGGTGCGCACTTCATGACCCTCCATGCCGAGCATGAGGGCCAGGCCCTGAG
>Ga0302314_10010674_pt1 | contig 16053 bp, 16 predicted proteins | sample III_Palsa_N2_3_FD_200533 | JGI IMG/M metagenome (GOLD analysis project Ga0302314, IMG submission 200533) | Peat permafrost microbial communities from Stordalen Mire near Abisko, Sweden - III_Palsa_N2_3 | ecosystem: Environmental > Terrestrial > Soil > Palsa > Peat permafrost | place: Sweden... | reverse complement strand
CGCAACAGATGCAGCGCCCCCAGCGGATTGGCGCTTTTCCAGCGGAACGGCGAGCGACGATCGCGCGGCAGCGATTCCGGCAGGATCAGCAAACCGTATAGCGTGTTGGCGAAACTCAAGCCGGCCGCGACCCAGAACGGCAGCCGCGGGTCGATGCCACCGAGCAGCCCGCCGATCGCCGGTCCAAGAATAAATCCGGCGCCGAATGCGGCGCCGACCTTGCCGAACACCGCGGCACGCCGTTCCGGCGGCGTCATATCGGCGATGTAGGCGAAGGCCGTGGAAACACTTGCCGAGGTGATGCCCGAGATCACCCGGCCGATGAAAAGCCAGATCAGCGATGGCGCCAGCGCCATCAGGACATAATCCAGTCCAAGCCCGAAGTTCGACAGCAGCACCACCGGCCGGCGGCCGAACCGGTCCGACAGTCCGCCCAGGATCGGCGAAAATACAAATTGCATCAGGGCCCAGGCGGTACCGAACAGTCCGAATATCCGCGCCGCGCTCGCAGTGTCGTTATCGACAAAACTTTCCACGAGCTTGGGCAGGATCGGCATGATCAGCCCGAGCGCGAACATGTCGAGCAGGATGGTGACGAAGATGAACGCCACCGCGGAACCACCCACCGGCGGCGCCTCGACTACACCAGCGGACGCCTGTTCGCTCACGATGGCCGCTTGCGCTTGTGCGCGAACGGATTGGCCTTCTCGCGCAGCGCAATCCGCACCGGCGTGCCCGGAAGCTCGAAAAATTCACGCAGGGAATTGACGAGATAGCGCAGATAGGATTGCGGCACGGCGTCCGCGCGCGAACAGAACAACACGAAACTCGGCGGCCGCGCCTTGGCTTGCGTGATGTAATTCAGTTTCAATCGCCGGCCCGATACCGCCGGCGGCGGGTTGGAATCCACCGCCTGCTCGAACCAGCGATTGAGCGACGCCGTCGGCACCCGCCGGTTCCATACCGCGTAAGCCTCTTCGATCGCGCTCATCAGCCGGTCGATGCCCTCGCCCATCAGGCCGGACACCGCGACGATCGGCATGCCCCTGACCTGCGGCAGCAGATGGTCGGCGTCGGTGCGCAACGCCGACACCAGGCTCGACTGGCGTCCCATCAAATCCCATTTATTGACTGCGATCACCAGCGCCCGGCCCTCGCGCTCGATCAGGTCGGCGATCCGCAGGTCCTGTTCCTCGAACTTGTTCTGCGCATCCATCATCAGCACCACGACCTCGGCGAAGCGTACCGCGCGCAGCGCGTCCGCGACCGAGAGCTTCTCCAGCTTTTCCTCGATCCGCGAGCGCCGCCGCAAGCCTGCGGTATCGAACACGCGAAAGTCCCGGCCCTGCCAGTTGATTTCAACGGAGATGGAATCGCGGGTGGTGCCGGCCTCGGCGCTGGTCAATAGCCGCTCCTCGCCGAGCAGATGATTGATCAAAGTGGACTTGCCGGCATTGGGGCGGCCGACGATGGCCACGCGAATCGGGCGTTTGGAAATATCCTCGTCCGGATCGATGACCTCGTCATCGTCGAACTCTTCCGACTCCTCGGCGGGCTCCGGCATCAGGGAGCGCAGCGCATCGTAGAGATCGCTGAGGCCCTCGCCATGTTCGGCTGAAATCTGGATCGGCTCGCCGAGGCCCAGCGCGTAGGATTCCATCGCGCCGGCATCGCCCTGCTTGCCCTCGCTCTTGTTGGCGACCAGAATCACCGGCTTGTTGGCGCGACGCGCGAAATCGGCAAAGGCGCGATCGTTCGGGGTCAGACCCGCCCGCGCGTCGATCACAAACATCAGGGCGTCGGCGAGGCCGATCGCGGCTTCGGTCTGCTCCTGCATCCGCGCGGTCAGCGAACCCTTCGCGCCCTCATCGAGGCCGGCGGTGTCGATGATCGTGAATTCGAGATCGCCAAGGCGCGCCGCGCCTTCCCGGCGATCGCGCGTCACGCCGGGTTCGTCGTCGACCAGCGCCAGTTTCTGCCCGACCAGCCGGTTGAACAGCGTCGATTTTCCGACATTGGGCCGGCCGATGATGGCGATCGTGAAGGGCATAAGCGATCCATGCGCGCAGATGATTGAATTAGAGCATTTTCCTGGCGCGAACCGAAATCGACCAGGAGAAAACGACTTGGGGTCGATTTGGCCGGAAAATGCTTGGTAGGACGCGCGGGTCAATGAGACGAGAGGCAAAAAATTAGCGCGTGAAGGTGCCACCAGGCAGCGGCGCCGGGAATGGCGCAGCAGATTGTTGCGTCGGCTGTGCAGCCTGCCCGGCGGGGGCCGACTGCGCGGTCGGCTGATCGGGCGGCGGCGCGGTGGTGCGCTGGCGGACGATCTTCTTGGGCTTGGGCGCCGGCGGCGCGGCCGCTGTCGCATCTTCCTCCGTCGAGGCGGCAGCATCGGTGCCGGCCGCGGCCGGCGGCTTGCTTTTGGATTTGGCGACTTTCTTCGGCTTCGCCTCCTGGGGAGGCGGCGCGGCGGCGGCCGCGGCGGCCTGGGCGTTCTGCTGATCGATCTGCTGCTGCTCGGCTGCGCCCTTGTAGAGGTCCTTCGGGACGCCTTGTTCGAGGCCCGGCACACCTTCGGGGAAAACCGGCTTGCGATCGCCCTGAAGCTTTTTCTTGGTGTCGAGCCAATCGAGCATGTCGGACGGATCCCAACTGCTGATGCCACCGCCAGAACAGCCGGCCAGCGCGCCAGACAGCGCGATGAGGACAGCAGCAGCGATCAGACGTTGCGAGCGGCGCATGGTCGATTTCTCACTCAACTCGTTTTTCCGGCCGTCAGCTCTTCGCGACCGGCGGAAGCAAGGCCTGCAGCGCTTCGGCGCGCGAACGCAGGCCTGACGGCGTCTCGCCATCATTGGCAATCAAATCCAGCCACTGCCGCGTGGCTGCCGTGTCGTTGGCACGCCAGGCCGACAGCGCCAGCAGTTCACGCGCGCTATGGCGAAAGGTCGCCTCCGGCGTGGTCGCAGCCTCGAGGCGCTGCCGCATCGTGGGATAGGTCGCCGTGTCCAGCAGCAGTCCGGCGGCGCGGATCTTGGCCAGATCCTGTTCCGTCGCGCCAATGCTGCGATCGGCCGCAATGTCGTCGTACATTTTAACCGCCGCCTGCGGATCGCGGCTGGCGACTTCCGCCGCGGCGCGCAGCCGCGCCAGCATCCGATAGCCCGAGGGCGCGCTCGCGGCCAGCTTGCTGAAGGCCGCTTCGGCCTCGGCATGCTTGTTTTGCTCGGAGAGCTCGACGGCAGCGTCGAACGCCGCACCGGCCTCGGCCGCCTTCTGCGCCTCCAGATATTGATAGCCGCGCCAGCCGCCCACCGAGGCAACGATCAGGAGCGCGCCGGCGACGATATAGATCGAATACCGGTCCCACAGCTTTTTGAGCTGCTCGCGGCGGACGTCTTCGTCAACTTCGTCAAATAATTCAGACACTTAAAGATATCCCGTCCCCGATAGGCTGCGCCGAAACCGAGCGCTGCCTCAAATACGATCCCCGCGTGGCGGCGGCGATACCCTAGCGATATGGCGGCGGCAAGGCAAAGCCAGCCCTATCAAAGCGTTAACGATGCGGCGGGCTGGAACTCGCCCGAGGCTGGGTTCCGCTCGCCACTTCGTTCCTGTCGCTCCGCGATCGCCTCAGCTCTCCTCAGCTCGCCTCAACTCTTGGCTTTCATGCCGTAGACATGTTCCGGCCCCGGGAAAGCGCGCGAGCGCACGTCGGTGGCATAGCCCTGGATCGCGGCCTCGATCATCGGGCCGAGATTGCCGTAGCGGCGGACGAATTTCGGGGTCCGTGGTGACAGGCCCAGCATGTCTTCCAGCACCAGCACCTGACCGTCGCAGGCCGCGCTGGCGCCGATGCCGATGGTGGGAATGGCGATGGTTTCGGTGATCTTCTTCGCCAGCGGTTCGGCGACCGCCTCGACCACGACCGAAAAGGCGCCGGCTTGCGCAATGGCGCGGGCGTCATTCTCGATCGGCTCCCAGCTGCCCTCCTCGCGGCCCTGGGCGCGAAACGAGCCCAGCGTATTGATCGACTGCGGCGTCAAGCCGATATGGCCCATCACGGGAACGCCGCGCTCGCTGAGAAACGCGATGGTCTCGGCCATCCGCGCGCCGCCTTCGAGCTTCACCGCGCCGCAATGGGTCTCTTTCAGGATTCGCACCGCGGCGTGAAACGCCTGCTCCTTCGAGGCTTCATAGGAGCCGAAGGGCATGTCGACCACGACCAGCGCCTGCTGCGAGCCGCGCATCACCGCGTGGCCCTGCAGGATCATCATCTCAAGCGTCACCGGCACCGTGGTCTCGAACCCGTGCATCACATTCCCTAAGGAATCGCCGACCAGGATAACGTCGCAATAGCGGTCGACCAGGGCGGCGGTATGGGCGTGATACGACGTCAGCATCACGATCGGCTCGGCGTTCTTGCGGGCGCGGATATCCGGTGCAGTCTTGCGCTTGATCGCGGACTGGACTGACATTTCAGGCTCCTATGACGGGAACGCCGATCACGACCGGATGAAACGCGAAAGCCAGCGCCAGATAGGCGACGAGCCCGACCGCCACCGCGATCAGATCGTTGCCGGGGCCGCCGACCGGAATCGGCGGCGCCCCGGCGTCGGCCCGGCGCTTGAGCGAGATCCGGTCTAATACCGCCCATCCCAGGAACGAGCCGAACAGGATGATCGAGCCGAGATCGCCGTTGGCGAGCAGATGCGCCGCCGCCCACAGCTTGACGCCCGCAAGCATCGGGTGCTTCAGCGTGGTGTAGATACGGCCGCGAATAAAGGATGCCACCACCAGAATCACGGCCGGCAGCATCAATGCCACCGTAATGTGCTTGAGCGCCTTCGGCGGATCCCAGACGTCGATCCAGCCGGTCGCGCGATAATCGGCAAAACCCCAGACGATCAGCGCGAGACCCGACAGCGACACCAGCGCATAGCCGATCTTGTAGCCGCCCTCGCCCAATGATCCGATCACGCGGGCCCGCAATCCGCGCTGCGCGGGCAGCGTATGGACGCCGAGAAACAGCACCAGGCCCAGGATCATCACCGCTAGTCCCATGATGTCCTCCGTTGCAGGGCCGGGTTTGAGGGCATCGGGTACCACTTTAGGGGCGCGGACTGCAATGCGCCAAACGCGCGGGACGGTCCCGTCCACCTAATTGGAAAACGCTTTCTCGGCGGCAGACAGAACATTGTCAGCGGGCTGCTTGGCGCAGTAGTCGGCCAGAGCCTTGGTCTTCTCGGTAAAGTTCACGGGGTCCAGCACGGCAGAGCTTTTCTTGTGACCGAAATAACCGCTCAGCCAGAACAGGAACGGACCGCGATCGGACGCCGGGGTTTTCTGCCAGAACTGTTCGCAGCTCATCGTCGAAAAGTCCACCGCCGGCAGCGGTGGTGTCGCCGCCTCGCAGACAACGGGCATCAACAGGCAGCATAGTGCGATGACGAATTTCATGACATTTTCCTCCCAAAATTTTGTTTTGTTGCTTTCGGCCTGAGTGCTTGCGGCGACACAAACGTCCCATCCCGATGCGTTGCCGCTACGAGCTCTTTGGCTCCCCGGGTTGTATACTGCTTGTTGCCCTTACGGCAACGTGGCGCGGCCTCCCCTGGCTCCGGGTGCGCCCATCCGGGAATAACGGACCTGTCTCACGGCGTCGCGGACTTCTTGTCCAGCTCGCGATTGTCGACGTAGCGGATCGCGATCGGCCGCCCGGCCAGCGCGCCGCCGAGGCTGCCGGTGAATTTCAGCGGCACGCAGGCGTCCAGCGAGGCATTGATCGCCTTGAGGTAGGTGTCGCGGACGTCTGCCGGTGCGTCCGCCGTGGCAAACGTCATGCGCGGGGGGCCGATCAGGTCGCCGGAGCGCTTGAAACTGAAGCGTACCGTCATCTGCATGCCCTCTTTCGCGGACTCCGCTTGCGGCGGCGTCCAGCATGACCGCAACTGCGCAAACAGATCGCCGATGCTGTCGAGATCATGGTCGGGCTTTTGATATTTCGGGGCGTCATCCTGCGAGGGCACGGTCTGGATCGTGAGCTGCAGGTTCTCGCCATAGGGATAGTTGATCTCGGGAATGCACGGGCCGTGATTGAACACGCTGCAGAAATACGGCGTGCACGGCCGTCCATCCAGTACGCTGCAGGGCGTGTGTGAAAACGGGACGGGATTGATTTGATGCCGATGCCGGGCGCTGGCTGTTCCGGCCGCGATCAATCCCGCAATCACGACGATGAGACCGAAACCGATGCGACGGAACATGACACGAGCCCTCGCAGACAACGCAACCGTGTCACAAAATGCAGCGCTCGGGCGCCGGCATCAAGCCCGGCCGCGTTCACATCCGCGCGTTCATGGCTAAATTCTTTGGTCCGAAAGTTCCGCCGAGACGAATCCCAAGCCGTCATCGCCCGCGAAGGCGGGCGATCCAGTATCCGGGAGCCACAGTGATGGAATCGAAAAGCTGCGGCGTACTGGGTCCCCCGCCTTCGCGGGGGACGACGGTCTGGTGCACTCGCCTCACGCCTTTTTCTTCACATCCTTGATGCTGGAAAAAACGATGCCCTCGGCGCGTTCGCGGGTGTAGCCGAGATAGAATTCATTCTTGGCCAGAAATACCGGGTCGCCGTCGACGTCGTCGGCGACGCCCGAGCCATTGGCGGCCACAAAGGCGTCGAGCTTCTTGCGGTCGTCGGACGAAATCCAGCGCGCCAGCTGAAATTCCGAGACTTCGAATTCCACCGGCAGCGAATATTCGGCATCCAGCCGCGCTTTGAGCACGTCGAGCTGCAGCGGACCCACCACGCCGACCAGCGCCGGCGCGCCGTCGCGCGGGCGAAACACCTGGACCACGCCCTCCTCCGACATCTGCTGCAGCGCTTCCTTGAGCTTCTTGGCCTTCATGGCGTCGGTCAGCCGCACCCGGCGAACGATTTCCGGGGCGAAGCTGGGCACGCCGACGAAGGTGAGGTCCTCGCCTTCGGTCAGGGTATCGCCGATCCGCAGCGTGCCGTGATTGGGAATGCCGACGACATCGCCGGCAAAGGCTTCATCGGCCAGCGCGCGATCCTGCGCGAAAAAGAATTGCGGGCTGGAGAGCGACATGTTCTTGCCGGTGCGCACCAGTTTCGCCTTCATGCCGCGGGTCAGCTTGCCCGAACACAGCCGCGCGAAGGCGATGCGGTCGCGATGGTTCGGATCCATATTGGCCTGGATCTTGAAGACGAAGGCGCTCATGCGCGGCTCCGCCGCCTCGACCTTGCGCAGATTGCTGTCCTGCGCGCGCGGTGGCGGCGCGTAACGGCCGAGCCCCTCAAGCAGATCGCCGACGCCGAAATTGCGCAGCGCGCTGCCGAAATAGACCGGCGTCAGATGGCCCTCGCGAAAGGCCTCGAGCTCGAACGGCTTGCAGGCCTCCGACACCAGCGCCAGTTCCTCCTTGATCGCGCCGACATCGAGATTGGCGTTGCGGCCGGCGAGATCGGCGATGTCGATCTGCTGCGCAGCGCCGGTCTTGGCACCGCCGCCTTCGAGCAGGCGCACGCCGCCGGTTGCGATATCGTAGGTGCCGAGGAAATCGCGGCCGCGGCCGACCGGCCAGGTCATCGGGGTGGTGTCGAGCGCCAGCGTCTTTTCGATCTCATCGAGCAGGTCGAACGTGTCGCGGCTCTCGCGGTCCATCTTGTTGATGAAGGTGATGATGGGAATGTCGCGAAGACGGCAGACCTCGAACAGCTTTCGGGTCCGCGCCTCGATGCCCTTGGCGGCGTCGATCACCATGACCGCGGAATCAACCGCCGTCAGCGTGCGGTAGGTGTCTTCGGAAAAATCCTCGTGGCCCGGCGTGTCCAGGAGGTTGAAGACCTGGCCCTCGAATTCGAACGTCATGACCGAGGTCACCACGGAGATGCCGCGCTCGCGCTCGATCTTCATCCAGTCGGAACGGGTGTTGCGGCGCTCGCCCTTGGCCTTGACCTGTCCGGCCAGATTGATGGCGCCGCCGAACAGCAGCAGCTTTTCGGTCAGCGTGGTCTTGCCGGCGTCCGGGTGCGAGATGATGGCAAAGGTCCGCCGCCGCGCCACTTCGATGGCGAGCGGCGAGCGGGACGGTGATTCGGTTGAAAGCGCGAGGTCGGACATCAGCGAGCCTGTGGCAGGGAAACCGGGCCGGATCAAGGAGGATCGCCCCACTCCCATATAAGAATTGTGCGCCCGGACTCCAATCAGGGGATGTCCGGCTATCGCAGCAGCAGCACCGACCAGTACGCCAGCGCCGCGACGCCGGCCGAGGCCGGGATGGTGATCACCCAGGCATAGACGATCGAACTCGCCACGTTCCAGCGCACCGCCGAGACCCGCCGCGCCGCGCCGACGCCAACGATGGCGCCGGTGATGGTGTGCGTGGTCGAGACGGGAACCCCGAGCCAGGTCGCGATGAACAGCGTCGCGGCGCCGCCGGTCTCCGCGCAAAATCCCTGCATCGGCGTCAGCTTGGTGATCCGCAGGCCCATGGTGCGGACGATGCGCCAGCCGCCCATCAGGGTGCCCAGCGCCATGGCCGCCTGGCAGGCCAGCACCACCCAGAACGGCACAAAAAACTGCTCGCCGAGTTGTCCCTGCGAATACAGCAGCACCGCGATGATGCCCATGGTCTTTTGCGCATCATTGCCGCCATGCCCCAGCGAATACAGCGAGGCCGACGCGAACTGCAGGATGCGGAAGGCGCGGTCGACCGCGAAGGGGGTCGAGCGCGCCGACGCCCAGGACACGATCGCGACCAGTACCAGCGCCAGCAAGAACCCGACCACCGGCGACAGCACGATCGCGAGCAGGGTTTTCGACAGCCCGCTCCAGACCGCGGCCGAAAGTCCGGCCTTGGCCATTCCGCCCCCGACCAATCCGCCGATCAAGGCGTGCGAACTGGAGGACGGTATCCCCAGTCCCCAGGTGATCAGGTTCCAGACGATGGCGCCGATCAGGGCTGCGAATATCACCTGCACATCGATGATGCTGGGTTCGATGATCCCGGTGCCGATGGTCTCCGCCACGTTGAGACCGAACACCAGGAAGGCGACGAAATTGAAGAACGCCGCCCACAGCACGGCATATTGCGGCCGCAGCACCCGGGTCGAGACGATGGTCGCGATCGAATTGGCGGCATCGTGCAGTCCGTTGAGAAAGTCGAACAGCAGCGCGACAGCAATCAACCCGACCAGAACCGGAAGACCAAGCGTGGCATCCACTGCGCGGCCCTGCCCTATACCTGTTCGATGACGATGCTGTTGATCTCGTTCGCGACGTCGTCGAACCGATCGGCGACCTTCTCCAGATGATCGTAGATTTCGGCGCCGACGATGAAATCCATCGTGTTGGCGTCGCGATGCTTGAGGAACAGCTCCTTCAGGCCGATGTCGTGGAGATCGTCGACCCGGCCCTCCAGCTTGGTCAGTTCCTCGGTGATCGCGGTCAGCATCGCGACATTGTTGCCGATCGATTGCATCAGCGGCAGCGCGCGGCCGACCAGATTGGCGCATTCGACCAACAGCGTCCCGATCTCGCGCATCGGCGGTTCGAAATTTCGCACCTCGAACAGGATGACCGCCTTCGCGGTTTGCTGCATCTGGTCGATGGCATCGTCCATCGACGTGATCAGGTTCTTGATGTCGACGCGGTCGAACGGGGTGATGAAGGTTCGGCGCACCGCGGTCAGCACTTCGCGGGTGACATTGTCGGCGTCATTCTCGAACTGGTTGACGCGCTGACAGAATACCGGCGTTTCATCGCCGCCGCGCAACATGCCCTGCAGCGCCAGCGCGCCCTGCACCACCGTCTGGGAATGGCGGGCGAACAGCTCGAAAAACCGCTCTTCCTTCGGCAAAAAAAAGCGAAACCAGCGCAGCAACATCGGACGTCCATATCGCAGAAAAGGCCGGCCCAAAGCCGCCTGTCACACAACTGTCATAAACTATTTCTCGGGAAAGCGCGTGGCGAGCGGTGGTCCGGACCGGATCATCCACCGCTTTGTAAGGCCGGGAACGGCGCCGGATTCCGCACCGTCCGGAGCGTTCTCATGAAAAGTGGCGACCGGTCTGCTTTAGAGCGAGCGCCGGAAATAATGCGCGATTTCGCCGATCACGCCGCGGCGGAACGTCAGCACGCAGACCACGAAGATCACGCCCTGGATCACCGTCACCCACTGCCCGAATCCGGCCAGGTATTGCTGCATTGCGATGATCACGAAGGCCCCGACCACCGGGCCGAACACCGTCCCGAGACCGCCAACCAGCGTCATCAGCACGATTTCGCCGGACATGCTCCAGTGCACGTCGGTCAGCGAGGCGTTCTGCGCGACGAACACCTTCAGCGCGCCGGCAAATCCCGCCAACGTGCCGGACAGGATATAGGCGAGCAACTTGTACTGGTCGGTCTTGTAACCAAGCGATATCGCCCGCGGCTCGTTCTCGCGGATCGCTTTCAGCACCTCGCCGAACGGCGAATTGATGGTGCGAAAGATGATCAGGAATCCGCACAGGAAACCGGCGACGATGACGTAATAAAGCACCGTGGGCTTGGCGAGATTGAAGACCCCGAACAAATATCCCTGCGGAATGCCCTGGATGCCGTCTTCGCCATGGGTGAACGGCGTCTGCAGATAGATGAAATACAACAGCTGCGACAAGGCCAGCGTGATCATCGCGAAATAGATGCCCTGGCGGCGGATCGCGACGAGCCCGGTAATGACGCCAAGCCCGGCGGCCCCCAAAGTGCCAGCGAGAATTCCGAGTTCCGGCGTCAGGCCCCAGACCTTCAATGCATGGGCGGTGACATAGCCCGCCGTGCCCAGAAACATCGCGTGGCCGAACGACAGCAGTCCGCCATAGCCGATCAGGAGGTTGAAGGCACACGCCAGCAGCGCAAAACACAGCGCCTGCATCACGAAGAAGGGGTAAAGGCTGGTGAACGGCACGACCAGCAACAGCGCGGTCATGATGCCGAACGCAATCATCTCGTCATGGATGGCGCGCGGGGTCACCGGAACAGAATCGTCAGTCATCGCCGTCATGTCAGGCCGCCCGTCCCGTCAGTCCCGAAGGTTTGATCAGCAGCACCAGCACCATCAGGACAAATACCACGGTGTTGGAGGCCTCAGGATAAAAGTACTTGGTCAGCCCCTCGATCACGCCGAGCGCGAAGCCGGTAATGATCGATCCCATGATCGAGCCCATGCCGCCGATCACCACCACCGCGAACACGACGATGATGAGATCGGCGCCCATCAGCGGGCGCACCTGATTGATCGGCGCCGACAATACCCCGGCCAGCGCGGCAAGCCCGACGCCAAGCCCGTAGGTCAGCGTAATCATTCTGGGCACGTTGATGCCGAAGGCGCGTACCAGCGTCGGGTTTTCGGTGGCGGCGCGGAGGTTGGCGCCAAGCCGGGTTCGCTCGATCAGGTACCAGGTCAGCAGACATACGATGAGCGAGAAGATAACCACCCAGCCGCGATAGATCGGCAGGAACATGAAGCCGAGATTCATGCCGCCCTTGAGCTCATCGGGGATCGCATAGGGAAGACCCGACGAGCCGAAATAGTTCTGAAACACGCCCTGTATGATCAGCGCCAGTCCGAACGTCAGCAGCAGCCCATAGAGATGATCGAGGCCGGAAAGCCATTTCAGCATGGTCCGCTCCAGGATCATGCCGAAAATGCCGACCACGATCGGAGCGACGATCAGCGCTGGCCAGTATCCGATCCCGGCCACGTTAAGCAGAAAATAGGCGCAGAACGCGCCCATCATGTACAGCGCACCGTGCGCGAAATTGATGATGTTGAGCATCCCGAAGATCACGGCGAGCCCAAGACTGAGCAGCGCGTAGAACGAGCCGTTGATCAATCCCACCAGGAGCTGTGCATAGAGAGCTTGCATATCGATCGATCTTTCACGCTCAATCTCGTTGTCACGCAGAGTAACGCCCGCCGGCGCAACGCCGGCGGGCGATCGCAGCTATTTCTTCAGCATCGCGCACTTGCTCTCGGACAGCGGCGTGAACGCCTGGTCACCCGCAACCGTGCCGATCAGCTTGTAGAAATCCCAGGGGGCCTTGGATTCCGACGGCTTCTTGACCTCGAACAGATAGGCCGAATGGATGGTGCGGCCGTTGGGCTGAATCTCGCCCTTGCCGAACAGCGGATCGTCGGTCGGAATCGACTTCATCTTTTCCACGACCTTGACGCCGTCATGTGGATTGCCGCCGAGCGCTTCAAGCGCCTTGAAATAATGGATCAGGCCGGCATAGACGCCGGCCTGGACCATGGTCGGGGGCGCACCGTTCTTCATCCGCGCGGCGAACTTCTTGGAAAAAGCCCGGCTCGCGTCATTCATGTCCCAGTAGAAGGTTTCGGTGAAGCTCAAGCCTTGCGCGGTTTCGAGACCGATCGCCTTGACGTCGGTGATGAACAGCAGAAGTGCTGCAAGCTTCTGTCCACCCTTGACGATGCCGAATTCGGCCGCCTGCTTGATGCTGTTGGTGGTGTCGCCGCCGGCATTCGCCAGTCCGATGACCTTGGCCTTCGACGCCTGCGCCTGCAGCAGGAACGAGGAAAAATCCGCGGTGTTCAAAGGATGCTTGACGCCGCCGACGACCTTGCCGCCATTGGCCGTGATCACGGCGGTGGTGTCGCGCTCGAGCGCGGCGCCGAAGGCGTAGTCCGCGGTGAGGAAAAACCAGCTATCGCCGCCGGCCTTCACCAGCGCCTGTCCGGTGCTATGGGCGAGCATATAGGTGTCGTAGGTCCAGTGCACGGTATTGGGAGAGCACTGCGCGTTGGTCAGATCCGAGGTCGCCGCACCCGAATTGATGTAGACCCCGTTCTTTTCCTTGATGACGTTGTTGACGGCAAGTGCCACGCCCGAATTCGGAACGTCGACGATGACGTCGACCTTGTCGACGTCGAACCACTGCCGTGCGAGGGCGGTGCCAACGTCGGGTTTATTCTGATGATCACCCGAGATCACATCGATCTTCCAGCCCTTGGCAGTCAGACCGGAATCCTCGACCGCCATCTGGGCCGCCAGCGTCGAGCCGGGTCCGCCGAGATCGGCATAGAGGCCGGACTGATCGGACAGCGCGCCGATCTTGACGGTCTTGTCCTGCTTGTCTTGGGCGAGTGCGACGCTGGTGGCCGCGAAGCCCAGCGCGGCACCGAGCAACAACGATGCGGCTATCTTGGTTTTCATTTCGGTTTCCTCTGTGGATTCTTCCGGCTGTTCAGACGCCGAGATAGGTGTGCAACTTGTCCATATTGGCTTGCAGTTCCGCATTGGCGAAGCCATCGATGATCTTGCCGTGCTCGACGATGTAATAGCGGTCCGCGACGGTCGCGGCGAACCGGAAATTCTGCTCGACCAGGAGGATGGTGAAGCCTTCCTTCTTGAGGCGCGCGATGGTGTGACCGATCTGCTGGATGATGACGGGCGCAAGACCTTCGGTCGGCTCGTCCAGCATCAGAAACCGCGCGCCGGTGCGCAGGATACGTCCGATCGCCAGCATCTGCTGCTCGCCGCCCGACAATTTGGTGCCCTGGCTGTTCAACCGCTCCTTGAGGTTGGGAAACAGTTCGAAGATCTGATCCAGCGACAGGCCGCCGCTACGCACCACCGGCGGCAACAGCAGGTTTTCGCGCACGTCAAGGCTGGCGAAAATCCCGCGCTCCTCCGGACAGAACGCAATGCCCATACGCGCAATCCTGTCCGACGAGGCGCGGATGATATCCGCGCCGTCGAAGCGGATCGCGCCGGTGCGCTTGCCGATGATTCCCATCACCGATTTCAGCGTCGTGGTCTTGCCGGCGCCATTGCGCCCGAGCAAGGTGACGACTTCGCCGGCGTTCACCTCGAAATTGATGCCGTGCAGAATGTGGGACTCGCCGTACCAGGCTTCCAGATTCTGGACCGACAATATCGGCGTGCCGGTGCCGGACGCCGGTGCGGCCTTCGTCGCGGCGGCATCGGCCGACTTCAAATCAACCATGACCCGCCCCCAGATAGGCTTCCTTGACGCGCTCATCTTTGGTCAGATCGGCATAATTGCCTTCCGCCAGCACGTGACCGCGCGTCAGCACGGTGATGATGTCGGAAAGGTTGGCCACCACGCTCAGATTGTGTTCGACCATCAGGATGGTGTATTTCGCGGAGATACGCTTGATCAGCGCCGCGATCTTGTCGATGTCTTCGTGTCCCATGCCGGCCATCGGCTCATCGAGCAACATCATTTCCGGATCGAGCGCCAGCGTCGTCGCAATCTCGAGCGCGCGTTTGCGCCCGTAAGGCATTTCGACCGCGGGTGTCGTCGCGAACTCGCTGAGACCGACATCGTCAAGCAATTCGTGGGCGCGGTGGTTGAAACGGTCGAGCACGGTTTTGGAGCGCCAGAAGTCGAAGGAGTGTCCGTGCTGACGCTGCAGCGCGACCCTGACATTCTCAAGCGCGGTCAGATGCGGGAACACCGCTGAAATCTGAAACGAGCGCACCAGGCCGAGGCGCGCCACATCCGCCGGCGCCAGCGCCGTGATGTCCTGACCCTTGTACAGAATCTGGCCCGCTGACGGCTTCAGGAACTTGGTCAGGAGATTGAAGCACGTCGTCTTGCCGGCCCCGTTCGGGCCGATCAACGCATGAATGCTGCCGCGACGGACCCGAAGGTCAACGTCGCGAACGGCGAAGAACCCCGCAAATTCCTTCGTCAATCCGTGGGTTTCGAGAATGAACTCATCGGCCAATCAAATTTCCCCCGTTAACCATCGCCGCGACGCCCCATCGCGAGTGGCTAATTTTTCTAACCGGCAGGTTCTCCCCGACGCCTTGGAATTCGTCTTGGACCGGCCGCCTCCGGGCGGAATATGCCGTCAACGACCCGGGTTACGCAAGGTGGAAAGCTGGGCATATCCGGACGCGAGCATCGGCCCGTTTCGGCCATTAGTCGAATAGCGCACGCGGTCAGGAAGGCACGATCGGCCGGTCTTGCGGGGTGCTTTCGCAAGATTCATTCAGGCCGTCCGGAAAGCCGTCATTAACGCTGTTTCGACCCAAGCCCGGGGTTTCATCAAAAATTTCCGCCTTCGGTCGATGATTGATTGTTTTGCATTCAGATGGATCGCAGCCTTGGAATTCGTCAGCGCCAACCCGACGATCGTCAAGTCGATCAAGCAGCGTGATCTATTGAACACGTGGCTGCGGCTTTATGCCCGTGCGCAATTGCTGCCGCGAATCGAGGAATACCAGCCGTCGCGGATCGGGGAAGAACTTCCCGACCTGGTGTTCTTCACCGTCGAGAATACGCAGCCGCCGCGTTTGATTATCGACAGCGACGGCACGCGGCTGTCGATCGCCTATGGCAATCGCGGCAAGGGCCGATATCTCGAAGAATATCTCGGGGCCAGACTCGTGCCCGTGGTGATGCCGGTCTACCACGAGTGTCTGAAACGCACGCTCCCGGTCTACAGCGTCTCCAACGTCGACGACAGTTATGGACGGATCGTTGCCTATGAGCGGCTGCTGCTGCCGTTTTCGGACGGCCACGGCGTCACGCACATCATCGCGTCGTTGAAAACCTTCTGCGAGGATGGCGGTTTTGAAATCAGGAACCTGATGCGGGGAAATGACAGCTTGCCGACGCAAAAGCTTCGGGCCGTGATCGACCACGACCTTTTCCACCGTGCGCCCGGCCGTATTCCCGCCAGCGACGTCATCGAATTCAGCGACCGACCTCACGAGACGACCATCGAGCTGATCTAGGCTTTGGCCCGCCGCGATCCGCCGGAAGGCGCCACTTCCTTGGCATAAATCTCCGGCTTGAATCCAACCAGCAATTTGCCGCCGAGATCGAGCACCGGCCGCTTGATCATCGAGGGCTGCGTCAGCATCAGCGCAAGCGCCTTGCGTTGGTTCAGGTCTTCCTTGTCGTCATCGGGCAATTTTCGAAACGTGGTGCCCGCACGATTGAGCAGGGTTTCCCAGCCGAGCTCGTCGCACCAATGCTTGAG
>Ga0302314_10010673_pt1 | contig 16054 bp, 14 predicted proteins | sample III_Palsa_N2_3_FD_200533 | JGI IMG/M metagenome (GOLD analysis project Ga0302314, IMG submission 200533) | Peat permafrost microbial communities from Stordalen Mire near Abisko, Sweden - III_Palsa_N2_3 | ecosystem: Environmental > Terrestrial > Soil > Palsa > Peat permafrost | place: Sweden... | reverse complement strand
CCGGCGCCAGCTGGCCCGATTGCTGGGTCAGCCCTTCCAGTTCGCCCTGCTTTTCCTTCAGCTGGGCGTCGGCGGTGAACTTCTGTTGCTGCAGGCTGGATTGCAGCTGCGCCAGCGAGGTCTTTTCTGACTCGAAGTCGCCGATGTTGTTGCTGCCGAGGAAGTTCTCATAGGCCTCGTCGGCCTGGGCCAAGCGGGCCGCGAAGGACTTGCGCTGGTCTTCCAGCGGCGCGGTCTGATCGAGCAGGATCGAGCGGCGGTAGACGAGGTACTGGTCCAGCAGGGTGTTCAGCGCCAGGGCGGCCATCTGCGGATCGGAATGCTGGAAGGTGATCCGCACCACCGGCGCCCCCGGGGTCGAGGCGATCTTCAGCCCCTTGTCCATGGCCGCGATCGCCTTGCCCATCATCAGTCGGCGGTCCTCCGGCGCGGCGGCGGCATAGCCGGCGCCGATCTTGGGGTAGAGGCGCGAAAGGCCGATCTTCTCGATCACCTGCTGCTTCAGCTGGGCGCTGGACAGGATTTCGACTTCCGACTGGATCACCGCGTCCGATTCCGGGATGGCGCCCCGCGCCGCATCGCCGGCCACCGGCTGGTAGACATATTCCTGCCCCAGCCTGACCAGGACGCTGGATTGGGCGGCATACATGGTGTGCAGGGTCATCGCCCCGGCGACCCCCAGGGCGAGGATGCCGATAAACACCAGCAACATCAGGCCGCGCTCGCGCCACAACAGGGTCGCGATATCGCTGGGGGCGTAGCGAGCGCGCACAGGCGTCTCCTCGCCCCGCCGGAACGGCGTGACCACATCGGGGCCTGAGGTGAAACTGTTAAACGCCATGCGATTCCATGACCGGAGCGGTCGTGACGCAAGCTCGCCCGCCGGGCTTTAACACTTGGTTACCCATTTCCATTAACCCTTCGGCCATCGTCACCCACCCCCGTTCCGGGAAGCCTTGATGTCCCCTCGCCCCGCTGTCGCCGCCGCCTTGGGCCTTGGCCTGGCCCTGGCCGCCTGCGCGCCGGTGCATATGCCGGCAATGCCCGCCCTGGCCCAGGGACCGCATGTCGACGAGGACTTCCCGAATATCGGCTATGCGACCTGGACCAATGACGAACCGCGCTATCGCCTGTATCCGGGCGACGAGCTGGAGGTGCAGACGCCGTCGGCGCCGGAATTGACCAAGGTGGTGGTCGTGCAGCCTGACGGCCGCATCAGCCTGCCGCTGCTGCCGCCGATGATGGTGGCCGATCGTTCGGTCAATGAGGCCGAGGCGATGATCGCCAGGGCCTATTCAAGCCAGCTGCTGCGGCCCGAGGTCATCATCAATGTGAAGACAGCTCCGCTGAAGGTGTTTGTCGGCGGCGAGGTGGACAAGCCGGGGGTCTACGACATGCCCGGCGACATCAACGCCCTGCAGGCGGTGATCATGGCCGGCGGGTTCAAGACCTCGGCCAAACAGAATCAGGTGGTCATCATCCGGCGGGGGGCGGACGGCCATGCGATGATGCGCACCGCCGATCTGAGGCGTGGGATCAACAATCCCGGCAGCGTCGACGCCGTGCCCTTGCGGCGATTTGACGTGGTCTATGTCCCCCGCTCGACCGTGGCCGAGGCGGGACTGTTCGTTCAGCAGTATTTCCGCGATCTGTCGCCGATCGACCTGGGCTTCAACTACACCCTGGGTCCATCGTCCTATGTCTCCGCCGCGCTGGTGAAATAGCCGGCGCGGCGCGGATGTCCTAACCGTGCGACAGCCATTCGCGGGCGGCGCGTTGAGCTTCGGCGATATCCCCCGACGCCATCTCCTGGCTGATCTCCTTACGGTAGACCTTGGCCTCGATCGACCCGCGCATGGCGGCGAGGTTGAACAGCATGTGTGCCGACACAAAATCCAGCGGCGCGCCGCCCTGACCGGTCGAGTAGAGCAGGCCCATCCGGAACAGCTCGTCGCCCGAGGCTTCGGAGGTCGGCAGCGGCAGGCCGATCATGGCCGGCGGCTCAACGTTGACTTGGATCATCATAATAAAATCCCCATCCATTCGATCTGCATGCAAGAGAGCGCGAAGGCCTTCTTGCCTTGTGGGGACATAAAAGAACGCAGCTATTGAAAATATAGTTAAGCCAAACGTTAGCCATTCTTAACACATAGAATTCGCGCGAATACAGTCTGTATACGCGAGATTTACTCGAGTTAATTTTGAGAAAATCTTGCCTGGAGCTTAATGCGTCATTTCCGCGCGCGCTGACCGAAGAGCACCGCCCGCGCCTTGTCCCCCTCTGGTGAATTGGACTGCAGGCTGTTGCGCACCGCCGGACCGGCCGCCTCCAGCGCCCGCTTCACCGCCGGCCGCTCGCCGACGCGGGCATGCCACGCCTGCAGATTGGGGAAGTCCTCCCCCACCAGGCTGGAATTGCTGCGCGGATTGACCCAGGGCCAGATGATCATGTCGGCGATGGAATAGTCGCCGACGACGAAGTCCTGCCCACCCAGCTGTTTATCGAGGACGCCGTAGAGCCGCTCGACCTCGTTGGTGTAGCGGATAGCGCCATAGGCCACCTGCCGCTGGTCGGCGATGAGGCCCGGTGCATAGTTGCGTAAATGGTTGCGCTGTCCGGCCATGGGGCCAAGACCGCCCATCTGCCAGAACACCCATTCCTCGATTTTTACCCGCGCCCGCTCGTCGGCGCCGTAGAATTTGCCGCTCTTGCGCCCCAGATATTGCAGGATGGCGCCCGACTCGAACACGGAGATCGGCTCGCCGCCGGGCCCGTCCGGATCGACGATGGCCGGCATGCGGTTGTTGGGGCTGATGGAAAGGAAGTCCGGTTCAAACTGTTCGCCTCGGCCGATGTTCACAGCCACGATTTCGTACGGAAGCCCCATTTCTTCCAGCGCGATCGTCACCTTGTGCCCATTGGGCGTCGGCCAGTAGTAGACCTTGATCGGCTTGGTCATGTTGGTCTCCCTAAGCTCGGACGGCTAGAATGACGGCCCCGGCGCTCGGGCGGCAAGGCGAAAGACGATCGCCAGGCCGTTCAGCGCGGGTTCAGGCGCGATGGCGGAAGATCGCGAACTATGGAAACCCAGGCCAGCGGCGCGTGTTGAAACATGCCGCTTGCCGCAGCTTTGAAAAGGGAGGTCCACGCATGAAGACGTTGATGATCGCCCTGATGGCCGCGGTGGTCGCCCTGCCCATGGCCGCCGCGGCGGATGATCACGGTCGCCACGATGGCGGCGGGCGCGGCCACTATGGCGGCGGCCCCCCGGCCGGATATGGCGGACCCCGATTCGGCGGCGGCGGCGCGCCCCCGCCCAGATTTGCGCCGGCGCCGGCCTATGGCGGCGGAGGCGGCCGCTTTGCCCCGCCTCCAGGCTATGGCCGCCCGCCGGCCTACGCCCACCCGCCCGGATACGCCCCCGGCTACGGTGGCGGGCCGCATTTCCGCGAAGGCTTCCAGGACTATGGCCCCCCCGCCGGCGGGCGCCTGCGCCGGGGCCAGTTCCTGCCGCCGACGGAGCGCGGCTATGTGATCGGCGACTATTACCGCTACCACCTGCGCCGGCCGCCGCCGGGCTACTATTGGTACCGAAGCGGCGACAGCTTCGTGCTCGCCGCGATCGCCAGCGGATTGATTTTCGAGGTGGTGGCCGGCGACGGCTATTAGATTGCCCTCTTTGCGGGGGTGACGGCTCCCCCGCTTCTCCGATAAGTTGACGTCGGAACCGGGGGCGGTGGCGTTGAAACGATCAGTGTTGGGGGCTGCGGCCCTGTTTGCGGCGGTGATCGCGATGTCGTCGCCGGTCTGGTCGGCCTCGCCGGGCGCCGAGCCGCAAACGGCGGCGGGGGCGGCCACCCAGGACGATAAGATCATCCCCGATCCCGCCGTCCGCCGGGGCGTGCTCCCCAACGGCCTGCACTACGCCATCATGGCCAATTCGTCCCCGTCGCAGGGCATCTCCTTCAGGCTGGGCGTGCGGGTCGGCTCGTTTGACGAGGGCCACAGCGAGCGGGGCGTCGCCCACTTCCTCGAACACATGGCCTTCAGCAACGGCCAGCGGTGGGATCTGTCCGGCGCCGAAGCCGCCTTCGCGGCCCTGGGCGTCTCCTTTGGCCGCGACCAGAACGCAGCGACGTCGCAGTTCGCCACGGTCTTTACCCTGGACATTCCCAAGGCCGACGCCGCGTCCGAGGACCTGGCCTTCAAGTGGCTGCGGAGCGTCGCCGGCGGGACCACGTTTCCGAGCGATGAGGTCGAGCACGAACGCCGGATCATTCTGCAGGAACTTGCCGAGCGATCCACCTCGACCTCCGTGATTGACGACCAGATTGACGCCTTCGTGGCGCCCGGCCTGAACTCCGAACAGAATGACGTCGGCGGCGGCGCCGCTTCGGTGCGCGGCATCACCCCTCAGGTGCTCGAGGCCTTCTATCGTCGCTGGTACCGGCCGGATAATGCGGTGCTGGTGATCGTCGGCGACGCCTCTCCCGACGCCCTGGAGTACCAGGTGCGGCGGGTGTTCGGCGACTGGATGTCAGCAGAGCCCGCGCCGCCGCGACGGCCGCTGGTCCAGCCGGACGTCCGCCGGGCGGAGGACGCCCTGGCCATCACCGACGCCCACGCGCCCACCGCCGTGACCGTGTGCCGGCTGACGCTGGCGGCCGAGGGCGAGGCGGACACCGTTGCACGACACCGGCGGCGGCTGTCGTCCCAGCTTTGGGTCGACATCCTGAACGCCCGGCTTACCGATCGGGCCCGACAGGACAAACCGCCCTTTTTGAGGGCGACCGCGACCCACACCAACGGTCGGGAAGCAGAGCGCAGCTGCGTCACCATCCTGGTTTTTCGCGGCGACTGGCGCGGCGGCCTGACCGCCGTACAGGCCGAGCTCCAACGCCTGGCGAGCGCCGATCCCACCGACGATGAGCTCGAGCGGGCGGTGAATGAACGTCGCGCGGCGGCCCGGGGGGATCTGCATTCGGCCAAGTCTCGCGGGTCGGCCGAATTGGCCCAGGTGATCACCGAGAACGAACTGGAGGGCGATGTATTTCCCGCGCCCTACGAGGCCTTCAGGACCTTCGACGCCGCCGCGGTCGATCTGACCACCGCCGATGTGCGAGCGGCCTTCAATCGGGACTGGGCGGGCGCCGGGCCGCTGCTGAGCCTTGTCGACCCCACGCCGCCAACGGCGGAGACGCTCAAGGCCGCCTGGAACAGCCTGCCCGCCCCGCAGGCCGCGCGTGCGTCGGCAAAGCCAACGACCTGGTCCTACACCAGGTTCGGGCCGGTGGGCCGCGTGGTGAAGCGCGAAACCTATCAGTCGCCGGACTTCGTACGCCTGACCTTCAGCAACGGTGTGGTCCTGAACTTCAAACAGACCAGCTACCAAGCCGACGGCGTGCTGGTCGCCATCCGCATTGGCGCCGGCCGTCACGAACTGACGACGGCCAACCTGCTCGAGGGCGAGCTTGGGGCCAGCTTCTCCATGAACGGCGGCCTGGGTCGCCATGACGCCACCGATATTCGCAGGCTGTTCGCGGACAGCGCCGCGACCGCGGAGCTTTCGGTCGGGACCAACGCCTTCATCCTGTCGGGGGCGACCAATGCGCCCAGCCTGCTCGGGCAGCTGCAGTTGCTGGCCGCCTATCTTACCGATCCGGGCTTTCGCCCCGAAATGGACGACAGGCTCGCCGCCGGCATCAGCCTGATGTACCGGCAGCTGCGCGCAAAGCCGCAGATGGTGTTCTTCAACACCCTGAGTCAGGCCGTCACGCCCAACGGACCGGCGACGCTGCCCCCTGAAGAGACCCTGCTCAAGCTACACATGAAGGACTATGCGCAGATCTTTCAGCCGATCCTGACCCAGGCGCCGTTCGAGGTCACCATTGTCGGCGACGTCGACGAGGCCAGCGCCACCGAACTTGTGGCCCAGACCCTGGGCGCCCTGCCCGCCCGGCGACCAGGCCCCAGAGACCGTCCCGACGCCTGGTTCCTCCGCTATGCAGCCGGCGACCTGCCGACGGTCCACGCCACCCACGAGGGGCCGAGCGACACCGCCATCGTCGGCGCGGTCTGGCCGCTCTATGTCGACGACCCGGCGCACCATCGGTAAGACGTGGCGCTGTCCGTTCTGAACGGCGTTTTCGACGACGCGCTTCGACATCGTCTCCGCGAGGAGCTCGGCCTGACCTACGGACCGGAGGTGGGCGTCACCACAGCCGACCTGGGCGATCAGGGCGATCTGGAAACCTATGTCCAGACCAGTCCCGCCGACGCCGATCGGGTCGCCGATGAGATTCAATCGACCGCACGACGGCTGGCCCAGGGCGGCGTCACCGACGCGGAAATCGAAGCCGCGCGAAAGCCGCTGGTCGCCGCCCTCAGCAAGAAGATGGCGACAAACCAATATTGGCTGGACGAACTTTCGGGCGCCGACCACCCGCAGGACGCCATCGACGATATTCGCCAGCGTCCGCAACTTTTGTCCGCCGTAACGCCCGATGAGGTGAGACGGGCGGCCGCGACCTGGCTGATGCGCAAGCCGATCATCGTCGTCATCACCCCCGCCGTCGCCAAGACGGCGACCGGTTCAACACCAGCCACGCCTCGGTGACCCCCATGCTCCTCCGCCACCTGGCTTTCGCCGCCCTGATCACCGCCGCGCTCGCCGGTCCCGTCTGCGCTCAAGACCACACCGCGCGGCCGGGCGCCTCGACGCAATGCCCGCCGCCGGGGGGCTATATCGAGGATGCGGACGCTGTCATCGCCGCCTGCACCCACCTCATCGACGCCAGCCGCCCGGACGCCGCCAAGGGGCTGGTCGAGGCCTATATCGCCCGGGGCGAAGCGCATCGATCGGAGGGCGACGACGCCGACGCCGCCACGGACGCCGCGACCGCTGTGCGCCTTGATCCGATCAGTGTCGGCGCCCTGGTCTTGCGCGGTGAAATCGAGGAAGACGCCGCCAAGCATCAGGCCGCGCTCGACGACTTCAGCGCGGCCCTGCGGTTGAAGCCCGACAGCGTCTCGGCCCTCGTCAACCATGGCCAGTTGCGCCACAGCTTCCTGCACGACGACGCTGGCGCGCGCACCGAACTGGACGCCGCCGTCCGCGCGGCCCCGGACAGCGCCAGGCCCTATGTCGCCCGCGCCAACTTCGAGGCTGATCTCAACGACGCCGCCGCCGCCCTGAAGGATTTCCAGGTGGCCGCGCGCATCGAGCCGGACGCCAGCAGCATCGGCCGCGCAGAGGGGGCCACGCTGGAGCAGCTCAATCGGTACGACGAGGCGCAGCATATCTACGACCATCTGATCGCCGTGCACGGCGATGACGCCGACAACTACCTCTACCGCTGCCGCTTTTTTCTTGGCCGCCAACAGGACGCCAAGGCCCTGACCGACTTGGACATGGCGCTTAAGCTCTCGCCGAACGATGAGGAGGCCTATTTGGCCCGCGCCGCCGTGTTCAGGGATCAAGGCGCCCTGGATCAGGCCTGGACCGACCTGGACACCGCCGCCCGCCTCAGCCCCACTGACGCCTCGGTCCTAGTCGAACGCGGGCGCATCCAGCTGCAACGCGAGGCCTATGACAAGGGCTTGGCCGAGTTCGACGCCGCGCTGAAGCTCGACCCGACCAATACGGCCGCCCGCTATAATCGGGGGATCGCGCTCTCGTATAAAGGCGATCACGGGGGCGCCCTGACCGAGTTCACCACCCTCGTCGCCCGCGATCCCCACGATTCGGACGCCATCTATGAGCAGGGGCACGAGAGTGAAGCGCTTGACCGGATGGACGACGCCATCGCCTTTTATAAGCATGCGCTGACGATAGCGCCGAAGGACTCGGACACGCTGCACGCCCTGGGGGCGCTCTACTATCGGCGCAGCAACTACAGCGACTCCAAGACCCTCTACCTCCAGGCGCTGACGCTCTATCCGGCCAGCGCCATGTTTCACGACGCGTACGGCGAGGTGCTGGAGGCCCAGGGCGATGGCGATCAGGCCCTGGCGGAATATCACCGCGCGCTGCAGCTTGAACCGAGCGATGTCGATACGGCGGACGATCTCGGCGACCTGCTGACCCAGAAGAAGCGGTACGACGACGCCCTAAGTGTCTTCGACCGCACCTTGTCGGCCAACCCGAAGAACACGGAGCTGATGGATCACCGGGCGCGGGTGCTGCGCGCAAAGGGCGACTATCCAGCAGCGCTGAAGCAGTATGAGCAGGCCATGGCGCTATCCGCCGACGACTTTACCCTGACCAATGAATACGGGCGGACATGGCTTGCGATGAACGACTACGCGCACGCGAGGACGGCGTTCGCGGCGGCGCTGAAGATCGACGCGCAGAGTGAGCCGGCCCTGTACAATCTGGGCGTGGCGGAGAGCGACCTGGGCGATCACGCCAAGGCCTTGGAAGACTTTCGCAAGGCCGTCGCCCTGGCGCCGAACGATGCCGATGACCTGTTCCATCTCGGCTATGAATACGGTCAGACCGGCGACGAGGCCCAGGAAGCCAAGCTCAATATCCAGGTTCTGAAACTGCGACCCGATGACCAGGACGCCCTGACCAACCTCGCGATCGACTACCGGGACATGAAGGATTACCCGAACGCCGCCAAGACAGCGGATATCGGCCTCGGGCACGATCCAAAATATTCGAAGCTCCACGCGATCCGCGGTGAGATCTGGGTCGATCAGGGCGATAATGCAAAGGCCAAGGGCGAATACGATCGCGCCCTCGAGCTTGATCCGGCCAATGTCGACGCCTGGAATGACGAGGGCGACCTGCTGTCGGATCAACACGACGACAAGGCCGCCACGGCAGCCTTTGAGCATGCGCACAAGCTCGCGCCAGACAATATCCACGCCCTGTCGGGGCTGGGCGATGTCGATCTGGATCAGAAGGACTATGCCCGCGCGGTCGACCACCTGAGCGCCGGGCTGAAGTTGGATCCCGCAAACGTCAACCTGTTGATCGACCGGGGCCTAGCCTATTGGCGGTGGGACAAACGTGACCTTGCCCTTGCCGACTACAGCCAGGCCATCGTCGTCGCCCCCAACGACAGCGTCGCCTATTTCGACCGGGCGATCGTGCTCTCGGCGCAGGGACACCAGGACAAGGCGATCCGCGATCTCGACCAGGCGATCAAGCTGTCTCCCGCCGATCCGGACCTGTTCGAGGAGCGCGGCTCGGTCTATGCGGACCTGGATGATGAGGCCAACGCCGCCAAGGATTTCGACGCCGCGATACGGCTGAAGCCCGACATGGCCGAGGCCTACACTGATCGCGCCAAGGCGCGGGACGCCCTGGGCGACAAGGCCGGCGCGGACGCCGATCGCGCCCAGGCGGCCAAGCTCGGCGCCAAATAGGCGCCGCGCTGGCCTCGCGCCTCAGTCGACGCCGAGCTTCTGCTTCAGAATCTCGTTGACCGCCGCCGGATTGGCCTTGCCGCCGGTTTCGCGCATGACTTGGCCGACAAACCAGCCGATCGCCTGAGGCCGCTCCTTGACGGCCTCGGCCTTGTCGGGATTGGCGGCGATGATCTTGTCGACCGCCTCCGCGATAGCGCCAGTGTCGGTGACCTGGACCAGGCCGCGGGTCTCGACGATACCCGCCGGCGCGCCCTCGCCCGCCCACATGTGATCGAACACTTCCTTGGCGATCTTGGAGGAGATCGTCCCGTCCTCGATCAACCCCACCAGGCCGGCGATGTCGACAGCCGGGATCGGGCTGGCGTCGATGTCGAGGCCGGCTTCGGCCAGGCGGGTGAGCAGGCCGTTGGTGATCCAATTGGCCACCAGCTTGGCGTCGCGACCGGCGGCCGCCTTCTCGAAAAAGTCGGCGCGGGCGCTCTCGATGATCAGCACCCCGGCGTCATAGGCCGTGAGGCCGTACTGGCTCTGCAGCCGCGCCTTTTTCTCGTCGGGCAGTTCCGGCAGCGCGGCCTTGAGGGCGTCGATCCAGGCGGGGTCCAGTTCCAGCGGCAACAGGTCGGGGTCGGGGAAGTAGCGATAGTCGTGCGCCTCTTCCTTCGACCGCATCGATCGGGTCTCCAGCTTGGTGGGGTCGAACAGCCGGGTCTCCTGGGCGATCTTGCCGCCGTCCTCGATGATTTCGACCTGACGGCGCGCCTCGTATTCGATCGCCTGCTGGATATAGCGATAGGAATTGACGTTCTTGATCTCGCACCGGGTGCCAAGGTGGCTGAAGCTGCCGGTCTCGCGGAACTTCTCGTAGTCGCCGGGGCGGCAGACCGAGACGTTCACATCGGCGCGCAGATTGCCCTTTTCCATGTCGCCGTCGCAGGTGCCGAGGTAGCGCAGAATGGTGCGCACCTTTTTCACATAGGCGGCGGCTTCCTCGGGCGAGCGCATGTCGGGCTTGGAGACGATCTCCATCAGCGCCGTGCCGGCCCGGTTCAGGTCGACGTAGGTCCAGTCGGGATCCAGATCGTGGATCGACTTGCCGGCGTCCTGTTCCAGGTGCAGGCGCTCGATCCGCACGGTGAAGACCGAGCCGTCGTCCCGCTCGACCTCGATCTCGCCCTCGCCGACGATGGGGTGCGCGAACTGGCTGATCTGATAGCCTTGCGGCAGGTCGGGATAGAAGTAGTTCTTCCGGTCGAACCGGGACCAGGGATTGATCTGGGCCTTCAAGCCAAGCCCGGTCTTCACCGCCTGCTCGACGCAGTGGCCGTTGATCACCGGCAGCATGCCGGGCATGGCGGCGTCCACCAGCGACACCTGCTCGTTGGGACCGGCGCCAAAACCCACGGCGGCGCCGCTGAACAGCTTGGCGTTGGAGGCGACCTGGGCATGGATTTCCAGCCCCAGGACGATTTCCCAATCGGCCGTTCGGCCCTTGATCAGTTTGGTCGGATGTTCGGTCATGGGCTGCTCATACACCGCGTCAGCGGCAGGTAAAATGGTCTGGCGTGTCCCAGGAATTGGGGACGCATAAACGAATTGTCACCTCGCCGGGGCTTGTCGCGCCAGCGGAAACCGGCTTCTGTTGCGCCTCGCTCAACCAGTCCCGGTCGGGGAGGACACAAAATGCGTAAATCCATCATCATCGGTCTTGCTAGCTTGGCGCTCGGCATGGCCTCCGCGGGCGCGACCTTCGCCCAAACCGCGCCGGACGTGAACACGCCCGCCGCCAAGTCAGGCCCGCCGTCGGTCGATTGGCCGATCGCCGACCTGCTGGCCGATCCAGGCGCCCACGCGGTCCTCGCCAAGGACCTGCCGGCCCTGCTCACCTATGACGGCCTGGACATGATCAAGGGGATGAGCATCCGCAACATCTCCCAATATCCGCAAGCCCAGATCGACGACGCCAAGCTGGCCGCGATCGCCGCCGACCTGGCGACGGTCAAGCCCGCCAGCTAAGGCTGACGACTGTCTGAATGATCCCCGCGCCGGGCAAACCCTGGCGCGGGGATTTTCATGTCTGGAGGCCGGGAGTCGGGTTGATCCGGTTGAGTCCGGCGTCTTCAGTTCGTCATCCCGGACGACCCGAAGGGCGATCCGGGACCCAGGGGACTGGGCTGGCGGCCCTGGGTCCCGGCTCTCCGCTGCGCTACGGCCGGGATGACGAGAACTTCAGCCCCGCTCTAAGCCCACCAGCGTTCGGGCTTATGCGTGAACGCCGCCGCCTGTTCCAGGGCGCCGCCCAGGGAAAACAGGGTCGACTCGTCCAGGGGTCGGCCGATCAGCTGCAGGCCCAGCGGCAGGCCCTGAGCATCCAGGCCGGCCGGAACGCTGATGCCCGGAAGACCGGCCAGGTTCACCGGCACGGTGAAGACGTCGTTCAGATACATGGCAACCGGATCAGCGCTGGCTTCGCCCAGGCCGAAGGCGGCTGACGGCGCCGTCGGGGTCAGCAGGGCGTCGACCTTGCCGAACGCCTGCTCGAAATCGTCGGCGATTCGCCGGCGCACCTTCAACGCCTTCAGATAATAGGCGTCGTAGTAGCCGGCCGAGAGAACATAGGTCCCGATCATCACCCGACGTTTCACCTCGGCGCCAAAGCCTTGCGCCCGGGTCATCTCATAGACGTCCACCAGGCTCTTGGCGTCGGCGCGCAGGCCGTAGCGCATGCCGTCATAGCGGGCGAGGTTGGACGAGGCTTCGGCCGGAGCGACGATATAGTAGGCCGGCAGGGCGTATTTGGTGTGGGGCAGCGACACCTCGACGATCTCGCAGCCGGCGTCCTTCAGCCAGGCCACACCCTGTTCCCACAGGGCCTCGATCTCGGCGGGCATGCCGTCGACGCGGTATTCCTTGGGCACGCCGATCCGCAGGCCCTTGACCGACTTGCCGACGAAGCTGGCGAAATCGGGGACCTCGACATCCAGGCTGGTGGAGTCCTTGGGGTCGAACCCGGCCATCGAGCGCATCAGAATCGCCGAGTCCGTCACCGTCTTGGCGATCGGTCCGGCCTGATCCAGTGACGAGGCGAAGGCGACCACGCCCCAGCGCGAGCAGCGGCCATAGGTGGGTTTGACGCCGACGGTGCCGGTAAAGCTGGCCGGCTGGCGGATGGAGCCCCCTGTATCCGTCGCCGTGGCGCCGAGGCAGATGTCCGCCGCCACCGCCGCCGCCGAGCCGCCGGACGAGCCGCCGGGAGTCAGTTTGCGATTGGAGCCGGGCGAGCGCCAGGGATTGACCACCGGCCCGTGGGCCGATGTTTCGTTGGACGAACCCATGGCGAACTCGTCCAGGTTCAGCTTGCCCAGCATGACCGCGCCATCCCGCCAAAGCTGGCTGGTGATGGTGGACTCATAGGTGGGCTTGAAACCCTCCAGGATTTTCGAGCCGGCGGTGGTGCACACGCCCTCGGTGCAGAACAGGTCCTTGATGCCCAGGGGCAGGCCTTCGAGGGGACCGCCCTCCCCGCGCGCGATGCGTTCGTCCGAGGCGGCGGCCATGGCCAGCGCCTTGTCGGGGGTTTCCAGGATGTAGGCGTTCAGGTCGCGGGCGGCTTCCACCGCGCCGACGAAGGCCTTGGTCAGCTCGACGGAGGACACCGACCTGGACTTGATCGCGTCGGCGGCGGCCTTGAGGGTCAGGCCGGTCAGGTCGCTCATTATTCCACCACCTTGGGCACGACGAAGAAGTTGCGGTCAGTCTTGGGCGCATTGGCCAGCACCTTGGCCGGGTCGCCGCCCTCGGTGACCACGTCCTCGCGCATCGCCCGCTTGCTGACCACGGCCGAGGTCATCGGCTCGACGCCATCAGTGTCGACCTCGTCCAGCTGTTCGATCCAGTTGAGGATGCCGGAGATTTCCCGAGCCAGGGGCTCCAATTGCTCGTCCGGCACGCGGATGCGGGAGAGGCTGGCGATCTTCTTCATGGTGGCCGCGTCGATGGCCATGGCGATCTCTTTCAAAGGTCGAGGAGCGTTGCGCAGGGGTTACTCGCCCGCGCCTTGCTTTGACAAGGGGCGCTTACCGGGACAGACCTCGCGCATGGCTATTCATGACATCACCGAGCTGCCCGCCGCCCTGAAGCCCATGACGCCGCTGTTCGGCCTGGACCTGGGAGAGAAGACGATCGGGGTGGCCGTCTCCGACGTCAGCCGCACCATCGCCAGCCCGATCGAGCTGATCCGCCGCACCCAGTTCACCAAGGACGCCCAGCGCCTGTTCGACCTGATGGCGCACCGGGGCGCCAACGGCATCGTCATCGGCCTGCCGGTGAACATGGATGGGACGGAAGGCGCCCGCTGCCAGTCGGCGCGGGCCTTTGGCCGCAACCTGATGCGCCTGCGCGACGACCTGTCCATTGCCTATTGGGACGAGCGCCTGTCCAGCGCGGCGGTGAACCGAATGCTGATCAGCGAAGCCGACGTCACCCGCGCCCGCCGCGCCGAACTGGTCGACAAGGCCGCCGCCGCCTACATCCTGCAGGGGGCGCTGGATCGGTTGCGGCCCTGAACTACCTTCTCCGGAAGGAGACCTCTGCAAAAGTCGTGGCCCGCCCTCGCCCTTCGACAGGCTCAGGGTGAGGACGACTGAAAGCGCAGTAGAAATCCTCATGCTGAGCTTGTCGAAGCACAAGGATTTCGGACCCGCAGGCGGTTTTGCAGAGGTCTCCGAAGGGAGAGGTGTTCAGGGTCTACCGCCCGACGTTCACATCCCCGGAGCCGACCACCGACTTCCTCACCGCCCCGGTCACATGGGAAACGTTGACGTCCCCCGACCCGGCGATGGACGCGGTCAGGGTATCGGCAACCCCGTGGAAGGTGACGTCCCCGGAGCCGGCGATGGAGGCCGACAGGTCCGGCGCGTGGCCGCCGTCGATGTTGAGGTCGCCGCTGCCGCTGATATGCACCTTCACCGGGCCGGAGACCGACGCAATGCGGATGTTGCTGGACCCGGCGATGCTGGCTTCGACCCCGCCGCTGACCGCATGGGCGAAGATGTCGCCGGAGCCGGAGGCGCTGACGTGGATCAGCCCCGCGGAGCCGGCGTGCACATCGCCCGATCCGGCGTTGGACAGGGCGAACCGCCCGCCGACATCGGCGACGGTCCAGTCGCCACATCCGGCGGTGTAGAGATCAAGGCTGCTGGAGCGGCCTACCGTGCCGAACACCGCGCCGCCGCCGGCGACCTTGGCGTCCAAAGGCACGCGCACCGCCACCTGGGCCATGTCGTCATAGCCGATGACGCCGACGCCCAGCACACGCACCCTGGGGCGGCCGCCGAACGAATTGCAGCTGACGATGCCGCCGAACAGGCCGCTGCGATAGCCGCCGTCGACAATGGTGCGGCCGTCAAGGCCGGTGCTGATCCGCAGCGGGTGATGGGCGTCGTTCTTGAGGATGGTCACCGCGACGTCCGAGCGCGCCTCGGGAATGATGGTGACCCGCGCGACGGCGTCCTTGATTTCGACGCCGGCCGCGCTGGCGTCCGTCGCGGTGAACAGGGCCGCGGCGGCGCCGAGCATGGCGATGAGGGAGGGCTGCATGATCGGTCGTCCTTGATCTGATGGACCAAGGCTAAGCACCCGCTCCGAGGGATGCAGCTTAATTCGCTGTCATACTTGGTATCTTGGCGCAACTGCCACAAGGTCCGCGCCCCTTCCCTTCGGGGGTCCGGGGGTGTTTCGGCGAGGGCCGTTAGGTGAGTAGCGCGCTCGCGGCCCTATGTGGCGTCATTACCATCCTTGTAGGGCTTCAGTCGGCCGACGCTCGCGCCAGAACCACCCTGGAGGCGGATGCCCGTGGTGTGCCGGTCTCCGAAGACGTCAAAGTACTCCAGCGTCCCAGAAACATGGGCGACGATGTGGCCACCCATGTAGGCACGCAACACCTCTGCTGTGAGAACCTGACCGAGATCGGCGTCAAATTCGTGTTGGGCCCCAGACCCCAATATCCGTCGTGGAACGTCGCTCAGGTCTATCGCCGGAAACTCCGGTTGGCGATCGGAGCCGATAGGTTTTATCCCCAACAAGCCGCCGAAGCGATAAGCGGGCGTCTGTCCGGTGTTTTGCACAATTACGACAGCCTTTGGCCTTCCACCCTCCCTCATGAACGCAAGTTCGCAGCTGATCATGGAGACGTAGGCCCTCAACTGCCTCTTGGCGGTGTCTTCGGCATGCCGAAGCGTTTCGTCGGCGGCTTTGGCGGCGCGGCTAGCAGCGGTAGCAGCCCAGATCGAAGCGCCCAAAGCGACCAGCAACAGCAGGGCCTGCGTCCAGGCGAGCCGGGCCTGCTGATAGGCCTCTTGCGCCGCTTGCTCGGTCGCCTGGGCGGCCCTCGCGGTTTGGGCGGCTACCTCCTCATTCAGGCGATGTTCTTCGCGCTCGGCGGCACAATGGTCGCGGCTGCGTTGGGCGGCGGCGCGGTCAGTGATAAGCGCCAATACCTGTGGTTCACAGTCACGGCCGCCGGCATGGTAGTTTCGATCTGTTTGATGGGGCTCGCGGTTAGGGTTTAGATCTGGCGGTGGCGGCCAGAAGGCCCACGCAGCGAAGGCTCCTAGCGTTAGCGCCGCTATTCCAGCCGCAACGTATGTACCCCGATTGCGCGCATGACCGCGAACAAGA